>Ga0193960_1000003_pt1 | contig 179741 bp, 174 predicted proteins | sample FB_3_MG_FD_140338 | JGI IMG/M metagenome (GOLD analysis project Ga0193960, IMG submission 140338) | Microbial mat bacterial communities from the Broadkill River, Lewes, Delaware, United States - FB_3_MG | ecosystem: Environmental > Aquatic > Freshwater > River > Microbial mats | place: USA... | reverse complement strand
CTTGGTGAAAAATACAGAAATCGCAGAAAAAGATTCAATTTACGTTTCAATCTGATATGTGCTCTTGTCAATTTGGATAGAAGATTTGGACTAACTTGATGGGTTATGAAAGAAGTCTAATGATATTGATAACACCGCCCATAGCATCTGAACCATATAACGAAGAAGCAGGACCCCTAATAATCTCGATCCTCTCAATATTTTCTACCGAAGGCAAAAAATTCATCTGGACACCGGCTAAGTTTCCATTTGGAGTGAAAGCATCAGCATTTTGCATTGGCTTTCCATCTATTAAAAAAAGTGTATAGGCAGATCCCATTCCACGCATCAAAATCGACTGGTTTGCACCGCCACCATCAATAAAAACACCAGGTACATTTTTCAGAGCATCTGCTATATCTGTATACGATTTTTTTTGCAACTCCTCATTTGTGATCACTGTCATTGTTGCAGGTGCATCGGTAATATTTTGCATAAACCCTTTTGCACTTACTACTTTTACACTCTCAAGTGATACATCTTCAGCATACACAGACCCAACCGATGTAGCCAATACTAATGACGTAACGAAACTTCTCTTTTTAATCATCATAATTCCCTTTACCTAAGCTTTATATTTGTTGCAAAAGTATAAAAAAGAAAAATGACATAAAAATGATATTTTGATAATGACTATTATAATTAATAGATTTTTAATCCATTTTTATTTACAATTACTCTCTATTTAATAAAAAAGGTACTTATTAATCTCGATGAAACTCAATACTCTTAGTGTTCTTGTACTTGAAAAAAAGGATCAAAACGATACACTCAAACAACATTTAGAAAAGATTGTTCTTCGTTTAAAATTTGTAAGTTCACACCAAGAAGCACTTTTGTATGCTCAAAACTCTTTTATAGATCTGGCATTTGTACACTTGTGTAAAGAGAAACATCTCTCTTTTATAAAAACTGCCAAAGATCTATGGCATCAACAACATATCCCTATCATATTTTTAAGTAGTTATTCCAATGATCAGATGCTTATACAAGCGATGGAGTCTGAACCTTATGCCTATCTTCTTAAACCCTGTAGCACAGCTGAACTCAAAACTACACTTTACACCGCTATACATAAACACAGGTTTTTCTATGAACGTTGTCACACTTGTACCCCAAAACACAAATATAAAGGTATCTTTTTGATCCAACAAGATATAAGCTACCATACTGAAAATTCGGAGCTTTTTTTCAAAGATCAAAAGATAAAATTAACTAAAAATGAGAAAAAACTTTTAGAGATACTCAGTACAAATGCAGGTAACACTGTAAGTTTTGAGATGATTGCAAGCTATATCTGGAGAGATGATACATACAACCCATCAAAACTACGTTCACTTATCTATAGACTTAAAAATAAACTAGGATCCAATCCTGTAGAAAATATATATGAAGAGGGGTATCGATTAAAAATAGTTGAGCAAACTACTTTTAAAGATAACGATAATAGTTGATTTATAATGCCTTTATAGAGTTTAGGGTTTAATAGTATTCTTCAAACATAAGGATAGATACAATGGACACAAATAATTTTGAATATGCAGGCTTTTGGATCAGGTTAGGTGCGGTACTTATAGATGGGATTATTTTACTTATGATCACTCTGCCACTCACATACTTTTTTTATGGAGACGAACTTTTATCTAATGAAGCTGTTATCAAAGGACCAGCAGATCTTATGATAAATTATCTCTTGCCCTTTGCAGCTACTATTTTCTTTTGGAAATATAAATCTGCAACACCGGGAAAAATGATACTCAAGCTTAAGGTAGTTGATGCAAGTACACAAGAAGCTTTAAGTACATGGCAAGCTGTAGGGAGATATTTTGCATATATAGTATCGGCTATTCCTTTGTTTCTGGGCTATATATGGGTAGCCTTTGATAGTAAAAAACAAGCTTGGCATGATAAACTTGCAGGCTCTATTGTTATTAGAGAAAAAAGTGATTCGTAAATTCAAAAAGAGGGAGAGCTAAATGGGTTCAAAACGCAAGATGATAGACAACGAGATCGAAGAGGAGACTACACAAGCAGATCTCATTCACCCAGATCGACGTAAAAGTAAAGAGCAACAACTTCAAGAGAGTGAGAAGCGTAATAGATCTAAAAAGAAAAAGCGTGTTCAGGTTTGGGTCAAAGAGGAGGTTTTAGAGTATGAAGCAGAACTCAAAAAGCTTCAGATAGAACTTCTAAAGATGCAAAACCATATCAAAGAGACTGGACAAAAAGTGCTTATTCTCTTTGAGGGGCGTGATGCTGCAGGAAAAGGGGGAACGATCAAACGTATTACTGAACATCTCAACCCTCGTGGAGCACGTGTTGTAGCACTTAATAAACCCAGTGATGTGGAAAAAACTCAATGGTATTTTCAACGCTACTCTCAGTTTCTCCCTTCAGCTGGAGAGATCGTACTTTTTGACAGAAGCTGGTATAACCGTGCAGGTGTTGAACCTGTTATGGGCTTTTGTACGCAAGAGGAGCATCAAGAGTTTTTACACTCTGTCGCAGAGTTTGAAAGAATGCTTATTAACTCTGATATTTGTCTTTTTAAATTTTACTTCTCTGTTTCTAAAGAGGAGCAAGAAAAACGTTTTGAAAAACGTCGTAATGACCCACTCAAACAGTATAAACTCTCCCCTGTTGATCAAAAATCACAAGAGTTATGGGACAAATACACAGTTGCAAAATACTCTATGTTGCTCTCCTCACATACACCTCATGCACCATGGAAGATTATCCGCTCTGACAACAAGAAAAAAGCGAGAATTAATTGTATAAAATATATACTTAGCAAGATTGAGTATCCAGAAAAAATAAAAGCTAAAAAGCTAAAAGCTGATCCTGAAGTGCTCATTGATACAGATCATGAGATCCAAAATATGCAAACAGAGATCGCTGGAACAATAAACTAAGAGAAAGGAGCTTATGATGAAATCTTTTATTGTTGCTACACTTTTAGCACTCACTGCCGTAACGATGTTTAGCGGATGTGAAAGAAACGACTACCAACACCCTCTTCATAGAAAGTAAGCTTAACATAGCGGTGCTCCTAGCAGAGCACCCTACTTCTGTAGTTTTCCCTGCCAACCACCACCAAGTGCTTTATAGAGTGTAAGTAAGTTTTGTAGGTTTGCCTCTTTTTTATCTACGAAATCCTCTTTTGTACTAAAAAGCGTCTCTTGTGATTCTAAAAAAGTTGTAAAGTCTATCGCTCCACTGTCATATTGTACTTTTGCAAGAAAATAGCTCTGTTGTGCTTGTGTCAACTTCTCTTTGGAAAGAATGAACTGTTCTTTTGCCATAGAGAGTGCACTCAGTGAGTTTTCTACCTCAGCAAAAGCCTGTAATAAAGTTTTTCTATAACTCTGAAGCGTCTGCTTTGCTTTTGACTCTTCGATCAGTACATTATTTTTTAAACGTCCCATATCAAAGATGTTATAGCTCAGTCCCAAACCTAGATCAACTGTACGTGTAGGATCAGATAAAGAGAGAAGTTCTGCACTTGCAAGACCTGCCGAACTACTTAAAGAGAAACGGGGAAAACGGTTTGCATCAGCTACTTGTATAAGTGCTTTGTTTTGCTCTATAGCTGCCTCAGCAGCAGCTATATCAGGACGCGAAAGTAAAAGCTCAGAGGGAAGACCTGCACCAACTTCTACAAGCTTTAGATCTTCTAAAGATATTCCAAGTACAGAAAAATTGCTTGGGTTTTGTCCTAAAAGCACAGCAAGTGCATGTTTATAGTTTAGCTCTTGATTTTTTAAACTCACCACTCTATCTTTTTGAGAAAGGTATGAGATCTTTTGTCGTCGTAGTGACAGCTCATCGACTGCCCCTACATCATAACGTGTTTGTAAAATATCTAAAGTCTCTTGTGCGATTTGCAAGTTTTTTTTCGCCAGTTCTCTTTGCTCTTTTGTTGCACAGTAACTTATATAGTTTTCAACCACATCAGAAGCATAAGAGATCTTTAATGCTTCAAAATCATAAAGTGTTAAAGCAAGATTTGCCTCTTGTGCACGAATACTTGCGCCAATTCGATCCCATACATCAAGCTCATAACTCAATGCCACACTTGCCGAACTACTCTCTGTGTTTGAAGCTTTCGAGCTATCTGCTAAAGAGCTGCTTGCACGTAGATCGAGTGAGGGATAATACTCTGCTCCTGCTGAGTTTAAAGCTATCTTTGCTTGTTGCAGATTCTCATAGGTACTTAAAATATCTGGACTCTGCTTTAGTGCTTTTTCTACAAAGCTATTGAGCTCTTTAGACCCAAAACTCTCCCACCACTTCTCTTGAAGTTTTTGTTTTGCGTATGCTTGTTGCTTATACTCTTGAGCGATCTCAAGATCAACTTGCAACTGTGGATCAATAGTACTACACCCTGTTAAAACCACAAGAGCCACTACACTACTTAAAATAATTTTCATACTTTTTCCTACTCCGAACTTAATGCAACAACAGGGTCTAGATTTGCCGCTTTTTTAGCTGGCAGATAACCAAAGACAAGTCCTGTTAAAAATGCCGATGAAAAGGCAAGAATCACTGGAAGTAAAGAGTAGTATATCGGTGTCCCAAAGTATGCAACTGTAAAACTTATACCTAAACCGATAACTACACCTAAAATTCCACCCAATGCACTTACAACAAGTGACTCGATCAAAAACTGCTCTAATATATCACTTTGACGTGCTCCTGTTGCCATACGCACCCCGATCTCTTTAGTCCGTTCTGTGACACTTACCAACATGATATTCATCACACCAATACCACCAACAAGCAGTGAAATAGCAGCGATAGATCCAAGCAGAACCGTTAGAGTTCCTTGTGTCTGCGCTGCACTCTCTATCAGAGATGCCATATTATGAATTTTAAAATCCTCTATTGCGTGTCTTTGTATAAGATGCTGTCGAATCATCTCTTCACTCTCTTCAATCTTGGAGAGATCTTCTATCGCTACAGTAATATTACGAATGTGACGCTGCCCGATAATATACATATTTCCCGTTGTAAAAGGGACAAAAACAATATCATCTTGATCTGATCCAAAAGCATTTGCACCTTTTTTCTCCATAACGCCAATCACTTGAAATAAGATATTTCCAATAATAATAAACTCTCCTAGAGGATCTTGTTTGCCAAAAAGAGCTTCTGCCGCTGTTGTCCCAAGAACTGCAACTTTTGCAAGGTTTGCTTGATCATCTGCTGTAAAAAAGCTCCCCCGTTCTACATTCCAAGATCGTGCAGTCTGATACTCAGGAGCGGTTGCATTTAGAGTCGTTGTTTGATCGTTGTTTTTATAGCGTAAGGTTACACTTTTATGACTCTCTGGAATAGCAGCTAAGACATTATCTAAATTATTCAGAGCATAGGCATCTTCAGGAACAAGAGTGACAATATCGCCGCTTCCACGTGTATTTGGCATTCCTGGTCGCACTATAAGAATATTGGTTCCCATAGAACTGATCCTATCTAATACATCATATTTTGCTCCATCACCAATAGCAAGCATAGCGATCACAGAAGCAACACCGATCACTATGCCTAAAAGGGTTAAAATAGTCCGAGACAAATTCATCTTTAAAGATACTAAAGCACCGTGTGTCGCTTCATAAAGACGTGTAAAAAGAGCATTATGCGATACAGAAATATCTACATCTTGTGCTTGTGAGTTTTTTTGTGGAGGTGGGTTTTCTACAAGCATTCCATCTTCTATTTTGATAATACGATGTGCTATCTCTGCTACTTTTGGATCATGCGTGATTAAGATGATCGTGTGTCCCTCATTAGAGAGCTTCTTTAAAAGCTCTATCACTTCCGCTCCACTTTTAGAGTCTAGTGCACCCGTTGGTTCATCGGCTAAGATGATCTGCCCACCATTTATAAGAGCTCTGGCAATAGAGACACGTTGTTGCTGTCCACCAGAGAGTTCAGAGGGGTAGTGTTCGAGTCTATGCCCAAGCCCAAGCTCGCTTAAGAGCTGTGCCGCTTTTTCTTCCCTTTGCAATCGTGGAGTCCCTGCATAAATAGCAGGCATAGCTACATTTTCTTTTGCATTTAAAGAGTGCAAAAGATTATAGCTTTGAAATACAAAACCAAAAGCTTCACGTCTGAGTTTTGAGAGCTGCTCTTTATCAAAAGAGGAGAGGTCTTCTCCCATAAAAAAGTAGCTTCCATCACTTGGCTTATCTAAACAGCCTAATATATTCATAAGAGTTGATTTTCCAGAACCAGAAGATCCTATGATCGCTACAAACTCCCCTGCATAGATATCAAGGTCTATTCCATGAAGCACCTCTGTACGAAGTTCTCCATTTCCGTAGCTTTTTTTCAAAGATCTCAAAGAGATCAGAGCTGTGTCTGCACTATAAGAGCTATTACTCATCTTAGATCCTAGGCATACGCATACGTTGGCTTTTTTTCGATACCTTTTGTGGTATAACTACCTCTTCACCCTCTTTGAGATCTGCTTTTACCTCTATCATCACTCTATTGGAGATCCCAAGTTCCACTTCACGTTCTTGTGTCACTCCATCAGCTAAAAGAAGCTCTATAGTTCCTTTTTTGGCTCTTGAGCTTTGACGTGAGATCGCATTTACAGGTAAAAGTAAAACATCTTTTGCACGATCACGCACAAAAAATACTTGTGCTGTCATACTGCTCATAAGATCTTTTGCTCCATTGTCAACATCAAAGAGTGCATTGTAAAGCACTACATTATTAGTTACGGTAGGTGTTGGTTCAACTTTATCAAGCTTAGAGTGCCATTTTTTCTCACGTCCCATTGTCTTAAAGTAAACCTCCATCCCTTGTTGCAAACGCATCACATCTGCTTCAGAAACCTCAGCTTTGACTGTCATTACGGAGAGATCTGCTATTTGCAAAATGGTCGGTGCTTGCTGATTTGCATTGAGTGTTTGCCCCTGCTTTGCACTTAGGCTTACAACAGTTCCACTCATAGGGGCATAGATACGTGTAAACTCTAAATTTGCTTCTTCTGCACGAAGCGAAGAGCGTGTTTGTTCGATCTGTGCTTCAAGCATAGCTACATGCGCTTTTGCACTTTGCAGTGTTATCTGCGCATTTTGCAAAGCCTCTAAGCTTGTTGCTTTATGCTTATACATCTTCTCTTGTCGTTCATGCTGAAGTCTAGCAAGCTCTAATTGTGCTTTTTTATCCTCTAAAGAGGATTCTTGATATTTTAACTGTGCACGTGAAGCATCTACTTTTGCCATAAAAAGTGTTACATCGATCTCTGCAAGTAGGTCTCCCTTTTTTACTTGATCGCCCACATCAACATGTAATACTTCTAACTGTCCTGAAACTTGTGCTCCAACATCAACATAATCACGAGGTTGCAAAGTTCCTGTAGCCGTTACAAGGTTTTCAAGATCACCTCTTGTCACTTTAGCTGTTTGCAAACTCTGCTCTTCTTGAGCATTGCCACCCCATTTTTTATAACCAAAATATCCACCCCCCACAAGGAGCAATACAACAAAAAGAAAAAAAACTTTTTTCATTCGTACCTCTATTTTTTACTTTTACGTTTTTTCAAATATAACATTAAACCTGTAATACCAAAAAGTGGCATAAGGAGTGATGCTAAAAACATTCCTAGTTGTCCGATCCAACCAAAATACTCACCTGAATGTAAAGCAAATATACTTCCCATAAGTTGTCCACCTACTGTTTTATCATCATAGCGTTCATGCTTGATGAGTTGCATCGTCTCAGGGCGTACTTCAAGAGAATTACGTGCATATATATGCGCTGGATCTTTATCTACATACATAAAACGATACACTCCATCTTTTGCTTCTGTAAAGAGTGTAGCATCTGCATAACAATGCCCCACAAAAATATGAAAACTCTCAAAAGCTGTTGCGATCGAATTTGCAAACTTATCGCTTGGTCTCACTTGAGTTTTTTGTGCCCCTCTTTTTGCATCTTGTGCACTTGTAGTAGCTGTTTTCTCTTTTGCTACTGTACTTTGTTGCTCTTTTTTCTGCGGTTTTTTATGCATATGACGCTGTGGTTTTTCCACTCCTGCTAGTGCATAAAGCGCACTATTATACCACTGATACGACCAGTAAAGACCTGTGAGCGATACAACAAGATAAAATGGGATCACCCACATACCTACTGCTCCATGCATCGAGTATAAAAATGCTTTTCCTTTCGTTTTTGTTTTAAAGGTAAAAGAGGCTAAAAATCCACGCTTGATTCGCGGCATATAGATATAGATACCTGAGATCACTAATATAATGAGAATGATTGTACTTGCACCCACAAGCTGTTTACCAAACTCTCCCAACATTAAACGTCTATGAAGGTTCTCTACTATACGAAAAAACTTCTCTCCACTGAGTTGAGGCAGTAGCTCTGCCGTATAAGGATCGATATAAACCTTTTCCCCTTTACGACTCTCTGGGCTTGCGATACGAAACATATATGACTCATCCGCTTCGCTTGAGATAGTGATCATGCGGATCTGTGCATCTGGTTTTTGTTGTAAAAACTTTGTTACAAGTTGCTCCATTGGAAGTTTTTTCTCTTGAACTTTCACCTCAAAAGAGCTTGGGTTAAATATACGCAAAAGCTCTTTTTCATAAGAGAGCAAGGCTCCCGTAACACCAACGATCATAAGTACTATCGTTGCTGCTAGTCCTAAATACAGATGCAAATTATGCATCAAACTTTTTGTTCTTTTTTTCATCTCTTACCTCTTCTCTTGACACTCTGGATCATAAGCCCAAAAGAGTCCTTTTTCTACAAAAAATGTAAGTGTGTAAACATAACGCTTTTGATCTTGCTTATGCACAACTTCGATCATATAAAGCCCTTTATAGGGAGTTTGTATACTAAGCTCTCCCTTTTTATTTGTACGAAATCTTTTTTCCCACTTTGAGGGAGCTGTGACGATCACCTCTGCTTTTGCTAAAGCTTTGTTCTCAAACAATAAAGTAAAATAGTTACTTTGTGGTTTTTTAGCTACAAGATCAAGAGGCAATAAACTTTGTGTACTTGTTCTTCCATTACGTGTATAAAATATTGTCTGCACCAACTCTTGTGAATCTTTCATTTTACGTGCTGGCATCTCAACTATTGCTGTAAGGTCCCCTTTTTTCTCTCTATTGATAAGCTCTATTCGATCCTCTAAACGTTTATAATCACCATTTGGTGTGATCTTGTCAAGCAGTTTGCCACTTTTTTCTTTCTTTGCATGGGAAAACTCACCAAAATAGAGATAGTTTTTTTCACCTTCTCTCTCTAACCATATTGCATGAGCAAATACTTGTGTACAACTCAACAACATAATGACTCCAAGCCAATATACTTTTTTCAAAATAGCTCCTTGTATAGGTTGTAGAATAGTAGCAATGCTACTTTAACCCAATATTAACAAATTGATAATGATTTTTAAAATAGATTAAGTGCGCGAAGATGCGCACTATAAAAAAAGAGTTTTATATTTTCACATTCATACTAAGCCAGAACTCACGCGATTTAGCTTTTGTATTGTAATCATCTCTATAGACAGGTTCCCAAGCACCGCCATCGTCAATAAACTGTGTTGTATAGGTTGTAAAGTCACGATCTAACAGGTTATTGATACGCCCTATAAACGTAACACTCTCATTTGCTTTGTAACTTGCTCCAGCATTGAGCACACTGTAGTCTTTATAATAAAAAGCATCTGCTGTAGTACCACCACGAGGGATCCCACCATAACGCTCTTTTTCACCAGTAAGTATTACATACGTAGAGAGATCTTTACTTGGTTTATAATCAATCGCTACATTATACATATGCTTTGCACTTCCACTCAGTGGTAAGCCCTCTTGATCTCCACTTTTTTGTTCAGAATCAATATAAGTGTAGTTTCCGCGTAACGCAATTTGCGTGCTTATATTATACTTTCCAGCGATCTCAATACCTTGAATCACTGCCTTGTCAATATTTACTTTTTGTGTAAATGTTGTGTATCCAAGATCTGCCCACTCAGCACCTATGTCTGATGCGATAGTTGGTCCACTTTGGATCTTATCTTTAAAGTCATTATGAAAATAGGTGAGATTGAATGTATCGCCTCTTTTATTTTCATAATAAAATGCCAGCTCTGTATTGACACTCTTCTCTGCTTCAAGATCAGGGTTTCCGATAAATGGGCTTGTTCCCTGCCCTCCAAAACCAACTATACCATCAAAAAGATCAGATGTTTTTGGAGTTTTATATCCAGTTCCTACTCCACCTTTGATCGTAAAATCATCTAAAAAGTTATACACTGCATACGCACGTGGACTTACATTGCTACCAAAAACTTCATGTTTGTCATAACGTCCACCCAAAGTAAAAGTAAGACTTTCAAGCATATACCAGTTCTCTTCTGCAAAAAGTGCCCACTGCTTATGTGGCTGAACCTCTCCACTTGTATACCCATCAGTATTACTCATACCAAAAGTACCATCTTCCATCTCTGCATCTATATACTGAAACCCAAGAACTACAAGATGCTCCTCTAGAGGAATATCCATTTTTCCATCAACTGTGAGTTGGCGTGTCTCCATAATACGATCTGGACGTGGCAGATATGTTGATTCTAACTCTGCGATCTGTTCTGCTGTGAGTTCATCATAAGTAGGGGTAGCGTTTGCATTCCACCAGTCTAAAATAGATGTTCTCTCTGCTGCTGTAAGAGGGAGTGTTCTTCCTAAATTTTTTGTAGTTACCTGATAAATATTGAGTTTACTTTTTGCAAAATCCCAATTCCCCTCATGACTTAAAGACCACTGATCACGTTCAAACTTTTGTTTGGCTGTATACCCTGTACGTGGGCTGAGGCTTCCTCTACTTACATACATAAGTCTCTCAACACTATCTAGGGTTCCCACTTGCGAATCAGAGTTGTCATATTTTTGACGTGAAGTTTCAATATCAAAAGTAAAATCATGTTTATCATTGAGTTTATAAGACAGACGTGCTCCCAGGTTATAATTTTCATTGGCAACAGTTCGTCCACCTCCACCAAAACCAAGCGTTCTCTCTACTAGATTGCCATCGGGATCGAGTGCCGATGCATACTCAGGGTTTGATGCTTCTTTATCGTATTTACTTGCACGTAGTGCCAAACCAAGCTTATCTTCTATAAGTGGACCCATCACAGCTAAATCAAGTGTTCTGTCATCACCATACGCATCGTTTGTTTGTATAGTTTGACTTACAGTAGCTGATGTCACCCACTTATTAGAGATCTTTTTAGTGATGATATTTACAACCCCACCAATCGCATCGGCTCCATAGAGTGTTGCCATAGGTCCACGAATAATCTCAACACGTTCAATCATCTCAAGTGGTGGAATATGATTGAGCTGGTTACCGCCAAAACTGTTTGGATAGATATCTCCTACATTGTTTTGACGCTTGCCATCAATGAGCAAAAGAGTGTAGTCACTTCCCATACCACGAATACTTACAGTACCCTGACCTGTTTTATCACGAGTTTCTCCAATATCAACACCCTCTATCTCACGCACTGCATCAAGCAGATTTGTATAAGAGCGTTTTTGCAGTTCCTCTTTACTTACTACAGAGATACTCGCAGGAGCGTCCACAATCTTTTGTTCATACCCCGCCGCACTCACTACCTTTACAGCCTCTAGGGCAATATTATCTGCTCCAAAAAGAGCTGAATTACTTGCTAACATACAACATAGTGTTGTCGCTATTGAGATTTTTTTTGTTTGTTTCATACTTAGCTTCCTAACATTTTTTTCTTGGCTGGCTACTGGCATCATTCTTTGAAGAATCATAGAGAAAGTTAAGGAGAGAGATGCGATGGCTGGCTACGAATTCCCTCGTGTTTTTAACGCAATGCGAAATAAACTGGAAGGGAAATTTTAGAAATATTTTTCGGGTTTGGTAACACTTTACTTGCTAAAGAGTTTGCCGCTTTGAGCGCACTTTTATCTAAGATCTCATGTCCTGAAGAGTTTTGTAAAACAACCTCTAAGAGCTTTCCTGAAGTATCTATCACAAGCATAATCTCTACAACCCCTTCAAAACCCATACGTTTTGCTATACGTGGATAGTTTAGGTTTGAGAGAACCATGTCACGAATGATCTCAAAGTTCGTTTTTACAAACTCTTCATGTAAAGACTGTGCAAGTTCTTGAGCTTCTTGTTCACGCTTTTGTTGCTCTCTTGCCGCTAGTTGCTTTTGCAACTCTTGTTCAAGTTTCTTTTGCTCCTCTAAGATCTGCTCTTCTAACTCTTGTTGCACGATCTCCTCTACAGGTTCTACAGAGACCTTCTCTTCAACTATAGGTTCTTGTACTGGAAGTACTGTCTCTTTTTGCACCACTTTTTTTGGTTCTGCTTTTGCCTTGTGTACTTTTTTAGGCTTTTTGTGAGCAACTTTTTTATGCTCTTTGTGCTCTTTTTTTGGTTTTTTACATACTTTTTTTTCTGGGATCTCTTTTGCTACTTCACTCATAGAACTTAATGAGATCGTAACTGATTGTGGTGCACGTGTGCTTTGTACCACTTCTGTTGTCTCGTTTAAAAATATAGCAGCTATTACAGCAGCATGAACAGCTACAGAAACTAAAAAACCAAAAAACGTTGCCCTACTCTTTACCTGCATCTTTGCTCCTCTATTTTGTTAGTATAAGTTTATTGTCACGTGTGATTCTGAGTGTATACACTTTGGTGTTATGGATAATCTCAACAACTTTTGTTTGTGTAAAAAGTTTTTTTGAATCGATCTGGATCTTCTCTTTCATAAACCTTACCTAATCTTTCTTAATAACGAATATCATAATTATAATAGAATAAAACTTAGTTGTTTCTGATAATGATAAGATTTATCAACTATTATTTTATTTCTTGCTGTTTTTGAGATATAATCACATTTTGAAGAAAACGAGGGGTACCAATGCTACAACAGTTAGGAAAATATATATTTATGATCGAATGGGGATACAAATATATCTCTCTGTTTAAAAAAATATATACACATCCTTTTAAATCGATCAAAACAAAATACCTGCAACTCTCTCACCACCGACAAGACTATTCAAACAAAGTACTTGAGTATCTCAATATAGAGGTTGAACTTCATGGTTCTTTACCCCAACACAACAAAGTTCTTTATGCAATAAACCACCGTTCACTTTTAGATATTATTGTTATGGAACATCTCTTTTCACGCTACGAAAAAAATGGTGTATGGATCGCAAAGCAAGAACTTTTTGATGCTTTTTATGGTGATTTTTTCCGTTATAGTGGTTGCATAAGTGTCGATATTGAAAATAAAAAAGGGCTTTTACACTTTTTTAAATATATTAAAAAGATCCTCTCTAAAGTACAAGATCTCAACATTTTTATTTTTCCTGAGGGGGAGAGACACAAAGGCAAAGGGGTAAAATCTTTTCAAAGCGGTGCAGTAAAAATTGCCAAAGCAAATGGCTTAGAGGTGCTTCCTGTCTATATAAATGATACGCTAGAGAGTGTTTTTAAAGCTGCTCCATACAAAAAAACAAAAACAGTACAGATCTATGTAGGTTCACTCTGTGCACCAGAAGATCTCGAAGAACACTACGCACAACTTATAAAAAAGGCTGAAAATGAATAAGATGAGACTAGGGGTAAATATAGATCATGTAGCAGTTTTACGTGAAGCAAGAAAGGTCAATGATCCTGATGTACTACACGCTTTAGATATTGCATGTATGCATGGAGCTGATCAGATTACCATTCACTTACGTGAAGATCGACGCCATATTCAAGATGCTGATGCACAAAAAATAATGCAACACTCTAAACTTCCTGTCAACTTGGAGTGTGCCATCGACACGACTATCTTAGATATTGTGGCGAGGCTTCAACCTCATCGTGCGACTCTTGTTCCAGAAAAACGTGAAGAGATAACAACAGAGGGTGGTTTAGATCTTTTCAAAAATGAAGCACAAGTAGCTTATGCTATTGAGAGGCTCCATGATGCTTTGATCCCTGTTTCACTTTTTATAGACCCCTCTATAGAAGCTGTAAAAAAAGCAAAAGAGCTTGGAGCAGAGATGGTAGAACTGCATACAGGAAGTTTTGCAAATATTTTTGCAATGCTCTACTCTTCACTTGGGTCTTCACACCACTCCATACAAGAGCTTGAACTTCCACGTAATATTTTACAAAGCAAGTTTGAAACATCTTTAGAGGAATTAAAAAATGCTGCTAAAGAGGCAAAGGCACTAGGGCTTGAAGTTGCCGCAGGACATGGGCTAAACTACCATAATGTCTCTTATATGATGGATATTGACGAGATAGTAGAGCTCAATATTGGACAAAGTATCATTGCACGTAGTGTTTTTAGTGGACTTGCCCAAGCGGTACGTGAGATGAAACGCCTCACGACACGATGAAGCCAAAAGTTGCTATTAGTATAGGAGATCTCAACGGTGTAGGTGCTGAGATAGCACTACGCTCACACGAAGAGATCTCTCAGTTTGTTGATCCAATCTACTGCGTCAATCAAGACATGTTAGCCCAAGCAGCAAAACTCTTAGATTTTGATCTCACTCATAATATGCAAACATGCGAAGTTGAGGGAAACTTTCCTATCACTCCAGGTATTTTAGATCTCCTCAGTGGACGTTACTCATATGAATCGTTTATGCATGCGATCAAACTTGCCCAAACAAAAGAAGTAGATGCTATTGTTACCCTGCCTATTCACAAAGAAGCTTGGATGATGGCAGGTCTAAAATTTAAAGGACATACAGATCTATTACGTCACTACTTTAAAAAAGAGGCGATAATGATGCTTGGTTGTGAGAAGATGTATGTGGCACTCTACACAGAACATATTCCACTCCATGAAGTTGCCGCAAGTATCTCTAAAGAAAAACTCTTGCGTTTTTTACTCGATCTGCACCAAAGTATAGGAAACAAGAGTGTAGCTGTTTTAGGACTCAACCCTCATGCTGGAGATAATGGTGTCTTAGGCAATGAAGAGAGTATTATAGATGAAGCGATAGATGAAGCCAATACACATATAGGTCAAAAGCTTTTTGTAGGGTCTATCGTGCCCGATATCGCTTTTACCCCAAACTTTCGTAAAAATTTTCACTATTTTGTAGCGATGTATCACGACCAAGGCTTAGCACCGCTTAAAGCACTCTACTTTGATGAGAGTATAAATGTATCACTCAACCTCCCGATAGTGCGCACCTCAGTCGATCACGGCACCGCTTTTGATATTGCATATAAAGGCAAAGCAAATACACTGAGTTATCTCAATGCGATCAAAAGTGCCATAGACTTTTCAAGATAAGGGGAGCTTTTGCCATTTTCTCAAAGACAAAAAGAGGAACTCTTACAACTCAAAGGGGTTGGTCCAAGAGTGCTTCAGCGACTCGAACAAATAGGAATAACAACAATAGAGCTTTTAGCAGAAAGCACAGTTGAAGAGATAACAGAAAATGTAGCAGAGATTTTGCAAACAACATGCTGGAAAAACTCACCTCAAGCAAAAAGTGCCATACAAAACGCTATTGAGTATGCAAAAAAGTATATGCAAAATGCTTAAGATTCAAAAAATGTTTACCTCACTACTCATCACTCTTACAGGTATCTATTTTATTATTGGTCTTATTCTTTACTTTATGCAAAGAGAACTTATCTACCACCCTACTCAAACAATCCAACACTCTTTTGAAGAGGAGATCTTTGTAAACAATACAGTAAAGATCACTACTACACTCCTCAATAAAGGAAAGAGAGATGCTATACTCTATTTTGGTGGTAACGCAGAAACTGTTGACTTGAATGCCCAAAATTTTTCAAGAGCTTTTCCTAACAAGACTATTTACCTCGTGAAGTATAGAGGATATAGCGGAAGTGAAGGGACGCCCACTGAAGAAAATCTTTACGAAGATGCCTTATATATTTTTGATCATATTAAAGCAAATTTCACTACGCTATCTGTTATAGGCAGAAGTTTAGGAAGTGGTGTTGCAAGTTATGTGGCTTCTAAAAGAGATATAGATAAACTTGTGCTTATTACACCTTTTGAGAGTCTTGAAAATGTAGCACAAAGTATACTTCAATACTATCCTATGGGTCTACTTTTAAAAGATAAATACGATTCTCTCTCCCGTGTACAAGATATTAAAGCTCCTACTCTTTTCCTTGTAGCCGGCGACGATCAACTCATAAAATCTCATCATACACAAAAGCTTTTTGATCAATTTAAACCACAACAAGCGACTCTTAAAACTCTCAAAGACACAGATCATAACTCTCTATCAGATACAGCTGAATATTATTCAATTTTAAGTGAGTTTTTAAAGGATAAACATTGACATATATTCCAGATCTAGGTTTACTCATCTCTTTGCTTTTAGGGATCACTGCAATAATCAAACCCAAAACTATTGGTTCATTTGTAGCCTTAACACCCCACTCTATTGAAGCAAGTGCAGAGATTCGCTCAACTTATGGAGGTTTTTTTGCGGGTATCGCACTTTATGGGTTTATAAGCGATGAAGTAACAGTTTATATAGTTTTAGGCATTGGCTGGCTTAGCGCATCTTTTATCAGAATCTTTGCACTTTTTATAGGTGAATATAGCAAAAAAAATCTGCAAGCCGTCTTCTTTGAGGGCTTTGTTGGTCTCTTATGCTTAAGTAAAATATTACTGTAAAAATATTTTTGCTCTCACAAAATGCAAAAAACATACCTAATCAAAAATAGTAATCCACCTTTAAGAAACAAAGCGTTAAAATTTCTAAACGAAAAAAATTATCGTTTGATAATTAAAATAAGGAATGTAAATGAAACTCAAAACATCTCTCGCAATTCTTGTAGCGACATCTTCACTTATGGCTTCATCACTTATTGATACTGCAAAACAAAATGGACTTGCAGCTATCCCTGAGTCAAGCTCAGAGATCATGAAACTTATTGATAACCCTAAAAACCCTATAACAGACGCAAAAGCAGAACTTGGTAAGAAGCTTTACTTTGATCCACGTCTTTCAAAAAGTGGTCTTATCAGTTGTAATACATGTCATAACCTAAGTGAAGGGGGTGATGATGGTGTAGCAGCAGCTATTGGTCATAAATGGACAGCAAACCCTCACCACCTGAACTCTCCAACTGTTTACAATGCAGTATTTTTCTCAGCACAGTTTTGGGATGGTAGAGATCCAAACTTAGAAAAACAAGCGCAAGGTCCTATTCAGGCACACCCTGAGATGGCTGCAACGAAAGATCATGTAACACAAACAGTAAACTCTATGCCTGAATATGTAGAGGCTTTTAAAGAAGCGTATGGAAACAATGTAAAGATCACTTTTGAAAAAGTCACTAATACTATCGGTCTTTTTGAGAGAACACTTGTGACACCTTCACGTTTTGATGATTATTTAAATGGTGATTCAACTGCTCTTACAAAAGCGGAACAAGAGGGACTTAAAACATTTATCGATGTTGGATGTACTTCGTGTCATAATGGTATAGCACTTGGTGGTACTATGAATATGCTTAATGTAGTAGCAGAGTACAAACATATGAATGTAGGGGACTTTAAAGGTGATGCAAACGGTATGGTAAAAGTACCAACACTCAGAAATATCACAAAAACAGCACCTTATTATCATAATGGTCAGATCTGGAGTCTTAAAGAAGCGATTGTTGAGATGGGACGTATTCAACTTGGCGTAGATCTCTCTGAAAAACAAGCCAAAGCTATTGAGACATTTTTAGACTCTTTAGATGGTGATATGCCAGAGCTTTCTCTTCCAATGCTTCCGGCATCTACTGCTTCTACTCCAAAACCAAGTATGAACTAATATATAAACTTAAAGATGATCTCTATAGAGGTCATCTTCCCCTTTTTTTCTACACCTAAATCTTCTTTTAAATAACACTAAGCTATGATCTTTCATTATTATTTAACTTTTATGGCAACTATATGGATAACTTTGAAGAGTATTTAAATGATTCTCCCTCAATCTTTTTTAAATGGAAAAACGATGCAACTTGGAGTGTCAATTATGTTACTAAAAATGTTGCGCAACATTTTGGTTATACAAAAGAACAGTTTCTCTCTAAAGAGATAGAATACAGCCACATTATTCACCCTGAAGATCTTGATCGTGTTATAAGTGAAGTCAACCATGCTGTAGAGAGAAAAGCGACCTCTTTTGAACATCTTTCTTATCGTATTATTACAAAAGAACAAAAAGTTATATGGGTCGATGATACTACAAGTATCTATAGAGATGATATGGGAAATATTCTCTATTTTTATGGTCATATCACCGATGTTACAAATCTTGTCAATTATGAAAAAGAGCTTGAAGAGAACTTTTTTGAACTTGAAAAGAGAGCAAATGATGTAGCACAATACCAAAAAGCCTTAGATGCAAGCTATATCATCTCAAAATCTGATCGTCGTGGCACTATCACCCATGTCAATGACAATCTCGTTGCAATCTCTGAGTTCTCAAGAGAAGAACTTCTTGGCAAACCTCATAATATTTTGCGTAATCCACTCACCCCTAAAGAGACTTTTGAAGAGATGTGGAAAACTATAAGTGCTAAAAAAGTGTGGAAAGGGCTTATAGCAAACCTTACTAAAAACAAAAAAACATACTATGTAAACCTCACTATAGTTCCAATACTTGATAGTTTGGGTGAGATCTATGAATATTTAGCGATCCGTTATGATATGACCTCTTATATTGAGCAGCAAAATAGACTCAAAGAGATCTCCTTTACCTCTACTATTACAGGTACACGAAATATTGCCGCACTCAGTAGCAGACTCTCTGAGCTTGAAGATGCTTCTTTGGCTCTAGTCAATATCAATCGTTTTAACAATCTCAACAACCTCTATGGCTATGACAAAGGGGATGAAGTGATCAAAAAACTCTCTAGTACTCTGGGTGTTTTACTCAACAACACCCAATTTGAGCTTTACCATATCCATGTAGATGAGTTTGCGATCTTAAATACACAAACCCCGTTTGAAAACTTTACACGCTATATACGTGAGATCCAGTCTTTTATTAACTCTCATAGAGTTGTTGTTGATATGAAAAATATCCCTATTCATGTGACAGTATCTCTCTCAAATGAGACAAAAGATAAACTTATCACCTCATGTAGTATGGCTCTGCATCAGGCTAAATCTCACCGTGAAAGTTTTCGTATATATAAGCATTGCACTACAAATACAAAACAGTATCAAGACAATATAGAGTGGACACTCAAGATACAAGAAGCGATAGAGCAAAACAGAGTGATCCCTTTTTATCAACCTATAGCAGATACAGCAACCAAAGAGATAAGAAAGTATGAAGCACTTATGCGTATTCAAGATGGAGAAACTTTTACATCTCCTTTTTTCTTTTTAGATATAGCAAAAAGATCAAACCTCTATCTTGATCTCTCTTATACAATGTTGCAAGCTGTATTTGAAGAGATCAAACGCTCACCTTATACTTTTTCTATAAACCTTACAACACAAGATATAGAATCAGATCGGATCCGAAACTACTGCTACAAGATGTTTGAAAATACAATGATTGCATCAAAAACAATTGTAGAGATTGTTGAATCAGAAGAGTTACACAATGTACCAAAGATCAACGACTTCTTAAAAAAGATCAAATCCTATGGTGTTGGGATCTCTATAGATGACTTTGGAACTGGATATTCAAACTTTGAGTATCTTTTACGTCTTGATGCAGATTATATTAAAATAGATGGATCACTTATTAAAGATATAGATTCTAATATCGATTCAGAAGATATTGTTCGCACCATTGTCTCTTTTGCCAAACGCAAAAATATTAAAGTTGTAGCAGAGTTTGTAAGCTCAGAGAGCATTTATAAAAAAGTAAAAGAGATTGGTGTGAGTTGTGTTCAAGGCTATTATTTTGGACAACCAGCACCCATACAAGATATTGTAAAATAGATGCTACAATAAAACTATGAAAACTTTACTTTTTGCCACAGCCTTTTTAGGTGTCTTTTTTTTACTCAACTTCTACATCTCAAGAAGATTTATCAAACATCTTGATATAGACCCTCTTTACAAAAAAGCTTTTCGATGGTTTCTAGTTATCAACTACTTTGGTATTATCGGGTATATGCTTGTGCGTTACTACCCTGGGATCAATAACACTCTTTACTTTTTGCTCTCTATCCCAATCGGTGTAGTTTTTTTACTCTTTTGTACAGCTTTGATATATGATCTGAGTCGTGTAATGCTACACTACTCTGCACTTTCTGCAAATCGACGCCGTTTTTTTAAACGTAGTCTTGATATCTCTTCTCTTGTAGCTGCAACTGCTTTAAGTGGTAAAGCTCTTTACGATGCACGTCATGTTATTCTTGAAGATCTAACAATCTCGATAAAAGGGCTTCAAAAAAACTACACTATTGTGCAACTAAGTGATGTTCATATTGGAGGACTTATCGATGCCGCTTTTATCCGTGATGTTGTTACAAGAGTCAATGCACTTAAAGCAGACCTTGTTGTTATTACAGGAGATCTTGTCGATATTGAGATAGAACATGCACAAGATGCACTCCATGAACTTCAAAAACTCCAATCAAAATATGGGACTTATTTTGTTGTAGGAAACCATGAGTATTTTCATGGAATACAAAATATTATCGATACTATAAAAGCTTTAGATATTACTGTTTTAGAAAATGAAAATGTTTATATCGGAGAAAAAGGGGAAGGGTTTTTTCTCTCAGGTGTTTATGATGTGATGGGCTATAGAATACAGAGTTATATGCCTGATATCTACAAAGCACTTGAGGGGATCTCAAAAGAGGAACCTACTCTACTACTAGCACATCAGCCCCGTTATCTTGAAGAGGTTCCCTCAACAGTAGACCTTGTTTTAAGTGGACATACACATGGGGGACAGCTTTTTCCATTTAAAGCATTGGTAAAACTGCAACAGCCTTATGTAAGTGGTCTGCATCAACATAATGAACATACTCAGATCTATATCAACAAAGGCACAGGTTTTTGGGGACCACCAATGCGTCTTGGGGCAAATAGTGAGATCACAAAGATCACACTTGTAGCAGAAGCTTAACGCTTTTTAAAGATTAGAAGAGTTTTATCTTCTGTATCATACAGTGAGAAAGTTTGTTTCTCTACTAGTTTGAGTGAGGGGAGTTTTTGAAAAAGAGAGATCTTATGAAAATACTGAATAATAGTATCTTGGTATTTAGCATAACGTCCATCACTCTCTTTTTCAAAGAGGGTAAACTTTGTATGGAGTTCATCGTTTTGAAAAAGAGCATCAACACTTAAAAACTCTTCATCTGTGTCATTACTCATGCTCCCCTCTGCTACATCACTAAAACCATAACGAGTGTTAATATCAGCGATAAAAACCCCATCATCTTCAAGTTTTAAAGCCACCCCCTCTAAGAAGTGAAGCAACTCCTCTTTTGACATAAAATTTAATACATCAAAGATACTCACAATCGCATCAAACTTGCCCTCAAGCTCTTCTATATCGATCTGTGCGGCGTCAAGCCCCTGCTCTTTACACTCTTGGATCATAAAAGCACTTCTGTCGATCCCTTTGCACTCTACCCCATCACTTATCATACGTCGCATAAAACCACCACGCCCACACCCTATATCTAAAAGTGTTTTGACCTTATACTCATCAAGTTCTGATCGATAAAGATCATAAAGTGCTTCTGTCGCCTCTTCTATTCCTAAAAGATGTTCCGCTTTTGCGTAGAGATCAAGGTTGGTCATGCTCTGTTTTGCTCCGCTTTTATCACTTTATTAATCTTTTCATAGATATCTAATACCTCATCTTTTTTCGAGATATAGCTGTTTTTATTTGCGATGAGATAAGTTGAAGACTCCATAATATCCTCTACCACCTCTAAACCGTTTTGTTTCATCGTAGTTCCTGTCTCTACAATATCAACAATCATATCTGCAAGACCTATAAGTGGTGCAAGTTCTATAGACCCATAAAGCTTAATAATATCAACTGAAACTGCACGATCTTCAAAGTAACGTTTTGTAATGTTGACCATCTTTGATGCTACCTTGAGTTCAGGTTTATTCAGATCTAGTTTCTCCCCTTTACGCATCCCTATAGCCACTTTACAAACACCGCGGCGTAGATCAAGCAGGCGAATCACGTCAAGCCCTTGTTCTTCTAAAGTATCAAGTCCTACTACACCAATATCTGCTGCCTGATGATATACATAAGTTGCAACATCTTGGTTTCTTACAAGTAAAAAACGAAACTTCGGTGTCTCTAAAATAAGTTTTCTATCATCAAAAACGAAACTATCACCGAAAATAGTCTCAAATATCTCTAGTGTTTCTTTTGCTATACGACCTTTTGGTAGTGCAACTGTTAGCATAAACCTGCCTTTTGTATTATCTTTTTCATCCCTCTAAAGAGAAGTTCTTGATCTATATGTGCATCAGGAAAGAGTTTTGCAAGCATTTGTGCATCTCCCCCAGTGAGATAGATCTGCTTTTTATATGAGATGAGTTCTCTATAGAGCGGTTTTAAAAACCCATAACTTACAGCATCTTGGGAATTTTTTGGCATTATATCTAAATCTAGCTCGTAATTAAATGAGTACTCTAGAGCTGAGGAGATATCTGCATAACACTTTTGCATCGCTTGTACTCCAGGATAGATAAAACCACCTCTAAATACACCCTCTTGCATCAGATCTACTGTGATAGCACTTCCAGCATCAACAATCACACCATCAGCCACAGCCTCACACGCTACAACTCTATCGATCCCCATCGTTTTATAATAAGGGGTATAGTCAATGTATTCTTTAAGATCTATCCAGTTTTCTAATTGTTTGAGTTGCTCTTGAAGCTTTGGGTGAACACAAATATAATACACCCTCTCTTGGATCTCTTGAGGCTTAAAACTTTGCGTTTTTTCTTTATAGGTATCTGTATCACTGCAAAAGTGATAGGAGGTGTTTCCTATATCACACAGTAACATTAGTAGAGTTTCCAACCTGCTTCAACAAAAGCTTTTTTAGCTTTGGAGCACAAAGGAGCATCGATAAATAAAACCTTATGCTTAAAGTTATGATCTGCATATAAAACAAGTTTGGCATAGATCTCTTCAAACTTATGTACATCTTTCATAAGGAGTCTGCTTTTTTGGCTCACTGCTAAACATGCCCAAAAATAACCATGAATATCTGTGGCGATATATATTCTTATCTTATTTCGGATAGCAAGTTCTTTTGGAAGAACCTCTTGCATCTTTTTGTATATATGTCCTTTTTTACGTAGGGAGTCAACTACCATCTGCATCTCTATGAGAAACCTCTCTGTTTTTTCGTAATTTTAACAAAAAAATCTCTAAAAAGGGGAGATCTTATCGTGCAAGCTTATACGAAAACATACACCATTATGAATATTTTTGACACTAATCTCACCTCTATGATGCTCTTCAACTATCATTTTTGACATATAGAGTCCAAGCCCTGTTCCATTCTTTTTTGTTTTTGTTGAGAAATAGGGTTCATAGATCCTATTGAGTACAGCTTCATCGATCCCAAGTCCATTGTCTATGATCTCTACTATTACCCCTTGAGGCGTATCATATGTATTGATATAGATCTTTTTTTGTTCTATCTTTTTCTCTATAAAGTTATCCTCAGAGTTTTTCAAGATATTGACAAATACCTGCATCATCTCTGTATCAAAGTTCTCAATTTTTTTGTCACTTTGAAAACTTGTCAAGAGTTCTATTTTATGTTCTTTAAATGAAGGGGAGAGGATCTCTAAAGATTTTTGAATCGCTACAGAGATATTTTCCACTATTGGGTCTTTTCCAGGCATATAAAAGGTTCGAAAATCATCTACTGTTTGAGAGAGTACTTGTGTAAGATTTTCAATCTCACTAAGTGACTCATCAAGATAAGAGACAAACTCTTGTGCTTTTTGTTCATTTTGCAGGTCGTAGTTTTGGAAAAGAAGATTCATCTTTACATTTGCCGCAAGTACTGAGATAGTTGCTAAAGGCTGTCTCCATTGATGTGCGATCATACTTATCATCTCACCCATTTGTGCTTGTTTCATATGTAAAAGGAGTTGCTGTTCTTTTTGTTTCATCTCAGTTATATCTATAGTATAACCAACAAAATGGAGTACTTTTCCTTTCTCATCTCTCTCTATAATAGTTGAATCATACACCCATTTGACATCTGCATTTTTTGTATAAACACGGTAAGGCTGATGCTCAAAATATTGTTTATTCTCCGCTAAAGCTTGCTGTACTTCTAGATGAACTCTTCGAAGATCCTCTTCATGAATACAAGAAGCATAAGAGACTTTATTTTTTAAAAACTCATCTCTTGTATACCCTAAAAGCCCCTCAACACTTTTTGAGACATATAAAACATTCCAATGAGCGTCATTGTTCCATTTAAATAATACGGAACTTCCTTTATCAAAGAGTGTTAGGAGAACATCTTTATCATCTCTTTTACGATCAGAGAGCTGTTTTTTTCTCTCAAAATCTATCGAAGTCTCTTTAACTTTACTGCTTAGGTTTTCATACACCTGCATCAACTTGCCATCATCAAGTTTATAGATCTTATGTTTTCTCCAGCCACCTGTAGGTGAATAGGTATGCTGTAACTCTTCAGTCACTCCTGTGTAATGCACTCTTCGCATCACCTCTAAGAGTCCTGTTTGTTCTACTTCAGGGAAAAGTGCAGTGATGCTTTTTCCTTTGAGTGATTCGAGCTGTACTTTTTCTGAGATCTGTGCACGTCTGTTTAGATCATCGATGATAAATTCACCCTCTAATGAAAAGGAAAATATCGCAATATTAGTAGGGATTAAGTTTAAAGAGAAGGGATGTACTTTTGCCAAATCTGTTCCTTAAAAAGTAACTCTAAAATCAAATGTAACTAATTGTACCCAAAGGAAGATTAATTAAGTTTAATAGTATGAAATAGTATGATTTTCCATAGAAAATAAGTCCCGTATCATAGCACAAAAGAGCTTTGAGAGAATCTTTATGTATATGTTTAACTTATAGAGAAAGCTGTTTACTCACAGTATGAAATATAGTTAAAAAAAATATATGTTATAATTTCGACTTAAATATATAAAGATTTTGGAGTTCTTATTTATGAAAAAAATCTTATTAACTATCCTCGGTACTGCAACACTTCTGCAAGCTTATGATCTCACGATTTCAGAGCCATTAAGCCTTGAAAAAGCGATAGTACTGCTTAAAGAAAATAATCTCGAACTAAAAAACAGCCACTATGATCTTGAGATCGCACAAAAAGAGACTCAAGCAAGTTCAGGTTTACACTATGGAAAACTTGAATTTGTGCAAGACTTTGCACGTTCTAATGATGCAGGCAATGTTTTTGGCTTTAAACTTGCTAGTCGTGAAGCAAACTTTGGAGACTTTGGGTTTAGCGAATTTCTAGAGCCGCTAGGCGGAGCTATTTACAACGCTTCGCAAGGTATTGCACCGCAAGATATGAGTACGCTTCTCTCTCAGGAGCCTCAAGATCTCAACTACCCAGGCTATAGAAACTTTTTCCAATCAAAACTAAAATATGAAGTACCTCTTTTTACAGGTTTTGCGATCTCAAGTTACAACGATATTATGCACTCGATGCAAAAGATGAAAAGCTTAGATAAAGAGAAACTTCTCAACGAACAAGTTTATCAACTTCGCAAAAGCTTTTATGATATGGCTCTGCTCAATGAATCAAGTAAAAACCTGACAAAAATTTTTACTAATATTGAAACTTTAGAAAATATTACTCAAGAGATGATCAATGTTGGTTATGCCAAAAAAATAGATCTCTTAGAGGTACAAGCGCGTAAAGGAAATGTGCAAAGGGTTTTACTTCAAATGGAATCAAATAAAGAGTTACTCTATCACTACATTAGTTTTTTGCTCAATACAAAAGTCAAACAGATCATTACCCCCTCTTTTGATGTAGAGGTTCCTAAAATTACTATGCAAGAGATACTTCAAAATAACATAGATATTCAACGTGCTTTAACTGGTCTTGAGATCTACTCAAGTATGCTTGATGCTTCAAAAGCTTCTCTTTACCCTACTCTTGGTGCTTTTGCTGAAGTGGCAACTGCTGATAACAACTTTATGCAAGATGCAAATGATCATAAAGCATATACACTTGGAGCACGTCTGAGTTGGAATATCTTTAATGGCGGTATCGACAGTGCAAAAATAGAAAAATCAAAAATAGAGCAATTAAAAACAAAAACACAAGTAGAACTAGCAAAAAAAGGGATCGCACTGCAAGTAGACAAGATACAAACAGAGATCAAAACATTTAATGCTGAGATCACATCTTTGCAAAAAGAGTTACTCCTAGCTGATGAGATCTACAAAAACTATGAGGGGCGTTACAAAGAGCAACTCTCCTCTATGAGTGATGTTATTGTAAAACAATCAGAGCAGATTGAAAAGATCTTAGAGTTACAGATGGTCAAGAACAAACGAAACGAAAAAATCTTCGCTTTAGAAAAAATAGCAAATGGAGCATTCTAATATGAAAAAAATTCTACTACTTTTAACACTCAGCCTCTCTCTTCTTGCAGAGACTCTTACACTCTCTGGAAGTGTTATCTCTGATAATCAAAAGATGATCACGAGTCGCTTTATGGGTTTTGTTACTAATGTAAACGTTTCTGAGGGGGAATATGTCAAAAAAGGGGATCTACTCTATAGTATTGACTCACGTGAGATCGATTCTGCAAAACGTCAAGCAGAATCAGCACTTCAAATGTATGAGAACCAATACGCAAATGTCGTAAGAAACCTTGATCGCCATAAACGACTTTTTGAAAAAGATATGGTTGCAAAGTATAAAGTTGAAGAGCTTGAACTTGCCGCAAAAAATCTTGAAGATATGACAAATATTGCAAAAGCAAGACTTCAAGAGGTTGAGAATCAATATAAATACCTTATTATCAAAGCACCAAATGATGGGGTGGTTATCTCAAAAAATATCAAAGTAGGTGAGATGGCAATGCCAGGAATGCCCGCTATTATTCTTTCTGATCTTAGTAACTTAAAAATAGAAGCTGAGATAGCAGAGGGGGATCTTGCTCTTATTAAACATGGCAAAAAAGTAAAAGTAAAGATCCCTTCTGTTGGGATTGAAGAGATTGGAACTATTAGTGCAATTATTCCTAGTTCAAACCCAATGACACACACTTTCAAAATCAAGGTTTCATTTTCAAATACACACCAGAGTGTATACCCTGGAATGTATGCAACCGTGCATATAGATTAAGGATCTGCTATGAGTCATAACAAAACCTATACACCTAAAGATATTTCAGGAAAGCTCGCTCTTGCCTTTTTGAAAAATCCACTTACGGTTGTTTTGGGTATCTTCCTCTTGGCGATTGGTTATATCTCACTTATGGTGATGCCTCGTGAAGAGAACCCTCAAATGGTTGTGAGTGGTTCTACTGTTATTGTAGCTCTTCCTGGAGCAAGTGCCGCAGAGATAGAAAAAGTGATCGTACAACCCCTTGAGAGAAAACTCAAAGAGGTCAAAGGGGTTGAACATATTCAAAGTATGTCGATGGACAATGTTGGTGTTGTTAATGCTGCATTTTATATTGGAGAAAAAAAAGAGGATTCTAACCTAAAGATCTATGACAAGATCATGCAAAATGCAGATATCTTGCCAAAAGGTGCTATGCAGCCTATTATAAAACCACTTGATATCGATGTCGATATTCCTATAGTTTCTGTAGCATTTTACTCTAACAATCCAGATATGAGCCAAACACAACTCTATGATAAAGTAAAACAGATTCAACACCACATCAACGGTCTTGAAAATGTTGCTGTAACAGAACTCAAAGGTGGAAATCGTCATCAATTTAATATAGAAGTGGATCTTCATAAACTCTCAGGCTATAACATCTCTATGGGGCAGATCCTTCAAGCTGTTCAAGCCCTCTCATATAGTGTTCCTGCTGTCAAAAATAGAACGAAAGAAAATGAGATCATGATGCTTGGCGTTAAAAATGCAATTGAGAGTGCAAAAGATCTTGGCGATATTATGGTGACACAATATATGGGATCTCCTATCTATCTTAAACAAGTAGCTACTATCACTGATAGTCATGATATTCAAAACTTCAAATCAGCCTCTATTAGTGTAAAGCAAGAAGATGGTAGCTTCTCTAGCTTGCAAAACCAAGTAACTTTAACTGTTTCAAAACTTCAAGGAACCAACGCTGTTGTGATCGCAAATGCTGTCAAAGATGAGTTAGAACTCTATAAAGAGCTTTTAGCACAAAATGGGATCAATTATGTCATAACACGCAATGATGGAGAGAGAGCCAATGAAGCGGTAAATGAGCTTGTGTTTCACCTTGTACTCTCAATAGTTATTATCGCTATTCTTTTAGTTTTTGTACTTGGTTGGAGAGAGTCTTTAATTGTAACCTTTACAGTGCCTGCAATTTTAGCGATCACCCTTTTTGTTGCATACTTAAGTGGTCAAACAATTAATAGGATCACCCTCTTTGCTTTTTTACTCTCTTTGGGACTTCTCGTTGATGCAGCAATTATTGTAATTGAAAATATCCATAGACATTTTCACTCAGTTGAATCTGATGATGAAACACCTGAACAATTGATGGTAAAAGCAACTGATGAGATCGGTCCACCAACAAATATCGCAACTCTAGCGATTATTATGACCATGGTACCAATGGCGTTTGTCGGTCAAATGATGGGACAGTTTATGAAACCGATACCAGCAAATGTTCCTGTAGCACTGATAGCCTCTCTATTTGTCGCTTATATATTCACACCTTATTTGGCACTCAGAATGCTCAAAAAACCTAAGCATCATCATGAAGGAGAACATTAATGTTACAAAAGTTTGAAAACTTTGTTTTAAGAGTAATTCAAAGTGCTACAAGACGTAAACTCGTTCTCTTTGGCACTCTTTTAGCCTTTATCTTATCTGTTTTAATGATAGCTCCAAGCAAGATGGTTTTAGCAAAGATGCTTCCAGGGAAAAATAATGACACCTTTACGATCTATGCATCTTTGGCTAATGGAAGCTCTATTGAACAAACAAAAGAGGTTACAGACTGTATTGTAAGCTTTATACAAAAAGAGCAAGAAGTTACAGATACAGAAGTGTTTTTAGGTATGGGTTCTCCCCTAGATTTTGCAGGTCTTATTAAAGGGTCTCATTTTAAAAACTCTGAAAATGAAGCCGAAATCGTTGTAAATCTGACAAAAAAACATGATAGAGAAGAGCCCTCTTACTTTATGGTGCAACGCTTACGCCCAGATATTACCAACAGTTGTCAAGAGATCTACTCTAATACAACTATCTCTTTTGTTGAACCACCTGCAGGTCCTCCTGTTTTAGCAGCAATCGTAGCAGAGATCTATGGTGCAGATAAAGAGGGGGTACGCACGTTAGCAACACGTGTAGCTGATATCTTTAAAAAGACAGAGGGGCTTGTAGATGTTGATATAATGCAAGATGATATCTATGATACTTTTGAGATTCGCGTAGATAGTATAAAAGCTGCAAAATCGGGTATCAATGTAAAACAGATCAACGATATTATCTATCTTGCTTTTGAGGGGATGCAGATAGCTGTAAAAAACTCTGAACTCCATAATGACCAGATCCCTATCTTCTTAACCCTCTCACATACAACAAAAAAATTTACAAATAAAGATAAGAGATCTGTAGAGATGAAACTCTCCTCTTTAAAACTAATGAACAAATCAGGAATGATGATCCCCCTTACAGAGATTGTCAGCATCGTACCTAAAAAGTCTAATCCGATGATAATGAGTAAAAATCTTCATACAATGACCAATGTCATTGCAGAGACAGATATGGTCTCTCAGGTCTACCCTCTTATGGAAGCAAGAAACACTATATTAGAAACATTTACCGATCGTTATGAGATCAATAAAATAGGTCTCTTTAATCTTGAACTTATCGATAAAGAGAGTAAAGAGTATTTTAAACTTCTTTGGGATGGGGAGATGGAGGTAACTCTCGATACTTTTGTGGAGCTTGGAGGTGCTTTCATAGCTGCTTTAATACTTATCTTTTTACTTATGGTAGTGTATTACAAAAGTTATACGCTCAGTGGTATTATTTTACTTGGATCTTTTCTCTCAATTATTGGAGTTATTATTGGTCATTGGATCATGGATATGTTCACACATGACACTTTCTTTTTGACTGCTACTTCTCTTATTGGCTTTATTGCCCTTATTGGTATTAGTTCAAGAAACTCCCTTTTACTGATTGATTTTACAAAATCACTTATGCATGAAAAAGGTCTTCATAAAGCTGAGGCTATCGCTTATGCAACAGCAACGCGTGCTAAGCCTATCTTTTTAACTGCTGCTGCTATTATTCTTGCATCTACTCTTCTTGCAGGTGATGCGGTATTTGGTGGCTTAGGTGTTGCACTTATCTTTGGAACTATCGCAGCTGTAGTAGCATCACTGATAGTTGTTCCTGTACTTTTGTACAATGCAGATCTTGAGAGACACTTTAGCTTCCACGAGAAAAAAAGAGTTTCTATTTACGAACCGTAAAACCTTTACACTCTATCTTTATGGTAGAGTGGACTTATAACTACACTTTTTACTTCATTTCAAAAACAAAAGAGATCTAAATACTTTAAGTGGTGAAAAAGTACTACCTCTCATCTAAGAGAGATAGTATTAAAAGAGGGATATATTAAAGTTGTGCGTAGTTTACGCTAAGGCAAGCGTCAAGTGAAGAGAGTTCTTTGAGTGTTGCTTCAGGAACATTACTATCTACTAAAATAACTGCAAGAGCTTCAGCTTTTTGATTACGTGCAAGAGAGAAGTCTGCAATATTTACACTATGATTAGCTAAAATTGTGCCTACACTTCCAATTACGCCAGGAACGTCAGTATTTCTAAAGAAAATCATATTTCCTTTAATTCCAACCTCTACATCAAAACCATTAATATCAACAATTCTTTGAATATTATCTTCAAACATAGTTGCAGAGATAGTTGTTGTACCCTCAGATGTTGTTAACTTAATTGTAATAAGATTTTTAAATGCTGAAGAGTCTGCAAGTGTTTCAGAATCGATCTTGATCCCTTTTTCTTTAGCGATAAAATCTGCATTTACATAGTTGATAGTATCTCCGCTTGTTTCACTCATAGCACCTACTGCTACAAATGTAGAGAGAGAATCTACATATTCAGAGATAGCACCCTGACCACTTACTTTAATAGAGAGAAGTTGTGATTTATTAAGCTGAGAAGCCAAGAAACCTATTTTTTGTCCCATCTCTAAAAATGGCTTTACAAAAGGAGGGATCTTGCTCTCATCAATTGGTAAATTCATTGCATGTGGATATGCGATCCCTTTTGCAGCTTCAATCGCATTTTGTGCAGCTTGTGTACCAATATTGTATTGAGATTCGTAAGTATTTGCACCTAAGTGTGGTGATACTGTTACATTATCAAGATCTAACAGTGGATGATCTGTAGCTGGTTCTTTATTAAATACATCAATACCTGCAAAACGAATCTTCCCTGATGTAAGACCATTAAAGAGTGCTTCTTCATTATAAAGACCACCACGAGCACAGTTGATTAGTATTACACCATCTTTCATTTTAGCAATCTCAGCTTCATCAATCATACCGATAGTTTCTTGATTTTTTGGTGTATGGATAGTGATAATATCACATGCTAAAATATCATCAAAATTCTTTGTATATGTCATATCAAGATCTGTAACTTTTGAAGGGTGAATATATGGGTCATAAGCGATAATATCCATCTCAAAAGCTTTTGCACGTTTTGCTACACGACTACCGATATTACCAAAACCGATAACACCTAGTTTTTTCCCTTTTAGTTCATATCCATACCATTTTTCACGCTTCCAGATACGTTGATTTTTCAGATGTTCGTGAGAGTATGGAAACATTCTCATACAAGAGAGCATATGTGCCATTGTAAGTTCTACTGCTGCTATTGTGTTTGCTGTAGGAACATTCATCACAATGATCCCCTCTTTTGAACACCCTGGGATATCTACATTATCTACACCAACACCAGCACGTACAAGTGCTTTTAGTTTCTTAGCAGCTGCAATAAACTTTTCATCAACATCTGTAGAACTTCTTGTAATAGCCACATCAGCATCTGCAATAATATCTAAAAGTTTTACTTTGTCTTCATCTGCAGCCATTACAAAATTGATATTCTCATCATTACGAAGCATCTCTAATCCTGCTTCATGGATATGATCACATACGACTATTGTGTGTTTTTGCATTATACATCCTCTTTATACGGCTTTATTGTTGCCGCGATTTGATAGTTTTTTAATATCTTCACTAATGAGTTTAACTTGTTAATATCTTTTGAATAGATAAGCAACTCAACTACTTTTGCATCTTGTTTGAGATAGTATTTTAAACTATGGTTACTTAGTTCCTCTTTTAGACAAAAAAGTTGATAAGGATCTAAAAGTGAGGCAGACAGTTTATATGTAGTTTGGTTTGCTATTTTTTCATCTAAGTCAACTTTGACATAGACTTCATTTACAGGATAGAAATATCCAAGCTTTTCAGATTGTGAAAAATGGTGCAACCAACTTTTTTGCGTTTGCACTTCAACACTGTTTTTTTCGAGCTTAAGAGGTTCTAACTCAAGAGGCTCTTTGTGTGAGTTAATTGAAATTATAAAAAATACAATAAAAACAGTCACCCCTGCTGCTATGAGCGGGGCAAACCATTTTAGTATCTTTTGCACACGAGTTACTTGATTTTATCTTTTATCAAGTCACCTAATGAATGTGATGCAGTATCATTGATTTCATCTAGAAGTGCTTGATTTTTTAAGTAGTCAAGTTTCTTAACAGAAAGGCGGATACGATCACGTTTTGTATCGATCACAGCGATAGCAGCTTCGATCTCTTGACCAGCTTCTAACTCCTCTTTTACAAGTGGAGCTAAGTCTTCATCTCTGATAAGAGCATCAACGCCATCATCTAAAGATACAAATACACCGAAATCTTTAATATCGCGGATTTTTCCTTTGATTACAGAGTTTACTTTATTGTTTGTAGCAAACTTATCAATAGGACTCTCTAAAAGTGTTTTACGGTTAAGAGAGATTTTTTGATCTTCTTTGTTGATTTTAGCAATTTTCACTTCTACTTCATCACCAACATTAAGAATATCTTTTGATTTTACATTTTTCTCCCAAGATACATCTTGATTATGTAAAAGACCCTCTACACCTTCGATCTTTACAAAAGCACCAAAGTCAGTAAGAGATGTAACTGTACCAGTTACAACATCACCCTCTTTGTGTGTTTTTAAGAACTCATCAAATGGTTTTGGTAAAAGTCTCTTAAGAGATACACGCAGTTTATGTGTTTTTGGGTTAATTTCGATAACTTCAACATCAATCTCTTGACCTACATTTAAGTAATCATTTGGATTTTTAACATTTTTATCCCATGTGATTTCAGAGATATGTAAGAACCCTTCGATATCGTTTCCAAGATCTACGAATACACCATACGCTTCAATATTTGAAACTGTAACAGTGATTGTATCTCCTTCGTCAAGTTCGTTTTCAACCTCTTCCCACGGATCATCTTGAACCGCTTTGATAGAGAGTGAAAGATGTCTTTTATCTTTATCATATGCAATAGCTTTTACAGTTACTGTCTCACCTTCTTTATAAAGTTTTGAAGGGTTTACTGGACCTTTATAGCTGATCTCATTATAGTGTACTAAACCATCAACACCACCAACATCTACGAACATACCATAGCTAGTGATCTTTTTGATTGTACCTTCAATAATAGCATCTTCAGCCATAAGATTATCGATGATCTCTTTTTTCTTTTTGCGCTCTTCATTGAATAGTTTACGACGAGATACTACAATTGAGTTCTCATCTTCATCCACTTTAATCACTTGCGCTTTGATCTTACGACCAACTACATCATCGCTATCTTTAAATGCAGCAAGTGAACGTGGCATAAAGAAAGAAACATCATCAGCTTCTACTACATATCCACCACGATTTTTCTTAGTGATTACACCCTCGATCACTAGATCTTCAAAGTTCTCTTTGTGTGCATCGATAAAATCGATCGTTTTTTGCTGCTCTAACACTTTTTTGTATGAGATTTTAGGACGCTCATTGTAGTATCCTAAAGTCATAACTTTAATTTTATCACCTGTAGTGAATTTGAGTGCACCATTTTCATCACGGATCTCATCTAAAGAGATGATCCCCTCTAATTTATCACCAATACCAACTAATGCTCTGTTTTCATCCTCTTGGATTTCAACAATCTCACCCTCTACTATACGACTTGTTTCCTGCTGCTTCTCACTCTGTGCAAAAAGCTCTGCAAAGCTCTCTTCCTCAAATGATTCGTTATCGAACGCCATTACCTATCCTCTTGTTACATAAAAATTGCGGCAAGTATATCAAATATTTAATTATTTTTAAATTAATTTTATGCAGATCTATAAATATTATAAGTAAAGTTTCTAATTAAGTACACTCTTTTTTAATAGCATCGATAACATTTTGTATAATCCAATCAGGTGTAGAAGCCCCTGCACTGATCCCACACAAAGTTTTATTTTCAAACCAAGTATAATCGAGTTCCTTTTCATCTTCTATATGGTAACTATCTTCACAATTATCTTTTGAAATGCTATAAAGCTGTTTTGTATTTGAAGAGTTTTTCCCACCAATGATAAGCATAATATCAGCTTCTTTTGAAAGTTTTTTCACTGCATCTTGATTTTCAAAAGTTGCATTACATATTGTGTTGAAGACTCGAACCTCTTTATGACGAGCTATAAGATAGTTTGCCACATCCATATATTCATGTACTTTACGTGTAGTTTGTGCAACAAGAGCTATCTTATCTGAGAGTTTTATCCCCTCTAGATCTTGGGCTGAAGAGACAACATATGCTCCATGAGTTGCATAACTCTTCACCCCTTTAATCTCGGGATGCTTTTCATCTCCAAAGATCACAATATCATAACCTGCTTCACTCATCTCTTGAGAGATCTGCTGTGGTTTTGTTACATACGGACATGTTGCATCTACAACATCAACACCATTTTGGTAGAGAGCTTCAAGCTCATTCTTAGGTATTCCATGTGTACGAATAACAGCTTTATCCCCTACTTTAAAAGTTTTATAGTTATCTGTTAAACCTACATTGTAGTCTTTTTCAAGTCGCTCGATCTCTTTTGAGTTATGGATCAGCGGACCGTATGTTGAAGAGTTCTTATTCTCCTCTGCTATTTTAATAGCACGTTTTACACCAAAACAAAAGCCGTAATTTTCCGCAAGAGCTATTTTCATTATATGTCTCCCTTATCAAAGAGGTAAACTCTTAAATAAATTCTACTTTTGTAATTCTTTGGAGGATCTCAAAAAAGTTTGGAAAAGAGGTATTAATACAATCAAGATCACTTACCTCCATACCACAACGAAGACCTGCAATGATAAAACTCATCGCTATTCTATGATCTCCATCACTATCCACAGAAGCTTTTTGCAATTTACCACCTATAATTTTATAACCATCTGTATACTCTTCAACCTCAATACCGCTAGCACGTAAGCCCTCTACTACTGTTGTAATACGATCAGATTCTTTCACACGAAGCTCCTCAGCATTTTTAACAATACTCTCACCCGTAGCACAAGCCATAGCTATACTCAAAGCAGGAAGTTCATCGATAAGCCATGAGATATTACCTTCTACTGTAATACCATGCAGTGGTGCATACTCAATTCTTATATCGCCTATTGGTTCATATTTATCTTGCGTCATTGTATAAGTGATCTTTGCACCCATTTTCTCTAAAGCCTTAAAAGCTTCAATACGTGTAGGATTTAAAGTAACCCCTTCTAATACAACATCACTTCCTTTTGTAATAGCAGCAGCTACTGCAAAGAAAAATGCACTCGAAGGATCTGCTGGTACTCTTATAGAGAGTGGCTTTAAAAGTTCTTTCATAGGTTTTATAGTAGTTTTTAAAGCATCTACCTCTATCTGAGCACCCATCCCTTTTAACATTCTCTCTGTATGATCACGTGAGAGTTCAGGTTCAGTATATGTACACTCACCATCAGCACGCAATGCGGCAAGAATCATACATGACTTTACCTGTGCAGAAGCGATTTGACTCTCATAATTAAATGCTTTTAAAGAGGAGCCACGAATACAAAGAGGCGCAAGGTTACCATCATCACGCCCATCAATCTTTGCACCAATACTCTTAAGAGGTACAGTTACTCTTTTCATAGGGCGACGTCGTAAATATTTATCACCCGTTAATACAAAGTGTCCATTTGCTGAACTGAGCAGTCCACAAAAAAGGCGTATGCCTGTTCCAGAGTTTCCACAATCAAGTACTTCAAAACTCTCTTGTATCCCCTCTGAACTAATACGTATAGTCTCACCATCATCTTCCACTTTTGCACCAAGATTTTTTACTATGTTCAAGGTATTCATAGTATCTTCTGCACGTAAAAAGTTTGTAATTATGCTCTCCCCTTGGGCTAACATTGCAAACATCGCACTACGGTGCGAGATCGACTTGTCACTTGCTATATCTGCAATACAAAGTGAAAAAGAGTTTGATGGTGCTACAAGTACTTTTTTCATCTCAGCCCTACACCTAGTTTACTTTGAAGACCTTCAAGTAAAGAATCGATAGCATTTGTAATATCTTCCTCTTCAAGAGTTTTTGTATCAGATTGCAATACAAAACGTAAAGATAAACTTACATTCTTCCCTAAAGATTCATCTGCGTAACGATCTACAGGGTAGTAACGGATCAACTCAGGTGTTTTTACACTCTCAATTACCTCTTTAATAGCAGCATAATGCATTGTTTCAGGAATAACTATACTCAGATCTCTATAAGATGCTTGAAACTTTGATGTAGCATGTGCTGTTTTGAGTTCAAATGGTAAAGAACTAAAATCTAGTTCACACACAAAAGTAGCTTCTAGATCATACGCTTGTGCAACATTTGGATGCACACGAAACAACTCTCCTGCTTCTTCACCACTCATCAGCACTTTTGCACACTGATAAGGGTGAGAAAGTTTATGAGATGTTGTAAACTCTTGAAGGGTAAAATCCCCTACTACATCTGCTATTTTTTGTGCAAAAAATGCAAAATCTACAGAGTCAGGTTTTCCCCCATTTGCAAGGCTCTCACTCTCTTTATCTCCACTAAAAAGAAAAGTTATTTTAGAAGACTCCTCTCTTAATGGTGAAAAGACAGAACCAACTTCAAAAAGACGTATACTTGAATAGCCGTTCTTTTTATTATTTGATGCTGCTTTTAAAAGTCCTGTCATAAGTGTTGGACGTAAGGTATCAAGTGTGTTTACAATTGGATTTAAAAGCTCAAGTTCCTCTTTTGTTGTTTCAAATCCATACTCGTTGAGTACTTTTTTCTCATCAAATACAAAATGAACACTCTCAAAAAATCCACATGCAGCTGCCTTATGTCTTAAGGTACGTTTTTTCTTATAGAGAAAATAATCATCATCTATTCTTTTGTTCTCAGTAAATACAAAAGGTTTTGATGCGATATTGTCAATCCCTACTAAACGCACGATCTCTTCAACAATATCTTGTTTATTTACAATGTCATGACGAAACTGAGGCACACTGATAACAAAAGTATCCCCTTGTGACTTTGCTGTATTAAAACCTAAGTTTTTCAAGATCTTCGTGATTTTAGCTTTTTCTATTGTAGCCCCAACAATAGCATTTATCTCTGCTGTTGTTACAGAAACTACTTTCTCTTCATATTTTTCAGAGATCTCTATAGTTCCTCCATAGATAGAAGACTCAGAGTTCTTTTCTAAAAGATGGAGACAAAAATCAAGTCCCTGATTGAGTTCAGGTTCACTTCCTCGAGATGTTCTATAATACATTGGTCCTGAAGGAATTTTATTTGCATGCATCTTTTTTGAGATAATATCAGGTGGAATGTAGCTCGCTTCTACAAGAACAAGCCCCTTATCACTTTTTGCTTTAGACTCATCCTCTTGAATAATTCCAATTGTAGAAGCTTTGTTTTGAGAACTGATAATAGCGTATCCATTTTCATCCTCTTTAAGCTCTATTTTTGCAACAGCCTCTTCCTCTTTAAAGAAATTATAATCGTATGCACGTAAGATCACTCCGCTACTATGTGTAGCATAGAGCATAAGCGCTTCAATATCTGTATCTTTTTTCTCTTCAATTTGTGCAAGACGAAGCTTTACTATAAATGGAAGTTCTAAACTATCAAGTTCAACTGCCTTATAACGTAAGTTTACATGAAGATTTTTCTCGTGTGAAAGTGCTAAAATTCGACCAACACCTATACGTCTATCTTCGTTTGGATCTTCATGGCTACGCTCTTTTAGATCTCGTCCCAAAGCAGCACTTAAATCACGCGCTACACCTCGAATACTCAAACAATCTCCACGATTTGCAGTGAGTTCAATCTCGATAATATCATCACTAAAGATCTCATTTGTTGAGAGCTCTTGCCCTAGTTCATATACCCCGACACTCTCATCGAGTTCTATAATACCGCTTTGGCAATCTTCTAAGCCTATCTCACTTGCTGAACAGATCATCCCTTCACTTTCAACACCGCGAAGTTTTACAGGTTTTATAGCAAGTCCGCTTGGCATTACAGCCCCCACACTTGCAACAACAACATCTAAACCTGTACGTACGTTTGAAGCACCACATACAATCTGACGTACACTTGTTCCAATATCTACTTTACAGATATTAAGCTTATCTGCATCAGGGTGTTTTTGACAATCTAAAACACGACCAAAAATGATCTTCTCAGGTATATCGTATTTACGAATGCTATCTACTTCAAGTCCAATAGAATTAAGTGTTTTTGCTAAATCTTCTGTCGAAATATCGCTTAGATCGATCCACTCATTAAGCCAACTTTTTGTAACTATCATTGAAACTGCTCCAACAACTTAAGATCTCCTTCAAACAGTGAACGTAGATCACCTATTTGATGAATTAACATAGCAATTCTTTCTATACCTAATCCAAAAGCGTATCCACTTACGTTTTTATATTTTACTGCTTCAAAAACATTAGGGTCTACAATACCACAGCCCAAGATCTCTATCCATCCAGTGTGTGAACATACACGACATCCATCACCTTTACAAAAAACACAAGAGATATCAACCTCAGAAGAAGGCTCTGTAAATGGGAAAAATGAAGGGCGAAAACGTACTTCAATATCTCCAAACATATACTTTAAAAAATCTTCCATGATAAATTTCAGGTTTGCAAAAGAGACTTTTCCCTCTTCATCTACGAGCAAACCTTCAATCTGGTGAAACATAGGCGTATGTGTCAAATCATAATCTCTACGATACACTGCACCAGGTGCGATCATACGAATAGGAGGTTTTGTTGCCATCATTGTACGGATCTGAACTGGCGAAGTATGTGTACGTAAAAGCATCTCATCTTTAAAATAAAATGTATCTTGCATATCACGTGCAGGATGGTATTTTGGAAGGTTGAGAGCTTCAAAGTTATGAAAGTCATCTTCAACCATATCTCCTGTTTTTACTGCAAAGTTCATAGAAACAAAATACTCTACGATACGATCCATCGTCTCCATTACAGGATGAAGTCCACCTGAGAGACTTGAAGAGCTAAAGAGTGAAACATCAAGTGCTTCTGCTTTCATATTTGCTTCAAGCTCTAAAGTTTGAAGTACAATTTTTCTTTCAGTGAGCTCTTGTGTCAAAGCTGCTTTATGTGTATTTAACTCTTTTGCCAATTGTGCTTTATCTTCATTAGGTGCACTTTTCATCTTAGCAAATTCTGCTGCCAGTATACCTTTTTTTCCAAACACAGAGATGCGAATCTCTTCAAGTGCTTCAACACTCTGTGCTTCTTTTATTGCATCATACCACTCTTTCAAATAGAGTCTCCATTGTAATAATATTGTACCTTATTCAAATAGGAATAGGATTTTTAAGCTGAGCGATTATATTCAAATATAATTTACATACAGCTTGATTTAGCAGGATAAATTCAATTTTTTCTGCTACAATTCTCTAAAAACAAGGAACTGCCATGTGTTTATTTTGTAAACTAGTAAACAAAGAGATCCCTTCAAATATCGTTTTAGAAAATGAAAATTTCCTCGCTTTTCATGATATTAATCCAAAAGCACCTGTTCATATTTTAGCAATCCCTAAAGCTCATGTTGATAGCTTTGATGCTGTAGAACCAAATATGATGACTGAGATGACAGCTTTTATCCAAGAGGTGGTTAAAGAGGTTAAAATCGATAAAACAGGCTATAGAGTTATTACCAATATAGGGGAAAATGGTGGTCAAGAAGTTGGACATCTTCACTTTCATATATTAGGCGGTGCAAAGCTCAAATGGGGTCATTTCAGCGATGCAGATCCACAAGGACACTTCTAAAAAATTTCAACTCGGGCACCCTTGTATCTCTCCCATATCGATAGATATACCTCCGCCTGAGATCATCTCTTCATTTTCACGAACAGTCTTGCCATTATGTACAATAGTGTAAAAGATCTTTGTCGAGTCACGTATTGTATTTATAGTTGAACAATAGGTCTCTAAAGATGCCATCACCCAACGTGCAGCTGTCGTATCATCTGCATCAGAATCAAAGCTATATACAAGATTTAAAGTATTGAACTTTCTAGGATGATCCTCTGCACGAGTTGCATCTCCTTCAATAGAAAGGTTTGAAACTGCTTTGCCTACATTCTTGGGCATAAGAACCATATCTGTAGCACTACATGTAATGATTCCTGCTAAAAAATACTCTACAGGGCTAATCTCTGGACAATCGATGATAAAACTACTTTTCTCAGTCTTCGCCTCAAACTTCATCGCATCTTTATGTGTTACAGATACTTTCATTTAACTCTCCAAAAATTGTTTAAAATAGATAAGTTGCTCTTTTGTACGCAGAGTTGCAGTACCACCTTGTGATGTTCTAGCATTCATTGAGTTTTTTATAGAGAGATATTGAAGTACATCCTCACTAATTCTGCTATCGATCTCTTGAAGATACTCTAGTTTTATATCACTCAAATCGATTTGAAGCTCTTCACTTTTTGCAACTGCTTTTCCTGTAATAAAATGTGCTTCACGAAATGGAATATCACACTTCTCTACTAAATAGTCTGCAAGATCTGTTGCACTTAAATGCCCTATTTTACATGCACTTTGCATATTGTGTGCTTTTACTTCCATCGTTTTGATCGCTTCTTTTAGGATCTCTAAGGAGATCTGCGCTGTCTCTACTGAATCAAACACACCCTCTTTATCCTCTTGTGTATCTTTATTATACGCAAGTGGAAGCCCTTTCATAACTGTTAAAAGTCCCATAAGAGAACCAAAAACACGTCCTGTTTTTCCACGTAAAAGCTCTGGTACATCAGGATTTTTCTTTTGTGGCATAATAGAGCTTCCAGTAGAGTACTCATCACTCAACTCTACAAAAGCAAACTCATAACTTGACCACATAATAAGTTCTTCACTCAAACGGGAAATATGCATCATCATAGTAGAGATATTAAAAAGGATCTCTAAAGCAAAATCTCGATCACTTACAGTATCAAGACAATTTATACTCACACTCTCAAAGCCTAAAAGTGATGCGCTATACTCACGGTCTACATTATGTGGAGTTCCAGCAAGAGCCGCACAACCAAGTGGAGAGATATTGTTTCTTTTATGCGAGTCTTCAAAACGCTCAATATCACGCTTAAACATAGCCAAATATGCACTTAAATGAAAAGCAAAATTAATCGGCTGTGCATGTTGTAGATGTGTCATTCCAGGTATAAGCGTTTGAGTGTGTTGTTCTGCAACAACAATAATCTCTTGCATAAGAAGTTTTAAACCCTCTACAATCTCTAAATTTTTACGCAGTACATAACGTCTAAAATCAGTTGCAACCTGATCATTGCGGCTTCTTGCAGTATGTAGTTTTTTTCCTGCATCGCCAATAAGAGCTGTAAGACGTTTTTCTATCCCCATGTGCAGATCTTCATCAGAGATCTTCCATTCAAACTTGCCATCTTCGATCTCTTTACGTACTTGTGCCAAGCCCTCTTTAATCTCAAAGAGTTCTTTATCTGTAAGAATTCCTTGCTTATTTAGCATTGTCGCATGTGCAATAGAACCTTCTATATCTTCAACATAGAGTTTTCTATCAAACATTATTGACGCGTTGAACTGATCGAGAAGTTCTGAAGCGCTTGCAGAGAAGCGTCCTGACCACATTTTGTCCATTAAGTCTCCAATATATTTAAAAAGTTTGTTATTTTAACGAAAATAGGAAAGATTACAAAAGGAATAAGGAAAAAGCTTACAAGAAAACTTGTAGCTTTTTCAATTTTAACATTTAGTTACAAGCAGGTACATTCCCACTATCTTTTGCATACTCTAAAAAGAAGTCTTTAAGATGTTTCATGTTTTTCTTAAAACGAGAAGACTCAAAATATTCCCATGACTCTTTTGCTTCTTCATTTTCAAGATGGAGTTTAATAAGTTCTTTCCCCTTATTCTCCATTAACATTTCCCACTCAAAGCTATCTTTTGCAGATACAAAAACTTGTCTGTTTTGATGACATTCAACACATTTTCTAGAAAATTCTCTTTGACCTTTATATGTTGCTGCATACAAAGAATGCAAAGCACAAAAGCATACGACAAATACCAGCACTTTTTTCATAAGTTCCCTCTTTACGGGTATTTCTAAAAACACTTGCTCCCTTTAAGAAGGTTCTTAGAATCACCCTATCAGTATATAGATATACCAATAGTACATTAGAAATAATTATATGAAGCTTACGTTTATCAAAAAAATGAGATACTTAATTTTTAGTCACAGGCAGGAATATTTCCCGTGTCTGATGCGTACTCTAAAAAGAAATCTCTATAATGTTTAACATGAAGAGGATAACGATCTGAGTTAAAATACTCTACTGCATCTTTTGCTTCTTCTCGCTCTAAATGCTCACTTCTTATAAACTTTCCATTTTGTTTCATAAGCTCTTCCCATTCAAAAGAAGATTTGCTAATTACAAAGTCGAGCGCTTTTCCGTGACATTTCAAACATTTTACTTTGAAAAGTCTATGCCCCTTGTAAACACTTGCCTCTAAAGATGTAACGCTTACAAGAAAAAGAAAACAGGTAAATAAAATACTTTTTTTCATAAACAATCCTTTTTTTAGTATTATTTATAGTAATCGATCTTATATTACATTTCGCTTACAAAAATAACATTTTGTAATAACATACGCTTTTTTTATCAAAACAGCTACTGTTATATTTGATACTTTGTGATAGACTCTTCTGTAAGATCTAAAAGAGCTTTCTCTTTTAAAGACTCCAAAACTTCTGGCGTACACTCTACATCACCAGGCCACTCTCGTGTAAAACCGTCTAGATGATTTTTATTTGTTCCATCAACTCCAACTAAAAGCCCAGAGACAAAAATATCTCTTTGTGCGTCTATATTGTTTGTCACACGCCATACAAGCATATATGGGTTATCTACATCGTTTTTATGCTGATCTACAAAAACAACAATACGTATATGCATACTTAAAGGTATAAGTGCTTCAAAGTACTCTTTAATAGTACGCTTTTTATCTACTGCAATAACTGTGATAGGGTTATTGCAACGTCTCATATATTGTGTAAGTAAATGTGCATCAGGTACAAACTCTTGAACTTTTTCTAAAAGCTCATCATCACCAAGAAGTTGAGGAGCTTCAATCTGACGTGAAGCTGTTACATCTATTCCTAGCTTTCCTCCAACTAATGACTCTGGAGAAGAGTGATCAAGAGCATCTAAGATCCCCTCTGTAATAAAAAGAGATTGTGGTGTAAAACGATTTAATATATATGCCGTAATATTTTCATAACTCTCTAGTTTTGGTGCTTTCTCATCTAAAAAGATAGCATGCTTTACAAAACTCATCTGTCCTGATCCCCAAAAAGCGTGCATAAACTGTTTTGCATGCCCTTTATAAAGAGGTTGCATCTTTGCAAGGATCAGATTATGAAATCCTGCATTTTCAGGCATATGATAATCTATAAGATCAGGAGTCGTTGTTTTTAAAAGAGGAAAGAAGATTTTTCCTGTCGCCCAGCCCATATATTTATCTTCTAAAGGGGGTTTTCCTACCACTGTCGCAAGATATGTTGGATCTTTTTTTGTAGTGATAGCACTCACTTCCATAACAGGGTAAGGTTCTGCAAGCGTATAATATCCTGTATGATCTCCAAAAGGTCCCTCTATCTTCATCTCATCTGTATCAACCCAACCCTCAATTACATAATCTACATCTTGAGGAATATAGAGTGGTGTTGTAAGAGACTTTACAAGCTTTGCAGTATTTTTTGTGATCAATCCATACATAAGAAGCTCATTTACACCGTATGGAAGTGGGGCTGTTGCACACCAAGTGTAGAGAGGATCTCCCCCTATAGCCACACTTACTGGCATCTTCTTCCCAGCTTTTTGGTATTGATCAAAAAAGTGAGAAGAGTCTTTATGGATCTGCCAGTGCATCCCAAGATGGTTTTTATCATGTACCTGCAGACGATACATTCCAAGGTTTACCATCTCACCATCAAGACTTTGCGTATAAACCTGTCCCATCGTAATAAAAGGACCACCATCCTCTTGCCATGTTGTTAATACAGGAAGATCATAAAGATTGACAGCAGTTTCGAGGTATTTTATTTTTTGACACGCACCCTCCCCTTTAAGACGCTTAGGGAAAATATCTTTAAGAGAAAACAACTCTTTTGCCATTGAGACTTTTTCCATAAACTTTGCAGGAGGTTTCATATGAAGAAGTTTTGTGATCTCGTCTGCTACTGATTCTACCGATCGTCCAAACAGTAGTTCTGTACGCTTGTAGGAACCAAAAAGGTTCATTAAAACAGGTTCTTTAAAAGTTTTGTTATTTTTTTTATCAACTACATTGGTAAAAAGAAGCGCTTTACCGCCATCTTTTTTTTTTACCTCTGCATAAGCGAGATGGGGGATCTCAAGATAGATATCTAAGGGTTCTTCGATAATACGGAGTTCTGCATGCTTTTTTAAAAGCTTTATCGTTTTTTGCATTCTAGCTATGTGCCTCACTCTCTTTTTGCATAGCATCTGCACGTGCTAAAAGCTCTTTAGCACCTTGCTTGATCAAACCTTCTGCCATCTCACGCCCTATCGTTTGATAAGCATCGCGAGAAACGATCTTTGAGTCACTAAGTATTTCACTTCCATCAGGCATACCTAAAACAGCTTTTATGACAACATCATCATTTTCAAGAACTGTAGCATTTACACCGATTGGAACATGACAGCCACCCTCTAGTGTATCTACAAAGTCTCTCTCTATAGTTGTCTCAACACGTGAATACTCATCTTCGAGTCTCTGTGCTATTTTAATTACTTCAGGATCATTAATCGCTTCAATTCCTAAAGCACCTTGTCCCATTGAAGGGATCATCTCATAAAGTGATATAGGGTAAACATACTCTACCGCATCCAGTAAAGAGAGACGGTTAATACCAGCAGCAGCTAAAACAATAGCATCAAACTCTCCCTCTTTAAGTTTACGGATTCTCGTATCTACGTTACCTCTTAGATCTTTGATAACAAGGTCAGGACGTAAACGCTCTAATTGCATACGACGACGTAAAGAGGAGGTTCCTACCACTGCACCTTTTGGAAGTGCATCAAGATCTGTATATTTTTCAGAAAGCATTGCATCACGCACATCTTCACGCTCTGTGATTGCCGCAAGAACAAAGCCCTCTGGCATCTCTGTCGGTACATCTTTCAGGGAATGAACTGCGATATGTGCTTCCCCACGCAACATCGCTTCTTCAAGCTCTTTTAAAAAGAGCCCTTTACCTCCGATTGAGGCAAGTGGTCTGTCGATAATTTTATCTCCGGTGGTTACAATGATATTGAGTTCAACTTCTAAACCAGGATTTTGCTCTTGCAATATAGCTTTTATATGCTCTGATTGCCATAAAGCAAGCTTTGAACCACGTGTCGCAATTATCAACTTTTCCATCTATTTAACCTTTTGATATTTTCTTTTTGTTTTATCTGCTTTTCCATCAAAAAAGACACTTGGTGTCCCTCTTACCATAAGCTCATCAGCAATTTTACGATCTGCTTCATATTGTTTTAGAACATACTCCTGCTCAAGATCTTTTGGCTTGATATCTGTTTTCATTGTTTTGTTAAATGCTTCTAAGATTTTTGATACATCACTCTCTCTTGAATCAACATCCACTTTATAAAGGTTAAGGACTACATCTTTTTTCCCTTGGTGTTCCGCAACAATAGCTGCTTTTGCTAAAGGAACAGCAGCAGGGTGTAGACCCTCAAGAGGCAGATGATAGTAATAAATAGCAAACTTCTCAGGTGATTTTTTCATCTCTTCTATAGCTTCTGGAATAAATTTTCTACAAAATGGACAAAGAGGATCTGAAAAAAGTGCTACTTTATGTTTCGCGTTTTTATTTCCATATAAAAAGTTTGCTTTTGTATAAAACTCTTCTTTAAAAGAAGGAGTCACAAGATCTTTAAGACTCTGTCCTGTTTTCATATCAAAGAGTTCTGGAGAGAGAACACCCTCTTTATTTGCAAACCAGATCATCTTTTGCGATACATCTTTTTTTTGACCATTTTGCACTACATTTGCATCAACACGTACAATATACCCACTCCATCCTGCAGGCTTTTGCAAGGTTGTTTTATCCACTATATGTACACTAAGTTCTTTGATACTTGGGTTATTTTTGAAGTTTTTTTCTAAGTGTTTGATTAACATATCATCACTACTTTGTGCGAATACCACACTACTTAAGAGAGTTGTTGCTGTCAATAATTTCCACATCGATAACATTTGAATCCTTTTGATTAGTTTTATTTTCAAAGTCTGTTTTACATCCAGAAGATTTTACTTGGTATCGGTTAACAAGCATAGAGGTAAATACACGAAACTGCATCAATATACCTATAATATCTGTTAAAAACCCAGGTACTATAAGTAAGATAGCTCCTAAAAGTGTAAAAAGGTTTAAACTTTGAAACTCTTTGAGGTCTATACAGTTGTAAGAAACGGCTGTAAGATTTTCAACAAGAGTTTTACGAAAATTTACAAGAATAGCTATCCCTATGAATGCTGTGAGTATAATCTCAAAAAATGTTAACAATCCACCCATAGCAGATGCTATATTAACAGAGATAATCACTTCTAAAAAGAGATAAACTAAAAAATAGATCATTGTGCAATACGCTCCATAATCATCTCAAAAATATTCTCTTTAGACACATCCTCTTTCTCTTGTGTCTTACGATTATAGATCTGTACCTTACCATTTTCAAGCTCTTTACCGATAATTACAGTGTAAGGAAAACCTATAAGCTCTGCATCTTTCATCTTAAAGCCAAAACGATCTTTACGATCATCTAAAACCACATCAACACCTTGATCTTGTAGTTGCTTATATAAGATCTCAGCAAGTCTATTTTGCTCTTCATCTTTAATATTTGAGATCATAATATTTACAAGATACGGTGTGGTCTCTTTTGTCCAGATACATCCATTTTCATCATGATGTTGTTCTATAATAGCCGCGACCAAACGACTTACACCCATTCCATATGTTCCCATAATAAAGGCTTGTGCTTTGCCATTCTCATCTAAAAATTCAGCTTTAAGTGCTTCTGAGTACTTTGTGCCAAGTTTAAAAATATGCCCAACTTCGATCCCTTTTGTAAAAGAGAGTTTTCCATTACAATGGGGACAAGTGTCCCCCTCATTTACCTGAGCTATATCCATATAATATGCTTCTTCAAGCACACTCATATCAACACCCACAAAGTGGTAGTCAGGCTCATTTGCACCACAGATAAGATCTTTGGCACCTTGAAGTTCACTATCGATTACATGTTTAGCTTTATCTTGATCAAGTGGTCCGATAAAACCTGCATGAAGTCCTAAAGAGAAAAGTTCTGCTTCTTCTATATCTACTAACTCCAAGCCTCCTGTAGCATTGAGTGCTTTTACCTCTTGAAGTGTATCAGATCCACGAAGAAAAAAGAGTACAAGTTCTGAATCTTCCTCATAGATCACACGTTTTGCAACACACTTTACTGCATAGTATGGATCTACTTTAAAAAATGCAGCAAGTTCTTCTATCGTTTTTGTATCAGGCGTTTTAAATTTGTTAAACTCCGCCTCTGGTGCTTTTGGTACTTCTGTACGAATAGAACGTTTTGCTGCTTCTATATTTGCACCATATTCACAACTATCACACACTGCAATAGTATCTTCACCACTACTTGCAAGAACCATAAGCTCCTTAGAACCACTTCCACCAATAGCACCACTATCTGCTTCTACAACTCTAAAATCTAAGCCCATGCGAGTTAAGATCTTTTTATATGCTTCTTCTACAGCATTAAACTCTCTGTTCATATCTTCATACGATGCATGAAAGCTATAACCATCTTTCATGATAAATTCACGTCCACGCATCAAACCAAAACGTGGTCTTGCTTCATCACGAAATTTTGTTTTGATCTGGTACAGATTGAGTGGTAATTGCTTATATGATGTAACACGATTGCGTACAAGGTCTACCATCATCTCTTCATGGGTTGGACCTAAAACAAAAAGATTCTCTTTTCTGTCATGCAAACGTAAAAGCTCTTTTCCAAACTTTTCAATCCTTCCACTCTCTTTCCATAATTCAGCAGGTGTTACAAAACTGAGTTCTACCTCTTGTGCATCAATCGCTTGCATCTCTTCATTGATAATCTTCTCGATCTTTTTTATAACTCTTTTTGCAAGTGGCATATAGTTATAAAGTCCACTCGATACCTGAGCGATAAACCCTGCTCTTGCTAAAAAGATATGGCTTGCCAATGAAGCATCAGATGGTGCTTCTTTTGTTGTAGGAATAAACGCTTTGCTTCTTCTCACCTTTTTGTCCTTATTTATTTTTCAATTAAAAAGCTCATAGTGCTTGTAATAGAATCATTACGTTCTTCACTCGCTTCTCTTCGCATTTTATGCGTCATATCATGTAAAAAACGTTTGAGTACTTGCTGTGCCATTTTATGCACCTCTTGTTCATACTCTTTTGGAATATAACCACTTTGTATAACTCTTTGCGCCTCTGCTTGTGCATCTTGATATGCTTTTGTATAGATCTGTTTAATCAGTGGTTCTATATCTAAAAGATTTAACGACTCAAAAAACTCAACAACACCACGCCCTATAATAGCGTGAGCTTCACGTGCACTTTCTTCTCTCATACAAATATTTTCATTGACAATTGACTTTAGATCATCAATAACATAAAGGTTAATTCTCTCCCCTTTTGTATACTTGATGTCACGGGGAAGAGCAAGGTCAAACCAATAACGATCAAAGTCACACGCTTGTATGATCTCATCGGTAATAATAGGCTCATGTGAAGCAGTTGCTGTAAAGAGGATCTCATATTTATTAATAACATTAGCAAGCTCCTCAAGCCCCATACTTTTTGCATTGGTCGCTTTTGCTAAAGCATCTGCTTTGTGTTTTGTACGATTCATAATAGTTACTTCAACGCCTTGAGCATGAAGATGTTTTGTAGTGATCTCAGACATCTCCCCAACGCCGATAACCAAAGCTTTTTTCCCCTCTAGTGAATCGACTAAAGATTTAAGCTGTGTTACTGCTACACTCGCCATAGAAACAGGTTTTGAAGAGATATCGGTTGCATTACGCACCTTAGCAGCACAACGAAATGCACTTTTAATAGCACGTGCAATTTTTTTTGAACAGTAGTTATTATCATACGAAAAGCGAAATGCCTCTTTGAGTTGACCTGCTATTTGCGTCTCACCAATCACCATAGAATCAAGAGAAGCAGCTACACTAAAGAGATGGTGGATCGCTCCACTGTCATCAAAAACATCAGCTCTCCCCTCTAACTCTTCTATAGAGATCTTAGAGCGATCACTTAGCATCTCAAAAATATACTGCGTAGCGCTCACGAGATCGCTACAGCTACAAAAAACCTCCATACGGTTACAGGTTGAGATAAGTATAGCTTCATTGATACTCGGTGATGCAGTGAGTTTTGCAAGATAGCCATGCATATCTTCATCATCAGGATATGAGAGCCGCTCACGGATCTCTAAAGTGGAGTTTTTATGCGTAAAACTAATGGTTAAATAATGCATCAATAACTTCTTTGGATCATAGTCTCTAAAATTGCAACAAGCTCTTTATCATCTTTAATTGCCTGCATAGCTTCTTGGGAGAGTTCTTGTGCAAGTTCAAAAGAGCGTGCTATGGAGTTATGTTCTTGCATCTTCTCTTGGATCCATGCACTCTCCTCTTTTTGTATTTTTTTAGCATGTGCTGCTACAAGACGCTCTCTCTCCTCTGGCAAAAGAGACTCATAGAGATAGATATATGGAAGAGTACATTTACCCTCTACATAATCATTCATAGCTGGTTTACCAAGAGTTGCTTCATCTGAAGTGATATCTAAAATATCATCGATAATCTGAAAAGAGAGTCCAAGATTTTTGCCATATACACCATATTTTGCAACATCTTTAGTCGCAAGATGTGCAGCAGCCATCGCTGCTGCTTCTATAAGTGTTGCTGTTTTAAGATAGAGCATATCAAGATAGAGCCCAGCATCACTATTAAAAGAGTCTGCAAGTTTGACATCTTTCATCTCCCCTTTAGAGAGTGCAGTTACAGAAGAAGCAATAATGCGTGCCACCTCTTTATCAAAAGTAACTAGTTCTGTAAATGCTTTTGAATACAAAATATCTCCAAGCATTACAGCTATTTTACTGCCATCTGTTGCATTTACAGAGGGAACTCCTCTACGCAAAATCGCCTCATCAATCACATCGTCATGTAAAAGACTTGCCGCGTGAATCAGCTCTACAATAGCAGCTAAAAGTGGTGCATCTTTATGCTCGGGCGCAATCTTTAGTATCAACTTAGCACGTAATCTTTTCCCACCACTTAAACTTCCAAAGAGACGTGTTACCTCATCATATTCTATCTCTGCTATTAATCTCTGTATCTCGCGTTCAACGCTCTGCATCCATCCCTCTTTTCTAATTCAACTCTTCAAACTCTATCTCAGAAGCTTTATCTCTTAAAAAGATCTCAAATACCGCTTCATGCTTTTCATAATTGAAATCTTTAAACCGCACAAAAAAATAAGGCGGATTTAAATACTCTTTACCACTTGGACGAAGCTTCACCATAAAGCTTCTGCTTTTTTGTCGCAAATAGAGTACATTTTGTGCGACTGCTTTGTCATAAGATCTAAAAACAACCAAACCCTTGTTATGGTAAAGTGTCCAACGTAAAGTAAAAAGCTTCTCTATTGAGTCGTATTTTACAAGAATTTTCTTTTGCTCATCTTTTTTGAGCGATATTTCAATCTTTGATTGAAAATTATTTGCTGCAATTGTACTAAAAAATAGTGCAATAAAGATAGAAATTCTTATAAAAAGCCTCAAAGCTAAACTCTTTTATTGCACAATTTGCGTCCCAACACCCTCAGATGTAAAAAGCTCAAGAAGCATAGAGTGTTCTATTCTTCCATCAATAATATGCGCTTTTTGTACACCACCCTCTATAGCTTCAAGACATGCATCTACTTTTGGAACCATGCCTCCGTGAATCGTGCCATCTGCTTTAAGTGCGTCGATCTGCTCTTTTGTAAGCGTTCCCAAAAGCTCTTTGTCTTTGTTAAGCACCCCTGCAGTATCGGTTAAAAAGATAATTTTATTTGCCCCTATCGCTTTTGCAACATACGAAGCACAAAGGTCTGCATTGATATTGTAACCAGGATGCCCAAGCTCTTCACCTGCGGCAATAGGTGCTATAACGGGTACAAACTTCTCTGCAATCAAGTTAGAGATCACCTCTTTATTTACATTGGTTATATTTCCTGTAAGTCCCCATTTTGCAAAATCTTTAGGTTTTGCAGTGATAAAATGAGCATCTTTACCGCTTACACCAATCGCTTTGGCTCCGTGAGAGTTTAAAAGTGAAACGATATCTTTATTGATCTCTCCACTTAAAATCATCTCAGCAATACGCATCACCTCTTTTGTAGTTACTCTCTGTCCATCAATAAACTTTGTCTCTATATTAAGTGCATCAAGCATATCTGTGATCTTATGTCCGCCACCATGAATGATCACAGGTTTGATCCCAACAAGATACATCAACAAAATATCCTCTGCAAACTTTTCTTTGAGCTGTGGCGAAGTTTGTGCACTTCCTCCATACTTAATCACCACTATCTCTTTATTAAACGCCTTTATAAACGGAAGTGCTTCAAGGAGCGTTTTTACGGTTTCAATCTTTTTTTGCATACTCTGCCTTTACATATTCATCAATCTGAATAAAAACATTTTCATCAACTATAACATCAAGGTCCAAAAGAGAGATCCTAAATCCATAAGGTGCTATTTTTACATAATCTTTATATGTTACAAGCAAAGAATCACTTCCATCTTTTTGTAAGATCGCTTCAAGCTCATCTTTTGTAAAAGAGTGATGATCTTCAAAATAGTTTTTTACTACACCTTGTGGTAGATAGCTATCAAGTCTCTGCGGTCGTGCTATAGCAGTTACAAGTGACATTTTATCACTTTTATTTTTAAGTTCAACTACTCTTTTAAAATCTTTTTCCTCTTGCAATAAAACAACTTCTTTGCCCTTGTAGAGTTTTTCACGATAAGGACCTGAGGGCAATGTTCTTGAGTTCGGTGAAACAACATCAATAAGCAGATCAAGTTTTTTTATAGAGTGCTTTGAATACCCATCATCTAAAAATATGATTGTAGCCCCTAACTCTTTGGCTTTTAAAATCCCTTTTTTTCGATCTTCACTCACAATAACAACGACATTTTCTAGCTTTTGTGCATAGATCATCGCCTCATCACCGCTTGTAGCTACATCACATAAGATCTTCTCTTGATCTTTTACAACGTAAAGTCCCTCTGAGGCACGTCCATACCCACGTAATACGATCCCTACATTTTCATATCTTTGTGCCAGAGCTGTAACTAAAGGAGTTTTTCCACTCCCACCAACCGTAAGGTTTCCGATACTCACTACAGCAACCCCCATCTCTTGAGCTTTTGAAAACTTATAACGCAAAAAAACTACAAGAGTATAGATCCAGCTTAGAGGAAGAAGAGAAAGAGAGAGAAGTTTTTGAAGAGGGTTTGGGTTGTAGAAATACTCTTCAACCCAAAAAATAAGTTCTTTTTTCAATAGCTTTTATACTTTTGTTTTTGCAATTTTTTTGATCTTTTCACATACAAAAGAGACATCTTCATCACTCATACTTGGATAACTTGGAAGGGACAACACTTGTTGATAACTACGAAGTGCAATCGGAAAGTCATTGACACGCAAAGCGTATTTTGCTTTGTAATAACTTAGTAAGTGTAATGGGATATAGTGTAACCCTGTCTCCACCCCTTCATTTTTTAGATCTAATGCAAAAGAGTCACGGTTTTTATCTATTTTGATAATATAAAGCGTATATGGGTGATCTTGTTGCTCCATTGAAGGTACTGTAATATGAGCTACACCATCAAGTTTTTTTGTATAGAGTTCTGCTATCTCTTTGTGTCTTTGAATATTTTTATCTTGTTCTTTTAGCTGTGCTCTTAAATACGCTGCACTTAACTGACTCATAGCATAATCATTCCCGATATCTGTTACATCATAGATATATTCCAATGCATCTTCATCACGTACAATAGCATGGTTATGTAATAATCTTGCCCTTTGCATAATCTCTTCATCATCACTGATCATCATTCCACCTGTACAGATGTTGTTTTTCAGATGTGATGAAAAGTTAAAACAGGTAATATCAGCTCCCGTTGCACCTATCTTTTTACCACCGTATGTAGCACCAAGAGCATCAGAAGCATCTTCAACAATTTTAACATCATAGATCTCAGCGATTGAGTAGAGACGCGCAAGGTCTACACTTAAACCTGCAACATGAGTTACAATAACCGCTTTAAGCTTTTTAGACTTATTCTCTTCAAGGTAACTCTCTAACTTATCAAGGTTAATATTATACGTATCGGCATCAATATCGATAAATACTGGTTCAGCATCAAAGTGGCGTACCACTTCTGGTACACTTGGATGTGCATTTACCGAACATACTACTTTATCTCCACGTTTTAGATCAAGAGCCAACATCGCTAAATGAAGAGCTGCTGTTCCATGTGATGCACTCAAAGCGTATGAACACCCTATGTAGTCGCAAAACTCTGCCTCCAACTCTGCTACCTGGTCTATCTCCTCTCCATCAAGAACATCACTCACATTTGAGTGTTCTTCACGACCACTTTCATACTTGTAAAATGGAATATTCATCTTCTCTTCCTCTCTTATAAAGTTATATCTCTTGGATAATTAAAATCATGATTGATAGTTCTTGAAGTAAGCTTTGCAATCACAGGCATTTTGCGTTTAAAGTGATTAGCAAAGATCCGTTTTATGATCATATCTAACATCTCTTTATCAACTCCCCTTTTTACGACCTCTTCAGGCAAAAGACGCTCATCAACATACAAACGCAATGCTTCATCAAGTTGTGCGTATGTATAGCCTAAATCTGCTTCATCACTTTGTCCATCCCATAGATCCGCAGAGGGTGCTTTTTCTATAATGGCACGTGTCACACCAAGATACTCTGCTAATTCATACACTTCACTTTTATACAGGTCTCCTATAGGGTTCACTGCTGAAGCAAGATCTCCATAAAGTGTACCGTAACCTAGCATCAACTCACTTTTATTGCTCGTACCTAAAACAAGAGCATTTTCTCTTGCTGAAATATCAAAAAGTGTAGCCATACGCATACGTGAGGAGAAGTTTCCTTTTCTCAAATTATCCATATCTGTATGGATCGCTTCATACGCTTCAAGCATAGGAGCGATAGAACACTCTATACAACGCATCTCAAACTCTTCGCACAGTGCTTGAGCATCATCAAGTGAGTTTTGTGATGAGTAGTGCGAAGGCATCTTGACACATAAGAGATCTTCATGAAAAACTCTTTGTGCCAAGAGAGCTACTACTGCTGAATCAAGTCCCCCACTTAAACCGACAACAACTTTTTGGATCCCAGTTTTACGAACTTCATTATCTAAAAATCGCTCTAAGTAGGCTGTAATCTGTGCATACTTTCCCATACCGACCTTTAACCTTTAAAAAACTTTAACAAAAAAGATTATAACAAAGTTTTGTAAAAATGGTGTTTTTTTCTAACACACTTCACGCTTTGCCATAAAATTGAGTTCTGAGCATGAAAAACCTGCTTCTTTGCGTGCTTCTGTATTGAGTTCTCTTCGACGAGAAAAACCTTGTGGATAGTACTTGTCGATGATCTCAAAATAGCTTGAAGGCTCTTTACCCTCTTTTTGACATGCATAAGAAAACCATATATCTCCTTTTTTGACATGTTCGATCTCTTCATGCAAGATAATATTGAGTTTTTCTTTCATCTTATCAAGCATCTCATTTTTTGGAAGGTTTTGAAGTTTTTTCAAAATCATAGGTGTAGCATCAAGCCCATTGGCTTCGAGGTAGCGTGGCACTACCGCCATTCGTTCTACAAGTGTTTGTGTTTTTTGACTCGCTTCAAAGAGAGCATTATGCACCTCTATATCACCATACGATGCGTCGAGTTCCTCTAAAAGCTCTTGAAGCATAATAAAATGACGGATCTCATCCTCTGCAACCTCCAACCAGTCATCATAATACTCTTTTGGCAGATCACGAAACCTATACGCTGCATCGAGTGCCAGATCTATAGCCGAATACTCTATATGGGCTATGGCATGCAAAAGATTGATCTGCCCCTCTTTTGTTGTAAGATTTGTACGTTTAGGAACTTTTTGTGGTGCTACGATCTTACAGACAGAACTATAGGAGGGTAAAGAGAAGTAAACTGCCTCTTTTGAAGCTGAAAACTCTATATTTTCCTCTTTATAGTTTGTATAAAAATGATCAAAAAGTTCAAACTTCTTTTTTGGGGTGTCTGCTGTTAAAATTAATTCAAGTGTTTCATAAAAATTCATAAAGCTATGATAAAACAAAGATGCTATAATCCCGCTAAAAAAGAGTATGTTATGCAGATAAAAGTTCAGCCAATGGGTCTTTACCAAACAAACTGTTATATTGTGAATATTGAAGGAAAAGAGCTTATTATAGATCCTGGTGTGGGTGCTACAGAGTGGGTGATGCAAAATGTAACAAACCCTGTAGCGATCCTAAATACACATGGACACTTTGATCATGTTTGGAGCAATGCAGAACTCCAAGAGAAACTCAATATTCCTCTTTATACACCAAAAGATGATGTGCCAATGCTCAGTGCAAGTGAGTTTTTTCCAGATCTTCCCCCTTCTGTACCAGATTATGAGGTAGATGGTGATGAAGAGCTTGATCTCAAAGGTATAAAAGTAAAATTTCGCCATTTTCCTGGACACTGTCCAGGCTGTTCCACTATCGAGATAGAAGATGCTATGTTTAGCGGAGATTTTATTTTTGAACGCTCTATAGGTCGTACGGACTTTCCTTATTCAAGTCCTGAGGATATGAGAAATAGTTTAGAAAAATTCAAAACGCTCGACTATGACAAAACAGTCTATCCCGGTCATGGTGGCACTACTACTATAAAGCAAGAGCAACGCAATGCTGAGTATTGGCTGCAAACGCTTTAATAGAGTTCACTAGAATTTAAAATCCTATATCTGAATGGTCAAATGCACTATATACTTCGTAGTTTGTTGTCTCAGATCCAATCGTTACAGAGAGCATTGTATGTGCACTTACTCTATTGGATGAAGCTTCAAATGAGAGTGAATCAGGAGATGGATGTTCTCCAACATCAAAAGTTTGTGCAGTTCTTGTAAATGTAAGAGTATTATTCTCTACGCTATATGCATAAGCAATTGATTGCCAATACGCACTTCCATCAATTACATATTGTACAACTGCTTGTCCATCAGGCTGAAGTGTAAATATCATAATATTATTTTGATTGTTTACATTATAAGCATGGATCATTGTATTTTGCCCTATACTATCTAGATCAATAGAGGTGAGATCTTGAAACTGGATCTGGTCATTATCATAATTTGAATCTCCACTGTCTTCTATATCTTCACCAGAGTTGTCATCTTCTTGTGCATCATCAGCATCATCTTGGGAAAAGTCCCAAGCCATTGTATAACTTGCTCCTCCACTTAAGAGATTATTTGCAGAATAATCAGCTTCAGTACACACTTTTGAATCTTTTGTATAAACTTCTACCACTACTCCGTCTTCTGAAAATACAGACTCATACGCATAGCCAAGTGCACTACATGTTGAAATAGCTTCCTGTGCTTGTACAAAGTTCAACTCTTGACTCATCTCTGAATTTACAGCAGAGATATACTCAGCATCAAAGTTGTTTAGAAAATAGATCGAATCGTAAGCACCAAGTTCTGCTACACTTATCTCTGAATTCGATGGATCTACTTGATTGTTATTATCATTATCACTGCTTCCACCACTACTACCGCACCCGCTTAACGCTAAAAGCGTCGCAATACTTACACAGAGTGCTCCAAATCTTTTTTGTTTCATATATCTATCCTTTTATTTTAAAGTTTTTAGATTATGAAATACAAACATTGCTTTTTCGTTGTTTTTTATATATTTTTGATCATTATTTTGTACCCTATAGAGTGGATAGTATCTATAAACTTATATTTTAGTTTTGCACGAAGTTTTGCTACTAAAGCTCTACGTGTACTTTCATTAGAATTTTTATTTGGCCATACTTCAAGCTCTATCTGATCAAAAGTAACTATATTATTTTTGTTAAGGATCAATAAACTTAAAAGTTCTTTTTCCCGTTTTGTGAGGTGAATTAACTCCCCTTTACAAAAGAGTTCTTTATTTAAACTGTCATAAGAAAACTCATCATCTAGTTTTACATCTCCATAGAAAAGTTGATCTTTTAACTTTTTCGTAGCAAGAAGCAAAGCGACTTTTAACTCTTCTCTATTAAAAGGTTTTACTAAATACGCCGCAGGATTTGTCAAGATCGCTCTTTGCAATGTTTCATCATCACTAAAAGCAGAGATATATATAAGAGCTGTTTTTGAGATCTTTTGTATCATCGACGCACATTCGATCCCATCTAAGTCTCCTTCTATATACACGTCCATAAGAACAACGGAGACACTTTGTGTTTCAAGAAGCTCTAAAGCCTCTTTTGCGTTTGAGACAACACCTATCACTTTATAACCTAAAGCCTGTACAAAACTTGAGATCTCTAAAGCGATGAGGCTTTCATCTTCAACTATTAATACTTTCTTCATCTATTGTAAACCTTATATCGTAATTCATACCATCTTGCGTATCGAGTGCAATACTTCCTTTGAGTTGCTTTTTTATCAGTGTATCTATAATAGTTGTTCCTAAACCTTGTTTGATCTGAGTTTTTATAAACCCTCGCCCATTATCTTGATAACACAGTCTATAGCCATTCTCTTTATACATCTCTATACGAATCTCTAAAGAATCTTTTTGTGCATATTTTATAGAGTTAGTAATAAGTTCATTCAGTATCAGTCCAATATAGCCTGCTTCTTTTATGGGTAAAGAGATCTCTGCCATTGATATTGCAAAATCTATCTCTCTGTGAGAAAAGCTCTCTTGAAGATCTTCACATAACTCTTCAAGATACTCTTGCAAACAAATACTTTGTAGATTTTTGTTTACACTTAAAAGCTGATGTACCTTCGCAAAAGTCTCAATTCTTTTTTCTAAATTTTTATACCCATCGAGTGTCAGGTGTTGTGATTGTGTATCTGCTTGCATACGTACAATAGAGACGATCAACTGTAAGTTATTTTTAATTCGATGATGCAGTTCATGTCTTAAAACCTTTTCATTTTCCAAAGCGGCATGAAGACTTTGTGTTTTATTACTGATCTCTCGCTGTAGATCAACTTGATAGTTTTTCATATTCTGCATCAAGTCAATATCAAGTTGATCTTTTTCATCTTGTAACACTTTGTAACTATCGATAAATGCAAAAAGAATAAGGATCGATTCGATCACAGTAGTATAGATAATAATATTTGGATATTTATCAACTATATTGATCAGCCCCAGTGCATCAAAGATAGCTAAACAAAAAACAAGAACCAATAAACTCCATGAATACACAAAAAAACGTGCTTGCTTTAAGCCATGAAAATAGATATAAAGCCCCGCTGTAAAATTGAACAATACAAAAACAAACCCAGTTAAGATCCCTACTTCAGGGTAATAAAATGATGGCATTCCAAAAAGAGGTATCTCTACTATCGCTATAAAAATCAATATGTTATATATTTTGTTTATAGTTGGAAACTTTTTTGTTTGTAAAAAACTTTTTGAAAACAATGCAGCCGCTATATACATAATATTGACTTTAAAAACCACAGCAAGATTATCTACAAAAACAAACCAAGAGGGAAAGAGTATGGGGGTAATCCCTAAGTAAGTCAACTGATGTGCCAAGAGTGTAAAAAGATAGATGAAATAAAATAAAAAGTCTCTGTTTTTCAGATAGAAAAAAAGTGATGCATTTAAAAGCAGTTGTGTTATCAAGATACCGATAAACACTATAATAATATATTGTTGATACTGTTCATGTGCAAAAAAGCTCTCTTTTTCTTTGAGAGTGATCCCAAAACGCAATGCAGTTGTTTTATTTTCAACATGAATATAGAGTGTTTTTGTACTGTGTGGATCCAAACTTAGCAAATAGGCACTATGAAGAAACATATCGGTCTCTTTTTTATGGACCATTCCTGTTGTATATATGATGTTTTGATCATAAAAAGTTACTTTTTCTAGTAAAGGATTACGCACTTCAAGTACTTTTTGAAGCTTTTGAGCTAAGGGGTTATGAAAAGTAAGTTTGACCCATACACTTTTGTCTCTTACAAAACCCAAATTTAGATGATTTTGCTCACTCTGTACAAAATCATCACTTGAAGAGATCTCACTAAAAGTTCTATTTTGATGGTCTATAAGGTAAAAGCTTTGCAATAAAATGGAATCTGAATCATTTGAGAGATCTATAGTAGAGCTACATAAATTTGTATAAAAAAATACAAATAAAACAGCCAAAAGGCTTCGCATAAACACTCCTAAATAAAAATAACATTATATCTTATTTATAAATATGGATCTGCTTGGCTAAACTTAGAAAGAGTAAAGTTTTTTTTTGTATACTTTTAGTTATATTTCATACTAAAAATAAAGGGAGTAAAAATGAAACTCTTGATCGCTATTTTCTTGGCAACTTTCTTATACGCTAGTTCTAATGGATACCCTACTCTTTACAAGCAACTAGCAACACCACTTTATGAAGCTACAAACTCTTTTGAGAAACTCCATAAATATGATGCCATAACGCAACACATCACTGATTATAAACAAAATACCCAAAAAGTTCTAGCATTGGGTCAAGAAGCTCAAGCAAGTAAAAACAAAAAACAAGCAGCACAATATTTACATGCGCTACGTGATCTGCAAAAGCAGTATGATATGATTGTGAAGTTTTCTATAACACAACTGCAAAATACTATAAAACAAGATAACTATGAAGAGTTCACTCTTTTATCAGATATAGGGATCGATTATTATAAACAAAAAAGCTTTTTAAAAGACAAAATTCTTGCTTATTATAAAACAAATAAAGCGAAGCAAAGTATCTTGGCTTTAGACAAACTAATAGCTTATGATGCAAAAGAGATCATCTATGCTTCAACGAGTAGTACTACACAAGAAACAGGAACTAATGCAAAAACAGAAAAAGAGGAAATTATTGTTTTAACTTCTCCAAACTGTTCTTACTGTAAAAAACTCAAAGCACTTTTTGCAACAAACCAAATTGAATATACGGAATACCCTACAAGTACACAAAAAGGAAATGAACTATTTAAAAAACATAACGGAACAGGTGTTCCTATGACTATCATAGGAGACAAAGTTCTTAGAGGCTTTAATGCCGATAAATTATTAGCAGCTGTAGGAAAACGATAGTATTTTTTACTCTAATTGATACAAAAAGCTATTTGAAAACCTGCATGAATGTAAGTTCTCTTGATCTAACAAATAGCTTACCCCAATAACAAATAAAATACACGTCAAAACTATCAAAACTAAAGAAAGTTTCCTTGAAGCAAAAGAGAAGAAAGCTGTTGTATTTTTTTTCGCATCAAAGTTTTTGTAAAGAATCAATGCCTCACCTTTTTTCTCTTTGTGCATTATATCTGCACACACTGCACTACAGTCCCCACAGCTAATACAACAAGTGTCAAAGCCTTTTTTTATATCAAGGTCTGGGACTGGACATACACGTACACAAAGGTCACACTCTATACAGTTTTCTTTATTTTCAAAAAAATAGAAACTTTTTTGATCATTGACACTTACCGAATGAAAGAGCTGATAGGGACATAAATAAGAGCAAAAAAACTCTTTAAAAAAAAGAGTCTCGGCAAAGAGATACACAGCTATGGCAAAATAGAAACCACCAACAATAAAATGCTCTGAAAAACCGCCAAGAAACATCTCTATAAACAGATCATAGGGATAAAAGTAGAAGAAAAACGGGAGTGGTGCAACAAAAGCTATAAGTGCCAAAAGCAAATAGGCAAACAAAACTTTTAAGGGATGTTTGTCCAGCTCCTCTTTTTGGATATTTTTTTGGCGTAAAATCTTAAACCATTTGATCTCTATGATCTCGACAAAAAGATTTCTCAATAGAGTTTTAGGGCAGAGATGCCCACAAAAATAACGTGAATATGTAAGGTTAAGCAGAGTAATCACAAAAACGCCACAAAGTAAAAAAAGTACGACAAGAGAGGCTGTATTCACCTCATAGGTACGAAAGAAAAACTCAAAACGTCTCTCTTGAAAATAAAAAAGTAAAAAACCTGCATTGTCAATACGCACTAAAGGGAGCAGCACTACAAAGAGGGTCACGTACAATCCAAGCTTATGTTTTGCATCGAGATGCTTTTGAAAATAACTCATCTTATTTTCTCCCCTTTTTCCAGAGATCTATCCTTTGTGAAATAGGAGGTACCCCATTGGCTAAGTAACCATCTTTAAGTCTTTGCAAAAGCGTAAGAAAACTTTTTGATTCAGGCTCTTGATGATATATTTTTAATACTTTGAAGTTTTCATCTACAATAAGAATATGTGGAATACTCTCTTTGAGTCCATATTTTTGTGCCTCTTTATAAGTAAGTTGCAAAGTGTGAAAACTCGGTAGCGTTCCCTGCATAAAATTTTGCATTTTATATTCACTTTGTACCTCTATACCAACAACTTTGATCTCATCTAAAAACTCTTTATGTACATTATTTAAGAGTTTGATCGCTCTTTTACATGGAGGACACCAAGTGGTATAAAAAAGTACGACAGAGATCTTTTTTTTCTCTATTTGCAAAATCTCATGAAGTGTTTGATCTGTATGAAGTGTACATATTACAAAAAATATAAGTAGTATTTTTTTCATCTTTTCCTCTTTTTGCCTCAGCAAAGAGAACCTTACCTCGTTAATTGCTTTGAAACTTTAAGGATGCTTTTTGAGATAATGAGTCAGTGGTTCTCTTAACTGAGGCCAATCGCAGTTTCCTGCGATTAGTCTTTTTTATGGCTAAGTACCCATGTAGCAAGTTTATGAGCCTCTTCTTCGCTCAGTGCTTGAACAGGCATAGGGATCTCGCCCCATTTTCCTTCGCTTCCCTCTAGGAGTGAGCGTACAAACTCTTCTGGTTTTTTGTACTTATTTGCCACATCTTGAAATGATGGTCCAACAAGAAGCATGTCGACAGCATGACATCCCATACATCCTTTTTCATCTGCTAATACAGCAGGATCACTCAGATCTTTTTGCGGTGCGTTTTTAAGGTTCTCTTTGTATTTTTTGTACTCTGCCAAAGAAGCCTGCATAAACGACTCAGTCGCTTTTGCCTGAAGTGCAAGAGGCTCTTCAAACGACACGACGCGAATACCGTGACGTGTTGTTGCCATAAGAATAACTGCAACCAACATTAGTGTTATCGCACTTAAAAGCTCTTTTGAGGAAAAACAGTTTTGGTTCCATCTTTTGAGCAGATAAAGATAAAGTGCAAAAAGTACCAAAGAAGCAAGAAACGGCAAAACTATAAAAATACTTCCCATAAGCCCTTCGGCAATTCTTGGACTAAATACAAATAAAATAAGCGGTAAGATCGCAACATTTACCGGTGTTGCAAACAAGAACCATTTTTTCCCCTGATTTACAGCAAGTTCTCCTACATCTTTCTCCCCCTCTTTTTGCAAACGCATTCCGTACCAGATCATAAAAACTCCGCTAAATGCAAAAGCAGTCAAGAAGAAGTTTAAAAGTCTAAAACCGGTAAGTGGTGTCAACATAATATCCCAGATCGTTTGTACGTATGCAAAGGTCTCAGGTTGTAAATAGAGGTTTGTCATCGACATAAACACAGGTGGCAGTGTATAAAACGTGAGTACGGCTACAACACCTATAGCGATATGAAACCCTTTTGAATCTTGAAGTTTATGCCAAGAAAACTTGTACGCATACGAAAGTAAAAAAGCAAAGATATTGCCATACACTATATGTAAAATATGTGGACTCACTTTAATAATAGCTGTATAAAAAAAGCCTGTATAAAGAACAGAGATCACAAGTAGCGGTGCTACACCCCAAAGTGCTCCCATATTCTCAGATATGGTGGTCGGATTGGTCATCTTATAGGCTAACTTGTCATAAGTTTTATTGCCTGTAACTGCTCCAAAAATATTATAGATCACAGAAGCCGTTGAAGCACCTATAAGTACATAAATAAAAGAAATATGCACAACAAATACTATAATTCCAAGAGCATCGTAAAACTCGATCGGTATTCCCATTGTTGGTGTCACTAGTGGGATGTCAAAAGGTAGTTTCCAATTCATTTGAGCTCTCCTTGTACATTAAGTGAGTGGATATAAGCTGCAAGAGCCTGTTTCTCTTCTTGTGTCCCTACAAATGGCGGCATATACGGTGTTCCACCCCCTGGCAGGTTGTTAAGTCGTGCGGCAATTGCCTCTTTTGACCACCCTTTTGTGAGTGATTTTAGCCCGTTGATTCCGTTATCTGTATGACAGATACGACACTCTATAAGATAGATCGAATGTCCAACCTCAACAATATTGCTTTGTTCTTCATTGATGATCTTTTTCTCATCTTCGATAAAAGTCGCATGTTTGAGTACACCCACCTTATTCAGATATGGCACATCGGTTGGACGGATACCATTGGAGTACATATAGTTGTAGATAATATAAGGTTTACGAATAAACTCACGTACACGCTCTTCATATCCCCAAAACACTAAAAATGCAATAACCATAGCACTTGCGGCAACATAAGGCATACGCTTTGGTGAAAAATACGCAATTATCGTTGTAAGAAGTACCACAATACCCACACCAATTACAATGGTGTACATCAGATCAAATTTGTCTTCAAACTCGCGTGTCATCATCGCAGTTGGGATCATAGAAAGCGCTGAATCTGGGATCACAGAGAGATACCAATACCCAAACACTACACCAAGAGGCACAGTTACTACCATAATAGTAGCTAAGAACTTAATCATACGCGGTTTTGCATCTTTATCTTCTGGATTGGTAGAGAAAGTACCTATGATCCATGTCCACATAATCGCTAAAGAAGCTGCAAAAGCGATAGATGAGAAGGTTCTAAATGCAAGTGATGGACCCCAAGTTGGGTTAAAAAGTGCATTGTTATAATCAACATTTCCAGGAAATACCTCAGGATCTACCCACGGCTGTCCTTCAAAATTCGGTGTGAGCATAAAGGCTAAAATAGCGGTGATGATCACCATCGTCAGCCACGAAGCTATAGCGTAGTAAATACCTAAACGATTTGACTTTGCTCTTCCCTCAGGGGTGAGTTCGTTTTTCTTCCAAGTCATAAACCATAAAAGCAGTAATACTACTTCAAAATTAAAAACTATCCACTCTATAAACCATTTCCAAAAAAAGACCCGTATAAGTCCACCAATGGCATTTGGAGAGAGGATATTTGCGTGGATCCACATACCGATACCTGTAAGAGCACCTACTGAAGTGGAGATAATAAAAAAGACCATCAAAACTTTAAAAGTCATTTTATAAGCAGCCAGATCGCCGCGCTTATGCGCCCAAATGGCTAAAAGGGCGAGAACAACACTTCCACCTACAGCCCCTCCGTGAGAGACGTAGACGTGGATAATTGCATTGATCGCCATCAACATTCTCTGCCCTATGACAGGCATTTCAAATATTGGATAATCAAACATTTGCTTCCTTTATAAATAATATTTATAAACCAAAGCAACGCTTTAAGGGGAGAAATTATGCTATAATAAAGCGTTACTTTGTAACATCTGCTTGTCTATTGTAGGTCGCCAAACTTTGCATAGACAAGCACCTAAAACTCTAGCCTTTTATATGCATTCCTCCTTTTCTTCTGAGAATTTTAATTTTGTATTGTAATTTGAAAATGTTAATTTTGTGTTAAGAATAAAGACTCTCTAGTTCTTGACGTGCTTGTCTTATAAAAGAGTTCCAGATCTCATTGGGATGCCAAACTTGTTGTATAAAAGCATCTGCCCTTTGTGAAGTCAAACCAAATTTATGTTCTGCATAGAGTGCTATAAAAACTGAGACACGTTTATTTGCAGCACAGTGAACACATATTTTTTTCTCATAAATTGTGTCCATAAGAAAAAAGAAGTGTTGCAAGTCTTCTCGTTTTGGATCTTGAAAATCAACTGGAATATGGTAGTACTCAAGACCAAGAGCATCCACAAGTTCAGCTTCACTTTCTAAACAATAGTTTGGATCTAACAAGCCAAGATTTATGATAACTTCAACCCCTTCTGCGGCAAGTTCTTGAAGTTGAATCTCTGAGGGTTGCCCTGCGCTAGAGAGCTTCGAGTTGATAGCGATATAGTTTTTTATTTGGTGCAATGGTATCTCTCTTTTACTCTTGAACGATCCACTCTTTTGCAAAAGAAGTTCACTCTTAGAGTAGATCTTAGCTAAAAACAGATCTCCTTTTTTATAGTTTCCTACCCCTTTTGGTGTACCACTCATGATAATATCACCATCTTCAACACGCATAAAACTTTCTATCTCTTGAAGGATCTCTTTGGGTTTGTAGATCATAAGCTCGTAGTTGGCAAACTGTATCAACTTAGCATTTATGTAGAGTTCAAAGCGTAGAGATGCAAGATCATCATTAAAAGGGATAAACTCACTTAATACAGCAGACCTATCAAACGCTTTTGCCCTCTCCCACGGTAAGCCTTTAGACTTCATTTTATTTTGCAGATCTGCTTTTGTAAGGTCTAAACCAAAACCTACAGCTGTGATCTTGGCACCCTCTACCAAAAAACAGATCTCCCCTTCAAAACGGGTATCTTCACTCATATAATATAAAGTATCTGTGATAGCCGAATTAGGTTTATTAAAAATAACCATAGCATTGGGAACTTCGTTGTTTAACTCTTTTATATGTTCTACATAGTTTCTACCTATACAGATCACTTTTGAGGGGGTTACTCTTTTGTTATTGTAATTGAGAGTGTTCACTTTGTAACCTTTTGTGTAATTTTTATAAATAGTTCTTTAGCTGACATCTCAAATGAAAATTCTTGCATCAATTCTTAAAGAAAAATTTTTCAAAAAATCTCTGTAACATTTTCAATAGAATCTACTACTATCATCACTTGTGAATGATGATGTCCTGAAATTGCTGGAAATGTTTTTCCCTTAATTTTATATTTTTCACCCTCAACAAACTCCAAACTATGGATATTGAGCAGTTGTATGTGTGATAAGCTAATCTCTGTATCTGTGATAAAACATATCTCTTGCTTAGTCATTCACATTTCTTAAAAGATCCATTATATACGTCACAACTTTAATTAGAATAAAATATATTTATTTAAATTTGTTAAAAGTGAAGTGGAAATTTAAAAATCCACTCTTCACAATTTCATCATAATTGTTTAATAAACTCTAGCTATAATGCATAAAACTTACAATTATATATCGGAGAAAAAATGCAAACAGATCATTTTCAAGACAAAGCAAAAAATTGGGATCAAGGATCGATCCGTCAACAAAATACACGCACAATCTCAGAAGCTATTTTAGAGCAGTTTGAGATCAATAAAGAGATGGAGCTTGTCGATTTTGGTGTGGGTACTGGGCTTTTAGGCTTTGAGATCGCCAAACATGCTAAAAAAGTGTATGGAGTCGATACATCTGAAAGTATGCTTGCAAAACTTAGTGAAAAGAATACACCTGAACTTTCTATAGAGCCACTCAACCAAGATATTATCGCACAACCTCTTCAAAGAGAATTTGATGGACTTGTTAGTTCTATGACACTCCACCATATCGAATATCTTGAGACATTTTTTGCAACAATCTACAAAAACATTAAAAAAGATGGTTTTATTGCTATTGCAGATCTTGAAAGTGAAGATGGAAGCTTTCACTCTGATAATACAGGGGTGCACCACTTTGGTTTTGAAGCAGAGTCTTTGTGCAAAATAGTTCAAGAAGCAGGTTTTAGTGAAGTTCGTTGTGAATGTATTAATATCATTAAAAAGCCTCATAAAGATTTTGGAGTCTTTTTACTCACTGCCAAAAAATAAAAAAATAATTCTTGACTTATTTTTCAAAACTTCGTTAGTATGGTAAATACTTAAAGTATATGAAGGAACTACTATGAAAAGTTTCGTTTTACTTACTTTACCTTACATTTTGAGTGCGGCACCTATTGAGCCGCATATCTTAGAGTATGACCATATCTATGCTCTGCTTATCGCTTCTAGTATTATCCTTATTGCATTTATCATTTACTCCCTTTTCTTTCTCTACAGATCTAGAAATATTCAAACCCAAACAGGTATGGAAGAGATGATAGGTCTTGATGCCAAAGTGCTTGAAATATATCAAGAGAGTTACCTTGTAAAATGTCATAGTGAAACTTGGGAAGCACTGAGTGATACTGCTTTAGAAGTGGGTCAAATCACAAAAGTGGTAGCACTCGATGGTCTGCTCTTAAAAGTTGAACCAAAGGAGTAAACTTATGTATTCCATAACTATATACCTTATCTTTTTTGTTGTTGTTTTACTTGTCTCTTCGATCCGTATTCTCAACGAATACCAAAGGGGAGTTCTCTTTACTCTTGGACGATTTACTGGAGTAAAAGGTCCGGGACTTATTTTAGTGGTTCCTGTTATTCAAAAGATGGAGCGTATAGATCTGCGTACAGTTGTACTGGATGTTCCCTCACAAGATGTGATCTCACACGACAATGTTTCTGTACATGTCAATGCAGTAGTGTATTACCGTGTTATCGATCCGCAAAAAGCGATCATTCAGGTAGAAAACTTTAATGCCGCGACCTCACAACTAGCACAAACCACTTTGCGTTCTGTTCTTGGTGGGCATGAACTCGATGAGATGCTTGCAGAAAGAGAAAAACTCAACTACGATATACAGCAGATCTTAGATAAACAAACTGATGCTTGGGGGATCAAGATCTCAAATGTTGAGATCAAACATATAGATCTTGATGAGAGCATGATCCGTGCTATTGCAAAGCAAGCAGAAGCAGAACGCCAAAGACGTGCAAAAGTGATCAACTCAAAAGGGGAGCTTGAAGCGAGTAAAAATCTCAAAGAAGCAGCTGATATGCTTGCACAAAACCCTCAAGCACTTCAACTACGCTATCTTCAAACCTTAAGTGATATCTCAAGTGATAAAACAAATACGATCGTTTTTCCTTTTGATCTCAACAAGATCTTTGAACAAGGCAAAAGTTAGGAGACTTTATGGAGAGTTTGGCTTTTGAAAACTATCTTCTTGCCTTTACTCTTACTCTTTTGGCCGGACTCTCAACCTCTATAGGTGCCCTGCTTGCTTTTTTCTCTTATGCAAAAAATTATGCCATCCTCTCTTTGGGTATGGGGTTTTCAGCAGGGGTGATGGTCTATGTCTCTTTTATGGAGATCCTTCCAAAAGCAAAAGATGCTTTAGCTAAGGTCTATGAAAATGCAACCCTTGCGGAGGCACTTGCTCTTCTTATGTTTTTTGGAGGAATATTGCTCAGTGCTCTTATCGATCGCCTTGTTCCTCAAGATCTAAACCCACACGAACCAAAAAGCAATAGTGCCCTACAAGAGTTAAAACCAAACAATCAAAACAATATTTTGCACAGCTCTGCACTCAAGCGAACAGGAATTTTTACTGCACTTGCTATTGGTATTCACAACTTTCCAGAAGGTTTTGCCACTTTTATTGCCGCTCTTGATGATCTCACTATTGGTCTCTCTATCGCTTTAGCGATAGCTATTCATAATATTCCCGAAGGGATGGCAGTCTCCCTGCCAATCTACCACGCTACTGAAAAGAAAAAAGAGGCATTTTGGTATGCTACACTCTCTGGAGTAGCAGAGCCTATAGGCGCACTTGTAGGGTTTTTTCTACTTTACCCTTTTATGGGAGAAGCAAGCTTAGGGATCATTTTTGGTCTTGTTGCAGGGATCATGATCTATATATCGTTTGATGAACTTTTACCTGCTGCACGTGTCTATGGCAATGCACATACAACAATAGCAGGTATCACTTTAGGGATGTTTCTAATGGCTGGAAGCCTTTTACTTTTTAAAGCTATTTAGCTTTGTTTTCTTCCTCTTCTAAGAGTTTGAGTCTAAGAATATGACGCTCTAACACAACTGTTTTAAACTCCCCTTCAAACACTTTTATATCATAAACAAACGCTTCTACATGCACATTTCTCTTACGTCCCTCTTTATGGCGTACACGCGCTATAAAATTCACCTGATCTCCAAGTTTTACAGGGGAGAGAAACTGGCAGTCACTCCCTGCTAAAACAACATTACGCTCATTTACTGCCGCCATTGCCGCAAAATCTGCTGCACTAAAGATAAACCCCCCGTGGATTAGTTCCATACTATCTGCAACCATATCGGGTGTAGTCGTAAGTCGCACCTCTACATACCCTCTCTCCATACGCATGATCTCCCCACTTAGATCTCTATGGATCTCTTCATGTGTTTGAAGAATAACCTGTTTTTCTAAACCCCCATCTGTAAACTCTTCTTCTAACTCTGGAAGGTTTTCAGTTTCATTTTTTGTACTCATTTTTTCTCCTTTTTCATTTTCACATAAACACGTTTAGGTGCAGGATAGCCTTCGACTGTTTTACTTGAGTCATTTGGATCTAAAAAATCTTCCAGCGACTGCCCTTCGATCCACTCTGTCTTTCGTTGTTCTTGAGAGGTCGTAGTTGAAGTTTCTAAAACTTCAAAACTGCTAAAACCTGCTCTACTACACCAGTTGTGAAGTGCTTTTATAGTTGGTACAAAGTAGATATTTGGGATCTTTGAGTATGAAGACTCAGGGCAAAGTGCCATCTCCTCTTCCCCTTCGATATAAAAAGTATCTAGTAGTAGTTCTCCACCATTTTCTAGTCCTCTATACAAAGACTTTAACATCGCTACTGGATCACTACGATGATAAAGTACTCCCAAACAAAAAATAAAATCAAACTTCTCTTCATAAAACTCAAGGTGTTCTACTCCTAAAAGTTCATACACTATATCGCTTTGTACAAAATGGTTTATGAAATCAAACTGCGTTTTATAGAGTGCTGAGGGGTCAAAACCTACCAAAAGCTTTGGTGCATCTTCTTGCATACGAAACAGATAGTAGCCATTATTACACCCTATATCTGCAACTTTTTTATCTTTGAGATCAAAGTGTTTTCTCAGAAGATTGTACTTTATATCGCTACGCCACTCTGTATCTATATAAAGATCAAATAAAGAGAAAGGTCCTTTGCGCCAAGGCATCATTAAACGTGCTATGTGTTCTAACTCTTTTTTGTCTTCATACTCCCCTTTGATCTCTACAACATCACCTAATTCTACACTCCATGAACCTTTTTTTAGGCTCGTTAATGCTTCTCTTAGTGGGGCTATATTTTTCCAGCCCATCCATTTTTTTCTCTCTTCTCGTAGCTTTTGAATGTCCATCTTATACTTTATCTTAAAAAAATTTAATTATAATTGTACCTAAAATAATGTGTAGGGATTTTAATGCGATTAGAAAAAAAGGCGACCGTAGTATCAACAAGTGTGGCAGCGCTTTTAGTTATTTTAAAAATGACAGTAGGAGTTATCAGCGGTTCTATTGCTGTTTTAGCTTCAGCTATTGACTCTTTACTTGACCTTACAGTATCACTTTTTAACTACTTTGCCCTTAACAACGCCGAAAAAGATCCTGATGATAAGTTTCATTTTGGACGTGGTAAGATCGAACCTTTAGCAGCGGTTATAGAGGGAGTAGTGATCTCTATCTCTGCACTTTTTATTCTCTATGAAGCGATTGCAAAGATTGTACACTATAAAGAGATGCACCATCTTGAAGTGAGTGTCTACGTAATGATCACGTCTTTTATAATCACCGCTTTTTTAGTCGCTTTTTTAAATTATGTAGCAAAAAAAACAAACAATATGGTGATCAAGGCAGATGCCCTACATTATAAAACAGATCTCTTCTCCAATGGAGCGATTTTACTTGCGCTTGGGCTGATTGCTTATACTGGAGAACATCTCATAGACCCTATTTTAGGTATGGGGATCGCTTTTTATATGATCTACTCGGCTATACCAATTATAAAAGAAGGCCTACTCATGCTTCTCGATGCCGCACCTGCACCAGAAGATATTGCAAAAATAGAGAGCATTCTCAAAAACGAACTTGAAATAGAAGGCTACCATGAGCTTAAAATGAGAGAGTCTGGATCTGATATTTTTATCTCTGTACATACAGAGTTTGATATAAGTATCTCCCTGTATGATGCACATCTTGTATCTGATAAGCTTGAAGAAAAACTACGATCTTTATTTAAAGAAAAACAGGTCCATGTACTCATACATATGGACCCTTATGATGACTCAGAGATGCAGAACAGTTAAAAATATGCTTAACTCACAAAGAAGAGGTCAGTATCATTAGGAGTGAGCCATTCTAATACAATTTAATTGTCTTCTAAGAGACCAGGTTTAGGCTGATAATTTCTTGTTTTGATTATGCCTTTCTAAGAATTTTATAGGGCTTAAATTATCTAATGCTTCATGAGGTCTATGATGATTATAATCATATTTCCACTCTTCAACTTTTTCTCTCACTTCACTGAGTGATCCAAACACATAGCAATTGAGCAGTTCTCTTCTAAAACTTCCATTGAATCTTTCAACTCTAGCATTCTCAGTAGGTTTTCCAGGTCGGATAAAATCTAAAGTGATATTATAAGTGTTACACCATAGCTCAAGCTATAGCATTTAAAAATAAAGTACGTAATTTAGCGTTTTCTTTTTCAAATACTTCATGTATACCTAAATTGATCTGAGTAAATTGCATGTGCCAACCATCATTCCCTGTAATAGATTTTTTTTCATGTAAATCTGTATACTTCTCAAATTTCAATATAAGACTTTCGCATTCTGCTTGTGTTATAGTATGTTCATACAAACTTATATAATTTTTCATATTTTTTGCTTATCCTGCTTATACAATATTTGTCTACTTACACTTCCATGCTTTACATTTAACATAGCAAGTTCAAGATACTTTACACTAAGTGTTGGATCGATATTTTCAATATGACAAAAACGTGCTACGGTTTGTACTAATCTAAGTCGATGATGGAAAGGCTTTTTAGAAGTTTGAATCGAACCTTGACGTTTTCTATATATATAATTAACTGTATGAAAAAAGTCGTAACTATGTTTATTATAAAGAAGACGTAAAACAAGTAAGACATCACCAAAAACATTTATATCTTCAGCAGCATGATATTTTAAAAGAAGTTCTCTTTTTATTAACATACCATTTAAAATAGCTCGTGGAGCTAGTATTAACTCTTCTATTATATTTTTTGTAGGGACTAAAACTCTATCTGCCTTACCAAAAAAAACATCACACTTTACTTGTGCTGGAAGTTTTAAAAGAAGATCATCAGAGTCCACTCTACATATATATTCACCTGTAGCATGTTTCACTCCTAAATTAAAAGGGTGACCATCATATCCAGACTGATAGCTTGTTCTTATATAAGTACAGCTTGAGTTTTTTGCTATTTGTACTACTCTTTTATCTGTAGAGCAATCATCAACTAAAATCACTTCGTATGGTGATAATCGCAATACAGAATTTACACATTCCATAAAATAATTCACAGGGGGATTAAAAAAAGGAATAACAACTGATACTTTCACTCACTGCTCCACACTAAACTTTATAAAATACTTTATCATAAATAAGATTTTATAAAGTTATACTCTATGAGTTTTCTCTTAATTATATATAGTCACTACAGTCTAGACTTGAAGATTGCTATATTTAAAAATCAAAACGAAAAATAAAGTTGATTCCCTGTGAATCACCCTTTCTTGTGTCTTCGAACTCTCTTTTTGCATAGATATATTCCAAACCTGTTAGTACATGCTTTACTGGATTATAAAGCAGATTTGCTTGGAGGGAATAGCTCTCTTTTGTAACATTTGATGGATCGTTCATATACTCTATAGCAGTATCTCCTTTTATATATGAGTACGCAAGTGTAGAGCGTAGTTTTTCACTCCACCAGTGTCGGTACCCTATATGAGCACTAACTATTTTAGTCAAGTCTATTTCACCATTTGGGTCTATTACTCCTGATCCAAAGCCATTATAAGCGATATAACGTCCACTTCCCTCGCCATAGTTTGCATTAAAGCGGAGATCATCAAGTCCAAAAAGCTTTACTCTTCCAGAGAAGTTTACGCCATAACCATACTTCGTATCACTATGTTCATCAGCTTCATACCGAATTGCACGAGAAAGATAAGAAAGTCCTAGTTTTCCCCATGTTGCGTAGTAACGCATTGCAACTATAAGATCAGGGAGTGTATCACTTTTTCCTTTTTGCAAAGTGGCACTTGCAGGAGTAAAAAATGTTGCATCAGGTTCTTCGATTGAGAGATCCCATGCAAAACCTCCATCGTTGTGTGTATAACGAAGTACAGGTTGACGCACTAAAGTATCATCCATCGCATAGTTAAGTGTCTCAATGGCTACGATTGAGTTATATGCTGAGTTTGTTTGACCAAATCCAAAATCACCGATCTGCACATAGGCATGACGCAAACGTGGGTTATGATCATTTACACTTACATTTGTAGCACTAGATCCAAAAAAGTCTATCTCCAAAGTTGTACGGATCATGCCAAGATCTGAAGGTGTTCTTGTTTTTATCCACAATCTACTATCTCTAGCATTTGCTGTAAATGCATCACTCTCTTCTTGGTCTGAAGCAGCAATTTTACTAGCAAAAAATGATGTATTTGGAGAGGAGTATTTTACATTAAGCTGGATCCGTCCCCCAATACTTAGCACTGTATCTGTAGAAGCAAGTTCTAAAACCCCTTTTTTTACTCGCTGTTGTGCTTCAAGTTTTGCTACCTTTTCTTGAAGCTTTTGTATACTTTCTTGCATCGAAAGAGTTGCTTCAGATGCCCCCAAAAATGTTACAAAAAGAAGAGAAAAGCCCCCTATACTTCCTATTTTTTTCATCACTTAATGCTTTACTCCAAAATGTTTATGACATGAACTGCAAGTATTTCGTACCTCTTGCAGAGACTGTGGTAAAAGTTCAAACTTATAGCTCTTTGCCAAGTTTTCAAGATCTGTGGCGTTTTCTTGTAACAAAGATGCATGTTTTTCATATACTTGTACATCAGAGAGTTGTTTTGTCTGCTTGATCTTTGAGAGTTCACTAGAGAGTTTATGAAGTGTTTGTGCTAGAGTGAGCACATAACGCTTACGCAAAGAATCTCTATCGATCTCACTTTTTTGTCTCTCATACACCACCATATCTAGTTCACGCATCATTTCACGTAGCTGTTCGCTTTTGATCATATGACGTACAGAAGAACTCTTATTCTCCTGCTGATGTGTACTACAGGCACTCAATCCTAAAAGTAAAAGAGCGGCTAACACTATTTTCATCTACTTTATCCTACTTTGCATATTCAACTGCTCGACTTTCACGAATCACACTCACTTTAATCTCTCCAGGATATTGTACTTTCTCTTCGATCTCTTGTGCGATCTCACTTGCCAAAAGTACAGCTTCATCATCATTTACCAGTGTAGCGTTCACTATAACTCTCACTTCACGTCCTGCATTAATAGCGTATGCTTGTTTGACACCGTTGTGCTCACCTGCTATATCTTCTATCTCAGTGACACGTTTTAAGAAACTCTCCAAAACTTCTCTACGCGCTCCCGGACGTGCAGCTGAGAGTGCATCTGCCGCACATACCGCACCACACTCTATTGAGAGAACTTCTTGGTGTCCGTGATGTGCATAGATAGCATTGATCACAACACCATCTTCATTGTATCTGTTACAGATCTCTGCACCAAGATCAACATGGCTTCCCTCATGCTCATGGGTAAGTGCTTTTCCTATATCATGCAATAAACCTGCACGACGTGCTAAAGCCGCATCTCCACCCATCTCCGAAGCCATAATACCTGCAAGATGTGCAACCTCTAAGGTATGCGCTAAAGCATTTTGCCCATAACTTGCACGGTAACGCAAACGACCGATCAGTTTCATAAGCTCAGGGTGCATCACCCCAATATCAAGATCTACAACGATCTCCTCCCCTTCATTGAGTACACTCTCTTCAAACTCATTTGAAACTTTCTCAAAGATCTCTTCTATACGAGCAGGTTGAATACGCCCATCTTCTATAAGAAGTTCAAGTGTTTTAGTCGCTATTGCACGTCGGTAGAGATTAAAGCTACTTACCATGATCGCATTTGGAGTATCATCTATAATAATATCTACCCCTAAAAGCATCTCAAGGGCTTTAATATTACGCCCCTCTTTTCCAATAATACGCCCTTTGAGTTCATCACTCTCAAGATGTACAAGATTTGTTAGTCTCTCTGATGCAAACTCCCCTGCAAAACGTGAAGTCGCTTGTGCAAGAATATAGTTTGCTCTTTTTTTTGCTTCCCTTTTTGCCTCGTTTTCGTAGCGTCTTACAATATGCGCTATCTCTGAACGTGATCGCTCCTCTATTCTTGCTAGTAAAACTTTTTGGGCTTCAGCCTGCGTCATCCCTGCACTATGCTCTATAGTGTGTAAAGCTTCATCCATCTTAGCTTCATATCTTTGTTTTAGGGTTTGTAGTGATTTTTCATGTCTCTGTAGATCACTTTTTTTCGCACTCATAGCAGTTACTTCGGCATTTAAGCGTTTCTCTTCTGCTTGTTTGTAGCGTAAAAAACTTTGCTCTTTTCGTATCACATCATCTTCGCGTGCAAAAAGGTCTGCTTTAGCACGCTCTTTTGCACTTTCATACTGTTTTTGTGCTTCTAGTTCAATCTCGCTCGCTTTGAGATTGGACTTTTGTAAGAGTATCTGTGCTTCGCTTTCAATAGCATTTGCTTTTGCTTTTGCTTTTTCGACATAGATCTCAAAATTTGCATGTGTAATCTTTTTAGAGATGAAAAATCCTACAATCCCACTAAGTGCAGCTAAAGAGCCACCTAGCAGTATTTCATTTAACATCTTATATTCCTTTGTTTAGATCGCAACCGTTTCTTTGGAGCTTATTAGCAGATCACAGGAGATATCGTATGGATCACAAATCGACTCTTTGGTGTAGCAGATATCTCTTTGAACAAAAATAGTGTAAGGTTTTTTCTTGAGCTTTGCAAAAAAGCGATCATACATCCCTTTTCCGAAGCCAACTCTCTGTAATCTTGCATCTACCCCAATAACAGGAACTATTGCTATATCAATTTTTTTTATATTTCTTAAACTGTCTCCCGCTTCAAAAATACCAAATTTCTTTTGTTTTAGCGGTAATCTAAATAGTACCATCTTGAAACTTTCACCTTCCATAAACGGTAAAAGTATATTATTTTTTTTCCTAAGCTTCAAAAAGAGTTTGCGAAGATCAGGTTCATGCCCCATAGGATGATAAAAGAGAATATTTTTATTTTTTATATTTCCCCATCTTACAAGCATCTTGTTTACTAACAACATATCTTTATAGTATTGATTGTGTTGAGAGGAGTTTTTTAACTTTTCTAGACATTCTTTACGAAATATTTCTTTTGTAAGAGCCATATAAAATCTTTATCGCTATAATTTCAAGCATTTTATCAAAATTTTACACAAGGTATCTAACAATGATGAGAAAAACAGTTTTTGCAACACTTTTAGCACTCCCTTTGATCTTTAGCGCATGTTCAGAGGATACAGCACAAGACCCTAACGAAATTTTAACAAAACATCAGTACACACTTATTGACCTTCAAACAAAACAACACACCGTTATAAAAGAAACAGATGGTTTTGCACTGCAAGAAGCTGGTGATAAGATCGTCCTTTTTGATATTTTTGCTACATGGTGTCCACCTTGTCAAGCAGGAGCATCACACCTTAGTTCTCTACAAGAAAAATATAAAGATGATCTTGTCGTCATTGGTGTAACTATCGAAGATACTATTACAAATGAAAAACTTGCTGAATTTCAAAAAAACTACACTGCAAATTACGCAATAAGTAACGCAAAAGACAACCGCCGACTTGTAGATGCGATCGCTACACAACTTAATCTTGGGGAGCGTTTTCCTATTCCTGTTATCGCTATGTATAAAAATGGAAAACTTGTAAACCATTACCTTGGGACTATTCATGAAGAGTTTATTGAGAGTGATATTAAACAGGCTTTAGGAAAATAATAGATGTTTGGATTTATAAAAAATTCTCTTAAAAAAACTGTTGATGCTATCAAAACAGTTGCCCCAAAAAAGAAGATCACCCTTACAAAAGAGGAACTTGAAGATATTCTTTTAGAAGCAGATGTGGAATATGATCTAGTTGAGATCATCATGAATGAACTTTACCAAGAGAAGATCACACGTGAAATGGTTCGTTCAAAACTGCTTGCAACTCTTGCTTACACCTCTTACAAAGAGCCTGAGTTCACAGCCCCTTTTGTAGAGCTTATCGTTGGTGTGAATGGTGCAGGTAAAACTACCACGATTTCAAAACTTGCACAACGCTATAAGAGTGAAGGCAAAAAGGTTATTCTGGGTGCGGGTGATACATTCCGTGCAGCAGCGATCGAACAACTCACCCTTTGGGCAAAAAAACTTGATCTACCTATTATCTCCTCAAAACAAGGACATGATTCTTCTGCTGTAGCGTATGATACCATCGACTCAGCAAAAGCAAAAGCTTATGATAATGTCATTATTGATACCGCTGGTCGTTTACACACCCAAACAAATCTGGCAAATGAACTCAAAAAAATTGTCCGTATATGTGAAAAAGCCCATGCAGGAGCACCACACAGAACAATTCTTATAGTTGATGGGACACAAGGAAACTCTGCAATTGCACAAGCAAAAGCCTTTAATGAGATGATAGGAATTGATGGCATAATCATTACAAAACTCGATGGTACAGCTAAAGGGGGAAGTATTTTTAGTATCGCTTATGCTCTAGAGCTTCCTATACTTTATGTGGGTACAGGGGAACAACCTGAAAACCTTACTCCATTTGATAAATATGAGTTTGTTGATGGACTTTTAGATGCTATATTTGTTGATGATGAAGAGCTAATAGAGTCCTAATGGCAAAAAAGAAAATCCTCTACGAGTGCCAGCACTGTGGCTTTTCTACTCCTAAATGGATGGGAAAATGTACAAACTGCGGTGCATGGGACTCTTTTATTGAGCTTAATGAACACCAACAAGAGGTGATCAAACAAACAAAATCAACGAGTGCTGCAAGTGCAAAAGCTCAAAGCATTAACGAGATCATAGAGACTGAAGTGTATCGTTTTAGTTCTCAAGATAAAGAGCTTGATATGGTTTTAGGAGGTGGTGTTGTTCCAGGTTCTTTGACTCTTATAGGGGGAAGCCCAGGAGTTGGGAAGTCAACACTTTTACTCAAAGTGGGTTCAAATATCGCCTCTACTTCTAAAAATGTACTCTATGTAACAGGTGAGGAATCAGCAGGACAGATAAAACTGCGTGCAAATCGTCTGAGTGCCAATCAAGATACTCTCTACTTGCTTAGTGAGATCCGTCTTGAACAAGTTCTTATAGAATTAGAACACAGAAAATATGACTTTTTAATTATCGATTCGATCCAAACACTTTACTCTGAAAACATCACTTCAGCACCTGGTTCTGTAACACAAGTACGCCAGATCACTTTTGAGCTGATGCGTATAGCAAAAGAAAAAGATCTTGCTATTTTTATTATTGGGCATATCACAAAAGAGGGCTCTATCGCAGGACCACGTGTTTTAGAGCATATGGTAGATACTGTTTTATACTTTGAAGGGGACTCCTCTCAAGAGCTTCGTATACTCCGTGGTTTTAAAAACCGTTTTGGTCCAACTAGTGAGATCGGTGTCTTTTTAATGCGTCAAGATGGACTTGTCTCTGCAACCGATGTTTCCTCTCGCTTTTTTAACCGTAACTCCGAACAAGCAGGTTCGGCTTTAACTGTTATTATGGAGGGTTCACGCCCTATTATTTTAGAGGTGCAAGCTCTTGTTTCAGAGTCTCATACCCCTAATTCAAAACGCCAAGCAACTGGTTTTGATACAAATCGGCTCAATATGCTTCTTGCACTTTTAGAGAGAAAGTTAGAAATCCCTCTTTCGGGTTACGATGTTTTTATCAATATCACTGGAGGAATTAAGATCACCGAAACAGCTGCTGACTTAGCAGTACTTGCGGCTATTATCAGCAGTTTTAGAGATCGTGCTATCTCTAAAGAAACAGTCTTTATCGGTGAGGTCTCTTTAGTTGGAGATGTACGCGAAGTATATGCAACAGATATAAGACTCAAAGAAGCAAAAATGCAAAATATCTCTAAAGCGCTCTTAGCGAAAAAACCACTTGAAGCAAGTGGTGTAAAAACCTATATAGTTGATGAAGTTACAAAACTTTTAGAGTGGTATTAGATGCTGTTTGATCAAAGCAAAACTAAAACTTTATCATACTATAATCGTGTACATTGAGAAATAAAAGGACTTTTTATGATAGACGCACAATTTAAAAGTGAAGAGAAATACTCTAAGCTCTCTATTGCATACGAAGGGCAAGAAGAATCAAAACTTGTATGTGAAACAATTGATAAAATTATTCCAAAGTACTCTTTACAACCTGAGAGTTATACGTGTAATATCTCGCAAGGTAAAGATGTAGTTGTTTTAGAATATCATGATGATGTAAACCGTGAAGCGGGTGAAGTTTTTGAAGAACTGATCAAAGCTTTAGGGATCAAGTGTACAAATAACTAAGGAGCAAAAATGGCAGATGCAGAAAACACAGAAGAAGAGAGCGTACAACCAGAAAAAAAATCGAGTAAACTCTTACTTATTATAATCATTATTGTTCTTATTCTTATCATAGTAGTAGGAGCTATCTTAGCTATTGTACTTCTTGGTAGTGATGATACACCTGCACAACAACAGGTACAAAATGCCCCTCAACAGCAAGTTGTTCAGGCTCCTAGAAAAGCCGTATCGAATACAGGAGAACTCGCAAGTAGAAGACTCAGCAGTATTGGTGTGCTCTACCCACTTGATACTTTTACAGTTAACCTTAAAAGTGATTCTGGACGCCGCTACTTAAAAGTAACTATGTCACTAGAACTTGATGGTCAAGAGATCAGTATGGAACTTGATAACAAATCACCTGTGATTCGCGATCGTGTTATACGTATACTTACATCAAAAACTTTAGAAGAGATCTCTTCATCAAAAGGGAAACAAAAAGTGACAGATCAGATCATGGATACACTTAATGCTATGATCTCTGATGGTCAGATTCAAGGTATCTACTTTACAGAATTTGTCATACAATAAAGCGATTAGTGTATGATTGGAATTGATCTCATCAAAATGTCGCGTATGAAATCTTTAATAGATCGCTTTGAGAATAAAGCGCTTGAGAGGTTTCTCAGTTTAGATGAGATACAACTTGTAAAAAACTATAAAACAGCTGCAGGTTTTTGGGCAGTAAAAGAAGCATGTTCAAAAGCTTTGGGTGTAGGTATTGGTGCAGAGTGTTCTTTTTTTGATATTACGATATCAAAAAGTGCAAAAGGTGCACCTCAGATTCATCTCTCACAAAAAATATGTGAAAACTTCCATATAAAAGATACAAGTGTTTCAATTACTCACGATGGAGACTATGCTATTGCAGTAGTTGCCTTGGAGAGTGGTTCATCCACCTCCAACAAAGTCTAAAAGTTCAAGCTTATCACCCTCTTGAAGTTTATGTGAGTTCCAAGCATCTTGTTTTACTATCTGCATATTTACAGCAGCAGCCATAACTTTGCCTTCTAAGGAAAGTTGCTCCAAAAGTTCTTGAAGAGTTAACTCTGAATCAAAGCTTTTTTCTTGACCATTTACAAATAGCGTCATTGATATTTCCTTTCATAAAGTTTTAATACATCTATTACCGAGAGATTGTTTTGCATAATGGCAAAATCGAATGCAGTATGCCCTTGATTAGATTTTGCTTTATGGTCTGCTCCCATATTAAGTAGGTATTCAACTACATCGGGGTTTCCTGTGTATGCAGCTTGGTGTAAGGGGGAGATCCCCTCACTATTTCTTAGATTTATCTGTGCACCCTCAAGTATCAAAAAACGAACGAGTTTTAAACTTTTTTTCTTCACAGCTAAAATCAAAGGTGTATTTTCATTATTATCTTGAGCGTCTATATTTGCTCCGGCATCTAAAAGAAGTTTAGCAGCCTCAAGGTCTCTTTTTTTAATCGCGATATGCAAAGGGGTAAGTCCTGCCATATTTATAGCATCTGTATCCATCCCCTCATCTAAAAGTTTAGAGACTGTCTTATATTTTTCGTAGTAAACTGCATCATGCAACTCTGTTCTTCCATCTACAGCATCAGCAAATAACGAAAAAGAAAGTACAAGTGGTATCAATAAATATCGCTTCATAGCCGCTTCTTTCATCTTTTTTTCATAATTGTATCAGTACTAATTGAATATCTAGTCAAATTTTGATAAAATTTATCACAATAAAGTTAATTTTAATAATTAAAGCAGAGACATGATACATTCTAAAGATCTTTTACCCTATACAAAAGAGTTATCGATTCTTTTTGCGGAAGATGACAGTGATTTTCGACATACAACTTCCGAAGTTCTAAAGAACTTTTTTCGTGATGTAGTGAGTGTTCCTAATGGACAGGAAGCTTTAGATACTTATCGTAACTTTTACCAGACAAAGCATAAACACTTTGATCTTGTTTTATCAGATATTCGTATGCCAAAACTCAACGGGATAGAACTTACATCTGAGATCTATAATATAAATCCACAGCAAGCTATTATTATTCTCTCTGGACATGATGAATCAAGTTATCTTGTTCCTCTTATCAATATAGGAGTAACTCACTATATCCATAAACCTTTAGATTTTCAGGAATTTCTTACAGTTCTTCTTAATATATCTAAGTCTATAATACCAGGAGATGGAAGCAGAGACAATTCAATGACAAAGATACGACTTAGCGATGAGCATATCTTTGACAAAGAGACAGATGCACTCTTTTGCGGTTCAGAAACTATATACCTGACAAAATATGAAATCTATTTTATGCAGCTTTTAACAAATACTCCCTCAAAGATCTATACAAATGAGGAGATAGCAGCGTATTACGTAGATAAAGGTATCAACTTCGATGCTGCAAATATTCGCAAACTTGTTTCCAAAATACGTAAAAAACTTCCCGAAGATACTATTGAGAGTGTCTATGGTGTAGGATATAAAATCACGATATAAGGGTGTGATTATGAAAAGAGGACTTACGTCTTTATTATTGATGGGATCTTTACTTTTTGCAGAAGAAAGTTTAGATATTGATAATGACTTTCTCCAAAGTCTTGAAGAAGTTAGTGAAATAGCAACAAAAACAAAACTCAATATTGATGATACCCCCTCTTTTGTAACAGTTCTCCAAGGAGATAAACTTCAAAAGCTCGGAATTGACAACCTTTTTGAAGCTCTTGCTTTAGTACCAGGTGTACAACTTACAAAAGAATCAAGTGGAGTTCCTATTGTTGTTTTTCGAGGTGCTACACAAAAAGGGGAAGTAAAACTTCTTATCGACGGTATCGCACTCAATAATACTTATAGAGGTTCTATTTACCACTATCTTGATTTTCCCATAGAACTTATCAAGAGGGTCGAAGTTATTCGCGGTTCAGGATCTGTTTTGTATGGTTCTGGAGCTATTAGTGGTGTTATTAATATCATTACCCACAACTCCTCAAAAGACTCAAAAAACAAGGTGTATACATCTGCCGCTTCACACGACCACTTCAAAAGTGGTGCACTTATTACCCAAAACCTTGGTGAATATAAACTTATACTCGATGGTCATTATGAAAAAGACCATAAAGAGATCTCAACAGGTCCCGATAGAGAAGGTCTGAGCGGAGAGAGTGATCAAGCTTTTAATAATGCAAGTTTTGGAGCTCGACTCAGTGATACACATCTCTCTCTCATGGCAAGAACAAAAACATCAAAATATGGACAATCTCACGGATTAAGAGGTTTTTTAGATCAAGACAATAATAACTATTACAACATCAACAAAGTTTTTGTAACGCAGCTAAGTTACACTGATAATTTTGATGAAAATAATAAATTTACTGTCGCAGCAGGCTATAAAAACTATGCTCAAGAGGTTGAAGCTCGTCTAGCAAGTAATCAGTTTGCTAACTCAAACTATAAAGAAGAGTCATATTTTACTCAGGCTCAGTTGATCTCACAAGCATTTAAAGACAATGAATTTTTACTTGGTTTAGAATATAGTACTTCACAAGTAACAAAGAATAATTTTGCACTCAATAATTCAGATAACTTTGAAGATTTTCTTGTGATGGGAGATGCATCTCGAGAGATCTCTTCCCTCTACTTTAATGATAAATATTCTGTTTCTAGTAAATTTGATCTCTCTTTTGGACTACGTTACGATCACTACTTTGATGAGATAGAAGTGACTTCTCCCTCTTTTGGCGCTGTATATAGACTCAATGATGCTATAAAATTTAAAACAACATTCTCTCGCTCTTTTCGTGCTCCTTCATGGATAGAGCTCAAAGATAATAATAATCTTGATGGAGAATATGCACAGACACTTGAAGTGGGTGTCGTTTATCAATATAATCAATCCAATAGATTACGTCTGAATGTATATACTATGGATATAGAAGACATGATAGCACAAAATGATACAGGTATCTATACGAACATGGAATCAAATGAGATCTTTGGATCAGAGCTTGAATACCTCTATACACCAAGTCTTCATAGTGAGTTTAAACTTGCAGCTACCTATATCGATGCAAAAGATGATAACCATAGAAATATTGTCGGTACCTCACATATTCTTGCAGATCTTTCTGCTTTATATAGGTTCAACCCCTCTTTAGATCTTGGACTCTTGCTTCATTACCGCTCTGATACATATCGCAGTGTAGATGATTCACGAGACTCTATGGATCCTAGCGTATTATTTGATACAACGCTTACCTATACACTTGATAATATGACTTTGCACTTTATCATCAAAGATCTCTTTGATGCACAAACTGTGTATCCTCTCGCAGAGAATATTTACGTTAATGATTATCAAGATATTGGGCGTAAACTGATGCTTAAAGCACAATGGGAATTTTAAAAAATGTTTTTCTTAAGAGTTTTTTTTCTTATCGCTGTGTTCAACTCTCTCACTTTTGGCGCGATTATAAACGAATCTATTCTTAAGATCCATGCAACACTTTTACCAAAGATCACTTTTATGGATAATGACTTTGACCATAAAGTACAAAACCAAGAGATAAGTATCCTTATTTACTACAATGAAAACGATTATAGCTCTGCACTCGCTCTAAAAGATGCGATCGCAAAAAAATACAAAGATGGTATAAAAGGTTATACTATAACTTCTACTTTACAAAAATATAATACAAATAAAACACCTCATGCAACGATTATTTATCTCTTCCCAAGTACTAGCAAAAATATTACGACACTCACCAAATATGCAACACAAAAAAAACAACTCACCTTTGCCTACTCAAAAGATGATCTGGCACTGGGAGTTTTGTTTGCTTTAACTATTGGTTCAGATGTAAAACCGATAGTTAATCTAGATATAATGAAAGAGAGTGGTATAAACTTACGCCCCACCCTTTTAAAAATCGCTAAAAGATATCAAGATGACCCGTCTGCTCAATAAATCAATCAAAGCAAAACTGATTTTTATCCTTAGCCTTACCGCTTTGGTTGCACTTTTTATCTCCTCTTTGTCCACTTTTGTATTTACTTACGATATGCAAAAAAGAAGTTCTATCAAATCGCTCTCAATTCTGACAGATATTATTGGAGAAAATCTTATTGCTTCTATCGAATTTGATGATGTAAACAGTGCAGCTACACTTCTTGCTTCTTTGAAAAAAAACACAACTATTGAAGCGGCATATATTCTCAAAGGTGATCAAGAGATCTTTGCTTCTTACTACAAAACAAAAGAGATGCAAAAGAAAATGGATAAGCTCTTAGAGAGTACCCTTTTGGAATATAAAATTACAAATGATTTTGAGCTTTCACATATAGATACACTCCTTGTAAATAAAAAAATAGTGTTTCATGATACCTTTATCGCTTCTTTAGTTATTATCGAAAACACTGATAACACAAAAGAGCTTATTAGAGATATGCTTATGATGATGGTTTTAGTTTTTCTTATCGCTTTAGTAGTGATTATCCTTCTTGCAATGAGACTTCAACAAGTCTTTACAGATCCTATCTTTCAGCTCAGACAAGCGATGGGGCAAGTCTCTAACAACAAAGATTACAATATTCGTATAGAAGACAAAAGAGAAGATGAATTTAAAGCAATGTTTGAGAGCTTTAACCACATGATCAGTACTATCAAACAGCAAAATCAAGAGCTTATCGCTGCAAATGAAAAAACCAATAAACTAGCAAAAGCAAAATCTGAATTTTTAGCCAATATGTCTCATGAGATTAGAACACCACTCAATGGGATCATGGGACTTACAAAACTTGTACTTGATACACCTCTTTCACAAATGCAAAAAGAGTATCTTGAAAAATCAAAAAAATCTTCTCATGCCCTTATGCACATTATTAATGATATTTTAGACTATTCAAAAATAGAAGCAGGAAAACTCGATATTGTTTATAATAACTTTAATTTAGAAAACCTCTTTGAAAATATAGATGATCTCTTTGGCTACAAAACTTACGAGAAAAAATTAGAACTTCACTTCTCTATTGATCATACTATTCCTATGTACCTTATAGGTGATGCACTTCGTCTCTCTCAAGTTTTAAACAACCTTGTAGGAAATGCACTTAAATTTACCCAAGAGGGTTACATCAAAGTTTGTGCAGAAAAGATCTCTATGGATAAAGAGAGACACTCTGTAAATATCCGTATCTCAGTAGAAGATACAGGAATTGGGATCTCTTATCAAAACCAAAGTAAACTTTTTAACTCTTTTGAACAACTTGACTCTTCAAATACAAAAAAATATGGGGGAACAGGTTTAGGGCTTATGATCTCCAAACAGCTTGTTGAGCTTATGGGTGGAGTTATATCTGTAAAAAGCCAAGAGGGAGAAGGGAGCAAGTTTTATTTTGAACTTACTTTTGAATACACGCAACAAGATGATCTGCAAAGTAAACTCAAAGGGCTTAAAAACACCCGTTTTCTTATCGTAGATGACAGTGAACTCGATAGAGAATACCTACAAAATATACTCAAATCTTGGGGTATTGAAACTTTGGTTGCAAATGATGCTTTTGCGGCCATAGAGATCCTTGATACACAGATAATAGACTACCTGCTTGTTGATTGGGATATGCCTCGAATGGATGGCTTAGAACTTCTTGAACACCTCCATAAAAAAGGCAAAACACTTCAACATATTCTTATGATCTCAGCTTATGATAAACAAGAGATCTTACTAGAAGCGACACAAAAAAATCTCAAAATAGATAAATTTTTGCATAAACCTTATACGCCATCATCGCTTTTTGATGCTATTGTAGAGGAAGCATATAAAAATTCTCAAAAACTTTTTCATACCTCTGAAAATCAAAAACTACATCTTAAAGAGAAAAAACATGCACTGATTGTCGAAGATAATGAGATCAATCAGCTCGTAGCAGTAAATACGATTGAACAGATAGGTTTTGAAGTCTCTATCGCCAATGATGGCTTAGAAGCCTTAGAAGCAGCGAAAAACAACTCTTATGATATTATTTTTATGGACCTGCAAATGCCTAATATGGATGGCTTTGAAGCAAGTAAAGAGATACGTAAGTTTGACACAACAACCCCTATTGTTGCACTCAGTGCGGCTGTGATGCAAGAAGATAAGCAACTCACAAAAGAAGCACAAATGAATGCTCATATAGCAAAACCTATAGATCAAGATGAGTTGTATAGAGTTTTACATACTTACTTTGAACTCATAGATGTCACACAAACAAAAACACAAAACTCCCTTGTTACTGTTGAGGGGATAGATATAGCGGCACTTTCGCAAACACTAAAAATCGATACTCAAAAACTCTACACTATGTATAAAAAATTTCACGACAGTTATAAACACGCTATAGAAGAGATAGCACAGATGCAAAAGGGTTCAGAAGACTTTTATGCATATATACATAAAATAAAAGGTGTCAGCGGCAATTTAAAAATGCAAAAACTTCACTCTCTTGCTACTCAGATCAACAATGAGAAAAAGCTTGAAGTAACCGAGGAGTTTCTCCAAGAGCTATCATCTATTTGTAAAACAATTGAGCAGAAGATTATTCCCCTTATAAAAGATCAAGCAGATAAAGAGAAAACTTCTGAAGATCTTGAACTCAAAGAGATGACATATCGACTTCTTGAAGCTGTAAAAAATTTCGACTATATTGATCCAAAAAACTCTGATCTCTATTTACAAAAGATCAAACCAAAAGTTTCACAAGAGCTTTTTGAAAAGCTCCAAAAAGGTTTTGAAGATCTTGATGACACTTCACTTTTTGAAACTCTAAGTAGCACAAGTAAGATACTGCATAAAAGTTAAAACAAAAGATCTTAAAGATATTCACCCTCTTTTGTTTCGCTAAAAAGCTCTTCATAACTTTGATAGTTTGTAGGACTTGTTCGGTAGTAAATATGTTTTCTTCTTAACTCCTGTGCAGACTCAATACCTGTTGATGCAATGATCTCTACAAAACTTTTTAGAGTATTTTTATGATAGTTTTTCACTCTATGTTTCTTCTCCTCAACTACAAGAGCATTTGAAAGTCTTTTATCTTGTGTAGCTATACCTGTAGGGCATCTATTTTTATGACACTGAAGTGCTTGAATACACCCTAAAGAGAACATCATACCTCTTGCACTTGCACAAATATCTGCCCCTAGTGCAAGATTTTTAGCTATATCCATACCATTTATGATCCGCCCACTTACTATCACTTTTATCTCTTTTTTGAGTCCATAGCCTCGTAGTGTATCGACCACAAAAACAAGTGCATCACGTAAAGGCATACCTACGTTATTTGTATATTCAAGTGGTGCAGCGCCTGTGCCTCCCTCGGCTCCATCTAGGGTAATAAAGTCTGGTTTTATGTTAGTTGTTAGCATCGCTTTACAGATCTGTATAAACTCCTCTTTTACTCCTATCGTTAGTTTAAAACCTATTGGTTTTGCTCCACTTAAATCCCTTAGTTTTTGTATAAAATAAAGCATCTCTTCATGATTAGTAAAGCTACTATGCGTTGGTGGTGAGTCTACTTGAACATAAGGCTCAAGATCTCTTTGCTTAGCAATTTCCGGTACATTTTTATCTGCTGGAAGTATCCCTCCATGACCAGGTTTTGCACCTTGAGAGAGCTTAATCTCTATCATTTTTACACTCTCTAAGACAGCTTTTTTTTCAAATCTTTGTGGATCAAAATCTCCGTTGGCATCTCTACATCCAAAATAGCCTGTTCCTATTTGCCAGATCAGATCAGCACCTGTTTGTAAATGGTAAGTGCTTAAACCACCCTCACCGGTATTGAGTGCAAATGCTCCCATTTTTGCACCATCGCCTAAGGCTAAAATAGCGTTTGAACTTAATGCACCAAAACTCATTGCAGAGATATTAAAAAGGGAAGCTTTATATTTTTGTTTACAACTACTTCCACCTACAAGCACTCTTGGATCTTGGTCTAATTGCTCTGCTCTTAGAGCTTTGAGTGAATGTCCTATCCACTCATAACCTGTTTTATAAACATCCTCTTTTGTTCCAAAAGGGATCGTATTGACTATGTTTTTTGAACGTCTGTATACTAAACCTCTTGTTTGTCTATTAAAAGGAACACCATCTATGTCTGATTCTATAAAATACTGACGGATAGGCGGTCGTAACTCCTCTAAAACCCAACGAAACCTTCCAAGAACAGGAAAGTTTCTCCATAAAGAGTGTTTTGTTTGTTTGAGATCATATAAACCAAGTAAAATAACAAACAAAAAGATTAGCACCAACCATGATAGTGATGGCAAAAACAATACAATACCTATACAACCAAGTAGACCAAAAAAGATAAACCCCATAAAACTACTTTTTGACACCTATTACACCTTTACAACTTTATTTCTTCCACTATGTTTTGCTTCATACAATGCTTCATCAGCTCTTTTTATCACATCATCTTTTGTTTCATACGACTTAAAAGCTGTAATACCAATACTCAAAGTTACCTGAATCGATTTTGCAAAAGATCTGTGTTGTGCAATAAAAAGACGAAACTTTTCAGCTTTTTTACATGCATTTTCATAGTTCATAGAGTCAAAAAGTACTATAAACTCTTCCCCTCCATAACGGATCAATATATCATCTTCTCTAAAAAAATGTTTACTCAGATCTGCTAGATGTTTTAGTACAGCATCACCTACATCATGCCCATAACTATCATTGATCCTTTTAAAGTGATCTATATCAAACATCATACAGATATTGTCTTTTTGCTGTGAAAACTCATGTGTAGTCCAGTATTTTTTTAAAAACTCTCTATTGTAGAGTTTTGTTAAATGATCTGTATTGGCTTTTGTCTTATAGATCTTTGCTTTTTTACTTATGATATTGTTTAAAGAGCGTAATGACTGTATGGAGTTTGTATATTTATGAAGCATTATATATATAATTGTCCCGATACTCAGAAGAGCAAAAAGGTTTATAAAAGATGAAAGGTATATCATCTTTTTTGTCCAGTCTTTATAGACTGAAATATCTTTGAGAACTAAAAGAGAAGCTCTCTCTTCTCCATTGTATGCACTGAGTTTGAGATCATTATGTAACATATATGTTTTTTCTTCATTTTCTATAAACTGGTAATGCTTTGAAAGGTCTATCTCAAAAAGAGATCTGTTAAAGATCATATCTTTACTTACTATAGAGTACTCATCTATAGTTTCATAACTTCTTGAATCTAAAAGTATCTTCAAATCATCTGTTTTTACCAAAAATAAAGCTTTTGTCTCAAAATGTTCTTGCATCTTTTCTATAAAATAACTCGGCGTGATACCAAACTCTAAAACCCCTATATGATTTTTATCTTTATCAAAAATAGGTGAAGTGATACGATATGTGATCCCGTTTTTACCAACCTCAAAACCATGAGAAGGCTTTTTTGTTTGATTGACATAGCGTACTATAGGTCTTTTTTCTGTGAGATCATCATCAAAAGAGTTAGGTTTGTGCATACGTAAAATAGTCTTATTATGTGTATCAAGAAAGTGCATAACAAAAAGATGTTTGTTATCTTTTTTAAGTTGTTCATAATAACTATGCATGAAATTTTGAAGCGCTTCACGTTTGTTTTCTTTTATCATCTCTTGTATTTGCGGATTGAGTGTGATCATACGAGAGAGCATAGTATACTTATTAAAAAGCGTTAAGCGGCTTTCATAAAAATATGTATGAAGTTGTGTATTGAATTTTTCTGTACTTTTATCAAGCATATTTTGAATATGCACTGTGTCTATGTATAGTCGGATCAGTATACTTATTGTCAATATAGAGAGACTGATCAAAAAATACTTTCTTTTGAGTAAATTGATATTTTCTGTTTTCATGATCGACTCTTTAAAATAATACATCTTACACTAAATAGCTTAAGTAAAAACTTTTTTAAAGAATAATTTTTTGCTATAAGTATTTTTAAATTTTTTGGACTACTCCATCTCCAACTGCATAAGATACATCTCTTCGCCATCTATGATCTTGAGATCTACACTTTGACAAAAGGGACACTCATACTCTAGTTTTTCAAGTTCACTCTCTTGACCACATCCTTTGCACAGCACTTTTACTTTTTGTATATGCATAACAAACTCTGCTTCACTACAGATTGTCTCCTCTTTAAAGGTGTCAAAAGCAGTTTGTAAAAGCTGTGGTTCTACACCACTCATAACACCTATCTTGACAACGACCTTGCTTATTTTACTTGCATCGTTTGCCTCTGCATGCTCTTCGCAGCTATTGAGCAAAGATTGCACTATAGAATACTCATGCATTAGCAGATCCTTGGAAGCAACTCACCCGTAGGTGTCTCTAAAACTCTTTGTGTCCCCCACGCAGAGTTTAAGAGAACTTTTTTGGGGTGTGCATCACTCACTTTTGCTATCACTTTTGCATTTGGGTTATGACGCGCTAAAATCTCACAGGCAAGTGTCGCACTCTCTTTTTTTATAGCTAAGACAAAGGTCCCCTCATTGGCAAGACAGAGGGCTTCAAAACCAAGCATTTCACACATACCCGAGACCTCATCACTCACAGGTATTGCTCCTTCATCTACCTCTATGCAGATATTTGACTGTTTTGCCCACTCGTTAAGTACGGCACTCACTCCGCCACGTGTTGCATCACGCATGGCGGTGATCTCTACTTCTTCATCTATAAGCTCTTGCACTATCGGGTAAAGCGAAGCACAGTCACTTTGAAGCTGACTTGAGAGTTCTATCCCTTCTCTTGCAGCAAAAATAGTAGCACCGTGCGCACCGATATCACGACTAATGATAATCAGATCTTCTTTGGAGATCTTGTTAGAACTTATCCCCTTTTTTTGTACCTCACCTATACCGCTGGTATTTATAAAGATCTTATCAACACTCCCCCGAGGAACCACCTTTGTATCGCCACTCACAACGACTGCCCCATTTTTTTCAAGTTCACTCTGCATAGAGACAACTATCTTTTCAAGCTCCAAAAAAGAAAACCCCTCTTCAATAATCACACTACAGGTCAAATATTTTGGTTTTGCCCCCATCATTGCAAGATCATTGCAGGTACCGCAAATAGAGAGTTTTCCTATATCTCCCCCATTAAAAAAAAGGGGACTTACCGTAAAACTGTCCGTGGAGAAGGCGAGTTCTCCCTGATGTAAAAGTGCGGCATCTTCACTTTGTGCAAGTATATCGTTTGCAAAAGCTTTATAAAATACTTGTGTAATTAGCTCATTGTTCTCTTCGCCGCCATTGCCGTGTGCAAGAGTTACCGTTTTATCCATTATTTATCTCTTTTTTTGTCGTGTTAAAAGTGGCGTATTTATAGTATGCCGCGCAAGCCCCTTCACTACTTACCATACAGCTTCCCACAGGAGTATTTGGTTTACAGGCAGTACCAAAGATAGTGCACTGGGGAGGAGAAGCAAGCCCTTTGAGTATATCCCCACAAATACAAAGCTTATGATCTTCTATCTGCTCTTTTGGCAAGATCTCACTATAGATCTTCTCTGCATTGAGCCTGTCATACTCCTTGCGCAGTTCAAGTCCGCTATAGGGGATATTGCCAAGTCCTCTCCATGCAAAATTTTGAGCACTTTGAAAGTACTTCTCTATAAGTGCCTGTGCCTTTGTATTTCCCTCATAGCTCACTGCACGCTTATACTGCACCTCAAGTTCACATCTTTTTTCTATAAACTGCTTTACAATCATACTAATAGACTCCATCACATCCACAGGCTCAAAACCTGCAACAACAACAGGTTTGCCATAATCACGAGGAAACTCTTCATAGATTTTTGATCCAGATATCACACTTACATGGCTTGGTCCTAAGAATGCATCGATTTTTGCCTGATTATCAGAGAGTAAAAGTGCCATCGCTTCTGGAACTTTTACATGATTGATATGAAAAAAGATATTGTTGATCCCTTTTTTGTCGACAAGTTCTAAAAGAGCGGCTGTCATAGGGCTTGTCGTTTCAAAACCTATAGCAAAAAAGATCACTTTTTTTTGAGGGTTTTGCTCTGCGATTTTAAGACAATCGATCGGAGAATAGATAAAACGTACGTCCGCACCCTTAGCTCTTGCATTTTGCAAACTGCCGCGACTTCCTGGTACTTTGATCATATCTCCCAAAGTAACAAGTATCACATCCTCTTGGCTACTCAACACATAAGCATGGTCTATTCGGTGTTTGGGCATGATACAGACAGGACAGCCAGGACCGTGAATGAAGTTAATGTTTTGAGGAAGAAGCTGAAGCAGACCATATTTCATTATCGTATGGGTATGTCCACCACATACTTCCATAATATTGATAGGTGCTAAGAGTCTCGTTGCATCCTCCTCAATCATTTGTGCATACGCTTTTATCGTCTTAGCATCACGAAAATCATTATAGAGGTTTTTAAGTTCTAAAGCCACCTCTACGTGCCTCTATTTTCACAGTAATCATCATCTAAAATCGCCCTCTCCCTCTCCTCTTTATCCATCGCTTCGAGGATCTCTTTATAGGTCTCTATACTTAAGAGCGCATCTTCCTCGTCTATTTTGTTCATCACAAAACCTATATGAATAAGTACATAGTCTCCAAGTTTGATAGCGCCCTCATCCATAAGATCAAGACTTGCCTGACGCTGTACACCCATGGTATCGACAGTCGCCATATTTGTCTCTTCCTCTATCTCTACGACCTTGCTTGGAATGGAGAGGCACATCTACCGCATCTCCATCTTAAACTTGATCCATTGTGCAACTTTAAGTAAGCTCTCTTCATCTTTTGTGCTCACCTCTAAGATATCAACATTTGGCTTGAGCTTGCGTGCGCTCTCTTTCTCTTTTTCTATATCGTACTCAAAATGGGGAAGTAGATCTACTTTAGTAAAGAGGATCAGGTCTGCTTGACGAAACATTACGGGATATTTTGCAATTTTATCTTCCCCTTCAGGAACTGAGACCAGTACAACATTGAGGTGTGAACCCACATCGTAAGAAGCAGGGCACACAAGATTACCGACATTCTCTACAAAACATACATCCATCTTCTCAAGGTCCATGTGATGCAGTGCTTTATGCACCATAAAAGCATCAAGGTGACAAGCTGAACCTGTTTGGATCTGATGTGCTTGTATATTTTTCGCTTGCAGGCGTTCAGCATCGCGACTTGTCTCAAGATCACCTTCAACAACCCCAAAGCTAAAATCAACTAGATCTACAAGGTGTTCTAAAAGTGTGGTCTTACCACTTCCAGGAGAACTCATAAGGTTTATACACAACACTCCATTTGCATCGAAATGTTGACGATTATGTGCAGCTTCGTGATCGTTTTTATCAAGTATCTTACTAATCACATCGATCGTTTTTTTATCGTTTAACTGTGGGTTATCATGCAGGTGAGCATGTGCTTTTTGATGCTCCTCGCTACTTCCGTGATGATGGTGGTCATGGTGATGATCATGAGTATGTTCTACTCCCGCTATACTACATCCGCAATCTTTACACATAGTCTCTATCCTTACTTAAAATTTATCCGAATATCATATTTGTTCCTACCACTACCGAAACAACTCCGGCTGTAGCAAAAACTCTATTTATATTCTTTTTTGAATGGAGCAGGTTCTCATTGATATAAAGAATCACACCTCCAAAACCAACAAAAATCACCATAACACCAAGTGCAAAAGCCAATACCATTGTCAGATCAACTGTCTGAGCTTCAATAAGACCAAGAGTAACAAGCATACCACGTACACCCCCTATTCCCATCAATGCTCCAATAGTAAAAGCAGAAGCAGTATCTCTATTACTATGAGAGTGCTCTTTTCCAAAATAGATATGGATATGCTCTTTTCCTTCATGCATGTGTTTTGAGAGCCCAATACGATTTGTAAACACCATAAAAAGCAGATACAAACCTATCCCCAAGATCACAAGTGAAGAGATCATATCACCATAGCCCAAAAGCTCTTCGCTGATATTATAACTTTGCAAGATCTTGGCAAAGATAAAGAGTGTCAAACCATGCCCTATAGCAAAAAGAATCGTAATAAGCATTGTTTTTTTCTTACTTTTCCCAATAGAAAAATCAGCAATAGCTGTGAGATGATCTGGACCAAAAGCGTGTAAAATACCGTAGTAAAAAATTAAGAACAACCCCATCTGTTCCATAACATTCTCCAATACACAATGAATAAGTATTCATTATTTTATACTTTTTGTTTAAAAGGAAGTTGAAATTATAGATTTCCTCTCTATTTTAAAGAGAGAACTTCACTTTAACTATCCATCAAAGCGTATGCCTGTCCTAGAGCAATTCCTCCATCGTTAATCGGAGTATACTGCTGATGATACAAAGTGATATCCTCACCTTCAAAGCTTTTGACCACAAGGTCTAAAAGCGTTTTGTTTTGAAAGACACCACCACTGAGTATCACCTCCATCTTCTCCTTTTTTGCAATCTCGTTCATAATAGAGACTAAGGTATTTAAAAACATAGAACAGTAACGTTTTGGGTCTTTCATTGCACACAGATCTAGCAGGTCAATAGCTATAACCCCTTTTGTGATCTCATAAGAGAGACATTCATCTATCTCTTTTATATACAGACTCTCTATTAAAAGCCCACTTTGTCCCTCATAGCTAAGTTGTTGCGATAAAACTGCAAAACTTGCTACCGCATCAAAGAGTCGTCCCACAGAACTACTACGTGGAGCATTAAGATCTTTTGTATATGCCTGATAAAGTAACTTGAGTTCAGCTTGGCTAAACTCCTCTACACACGCAAGTCTAAGCTCTTGGATCTCTTGAAGTGAGTAGCGTTCAAAAAGCAAAGAGAGGGCTATGCGTCTTGGCTCTTTAATAGCTTTTGCACCCCCTAAAAGTTTTAAGGGACGAAACTGATATGTATGCTTCTCTCCCACAAACACCTCTCCGCCCCAGAGCATACCCTCTTCGCCGTAACCCGTACCGTCAAAACTAAAGCCTAGATACTCCCCTTCAAGTCCAAACTCTGCTTTACATGCAAGGATGTGTGCCTTATGGTGCCCTAGTTCAAGAAGCTCTTTGTTTTGTTGTTTTGCCCAGATCGTTGTCCGATAGTTTGGATGTTTATCATGTACTAGTAATTCAGGGGTAAAATCATAAAAGTTTTTAAACGTTTGCACTGTACGCTCAAAGTAGCTAAACGCCTCTATCGAATCAAGATCTCCTATATGGGGAGAGAGAATAATACTCTCTTCTAAAACGAGTGCAATAGTACTCTTTGCATTAGCTCCCACAGCAAGGAGTTTTTTTTCACATTTTTTCTTTAAGGGTATCACTTTTGGAGCGTATCCGCGCCCAAGGCGAAGCGTTTGCACTTTGCCCCCTGCTACTTGCACAAGCGAATCATCCACCCCGTTGATGATCTCACGGTTATAGTCTAGTATATGCTCTATAAATGGGAGTTTTTTAAGCACTTGCTCTTTTGTGGTAAGTATAGGTTCATCAGCTAAGTTGGCAGAAGTAGCTACAACTGCTCCCTCTAAATGCCAAAAGAGCATATGATGCAGTGGCGTGTAGGCAAGCATACACCCTACTCTTTGTATCTCAGGTGCAACAAGCGAGGAGATCTTGGTCTCTTTTTTTTTATCGAGCAAAACGATAGGAGCTTCTTTACTTTGTAGAAGTTTTTTCTCCAAGGGATCTATAAAAGCTATACTCTCTACCATCTGCAGATCTTTACACATCAGGGCAAAAGGTTTTGCAACTCTGTTTTTCTCTTTTCGTAAGCGCTCTACCACCTTATCGTTTGTAGCATCACACATAATATGAAAGCCGCCCACACCTTTTATAGCGACAACTTTTCCCTCTTTTATATAGCCTGCAAACTCTTCTATAGAACCATCAAGTTTTGGTCCACACTCATTACACGAGATCGGCTGTGCATGGTAGCGTCGATTGAGTGGATCTGTATACTCCTCTTTGCAAGAGGGGCACATGGCAAAGAGATCCATTGAAGTGTTTTTGCGATCGTAAGGTACGGTTTTAACAATACTGTAGCGTGGACCGCAGTTGGTGCAGTTTGTAGCAAAATAGTTTTTATACTTCTCTTTTTTTTGCAGATCTTCTAAACACTCTGGGCAGGTTGCTATATCGGGAGAGACAAGAGAGGTTTTAGTATCTGCATTTTTGCTTTGAAGGATCTCAAAGTCTGCATCGTTTTTGAAAGGGAGTTCTTTTTTTTGCAGGGAATCTATACGGGCAAGAGTTGGGAGCTCTCTGTGGAGTGCTTTTTCAAAAAGATCTATATCTTGCTTAGTTCCCTCTATTTCTACACTCACACCTTGTGTGTCATTACACACAAAACCTTTGCAGTTGTTTTTTAGAGCAAGTCTATAGATAAAGGGGCGAAATCCAACACCTTGAACTATCCCCTTTATCTTATACCCTACTCTAATCATCTAATGCAAAACCCTTTGAAAAGTATGGATTACTTAATTGAAATTTACTTAGTATTCTACTGTAAAGTACAGGATTTGCAAACATATCGCCTAGCATAATAAAATGATCTATCTTATACTTTGCCTTGAGCTGAGTGAGTGTGCTTATAGTCAAATCGCCAAAGGCTTCAAAAACAGAATAGGCAAGATAATGTTCCTCGGTTCCTGCAAGTTTAAAACTCATCACAGATCCTAAAAATGAGATATAATCAAAACCTTTTTCATTATAAAACATATCTATTTTAAGTCCGCCATTGCCTCTAAATTCTAAAGCCTTGTCACTACATGCTTCAAAATCACGCCCTTTGAGTTCAAGTATACAAGCCAAAGTCTGCCAAAGATCAAAGTTTGAATTTTCTCTTAGTTCAGCTACAATATGCGGATACTTCTCTTCAAAATTTACAAGCATTTTTGATCTTGTGGTATCTAAGAGCATACCCTGAAGCACTTCTTGTAGTACAAAGTAGTTAAACTGCAACACCTCTCTTGTTTCTTTTTTTTCTGAAACAAGAAAACTGATCTCTTTTTGTGTACTGAGATATGCAATGAGCGCTTCACTCAAAGCTGCCTCTTTTTTTATATTTTGCACTCTATTGTACAGAGGATTTTCATTAAGCATCTCAAGAGGGGAGCAGATCCCTTTTGTATCTTTGATCACAGTGGTATTTTTTTGTACAACCACTACTTTTGTATCATCTCCCCTAAAAAAGAGATAAGGCACTTCACCATCTTTAGCATTGAGTGCGACTAAAGTACTTTTCATATCAAAAGGGGCTTTAATAAAAAGAAAGTTTCTTCCCGTGAGATTTTTAAGATCTTCATCTAAGATAGTGACTTTAAGGCTTGGCTTTTCAATGCTAAAGAGTGCTTTTTGCTCCTCCTCGGTCATAATAAATAAACGAGCCAAACGCTGAGAATCTACTACTAAAAGTGTATCCCCCTCACTGTAATGGGGTGAAAAGTGACTCACATCTGATCCCATCTCCTGCGGTGTATTGGCATAATGATCACATCTGAGAGTATCATCAAGATAGTGTTCACTAGCAGGATCACTAAGCATCTCAAGACATCTTGGACAAAGTGCCAATGGATAGCTTTGAGAGTGAAAATCTCCTGAGTGAACCTCTATATTCTCTTGCATTGTTTGAATATCACCTAAAAAAAGTGAGTGGGGAAGATACTTCTGACTAAGTTCTGCAAAACGCTTTAGCGCATCTGCATCATTTGTATCAAGAAGCAGAGTAATGAGCCCCTCTGTTTGCGTCACACTTCCTATAACTGCACTCTCAGCTATAAGGCTTTGTAAAAAACCTGCAAAATAGCTACTGCTTGTATTAAAGTGTATCTGCTGTTTGATTGCCATCTTTGTACTCACTTTGCGGATTTGCGTAGCTCTGTAAAATTGTTTGAAGATCTACTTGCGTCTCTTTTTTCTCAAAACGCACACCTGATCTTTGAAGTTCATCCATAGTAGTTTGTATAAAACTTAAAAAAACTTCTTGCATCTTTTGTGTCAAACCAACATGAACACTTGCTATATCTTGGGGTATTATCCCTATAATATTGACCTCTGCCATCTTCTCTAAGAGAGAGCAGATCTCAAGCATCTCAACTATCTCTACCTCATGAGCGGTTTGCTTATAGCTTCCAAGCCCCAAAAGCTCCTCTGCCGGGAGATTATAGATAGATCCCGCTTCATCGTTCATCGTGATAGTATCTAAGATCAGTACTTTATCGTAATCTTGATAGTAAGTCATAAGCTGAAAGCCTAAAACACCCCCATCAACGATTGTCACATCATCAAAAAACGTATAATTTTCTTCAATATATTTTGAAGCGTATACACCGATCCCCTCATCTTGAAAGATGATGGTTCCGGCACCCACTATAGCAACTCTCAAAAGTTACTCTTTGTCTTTAACAAATTTAGATCCACCAACTACAATGCTGATATCACCCTCTTGCCAAAAGATCGTACGCCATACCTGATAGTAAATATGAAAAATCACCCAAGCAAGAATATAGTACATTGTTGCATGGTGTGATATACGTACATCCATATATGTTCCGCCCGTTGCCCACACTGTCCAGTCGGTTGCTACATGCAAGATCCAAGGCCACCATGCACCAATACTACTTAAGCCATGATTGAGTCCATGTACATAAAGCTGAAGTCCTGTAAGAAGCATCCATAACAACATTAAGTGAAAAACAAAAAAGAAAACAGCATTAAAACTGTCTGCATGTGTTGAATCAAAATTTTTCACACGATTAAGAGTTAAGAGGTTTTTTAACACCTCTAAAAACTCTTTTATATTTTGAGCATTTGGAATAAGCTTTTTGTATGCTTTTTCAAAACGGGAAAAGAAATACAGATATGCTACAACGATACTACTCACATCAAAAATGATCGCGGCAATAAAGTGTGCCCATCTATTCCAAGCCATGACATATTTATCTACTGCAGGATCAGAGATAAAACTTTGGTAGTATGGGTGTCCTATATAAAGACCTGTTACCACTGCAACGACCATACAAATAGCCACGATCCAGTGGTTGGCTCTCATAGCCGCACTCATCCTTTTTACTTTTTTATAAGCCATAACGTCCCCCTTAGATAGAGCAGCTCGTATTCACTTTAAAGTGAGCTAGTTCCTTACCTTTTGTATCAACAATATGCACTGCACATGCAATACATGGATCAAAACTGTGAATTGTTCTGAGTATCTCTAAAGGCTGATCTACATTAGATACTTTTGTACCAATGAGTGCGGCTTCATACGCACCCATTCTATCTTTATAATCACGTGGTGCGGCATTCCAAGTTGAAGGTACTACTGCCTGATAGTTTTCGATCTTTCCATCTTTGATCTTCACCCAATGCCCAAGTCCTCCACGAGGAGCTTCTGCAAGACCATGCCCTTTTGCATCTTTACTTACTTTATTAAAATCAAACTCTGTCCAAGTACTGAGATCTCCACTTGCTACATTTGCCGCAAGCTCATCTACCCACTCAAGCATCACATCTGCCATAAGTTCTGTCTCTATTGCACGAGCAGCTGTACGTCCTACAGTTGAGAAGAGTGCAGCTGTTGGAGCAGGTTTGCCAAGACCTAACTTTTCACCTAAAAGTGCCAAGAAGTTTGTTACATATTTTGTGATTCGCTCATCACCTGCGGCTACACCCACAACCATACGTGCTAAAGGACCAACTTCAACACGATTATCATCATAAATCGGTGATTTGATCCATGAGTATTTTTCACCTGTTTTGAGGTATTTATATCCATCCTCTTTTTTCTCCAAACCAGTATAGTGAGGGTTTGTCTCCCCATCATAAGGGTGAAGTGGTTTATCTCCCGTATACCAAGCATGCGTTACATCTTCTGCAACCTTTGTTTGATCAAAAGGGATATAACTAGAGAGATCTCCATTGAGTACTACTCCGGCAGGAAAGAGGAGTGCTGAATTATAAAAACCTGTATCATCAAGTCTAAAATCACCATAACTCATATAATTTTTAAGACCTGCACCTGTTCCATCTAAAGCTTCATCCACATATTTTACACCTGCCATTGCAAGGTCTGGCATATATGCAGTTTTAATAAAATGGGTAAACTTTTTAAGAAGTGTCTTAAACATTGCAATACGTGCTGGGTTTTGAATATCTTGTACACAAGTAACCCCACCCACTACAAGTGATTGAGGGTGTGGCATTTTTCCACCAAAGATTGCCATCATTTTTGCAGCATCGCGTTGGAGATCTAGTGCTTGAAGGTAGTGTGCAGTAGCGATAAGATTTTGTTCAGGTGTAAGCTTATACGACTTATTGCCCCAGTAAGCATTTGAGAAGATCCCCAAACGACCCTGTTTTACAAACTTTGTTAAACGCTCTTGAATCTGAATAAGCTCCGATTTGCTTACACCATAAGGTGTTTTACACCAGTTAAACGACTCTTCCTCCGCTTTTTGTGGATCTGCTTCAAGTGCTGCGGTAATATCTACCCAGTCAAGCCCATGTAAATGGTAAAAATGGACAACATGGTCATGTAAATAAAGTGCACCCTGAATCAAGTTACGTACTATTCTTGCATTTTTAGGAATTGTCACATCAAAAGCGTCTTCAACCGCTTCAATACTTCTTTGGTAATGTGTCCCCGTACACACCCCACAAATTCTCATAGCAAGTAAACCAGCATCACGTGGATCACGCCCTTTGAGTATCGTCTCGATCCCACGAAACATTGTAGATGATGCATACGCATCTTTGATCATGTTGTTTTCATCGATCACTGCTTCTACACGTAAGTGCCCCTCAATCCTTGTAACCGGATCAACAATAATATGTTTACTCATTACTCATTCTCCTCTTTCTTTCCGGCAGTAACACTTGAGAGTGCATGAATACCGATCCCTATACCTGCTGCTGTTAATAAACCTAGACCAAATTCATCTACAGTTTTTTCTACACCGCCTGTTGGTGCTTTAAAGTGTGTATCTGCCATAGGACGCTCTTGTGCATATTTATCCCAAAACTGTGGTTCAGAACAGCCTATACAGCCATGTCCTGCTCCAATTGGCCAGTTGACTGCTTCATTGTAACGAACGATAGAACAGTTATTAAAAGTCATAGGACCCTTACAGCCCATTTTATAAAGACAAAAGTTATTTTGAGCACCTGCATCACCCCACTCCTCTACAAACTCCCCTGCATCAAAGTGAGCACGTCTTTCACAGTTATCATGAATACGGTATCCAAAAGCAAACTTAGGACGATTGAGATGATCAAGTTCAGGTACTTGCCCTGTCAGTACAAAGTGTAAAATAGTTCCCGTAATATTTGCAGGGTTTGCAGGACATGCAGGAATATTGATAATCGGTTTTCCCCTTACAACATCCTGTACACCCACTGCACCTGTGGGATTTGGAGCAGCAGCTGGAACTCCTCCAAAAGTTGCACAGGTTCCAACCGCTACTACTGCCGCTGAATCAGCCGCAACACGCAAAAGATGGTCTTTAAAAGTTTCTCCATACGCACCAATAGTCCCATACATCCCCTCCATAGCTAAAGGGATAGAACCCTCAACTACACAAAGGTATTTTCCCTTAAAAGTATGCATCGCTTCTTCTAGATGTTCTTCAGCTTGATGCCCTGCTGCTGCCATAAGCGTTTCATTAAACTCTAAAGAGATAACTTCTAAGATCAACTCATCGATCGTAGGTGCATCACTTCTTAAGATCGCTTCAGAGTTCCCTGCACAATCTTGAAGCTCTAGCCAGATCACTGGAACTCTATTCATAACCTCAGCAGCTTTTGCGATCAAAGGAGTAAATTGAGAGGGAAGCATTAACATAGCTGTTGTTGCACTAGCCCATTTCATAAAATCTCTTCTATTTAAGCCCTCTGCTTCTAAGACACTCTGTATAGATGTTTTAGAAGCCGCTGGCATCTTTTCAAGCTCTTCAAGCCTTTTTGTCATTGTTTGCATTAAAGATCTATAGTAGTCTTCACCACGATTGGTATTGACTTTAGAACCTTTAGCGCTAAACATCTTTGCTAATGCTTCACGTCTCTCAATCATACTCTTCTCCTCTGTAGGTTTCAATAATGAATACTCATTCACTCTTTCAATTTTATTTAAATAAAACTTTAATTTTTCTTATAACTAAATATTTCAATAATTTTTATATATAATTAAAAAAAATTATATATCTTCTGTATTTTCTTGAGCAATAATATATTTATAAGTATTTGATAGAGCACTCACAATAAACACACTGATCACTACATTTAAGAGTGTATAAAGAATACTCAGATCTGTTCCAATGATCCATGAGAAGAGTTTGATAACTAAACCATAAACTATCCCAACACCCAAAGCAAACAATATAGGATAAATAATTAAGGTTACAAAACATAAAAGCTTATATCTGCTTGTTAGCTCCCATGAATCTAAAAGTGAAAACTCATAGTTATCGATCGCTGTAGCAGGATAAACTAAAGATATGCGACTCATGATATAGACAAGAACTGGAAGAAGAAAAACAAAACTTATCACAGGGTTTAAAGCAGAACTTAAAATAGCAACTATCAAACCTGTAGGGATTCCCACAAGAAATAAAATACCAAAATAGAGTCCAATAACTCGAAACTCCCTTTTTGAAAAAATGTAAGTACCAAACTTAGCTACAGAATTATCTCCAAGCAAAAGAACACGATGAACATTGACTATAATAAAAACATTTGCAACTAAAAATGATAACAATGCTAACACAATATTGAGGGTTCGATCCTCTTGTGAGACATAATGAAGCATGGCATAATCTAAAGCCATCAATACCAATGTTGGAAAAAATAAAACCTGTATCAATCGCTGATATTTTTCAAATATATCACTTAAAGACTTTGTTAAGATCTCTTTATACATAAAACAACTCTCCTAAACATAATTTTTTACGTTTAAAAATATTATATGTAAATAAACTTAAGAGTAGCTCTAAAACTCTTTTTTAATGTGTAGTACACACTGAGCATACATCAAAACTCTTAAAAACAAGTTCAGCATTTTCCATACTTTCTAGTCCAAACATAGCTTTTTGTGCAATACCCATCTTCTCTCTTGTTCCACCTGCAAGGTTCCACTGTGTCGGTGTTATAATCTCATAGTTTTGAATGATCCCCTCTTGAAGTTTTACCTTATGTATAAGTGATCCTCGTGCAGCTTCTACAGCATAGACCCCTTGAGCACTAAGTTGGGCTATCTCTTTGTGCGGTTTTATATAAGAGGGTTCTTCAAGATCTATCTGAGATAAAAGCTCTTTCGTATATAAAAGTAGATCTATAGTTTCTAAAACTCTTGCAAGTATGCGAGAGAAGATACTATCTCCATAGCGTCTATGTGCATCCATAATCAAACTTTTTTTCATCACTATCGCGCGTGCAAGAGGTCCTACTTCATAGTAGTTCTCTTTATAGCTTACATTTTTAGCATAAGAGCCTGCTTGCTCACTCTCCTGCACATAGCGAAAGTCAAGATTTTCAGAGAAGCGTGTTCTGTTTGATTTACCAGAGTGAAATGAGCTGTTACTTCCAAATACAATAAATCTATCGTAACTTTTCCCGTACTCATGAAGCTTCTCTTTTTTCAACTTCTCTAAGATCAAAGAGAGGTCTCCCTTGTGTTGTAAAATACTCTCTACCTGTGTGGAGTACACAAACTCTTCACTCTCTAGATCTAAAATATTTTTTTGAAAAAAAACTATTGTCTCCTCGATATACCTTTGGATCTGGAGTATATCCATCTGAGTGATCTCACATGTCACACCACCCACTATAGCGTATGAAGTATGTGGGTACTGCCCACCAAAAGTAGCTATTGCTTTTCCCATAAGCTGTGCGGCATGTGCAGCTTTAAGCACCGCTTGTTTGTAGCCTAAAAGTGGAAAGAGTGTTAAGTAAAACCACTTAAAATGATTTTGAATAAGTTCAAAAGTGAGGGTAAGTTCACGAATGATTTTTGCTTTGTTTGAGAGTTGTATCTCTTCATAGCAACTCTCAAGTGCACCAACTGTCGCGATGAGATGGGCATGTCCACATATTCCACATACACGAGGGTTGATCACCAAAGCATCAAAAGCAGGTTTTTGTTCAAGGATCTTTTCTATATTACGTGTAGAAGTAAAGGAGATATCAACAAAGTCAATCTTTGCATCTTTGATCTTAAAATCAAGCGTTGCTTCCCCCTCTATCTTCTCTATCAACTTAATCATCCATCAAACCTTTTTGTAATCTCTCTATCGTAAAAGCTTTACTCACTCCTGCTAAAGTAAGGTATGTACGTTTAGCAACACCAACTGGAAGATCTTGTTGGATACCCATATTTTTCTTTGTTTGAAAAAGGTTAAGTCTCGGAAAAGAGGGTTCTGTACAACCAACACAAGGCATACCTACACGTGTTTTGGAGTTTACTTCATTCCATAACGTTTTGTTACATGGGGCATGTGTAAAAGGTGCTTGACACCCATGATCATAAAACATACACCCCTCTAGCTTTCCAAAGTCGTGTGTATCTATTTTATATTCAAAATACTCATTTCTTGTACAGCCATTATGTACAGTGTAAGCATAAAATGCTTTTGGACGAAGAAGAGAATCTTTTTTTATCTGATAATTCTCTTTAATTGCATAGAGTGTATCGGCTATTGTTTTTGCATGAACAGGACATCCGCTAAGATTAAAACTTTTTTCTTTAAACGCTTCAAAAGATACAAGCTCCTGATCCTTGTTAAAATGTAGTCCTTGAACTTTAGCATCACTTTGAGCAAAGATCCCTCCAAAACTTGCACAAGTACCAAGACAAACAACTGCTTTTGCTTTTTTTGCATAGTGCCATAAGAGATCTGTAAGTTTACTATCTGCGCGTTTAAAGCTCTCAGAGAGTGCACCCTCAAGTAAAAGAATGTCACACTCTAAGGTACATGCAGTGATCTCTTCTAAAGAGTATTGCGAATCAATCACTGGATGATAAAGAAATTCAAAGTCACAAAAAAACTGCTTGAGATGAGGATACTGTAAAAAAGAGTGTGCATTTCCATTACAGGTGATTCCACTTAGCCACAGCAGTTTCACCTTTGACATTTTATGCCTTGAGTGCTTTGTAGATATTCTCTGAGATATCATCGATATACTCAGAGAGCTCTTTTGGCAAGATCTTTTCCCCTTTGAGAAAAACCATGCCGCCAAGATAGCCCATGAAAAGCCCAAAAGCACTAAAAAAGTCTTGATCTCTTAACTCACCGCAACGCACTCCCTCTTCAAAGTAGATCATGATCTCTGTTACAAATTCATTCACACAGATCATCCCCTCACACCCCTCTTCAAATACTTCACGATTAGCAAGATAGATCCGTAAAAAGTAATCGATCATCTCTGGTTTAATAGAAGCGGTTTGAAAATAAACTTCTATAATTTTGCGTGTTTTTTCTTTTGTAGAGATCTTCTCTTCATTGATGGTACGGATCTTTTCTCCCATATAAGAGGAGATAAATTTTATAATCTCTTTTGCCAAAATATCTTTTGATTTAAAGTAGTTATACATATTTCCTGCACTCATCTTAAGAGATGCGGCAATATCAGGAATAGTTGTAGAATAAAAACCTTTCGATGCAAAAAGTTCTAAAGCCCTTTGCATAATAAGTTCTTTTTTTTGTTGTTTCTTTTCAGACAATCTCGGCTCCTAAAATTCTGCCAAAATTATACAACAAAGATATTATTCGTAATTGAAGTACAGATCGAAAAAACTTTGCTAGTTATACTCTGCGTCATGCCACTCTACTAAAGAGACTCTAAAGCCCTCAAGTACGCCATAAACTGTATGGGAAAAATAAGGATTGCTAGGAAAAGCTAAAAACATACCTTTTTTTGGTTCTAGCAAAAAAGGCTCTGCATCTTCATTTTGCAGATAATCAAAGCTCAAGTTTCCCCCTATATGCTGCCCTATTTTTTCTACCTCTAAGACAGCTTCAGTTAAAAAAAGGATCGTAGTTATTTTTCTATAAGGCTTTGTAAGTTCCCAGTGGGAAAACTTCTGATCTTTAAAGTGGGGGTAACAGTTATCAGCATGAAGTTTATAATGCCCTCCTGTTTTATAACCTAATGTTTGTAAGCCTTCTGAGTTACTAAGTTTAAGATCAAAAAATGTCTCAATTTGGGGTTTCATTTTTTCTAAAGCCTTTTTATAAAAGCTTTTATCGTTGACATTCATCTTAAAATATTGCGTATCGCGTACTTTTGCATTTAAGGTTGAACCCTCTTTTTGATCTTCTTGCTGGCTGATCTCTAGATCACCTTGTTCCCCTGAACCTAAAAGATTTTGTACTATGGCATCACACACTTTTTCTGGTAAAACACCCTCTTGAATAAAAAAAGGATAATCACTCTGTGTATTTCCCAAAAACTTTGCTTCATCTGGAATCTTTGGATCGAGATAGAGATCATTGTAGCGCAATAATTTTGATATTTTTTTCATTGTATCTTTTTCCCTTCTAGAGTTTTGCAAAAGAACTATTTGAAAATATTGTATTTAAATAAGCTCCTCTGTACGCTTAATCTTGAACTCTTTATTGTGAAACTTGTACCATTTGCATCTTTTTTTATTTTTAATGCTGTAGATATTGTAGGTAAATCTTCTTGCACACTCTTGACACTCAAAAGTGGCTCTGTTTTTAGCTTTATTGTACTTTACAAATAGAAAATTTCCTACCTGTTGCCCTGCTTTATATCTGATCTTGTCATTTTTCGCATAAGCTTCTTCTGCTAAAGATGCATCTTCTCTTTGTTTGATCAGCCAAGGTGGCTCTTGATCTTCTTCAAAGAGATCTGATGCTTGTGTATATTTTTGCACTACTTGTTACAAGGTCCTTGATACTGACCATTTATCGTTGATTTCATACTCATCCCTTGGCTTGAGACACTGATCTCCCCTTGTGCTGTTGTATCTGTATAGACAATTTTTCCCTCAGAGCTTGTCACACCAACTTCGCTTGGACACTCGATCTTCCACTCAACAACATTATCTGTAATACTTTGTTGAATAATTTTACAATTTTCATTTTCCTGTTCTTGTTGTGGAATGAGCTCTTTTTGTGTCATACAGTCACTATAAGTGATTGGAGGCATTTTCATACCCATCATCTCCATTGTCATAGACCACTGCCACATCCCCTCTTTAAAATCTATCTGTTGCGCAGAGCTTGACACACTTAAAAAAGCTAAACAAATAAGTGCAGAGTAAATTTTTTTCATAAAATGTTCCTTAATGTGAAATGTAAGAACATATTATCATAGTTTTCAATTAAAATTGCTAAAAATAGATGGAAGATATACTGATTTAGGATAAAAGTGGTGGGTTCGCCGTGACTCGAACACGGGACCACTCCGTTATGAGCGGAGGGCTCTAACCAACTGAGCTACGAACCCACTTTTCTTTGTAGGGCGAAATTATATTCAACCCTAGCTTATATTTTTCTGATTTTTTGCTTCTTTTATATGATAAACGACAGAGTATAGAAGTGGAATAAATAAAAGATTTAACACAGTTGCCCATGCTATACCAAAACCTAAAGAGATCGCCATTGGCTGTAAGATCATCGCTTGTCCTGATGCAAAAAAGATCAGTGTCATCAGTCCAAGTACAGTTGTTATAGATGTTAGTAAGATAGGGCGCAGACGCGTAAGTGCTTTTTGCATCAACTCTTCTGTATCACGTGCATCTTTAATAAAACTCACCATAATCAGTCCATCATTGACAACAACTCCTGCAAGTCCTACGATCCCTATAACACCAGGCATAGTAAGATTTATACCCATTATAAAATGCCCTGCTAAGACACCAAGTAAAACAAGAGGAATAATACTAATTACTATAAGAGGTTTTTTGATCGAATCAAAGAGCCAAACAAGGGTGATAAAGATCAAAAATAAAGCGATCAACATAGCCTGCATCATCTCTTTCATATTTTTTTGATTCTCTTTCTCTTCCCCTTTAATATTTACAATAAAGCCCTTCTCTTCATAGTTTTTAAGTGTCTTATCTAACTTTGCCATCACCTCTGCAGAGGTGATAATATCTTTATCTATAGAGCCAAAAACACTTCGTAAACGTTCTCCATTTTCTTTATTTAGAGCTACATAACCTTGAATAAACTCAAAATCAGCCACCTCACGCAATGCTACATAGTGCTGTGTTGCTGGAACTTGTACCTCTATACGATTGAGTGAGTTTACATCTTCATTGATCCCACTCTCTATTTTAATACGTACCAAGCCCTCATCATTAAACATCTTTCCATATTCACCTTTGAGGTAATAGGCTCTTAGCTCATTGGAGAGTAGTGCTTCATTCAGACCTAGTTCTTGACCGTACTGATTTACACGTAGTTTAAGTTCCATCTCCCCTATATCAGCATCATTAGTGATATTATAAACCCCATTGATCGCAGTTATCTCTGCTTGTAAGCCCTCTAAAGCCTCAAGTACCTCTGCCTCAGCTTTTCCACCTAAACTGATCTCTATATCGTGTGCAACAACACCAGTTCCAGGAACTGTTACAACAAGCTCTTCATAAACTTTTCCATGTTTGTCTTGCATCTCATACAATGGGTCAAGATCTTTTTGTATATCTTGAGCTATCGACTTTGCTACTCTTTGGCGGATCAATACATCTTTATTGTACTCTATAGAGAGTAGCGGACTGACATAAGTATCAAAAACATTTTCTGGAGCCTTCTCATGAAGCTCTATAAAGATATGAAATAGATTCTCCCCTATCTCAGCTTCATTTTTAGCATCCATCTTAAAACCTATGACAGAGGTAACAGAACTTACATCTTCATCATCTAAATTTTTGAGCAGTATCTTTTCTATTGTTGTTACAAGTTTTTCTGTATCTTCAAGCTCATTGTTAACATTTACTTTTCCTGTCACATAGATCTGTGTTGTATCAAAGTCTGGGAACATCTGAAATTTAGTCTGTTTCACCAGTATAAAAGTGGTCGCTAAAATTGTAACAACCATAACAGCCAAAGAGAGATACTTACGTCTAAAAAGAAAGTGGAGTGCTCTAGAGTGCCAACTATAAAGTCTTGTCCAGATCTTTTTTGTGTAAGTCTCCTCTTTACTTATACGTAAAAACTCATGTGCATGAAGTGGTAAGAAATAAAATGCTTCAAATAAGGAGGAAAGTAAAAGTACGGTAATCATAATAGGAATAATCTTGATAAAGGTTCCCATATCACCACTGAGTAAAAGCATAGGCAAAAATGCAAATACCGTTGTAAGTGTTGCTGTAAGTACTGCAGGAAACATCTCTACAGCTCCCACTATCGCCGCTTCTCGCCTTTGCATACCATTTTCTAAGTGTCTGTAGATGTTTTCTGCAACTACTATCGCCTCATCTACAAGCATTCCAAGTGCGATCAAAGCGCCTAAAAGGGAGAGCATATTTAAAGAGTGCCCAAGAATTTCACTTGCTATAAGTCCTATCATAAAACTTACAGGAATCCCTATAGCTACCACAAAAGCGATACCACGATTTACAAAAAGAAGCATCGCCATAAAAACAAGCATCAAACCAAAGAGAATATTTGAAAAAACAGTATTAAGACGGTTTTTGATCCATACAGAAGTATCAGTATAGATCTCATACTCCAAATGAGAATAACGCTTTTCATACACTTTTAAAAGGCTACGAATCTCTTTTACTAAACCTATAGAGTCACCATTTTCCGATTTAGAAACATTGATAGAGATATTGCGTAAACCATTAAAGTGTGAGAGTTCTGATTCATCACTTAACTCAAAAGAGACCTCAGCAATATCTTGCATCACTACACGTACACCTGAGATGCTTAAGATCGTATTGCGTAGTGCTTCGAGATCTTTTTCTCCGTTGTATGTTGAGAGATAGAGATGCTCACCTCTTTGTTTTATAGTCCCTACTGGAAAAATCGAACTTATATTTTGTAAAGCGGTGATAGCCGCACTAGGAGAAAGCCCATACGCCAAAAGTTTTTGCTCATCTAAACGGATCACTAACTCTTCGTCTGCATCTCCACGGATCGTTATATCACTCAGGTCTTTAAACTTGCTTAGATCACGTTTGAGTTCCTCTGCTCTTTCAAGTAGTTCTCTTTTTTCCACATCACCAGCAAGTGCAATAAGCACAAGCGGAAACATCTGTGTTTTTATCTTCGCTACAGGCTCATTCATATCTGCTGGCAGATCTTTTTTTACTGTAGCTATTACATCTTTTACATCATTAAGAACTTCAACCTTGTTTGAACCTGTTTTAAGGTCTATTTTCATACTAAAAGAGCCATTTCTGATAGTGCTCTCTATAAGCTCCAGCTCTTCGATATTTTGTAGATCATCTTCAATGGTTTGTACCACCATTTTATCAAGTGTATCAGCAGAGGTTCCAACATATCCACCTGTAACAATGATCTCATCTTTTACAAGCGGAGGAAAGATCTCTTTTGGAATATTTGTATAAGAGAAGATAGCTAGCATTATGATAAAGATCATAAGGATATGATTGAGCAGAGGTTTATCTATGGCAAATTCTAAAAAGCGACGTATCATGAACTAATTCCTAAAATATTGTATCGAGTATCTGATTTTTAAAGCGTAGTGATTCAACAGAGGAGTGTATAAGTTTATTTTCCTCTTTTAGCATATCGTATTCACTTTGAAGTTTTGCAATATCACGACTTTTAAAATAGATCTGTTGCTGTATATAGATCTTTGGAAAAAGCAGTGTTAGTACAAAAACAATAGAAGCTAATACATAAAAGAAATAGGTAGAATCGAGTTTTTTATCGGGATTAAGAACTTCGCTTATCTCTCCTAAAAGTTCATTTTTTTCACTCATCTACTCTCCATTTGAAATACTCTCATTTTAGCACTTCTGCTACGAGGGTTCTCTTTGAGTTCATCCTCTTTGGCTGTTATAGGTTTTTTAGAGAGAATTTTCCCTTTTTTATGATTATTCCCACACTCACAGCGAAAAATATCTGGAGGACATATACATGACTTTGCCCATGCTGCAAAGTTTTGCTTTACTATACGATCTTCTAAAGAGTGAAAAGAGATAATAGCGATACGGGTCTCTTCAAAACCTACACTCTCTAAAGTATTGAGAAGAGATTTCAATTCCCCTAGTTCATTATTTACCTCAATACGTATCGCTTGCATAAGTAGTGTAGCTGGATGGATCTTTTTTCCACGAGGCATAAGATGTTTTGTTCTTTCTGAGAGATCTTTTGCAGAGTGAAACGGTCTATTGTTCACGATAAAAGAGGCTATCTTTTTATAATTTCGCAACTCACCATACTCTAATAAGATCTCTTCAAGCTCTAAAAGTGAATAGTTGTTCACAACTTCACTTGCATCAAGTTCTGCCCCTTTATCCATACGCATATCTAAAGTTTCACTCTCATAAGAGAAACCCCTCTCTTTTTGATCAAGTTGTAAAGAAGATACACCAATATCTGCTAAAACTCCCTTGATCTCATGGAGTTTATTCTCTTTTAAGATCTCTTGGATCACTTCAGAAAAACGCCCTTTTTTGATCTCAAGTCTCTCTTTATAAGGCTCTAAACGCTGCGTACTAAAATCAATTGCTGTTTGGTCTTGATCTATCCCTATTAATTTTATCTTTGGCTTAGCTTCAAGAAGCATAGAGGAGTGTCCGCCATAGCCGAGTGTACAATCTATTATAATTCCCTCTTCGATTGGTGAGAATGCTTCTAAAACCTCCCGATAGAGTACTGGAATATGGGGAATATCTTGCACAAAAAACCTTTTGGATTAAATTGGATGGAATTATACATCAAGTTAGGTATAATTTAATTTATTGTAGTGTATCATAAAACAAAAAAAGTCAAAAAAATGAAAATCATATTATCTCTTATTATTACATTACTTCTCACAAACGCACAAGCCGCACAGCAAGTTGTCTTAGGATCGTACACCCAACTTATAGGTGCACAAGAGGAAAGAGCGGTTACACAAGCACTTGTAGAATCAGATCAACAACTCTATCAATACCTTTTAGATCATAACGTTAGTATTATGTTAAAAGAGTTTGGTGAATACTATATTATTACACTTGAACCTTTTTTAGAGCATAAAGAGCTACAAACTATCTATCCAGATATTCGTCGTAGTTTTCCAGATGCATATATTTTAACGCTACAAAAACAAAAGAGTAAAGCAGCTCTTGCTCTTGAAAAAACAAAAAAGCTTCAAAAAACACAAGAGCAAGAGATAGTAACACCCAAACCTCAAATCATAAAAACTCAAGAGACTCAAGTAACTCACAAAGAACCAGTTATACAAAAAGAGACTCAAGAGCCAGTTGTACAAGAGCCCATAACAAAGGAGGAAGATGCATATCAAGAACCATCAAAAGATCTGCCAATACAACAGAATCTTACACAAGAAGAGGAGTTTAACGTGTTTGAAAAATATTTACTAGAGCTGATTTTGGGCTTTGCCCTTATTGGACTTGCTTTAGCTTACGTCGCTATTATCATGGCACATAAGAAAAAGAAAAAAGGTGACATTGGCTTTGAGGAAGAAGATCTACAAGAACCTCAAGAGTCTGAAATAAAACAAGAGGAGCCTCAAGAGCCTCTCAAAGAAGAGCCTGCAGAGCCACTCGAAGAGCAAAGCACTCAAGAGCAAGAGAGCAAACAAGAAGAGCCTGTGGTAACTACACAGGAGACTCCTGTAGAACCAGCAAAAAGTTCAAATGAGCTTCAACAAGATCATTTAGCAGGTCAAGAGGAGGGAAGCTTTGAAGTAGAATCATCTGCTCCAGCAAAACAAAAAGCTTCTGAGAAAAACCCTCGTGCAAAAAAACGTGAAGTTCCTGTTCATGGAAAAATTGCAAAAACTGACTTTGAGGATTTTGCAGGTTTACGTATTTTAGTTGCAGAAGATAACCTTATCAACCAAAAAGTTATCAAAGGACTTCTTGCCGATACAGGGATCGAACTTGTGATGGCAAATGATGGAAAAGAAGCTCTTGATATTTTAGCACAAGACAAAAACTTCAAGTTTATTCTTATGGATGCACATATGCCACGTATCGATGGGTTTGAAGCGACTCGCAAAATTCGTGCGAATCCTGATTATGCACATATTCTTGTTGTTGCATTAAGTGGTGATACTGCCGCAGATGATATTCGTAAGATGCAAGAAGCGGGAATGGAAGAACACCTTGAAAAACCACTTCGTATGGATGCACTTTATGATGTTCTTTATGCGTATACAGATCCAGATGAAGATAATTCAAGCGATGATGCAGAAGAGTATGTAGAAGTTGTTATGACACAAGAGCTTAATGGAGATAAAGGGCTTGAGATCTGTGGAGGTGATGAAGCGTTTTACCATGAGATCTTAGATGAGTTTGTACGTAATTACTCGGACTCTGCAAAAAAACTGCATGAATATCTTCATGTACAAGAGATGGCAAAAGCAGATAAACTTCTCTTAGATATTACGGGAATCACCGCAAATATTGGAGCAGATACATTAAATAAGTTTGCACATGATCTTAAAGAGGCTCTTCAAGATACAGAAGAGAAAAGCTACCTCACACTAGCAGATCAGTATGAAAAACATCTTCATGCTCTTCTCAAAGATATTAGAACTTTCAAAGTATAAACATCAGTTTTCTAGCTTTTTAAAAGCTAGAAAATCTTTCTTAACGTATCTGCCCACTTCCATAAATTTTAAATTTATATGTTGTTAAACCCTCTATTCCCATAGGTCCTCTTGCATGGAGCTTGTTTGTACTAATACCAACCTCAGCGCCAAATCCAAAAGCACCTCCATCTGTAAAGCGTGTAGAAGCATTTACATACACTGCCGCGGCATCAATTGCATTCATAAAAAGATCCGCAGTTGAGATACTTTCAGTAATAATAGCCTCAGAGTGCCCCGAACCAAAACGTACAATATGTTCAATAGCTCCCTCCACACCCTCTACTACTTTAATATTTAAAATATTTGCTAAATACTCTGTATCGTAATCTTCTTGCGTTGCAGTCGCTACATCTATGATCGCTTGGGTTTGACTACACCCTTTGAGCTGTGTAGCGGCATTATCAAACTCTGTTTTTAAAATTGGCAATGTCTCTTTTGCTATAGCCGCATCTACTAAAAGTGTCTCCATCGCATTACATACACCTGGGCGCTGTACTTTTGCATTGAGTGCAATGGCTATAGCGTTTTGAATGTTTGCATCTTTATCTATATAGGTATGACACTGCCCTTTATCATGTTTGACTACACTTACTGTTGCGTTTTCACTTACGTATTTGATAAGTCCAGCCCCACCACGAGGGATAATAAGATCTACGTATTTATCCATCTTTATAAGTTTTGCAACCCCTTCACGAGATGAATCTGGAATAAGCGAGATCAACGAAGGTGGAAGATCATTTTTAATAAGTACATTTTTAAGTACCTCTGCTATCGCTTTATTTGAGTGTTCTGCTTCTTTTCCACCTTTGAGTACACACACATTTGAACTCTTAAAACACAAAGCCGCTGTATCACTTGTTACATTTGGACGCGATTCGTAGATAATACCAATAACACCGATAGGGATAGTTACCTTTTCCATCTTCAGACCATCTTCAGTTACCCAACCATCGAGCACACGCCCTACAGGCTCTTTGAGTGCTGCGATCTCTTCAATAGCTACCGCCATAGCATCGATACGTTTTTCATCAAGATAGAGTCTATCCATAAGCGCATCAGAGAGCTTATTTTCTTCCCCTAAACGCATATCTTGGGCATTAGCTTCTATCAGATTCATTGTATTGGAACGAAGAGAGTGTGCCATCTCACGTAAGATTCTATTTTTGTCTGCACCGCTTATAGTTGCCAGAACTCTACTTGCCGCTTTTGCTTCTTGTAAAAACTCTTCCATTTTATTGCTCCTTTGTTTTAGCTTGTTCTTCTAACCTCACACCATCTCTTGGTTGGAAATCTCTTGGCTCAAAGAGTGTTCCTAAAGAGTGTTTTCCCTCAAGTAAAAACTCTTCTGTATAAGAGAGATCAAAACCGTTTGAGAGAAACATTCTTCTTTTTTTACTCAACATATAGTCTGCTGCTAAAAGTTTGGTTACGATTCCCCCTGTTGCAAATGGATCATTGGGTGTTGCATTTTTAGTAAGCTCCTCTTTTGGAACCTCATGGAGTACTTTATAGATCTGTGCATCTTTATGCTCACTTGGATTCTTATCATAATAACCATCAATGTCACTAAGTATGACTAAAAGATCTGCATCGAGTGCATGAGCCACATTTGCAGAGAGCTGATCATTATCGCCAAAGAGTTGTTCAGGTGTAGAAGAGATATCGTTTTCGTTGACAATTGGTAAAATATCATTGCTTAAATGTGCATTGATGATCTCTTGAAACATTTTTGTTCTTTTTCTCGAGTCAAAATCATCTTCTGTCAAAAGTATCTGTGCTGTGTCAATATCAAAAATATCGAACTTCTTTTTATAACTTGTCATAAGTATTGGCTGTCCTGCCGCTGCGATAGCTTTTTTGCCAATCTGTTTTGTTTTATCAAGCTTAAGTGCTGAATACCCTGCCGCTACAGCACCAGAGCTGACTAACACTACATCATACAGTGATCGAAGTTTCGCAATAAGACTCACAAGATTAAGCATACGCTCTCTTGCTATATTATTGTTTTGTGTTAACACTGCACTCCCAACTTTAATCACTATTCTTTTCATCAATTCCCTTTGTTTTGAAGTTTGAATTCTCTTTATATAGATGTTATACTAACATAAAAAGGTTAGGGCAATATGAAAGATACAATTACATTTATAGGAAACGGAAATATGGCTCTTAGCATCGCTAAGGGATTAAAAGAGCAATATAAAATAGAAGTTGTAGGCAGATCTCAAGAAAAATTAGACAAGTTTGAAACAGAGTTAGGTGTCTCAATTGAAAAAAATCTTCTTAAAAATTATAATATGCAAGATAAAACAATTATGTTATGTGTTAAACCTGCAAATGTTGAAGAGATAGCGACACAACTCAAAGGAGAAGCACGTGTTATCTTCTCTGTTCTTGCAGGAACTCCTGTTGAGAAGATCCGCAAAAACCTCAACCCTCAGGCAGTTGTTCGTTCTATGCCAAACCTTGCTGCAAGTGTTGGACGCTCTATGACAACGCTCACAGGGGATGAAGCTTTTAAAGAGGAAGCAAAAGAGTTACTTGGAGCTATTGGTTCAACACTTTGGCTCTCAAGTGAAAAAGAGCTTGATATCGCTACAGGACTTGCAGGAAGTGGTCCTGCATACCTTTGTCTTGTAGCTGAAGCTTTAGCTGATGGAGCCGTTAAACAAGGGATGAAGCGCGCAGACGCCATGGAAGCTATGCGTGGACTCTTTGGCGGTTTTGGAGAACTGATCCAAGAGATTCACCCTGCTTTATTAAAAGATGGCGTTATGAGTCCAGGTGGTACCACAGCCGCAGGTTATGGAGCATTAGAAGATGGAAATGTGCGTGCGGCTTGTATTGATGCAATAGCTCAAGCTTATAAAAAAGCAAAAGAGCTCCAATAACTACACTAAAGAGGTTTTACTTTTGAAAAACCTCATACTTATATTGTATCATAGGGGTATCTTCACGGTTCCCCCACTCTTTCATAGAAGCATCATAAAGTCTTACATGCTTATACTCTAACAAACCTGCAAGTACATAATAATTAAATGATGTCTCAAGTCCTCCTGTACAATATACAAGCACCTCTTTTTCTTTGTCTAAGTTATACCCTTGTGCAAAAAGAGTTTCAAGCTTGTTTTTCTCTTTGAGTTTATAATCACTCTGCACAGAATAGTTCCATGAGTAACTCATAGCTCCCTTAATATGTCCATCTCTTTGTACTGTAGCAGTAGGCGTGATCCCTAAATACTTATCACTTGGTCTTGCATCAAGCATAGGGATCTGCTCTAGATGTTGCTCTACATACGCCCTATCGGCTAACAGAGCAGAGAGTGTCGTTACTTTATACTCACTTGCTTGTATCTGCACCTGAGATCTGTCTAAAATAGCATTCTCTTTGATCCATGCTTGTTTTCCACCATCTAAGAGTGCTACATTTTTTATACCATGATAATGAAGTGCCCAAAATATATAACTTGCTTTTAAAAAATCTTTAGGTGTTTTTATATCTGCATACAATACAACATCTTGCTCTTTGTCAATACCTAAACGCTGGATCTCTACTTCGATCTCTTGCGGACTTTTAAGCGTTAAGAAACCTGCATCAACTTTTTGACGCCATTTATCAATAGATGTAAAAGTCGCAAAAGGGATATGCCCCTCTTTATAACTCTTAGGAGTTGAGACCTCTATAATACGTAAGTTTTTATCGCCTTTATGTGCATCAAGCCAAGCAGTATCGACTAATGGTTCAATAGCAAAGAGTGCAGTTGATGATAATAGTGCTATAATTAATTTATTCATTTCAATCCTTTGTGTATAATATTCGCGCATTATAAAGAGAAATATATTAAATATATACTTTATTAGATAATAATTTTTATCTTTTATATTCCTTTATGTTTGGAGCATAAATTTTGTTTTATAAAACCCTGTTATCTCTTTTTGTTGTACTATTTTTGAGTGCCTGTAGCCATAAAGTCTCTCTAACAACTATAAAACCTGCAAACATAACACTTCATAGTGAGCAAAAAAAGGTCTCTGTAAACCCTTTTAAACAAGACAGTGTAGGACTCTCATCAAAAATAGAAGTAGCGATGGGTAAAGTAAAGATTCAAGATCAAAACTACTTCACTCTTGTCAATAGAAAAGAGCTTCTAGAAGTGCTCCAAGAACATAAACTCCAATCGAGTGAACTCATAGATCCAACAACAGTAACCCAACTAGGAAAACTCATTGGGGCACAAACAATGGTAAGTGGAGAGCTTAGCAATGTAGATGCACATACCAGCTACTATTATGAACCTAGAAAAAAATGTGTACTCTATTCAAAAGAGAAAGGTTGTTTACGTTATAAATACTATCAAACACGCTGTGAACGTCTTTATGCAACACTCTCTGCAACTATCTCGCTTATTGATGTTGCAAGTGCACAAATACTTTATGCAGATACCTTTGATGAGAGTAAAACCTTTAGCTCTTGTTATGGGGCTTTATCTTATTCAGGCACGCAAGTACTTAACTTTTTAGCTGATACTATTGCCCAAGAGTTTGTTGATAAGATCTCTCCAAGCTATACAAACTACTCTGTAGAGATCCTTGATTCCTTAGATCTAGATACCCTCAGTGATACACAAGAGGATCGTTTTGAGTATGCCCTAGAGTTTTTAGAACAACAACGTTACGACAAAGCAGAAGAGATCTTAGGGACACTTTTTATGCAGAGTGACTCAAAGAGTTATGTTATCGCATATAATCTTGGCGTAGTCTATGAAGCGCGTAATAAACTCATAGATGCAAAAGAGTTGTACAAAACAGCAGATACACTCTCCTACGAGCCAAATGAAGCGATAAATAAAGCACTTGTACGCATAGAACAACTTCTTGCGCAACAGCAAACTATTAAAAAGCAGATCGATGTCCCTTAAATATCTCCTGCCCTTAACTGCTGTTGTTTTGTTTTCTGCTTGTTCAAAACCACCCAACCCTTCACAAGAGAAAATAGTACAACTCCCAGAGTGGGTCCAACATGCTCCACAAAACAATGCAGAATCTCTTTGGGGAATAGGTATAGCACAAACAAGAGAAAGAGCGATCAAAGCGGCTATAGAAGAGCTTGTCTCGAAAATACAGATCTCACTTAGTTCCTCCTACACTCTCCAACAAAGAGCAACAAACTATTTTGCTACCAAAGAGGCAAAAGAGACTTTACATGTTACAGTAGCAGAGATCACACTCAATCATTACGAGATCATACAAACAGCTTTACTTACTTCGGGTGAGTACGCTGTTTTAGTTCGCAGTGATAAAGAGAAGCTCTTTGAATCACTTCTTCAAAAAAGAGAACAAAAAAGAAGAGAGATCCAAAAAGATCTGCTAGCTTTGGAAAAAAAAGAGACACTATTTTGGAGTAAAGAGCTTCAACAAATCGACAATAAAGCACAACAACTGCTCTCGACTGCTTTTATAGCACATCAACTCAAGCCTAACTTCTCAACAAAGCCAGATGAAGAGCTTAAAGAGAAGATTGAAAATAAGCTTCATCTAGCTCAAGAACAGTTTAGCATTTATATAGAAAGTTCAGAAGCAAATACCCCTTATGCACAAACACTCCAAAACTATCTTCGTACACAAGAGTTAGAAGTAACACCTTTTGCAAAAAAAGAGAGTACAAAATTAGTTGTAAATGTAGTTACAGAGGAAAAAGAGGTTTATGGAGTGGCACTTTTACTCTCAAAAGCTACACTCCAAGTATTTAATAAAGAGGGAAAACTAATAGCTAAAAAGCTCTATACGATCCGTTCTCGTCCAACAACACAGCAACAGAAGTTTCTTCAGTTATTACAAGAAGATCCCCCTTTTGAGTTTTAGAGGAACTTTAAAATCTCCTCTTCGATCAACTCTTTTTCGATCACTGTTTTTTGCACAACATCTTTTGTAAAAAGCTCTTTGATCATTTGTGGGATCTCTAAAGATGCTGTTTTTGAGATAGACACAAGTGCATCAAGGTCTTTTGTATCACGCTCACCTGTTAAAGCGTGTGCAATAATAGGTGAGAATTTTGTCCACTCTGCTGTAGAGTAGATGATAGACTTGATCTTTGGATCACAACATGTTTCGTATGCTTTCATACATGTAGCTGTATGTGGGTCCATAAGATAAGACTCTTCATCAAAAATCTTTTTGATATACTCTTGCCCCTCTTCTCCCGTACAAAAATCAGCATCGAAACACTCACGAACTTTTTGAAGTTCAGATGGAGTTAACTCGTAAAAATGGTTCTCTTCAAGATCAAACATAAGCTCTTTTGTTCTCTCTGGACCAAAAAGATCAAATAAGATACGCTCTACATTTGAAGATTTTAAGATGTCCATAGCAGGAGAAGTTGTATTAACAACCTTTGAATCACGAAGATCATACTTTCCATCTTTAATAAGTCTTGTAAGTACATTGTTCTCATTTGAAGAGATGATAATCTTCTCTACAGGAAGCCCCATTTTCCAAGCATAGTATCCACCTAAAGCATTTCCAAAGTTTCCACTTGGGACATTAAGGTAAACTTTCTCGCCCATGCTGATCTCATCTTGGCGTATCAACTCTAAATAGCTGTGAATATGGTAAATAATTTGAAAAATAATACGTCCAAAGTTAACTGAGTTTGCAGCAGAGAGTAAGACATTTTTCTCTTGGAGCGCTCCTTTAAATTCACTTGAAGCAAGTAAACGTTTTAAAGCACTTTGAGCATCATCGAATACACCATTAATACCGATAACTTTTAAGTTTCTTGCATCTTCTGTAACCATCTGAAGTCTTTGAACATCACTTGTCCCTCCATCAGGGTAGAGACAAGCTACTTGAACATTCGCTCTATTTTTAAAAGTCTCAAGTGCCGCTGGTCCAGTATCACCACTTGTAGCAGCTAAAATAAGATAATTTTCATCACGCTTTTGTGCGATAGAGGAGAGAACGATCCCAAAAGGTTGCAGTGCCATATCTTTAAATGCACGTGTTGGTCCATGATAGAGTTCACTCACAAATAAATTCTCTTTTACTTTTACAACTGGAACAGGGTTTGTTGCATCATCAAAACCATCATAAAGGTCAAGAGCATCATCGATAACATCTGCATCAATATCTATCTCAAAACGGCGTAACATATCACGTGCCATATCTTTGTATGAAGAGTCTAGGTGTTTATTTAAAAACTCCTCTCCTAATTCAGGAAGTATTTGGGGAACATAGAGTCCACCAAAAGATGCGATAGGACTTAAAATAGCCTCTGAAAAAGTAACGCTTTGTGCTTTATTTTGATCGTTGCCACGGGTTTGGATAAAGTTCATATTCTCTCTACTTCAAAATTTTTTTGCAATTATATCGAAATTCATATTTTATTGAAATAATCGGATCGGATTGATATGGTATGACTTTTGTGTCACTTCAAAGACAAGCTCTTCATTAATACGCCCAATTGTATACCCTTTTTTCACTTTCACCCCTTTTTTAATGTTTGGAGCAATTTGTGAGAGGTTAGCATAGATCGTATGCAGACCATTTGAGTGTTCTATAATAACGATATTATTTAATACCGCTGTTTTATCAGCGTAGATCACTTTTCCATTAAAGACTGTTTTTACTTTTGCATTTGCCTCTTTCGATTTCATAGAGATAGACTCATTAAAGATCTTTATCCCATAGATAGGGTCTGTATAGGTTCCATACTTTTTAGTTATAGTGTATGAATCGATCGGTGCAATCGTTTTGGCTCCACGATAATGTTTTGTTTTTACACTTTGATAACTACTTCCAAGCATCTTAACATCTGGAAGATCTGTATCTAAGATCTCAACTGTTTGCAGTGCTTTTTCCCTTTGGGCATCCTCTTCCTCTTTTTTGATCTGATCGACTTTGATAATATTAAGCTGTGCCAAGGTTTTTTTCAAAGTGTCTTGCTTTTTAAGAAGTTTTTGGATCTCTTTTTTATATGAATTTTTTGCTACTTCTAGATCTTTGAGTGCTTGTTTGTTTCTTTTTTGTGTTTGTAAAAGATCTTTACGTTTTGCATCGATCGAAGCGATTGAAGCTTCAAGGTTATCTGCTTGATTATTTAATGTTTTGATATATTTTGCATTTTCATAAAATGTTTCATTGAGTTTGAGAGCTTTTTGTTTTGCTGTAGAGAGCATCAAACGAAGCACTTCAAACTCAATCATCGACTCTGTATTTGCCGCATATTCCTCTTTTAATATAATTGAGAGGGAGACACTTTGCGCTATTGTAAATACAAGATCTTGCTCAATCTTATTTTGTGCCTCTTGCAATTTTCTCTGCTTTGACTGCAAATTTTCTAGCTGTGAGGTATTTGCTTGGTAACTACTCTCTTTTTCTCCTAAAGTTTTTTGCAACTCTTGAAGATGCTTTTGCTGTTGTAAGATCTCCTCTTTTTGCTTTAAGATCTCTTTGGCAGTATTTGCCATTTTTTTGTTGATATCACTATATGTTTTGCTAAAAGAGCTTAAACGCTGATTTGTTTTTTCAATCTTCGTATCTATATCTTGTGCAATAACACTGGAGAGCAAAAATGCAAAAAAAAGAATAAAACGCATTAAACCTCTTCTCTATGACCTATAACTATCATCGTAGCTAAAAGTGTTGAGAGACCGATTGCAACTACTGCCAATCTTGTAAGGTCTTTGAGCTGATCAAAGACAACAATCTCTATCCCGATCATTGAAAACTGTTCCAACATTGCAGGGTAACTTGCCATATAGGTAAAAAAAGCATATGTTATGATGGTCGCTATAACTGCATCTACAAATGCCAAACGGAACAAAACAGCTGAGCGAAGCCATACAGCCGCACCAAATAATCCCATAATATTCATTCTTTCACTATGTTTAAATTGCCAAATACGAAGCTCTTTAAAGATCAAAAGAGTTGTAACAACAAAAATAGAGAGGGCAAAAACAAGTACTACCCCTTTAAAGAGTACAAGGAGTTTATAGGTCGTATCGTGTGTATGGGAAAAATCTTCCACTTTTTTGATTGACGGATAGCGTAAAAGCGACTTTGTTAAAGACTCTATCTCCGATGGACTCGGATAATGGGTAAGGTGGATCTTATAAAACTTTGGAAGTGTAACTTTGAGAAGGTCTTTATTTTTTTGACTGATCCCCTCACTTAGTTTTTCTATGATCCTATCTGGATCTAACTCTTCTACCTCTGCTATGATCTTATCGATCTTATTAAACTCTTTTTGTGTGACAGCCTTTTCACTTACTGCTACAACAGAGTACTTGGTTGCAAGTGTCTCTTTATACGCATCGATAGAGCGTTCTGCTACTATATAGATCTGCAATGAAAAAAGGATACTTACAAGTGCAACAACTAAAGAGAGATGGTTTTTAATTGACTTCATGAATACTCCCGTATTCGATATGAAAATGTTTATAGTCTATATTCATAGTCTCTGGAATATGGTGAGTCACGACAATTACTGTTGTTTTAAGCTGAGCATTTGCTCCCTCTAAAAGATTCCAGATAAGTCCAGAAGAGTACTCATCCAAGTTTCCCGTAGGCTCATCGGCAAGAATCAAAATAGGGTTATGTGCTAAAGCCCTTGCCATTGCAACACGTTGCTGTTCCCCTCCACTCAGCTCTAGGGGATATTTGCCGGTTTGATGGTTTAAGCGTACATGCTTAAGCAAAGAATCGACCTGGTTTTGTGTAATACTTTTTTCATAGCCGTTAATAATAAGTGGAAGCATAATATTTTTCTCAATCGTCCACTCTTTTACAAGCTTATAATCTTGAAATACGATCCCCAAATGGCGTCGCAAAAAGTTGAGTTTTGAACGTGAAACTCCATTGAGTTCTACTCCCCCAACTACTAAACTCCCCTGCTTTGGTCTTAATGCACCATACAAAGACTTTAAAAGCGTTGATTTACCACTACCACTGGCACCTGTTATAAACACAAAGCTTCCTGAATTAATCGAAAAATTTGCTTTATTAATAATAGTCTCATCATCGCTATACGCTAATGATATATCTTTTGCAAGAATCACCTTATCCATGTAACACCTCTAAAAGAGCTTGATGTGCATTTATTGTACTTCTTGATTTAAGCGGTAGACTTGGAAAATAAGAATACTCCTGATCTTTTATCACAAGGTAAAGATGTTCAGGTCGATCAAAACTTCCCATAGACAAACGCAACATCACCCCTTTGTCTAGTTTATATACCCGCTCAAAATGGATAAATCCACCCTCAAAACGCTCTGTTTTATTATGTAACGCTAAGAGCTTCTCCTCTTCTATACTGCTTGAACGAAAAAGAAAGTCCCCTTCAATACTTAAAGAATCAGACTCAAATTCGTTTATCATGGTGAGATCATAGATGTTTTTCTCCATCTTTTTCCAACGATCTTCATATTTACTCACAACTGCTATATCTTTATTTTTATTGATATGCAGAGTTGTTTTAGCAAAAGCGATAAAGGTTTCATAAGAGTATGCATAATAGTTTTCACTATCTGTACGCAACTCTAGAGTCCCTCCCACTTTTAAAACACGTCGTGCTTCTTCTATAAAAGAGGTGGAGATAACACGTCTATGTGGTTTTTTATCCCAAGGTACTGGAAAATGCACATAGATTTTTCCTACTATATTTGAAGGAACAAGTTCCATAAATAAACGTGCATCATAATCAAGTACAAGAAGGTTATCAAGTTTTTGAATACTGATCTGTTTGAGTACTTGTTCTATTGATGGGCGATGGATCTCTATACCTATAAACAAAATATCTGGGTTTTGTGCCGCTTGATGCAAGATGTGGCGTCCAGATCCAAAACCAACCTCAATACGCACCTCTTTTCCTACTGGAAAATCAGCTGCAAAGTCGTGTATTGTTTTAAGCGCACTGACCTCTTGAAGATGTATGTTTTTCTCCCCTGCTATAACATTGGAGCTCAAAACCTCTAAATCTGCAAGTTTTGCATACGTTAAGAGGGCTTTGTGTACATCATACGTTGAAGCTGGGCGTGTCAACTTATCTGTTTTTAAAAGAGAGCGATCTTTCTCCTCTTTAACAAGAAGAAAAAATCTTTGATCTTGCATCGAAACTGCTATAAGTTTCTCATCACTATGATTTACATTATTTGCGATAAACTCAAATGTAAGCCCATCACATTCAGCAGGAAAGCTGATCTCTTTAAACTCTTTTATATGTAAGTGTGGCATCTACATCTCTATCAATTCATTATTTTTAATCGGGGTAACAACCGGTTGTTCTTGTTGTTGGTAATTTTGTTGTACAGGGGTTTTAGGCGCTGGTTTTGCTCCATCTTTAAGAGCTGGTGTTTTAACCTCAACCTCTATACTTGGTTTAGAGAGAATCCCATTTGAGTCAACTGCATAGACTTGATAGTAGTAGGTCTGTTCAGGTGCAATATCTGAATCGATAAATTTTTTCCCAGCGATCCCTGGATAATCTTTTTTTGTCTCCTCAAAGAAACCCACTTTTGTACGCTTTGAAACTACAAAACTTTGTGCTCTCTCATCAGCTTTACTCCAGCGCAAAGCTATCTTATTTCCAAGAAATTGTGCTTCAAATACAGCAGGTGGGTTTGGTTTGATAAGGGTAAGCCCTTGAACTGACTGCTCTTGATACTTACTCTCTAAGCCATCTTTATCTACTACACTTACACGGTAATAGTACGCAACACCATCTTTTCCAACTTCATCGGTAAAATGGTTGTTATGAAGCTTTGCCAAAAGTGTATAACCATTTTGAGGATCTTCTGAGCGATACACATAATAGCGTGCAAAGTCTTTTGCATTTGATTTGTTCCAGTGAAGTTCAATCTTTTTTGCAAGATCTCTTGAAGCACTAAGATTACTTACTTCAGGGGGAAGAGGTTTTGTAATAACTTTTACTATCTCGCTTGGAGTTGAGATAATATTATCAAAGGTACGCACTTTTACACGATAAAGATACGTATACTGATCTTTTAGACCTTCATCTACAAACTCTACATTAAGACGACCTTCAATCTCTGCATGCGTGTCCCAATTATCACTCTCTAGAGTTTTTCGCTCTACTATATACGACTTTACTCTTTGGTTTGCATGAGGTCTCCAAAGTAATTTTGCTGTTCTTGGCATACCGCTAACGCTGTGGATCCATGTAACAGATGCTAGTACGGGGAGTGTATTGAGTGTTAAAACTTCAGAAGGCAGAGACTCTTGTGATTCACTCATAGTTTTAAAAGCGTATTTGTAACGTGTATCAGGTTCTACATCTGTATCTACATAATGTGTCGAAAATCTATTCTTAACACTTTTATAATATTTTAATTCATTACTACCATTGTTAGCAGAAGATTTATAGATCGCTATTGCCTCTACTCTAGGGTCTTTGAGTGGTTCCCACTCAAAAGCGACAGATCTCATATCCACTATTGAACTATTTTGTGTAAAAGTGATTACTGGAAGTGTTTTATCTACTGGAGTGCCCTCACCCGGCTTAGGTGTTGTAGCACAACCGCTAAATAGCAGTAGAGAAGCTGTCCAGAACGTAGCGAGTGTTGATAACTTCATTGATTTGCTCCTTGTTAAATTTGTTTGTAATATATTGTTGCATCATCTCATCAAAACCTGCAACAAAAAAAAGCTCTTTTTTGCTTATAGGATGGATAAAATATATGATGTATGCGTGTAGCAAAATACGTTCCGCCCTCTGTGATTTTGGATGCACTCCATACAGCGGATCACCTATAATCTGTCTGTTTAAACTCTCAAGATGTACTCTGATCTGGTGCGTTCTTCCTGTAAAAAGTTTACAGGCGATAAGCTGATTTTTTTCATCTAAAGAGAGTGCTAGAGGGTGAAACATAGTTTTGGCATATTTTCCATGAGGAGTATTTGCCATTTTTAGTCTGTTGTTTGGGCTTCTTGCAATTGTTGATTCTACCATCTGCATATCGTTACGCAAAGGGGGATTTACAACCGCAAGATAGTAACGCCCCATACTTTTATCTTGTAGCTGTTCTGAGAGAAGTTGATGCGCTTCATTTGTTTTTGCAACCACCATAGCACCACTTGTACCCTTATCGAGACGATGCACTATGCCGTTTCTCTCTTCTCCACTTAAAGTTGAGAGACGGACTCCCTTGTGTTTTAACCAATCTACTAAGGTGGCTTCTTTTACACTTGGGGCTGGGTGGACTGTAACTCCACTTGGTTTATTGATCACCAATACCGCTTCATCCTCATAGAGGATCTCCACATCAAAAGAGACATCTAAAGCTTTTTGCTCTTGCATAGCGGGGAGTTTCACACTTACTTTTTCTCCCCCTTTGAGCTTTACTCCGCTTCGTGTTACAAGCTTCGCATCGACAGATACATTTGCCTGTTTTATCAAGTTTGCAACTTGGGAGCGACTCTCCTCTAACTGCATCGCTAAAAAGAGATCGAGTCTTTGTGCATTCGTACATAGATACTCTTTTGTTTCACTCATTTTTATCCCTTTATGATACAATTTTACAAATTCTTGAGGAGCCGACAGTTTGTGGAGATTTGATAAGCGTATTTTAGCACAATTTGATTTTATTTCAATTATCCTTATTCTTCCACTTATTTTTGTCTCCAATTGGCTTATCGGAGAGGTTGTTCCTGCTTTGGCTCAAAAACAAACAGCCTATGTGGGTGTAGCTATTTTAGTTTTTTTAGGAATCTTTTTACTTCCTATACGACGTATGAGTTGGCTTATTCCTCTGATCTATTGGCTCAACATCATTTTACTTTTGGCTGTTGAGTTTTTTGGGCACGCGCGTTTAGGTGCAAAAAGATGGATCGAGATCCCTTTTATCAACGCAACTATTCAACCCTCTGAGTTTGTAAAACCTGCTCTTATTCTTATGTTAGCGTATCTGATTTATAAAAACCCTCCCCCCTTTGGTGGCTATAGAATAAAACAGTTTCTCAAATTGAGTGCGTATATTTTACTCCCCTTTATTCTCATCGTGCGTGAACCAGATCTTGGTACCGCTTTAGTCTTGCTTATTATAGGCTATGGTGTTCTCTTTTTTATAGGGGTTTATTGGAAGATCTGGCTTGGTATTGTTGCTGCTTTACTTGTATCACTCCCCTTGGTATATCAATTTTTATTGCATGATTACCAAAAAGTAAGGATCAAAGACTTTTTAAGTGAAAAACCCTCCTATCATGTGCAGCAGTCTATTATAGCTATAGGTTCAGGTGGTATGACAGGAAAAAGTAAAGATGATGCTACACAAACACAGATGCGTTTTTTACCTATTGCAACAAGTGATTTTATCTTTGCTTTTTTAGTAGAACGCACAGGTTTTTTAGGGGCTTTAGCAGTGATTCTTGTTTATATCCTTTTGATCTTGCATCTTATGAGTTTAAGTGTCTTTAACAACGACTACTACATCAAAGTGGTAACTATTGCTATTGCCTTTATGATCTTTGTTTATATGGGGGTCAATATTTTAATGACCATAGGTTTTGCCCCTGTTGTAGGGGTTCCTCTCCCTATGTTTAGCTATGGAGGCAGTAGTTTTTTAAACTTTATTATTCTTTTTGCCATTATGCAAAATCTTATCACCTTTAGATATAAAGATATGTATGACAACCGAGGAACAAAAAGTTTTTTATAAAGAGAAGGAGAAGCCTCTTTTTATGCTAAAATCTTCTTATGTATTATTTAAGATTATCTACTCTTTTTGCACTTGTATTTTTTTTTACCTCATGTGAGAACAAAACGCAAACACAAAGATATGCTCCACAAGGTACAGTAGAGAGGATCACCGTTTACAAAGTAGGAATACACCCCTATCTCAACTCTAAGAAGATGTATAGCTCTTATCGACCCCTTTTAGATCATCTCGAAAAAAATATTGCAGGAGTAGAGTTTGTTTTAGAAACTTCTGCAGACTATGAAGCATACAACAAAAAGCTCTACCAAGGTGCTTTTGATTTTTCACTTCCAAACCCTTACCAAACTTACAATGCCCTTGCTAAAAACTACAATGTCATCGCAAAGATGAAACCAGATTCTGTTTTTCGCGGTATCTTGGTTGCAAGAAAAGATCTGCATATACAAAAACCTTCAGAACTTTTAGGCAAAACAGTAAGTTTTCCTGCTCCAACTGCACTAGCAGCGACTATGATGCCTCTGTATTATCTACATGAAAAAGGTGTTGATACAAAACTAATAAAGAAAAAATATGTTGGATCACAATACTCATCTATAATCAATGCCTATAGTAAAGACAGTTTTATAGCAGCAACATGGCCACCACCATGGGAAGCTTGGTGCAAAGAAAACCCAACAAAAGCTTTAGAGATGGAGGTTGTGTGGGAAACACAAGCACTTATCAATAATGGTTTTATAGCCCATCAGCGTGTTAAAAACTCTTTAGCCAAAGAGGTGGCGACCTTACTTGTAGATCTTTGTGAATCAGATGAGGGAAAAGCACTGCTAAAAAATGCAGGTTTTGAGGGTTTCGAATATGCCAATAATGCCACCTATCTTGTAGTTGAAGAGTTCTTACAAAAATATGAACAAGCCTTAGGACCTTTACAATGATATTTAAAAACTATTCCAGAAGTATTAAAACAAAACTTATTGTGAATGTGATCCTTATTCATGCCTTGCTTATGGGCTTTGTTGTATATGATATGGTGCAAAGAGAACAAACGTTCATGCACAAACAGCTCCAGTCAAAAGGCAAAGATCTCACAGCTATACTCGCTTCTAATGCAGGACAATATCTTCTAAACAATGATATTGTCGCCTTGGGAGAACTTCTAGCAGATATGGATACAATCTCAGATCATTTTATGGTTTTTATACTTGATACCCACTTTCGCGTCAAAGCATCACTCCCATCAGAGTACTTTAACCAAACGCTCAATGATACAATAAGTATTAAACTCTATGAAACACTCCAAAAGATCCCACAAAAAGATCTACAACTCGCACATAATGAACTTATAGACACACTTTGTAAGATCACAGTCAATGGAAAGACTATAGGCTATGCCAGAACTATTTTAGATGCACAAACACTCCATGATGAACTAAGCATCGTTACACGACAAGGGATCGCTTATATCCTCTTAGCGATCATTTTAGGGAGTTTGTTTGCTTATTTAAGTGTACATACTATGACAACCAATCTACAACGCCTTACAAATGCTGCTAAAGAGCTTGCAAAACGCAATTTTACTATTGAGCTGCCTCAAGTCAAACAAAAAGATGAGATCTACAGCATGACAAAAGCTTTTAAGGTGATGCAAAACTCTTTAAAAAAGTATATAAAAGAGCTAGATGCAAACAAAGAGCGGCTTGATCTTGCTTTAGAGGGGAGCAATGATGGTCTTTGGGATTGGGACCTTCAAAGTGATACAGTCTATTACTCTCCACGATGGAAAGAGATGCTTGGATACAAAGATGAAGAGTTGCCAAATACCATAGAAACTTGGAAAGACAGTATTGCGCCAAATCAGCTAGAGAGTGCGCTTGAATACCTCCAAGAGTTTTTAGCATCTTCGCAAACATACTATGAACAAAAACTCAATATGCGCTGTAAAAGTGGTCGTTATCTTCCGATCTTGGCACGTGCCAAAAAAGTGGTTGATACCAATAATAAAGCACTTCGCCTTATTGGCACACATGTAGATCTCTCTGAAATTACAGAAGTTCAAGAGAAGCTTCGGTATCAAGCACAACACGATACACTCACTCAACTCCCCAATAGGTCTTTATTTTTAGACCGCTTAGAACAGGCTATCAAACAAGCAAGACGCTATAACAATAAACTAGCAGTTCTCTTTCTTGATCTTGATCACTTTAAAGAGATCAACGATACGCTAGGGCATGAAGCAGGAGATGCACTGCTTGTAAAAATAGCAAAAATACTCTCTGATAATATTAGAGAGAGTGATACTGTCTCCCGTTTTGGAGGCGATGAGTTTGCAGTGATTATTGATAAAGTAGCGAATGAAAAACTCATTATCGATATTGCCCAAAAAATTATGCAAAAAGTAAATATACCCCATTTTGTAGAGGGAAAAGAGTTTTTTAATACTTTTAGCATAGGTGTTTCACTCTATCCAGATGATGGTTTAGATGCGACAACTCTTCTTAGAAATGCAGATCTAGCAATGTATAAAGCAAAACACAATGGGAAAAATGGCTACCAGTTCTACACAGCAGATATGACCCAAAAAGCTTTACAAAGAATCACTATAGAGACAAACTTGCGCCATGCGATCCAAAGAGATGATTTTGAGGTTTTTTACCAACCTCAAGTTAATAGTATGACAAACTCTATTGTTGGACTAGAAGCACTTGTACGTTGGAGAGAACTCTCTCCTTCTATATTTATTCCAATTGCTGAGGAGATCGGTATCATATCTCAGATAGACACCTTTGTTATGCATGAGGTACTTGCACAAAAAAAACGTTGGGAGGAAAAAGGGATAGTTGTTCCAAAACTCTCACTGAACCTTTCTGTAGCGGAACTTATAAATAGTGAGTATATCGATACGCTTAAAGAGCAACTCCATACTCATCAGTGCGATCCAAAAACCATAGAACTAGAGATCACAGAAACACAGATCATGAGTGATCCTAAGCGTTCCATAGAGTTATTAAACATGATCAAAGCTTTAGGGGCAAGGATCTCTATTGATGATTTTGGAACAGGATACTCCTCTTTAGCTTATATCAAAAAACTTCCTATAGACAGACTAAAAATAGATAAGTCATTTGTTGATGAGATCAATGACAATACCGATGATCAAGAGATCATAAAAACCATTATATCTATGGCGCAAAATATGCATTTGAATATTACAGCCGAAGGGGTTGAATCTCAACAACAAGTGATATTGCTTCAAGAGTATGGATGTGTAGAGATACAGGGTTATTACTACTACGAACCTATGGATAAACACTCTATAAAGAAACTTTTACAACAACAAAACAAGACAAAGGAGACACCTTTATGACACCACAACAGATCCCATGGGATGATGCTTACCTGCTAGGTATAAAAAAGTTAGATGCACAACATAAGCACCTTTTTGATCTTGTTAACAAACTTTATAATCTCAAAGAAGAAAATTACACAAAAGAGGAACTTCGCTCTATTCTTTATAAATTTAGCGAGTATATGAAAACCCATTTTCATGATGAGGAGAGCTATATGCAGCGTATAGATTACCCCGCCATTGATGAGCATAAAAAGGTTCATACGAAAATAATAGACTCTCTACATACACTTATAGAAACCCCTATGAAACTACCTCTACTCAAATCAAAAATGAAAATTGTAGCCAAACGATCTCTTATAGATCATATACTCTATGAAGATATAAAAATTAAAAAATTTGCACAAAGTAATTTTGAAATAGGTAAAGTTGATGAAGAGATCTTTGAACTAAGCTAAAAAACATCAATTATTAAGATGTTATAAATAAATTTTGTTATTTTGTTTAAACTTATTAATCACAAGCTATTTTTATGCTATTCTTTTATTATAGAGTATAAGTATAAGTTTATCTTTAGTCTCTATGACTTATCAAAAAGGAAACGCAGATGTTTAAAGACCTCTCTATTGTAAAGAAAGTGCTTATTTTAAGTTTAACACCGCTTCTTGCTGCTACTATTATTCTCTCTCTAGTTCAGATAAGTAGCATCTCTTCTGCAACAAAAAATAGTATAAATGTTTTTGAAGAGAAGATCTACAGCTCAAAAAAAGAACTTCTAAAAGATAATATATCTATCGCAAAAAAAACAATTGAATCTTTTTATGAAAGAACCTCTAAAGAGAAGATCAAAATTGAAGTTGAAAACAAACTAAAACTTCAAACCCAATCTCTTTTAGGCGCACTCAATGGCTTTTATAAAGAGAACAAACACCGACTTAAAGAGGAAAACCTCATAGCTTCTCTCAAAGAGATTGTCAAACATGCGCGATATGGCAAAGATGGTTACTTCTGGATCAACGATACCCAGCCAACTATGATTATGCACCCTATCAAACCACAGCTTGATGGCAAATACTTAGGCAACTCAAAAGATCCTAATGGCAAAAAACTTTTTGTAGAGATGGTCGATGCACTCAAATCAAAAAAAGAGGCTTTTGTAGCTTATCAGTGGGAAAAACCAGGCTTTGATACAGCACAAGACAAGATCTCTTATGTTTCAGTGTTTGAGCCACTTGGTTGGATCATAGGAACTGGCGCATACCTAGATGATGTGACCTCTGAGATCCAACAAGAAGCCCTTCAAACAATAGCGGCGATGAGATTTGGTAAAGATTCAAGTAACTATTTTTGGATCAATGATCTTAATGGTGTAATGCAGATGCACCCAATAAAACCTGCTCTAAATGGAACAAACATTTTAACAGTAAAAGATCCTAATGGAAAAAACCTTTTTGCGGAGATGGTTGAAAAAGGGAAAAAAGATGGATCTGGCTTTGTTGAATACCAATGGGCAAAACCAGGCTTTACAACTCCTCAAGACAAACTCTCTTATATAGAGGTATTTCAACCTTGGGGCTGGGTGATTGGTACTGGTGTTTATATTGATGATATTCACTCAACTGTAGAGGCACTCAAAGAGAATGCACAAGATGAGATCGATACAAGTGTTTTACAAGGTTTGCTTATCACTTTAGCTGTTTTAGTTTTTTCTATCTCTATCACTTTTGCAGTAACAAGCAAATATATACTTAAACCAGTGACTATGCTTCAAGACACTATGAAGAGTTTAAGTGCACAAGGGGGAGACCTTACAGTTAGGCTTCCTGTTTTTTCAAACGATGAGATCGGTCAAAGCTCTGGTTATATGAATACATTTATTCAAAAAGTGCACGATATTATCCAAGGAGCACACCGTACTTCAAGTGAAAACATGTCTATTTCGGCTGAACTTAGCAGTACTACAGAGAGTGTTGGTAAACGAGCTGAGACATCAAATAAACTCGTGCAAAATGCCTTTAGCAAAGGGCAAAGTGTTGAGATCGCTCTTGAGAGTTCTGTTCAAGACTCTTATAAAACAAAAGAAAACCTTATTGGAGCTAATGATAATCTTATCAAAGCAAGAAAACAGATCTTAGCTATGGTTGAAAATATACATCATAATGCCCAACAAGAAGCAAATCTTTCACAAGCTCTTGAACAACTTTCACAAGATGCAGAACAGGTCAAAGAGGTACTTACTGTTATTAGTGAGATTGCTGAACAAACAAACCTTCTTGCACTCAACGCTGCGATAGAGGCTGCCCGTGCAGGAGAACATGGTCGTGGTTTTGCAGTAGTTGCAGATGAAGTACGTAAACTTGCAGAAAGAACACAAAAAAGTCTTACTGAGATCAATTCGACTATTAGTGTAATTGTACAGTCTATTATGGATACAGGGACACAAATGCATGCCAATGCAGATAAGATCCAAGAACTAGCAGAAACCTCTGTCAATGTAGAGCAGATTATAAATACTACCTCTGAAGTGATGCATACAACTGTTGCTGAGGCGGAAGCGTCTTTAAAACGTTCTGAAGAAACAGTTAAAGCTGCAACTGAGATTATTAAAAACGTAGAGGAGGTAAATACTATTACCAACTCAAATACAAAAAGTATTGAAGAGATAGCACAAGCTTCTCAACACCTCACAAAAATGACAGAATCACTCAATACACAGCTCGAAAGATTTAAAATCTAAATCCCTCTCACACGAGAGGGTTCTTTTCTAAATACTTCATACATTATAAAAAAGTACAAAGATATCGATTTGAGTTAAGATACGATTGATTATAAATTTGTGAATAAATTTCTTGAGATTGCTTTTAAAAGATAAGTGGATGGCGCGGTGGACGAGACTCGAACTCGCGACCCCCTGCGTGACAGGCAGGTATTCTAACCAACTGAACTACCACCGCGCATATAAAAAGAAGTAATTTTGAATTAGTTGTGCTAAAAGCTTTAGTGCAAATAATCAAAATGGTGGGCATTACTGGACTCGAACCAGTGACATCTACCTTGTAAGGGTAGCGCTCTACCAACTGAGCTAAACGCCCTTTAAAAAACACCTAATTTGGCGACCCCTAAAGGATTTGAACCTCTGTCTCTACCATGAAGTGATAGCGTCCTTGGCCACTAGACGAAAGGGTCACTTTCATTCACTGACAAAAGGTTGTCAAAATGGTGGGCACTACTGGACTCGAACCAGTGACATCTACCTTGTAAGGGTAGCGCTCTACCAACTGAGCTAAGCGCCCTAAAATTATGCTTTTTGCTTTATTCGGCGTTAGAACCTTTACTCCATTCGTCACGTAAAATTGCTACGCTCCTCACTCCGTAAAGAACTTGCCTTGATTAAACCAAAAATCAAGAATTTTAAAAGTTTGATGTTTTTTGAATTAGTTGTGCTTTAGTTTTTGCGAAGTGTACTAAAAGTACATGAGCTAAAACTGAAGTGCAAATAATCAAAAAATGGCGCGGTGGACGAGACTCGAACTCGCGACCCCCTGCGTGACAGGCAGGTATTCTAACCAACTGAACTACCACCGCAACCGAAATAAAAATGGTGTCCCGTGATGGATTCGAACCATCGGCCACATCATTAAAAGTGACGTGCTCTACCAGCTGAGCTAACGAGACATTTTGGCTTCTCTTGTTTAAGAGGTCGAAATTATAGACAAATAGATTTTATATGTCAAGAGTTTTTTCAAAAAAAATGATTTTTTCTAAAAAAAGAGTTCTTTATCTATTAAAAGAAGCAGTTTAATAGCATGTAAAACACTCTGATGTTGTACATAATTACGGTCTCCCTCTAGGTGTAGTTGAACCTCTTTATGCACTTTAGCACTACGTACTCCAATATGCACAGTTCCTACAGGTTTGAATTCTGTCCCACCTGTATCCCCTGCAATACCACTAATAGAGAGTGCATAATCAGCATGACTCACATCCATTGCCCCCTCACTCATCTCTTCAACTACTGCATCACTCACTGCACCATGTTCTAAAAGTTTTGTCTCACTCACTGCCAACCAGTTTTCTTTGAGGTCATTGGAGTATGTAACTAAAGATCCATGAAGAACTTTTGATGCTCCATTCTCTTTTGTAAAATAGTAAGCAAGTAAACCACCTGTACAACTCTCTGCAAAAGTTATCGTTTTGCCATCTGCTGCGAGTGTTTCTATTATATGTGCAACGATATTTGAAGCTGCGATCACTTTATTATGTAATAGTTTTTTTGCCGATGTAATAAACTGTGAGAGATTGCCATATTTTTTACTTGAGATATCAACACGTTGCCAACCCTGTATCAAAGTAGTGATCTCAAAAACTACATCATTTGTTTGAGCTAAAGAGGAGAGAAGTGTAATGAGATCTTCTCTATTGTCTTCAAATATATGAATAATAGCTTTACTCTGTTCTTTTTCTAAAAGAAGTTTTGGAAGTTTTTGCATCTCATCAGTATAAAGAACATTTAAGAGTGTCTCTTTATACTCTAACATATAAGTTCCATCCTCATATAAAGAGCTTTTTTGTGGAATAAGCATATTCTCTTTTAATACTTGATTATCACTAGTTATAGTACAGATCACTTTGCCTATAGTAGAGAAGTTTTGTTTTGTTGTAACAATAATGAGACGTTGTTTTATATGAAGTTCCTGTTCTAGATGCAAAAACAGAGAATTATCGTTTTCTTTAAAGTAGGTTATTTGTGTGATGTGGTCTACATTACGCTCAATTTGACGTAATATATATTCCCCCAAAGGTTCATTGTAAACAAATTTATTTCCTATAAACAGTACACTTAATTTCATACTTCCAACACACCTTTTAACAGATTTTTGATTTGCTTATTATAGCAGTAAAAGCACACTTTAAACACATAAAAGATATAATGCAAAACTTTTATTATACAATTTGAGGTACAGATGGACTACAAAGAGACACTACTTTTACCTACTACAACGTTTCCTATGCGTGGAAACTTAACACAAAATGAACCAAAAAGATATGCGAAATGGTTTGAAACAGATGTTTATGAAAAGATGAAACAAAAGCGTAAAGATGCTCAAAGTTTTACATTTCATGATGGACCTCCCTATGCAAATGGGAATATCCATATCGGTCATGCACTCAACAAAATTCTCAAAGATATAGCAGTAAAATACAACTACTTTAACGGAAAATCTGTTCGTTTTACTCCGGGCTGGGATTGTCATGGTCTACCAATTGAACAACAAGTGGAAAAAAAGCTTGGCGGCAAACAAAAAAAAGAGCAACTAGAGACTGCAAAGATCCGTGAGCTATGCCGCGAACATGCACAAAAATTTGTTGGTATTCAGCGTGAAGAGTTTAAAAGTCTTGGGATCTTGGCTGACTGGCAAAACCCCTATGTTACAATGGACTATAAATTTGAAGCAAATATTTATCGTACACTCTGTTCTGTTGCACAAAAAGGGCTTCTTGTAGAGCGTAGTAAGCCTGTTTTCTGGTCTTGGGCAGAGCGTACTGCACTTGCTGAAGCAGAGGTGGAATACGAAGATAAAGAATCACACTCTATCTTTATCGCTTTTGAACTGAATGATGAGGCAAAAAACAAGCTTGGCATAGATGGAAAAGCTGCTCCTGTTATTTGGACAACGACACCATGGACGATCCCTGCAAATACGGGGATCTCTTTAAACCCTGAAGAAGAGTATGCACTTACAAGCCAAGGGTATATCGTTGCCAAAGCTCTTTTTGAATCTCTTAAAGAACAAGAGGTACTAAGTGGTGAAATAACAAAAACTATCCCAGCAAAAGAGTTTGAAAACCTTGAAGCTATTAATCCTCTTAATGGCAGATCTTCACGTTTAGTTTTAGGAGATCATGTTTTAGTAGACAATGGAACGGGGTGTGTGCATACAGCTCCGGGTCATGGAGAAGATGACTACCGCATAGGGCTTGTGTATGATCTTGAAGTGATCATGCCTGTTGATGAGACTGGTTGCTATGATGAGAGTGTTGTAGGTCTTGGGCTTATTCCAAATGGTGCAGATTTTGTAGGGCGTCATATCTTTAAATCAAACGATGACCTTATCGAGATGATGGGAGACTCTGTTTTAAAAGTGGGTAAATTTATCCACTCTTATCCTCACTGTTGGAGAAGTCACACTCCACTGATCTTTCGTGCTACAAAACAATGGTTTATCTCTGTTGATGGAGTTCCAGAAGGTGAAAACAGAACTTTAAGAGAGATCGCGTTAACAGAAGTAGAAAAAACAAAATTTGTTCCTGAAACAGGAAGAAGAAGACTCAACTCTATGGTTGAAAACCGCCCTGATTGGTGTATCTCACGCCAAAGAGACTGGGGAGTGCCAATCGCTTTTTTCCGTGTAAAAGCAACTGGTGAAGTACTCCTTGATGAAAAAGTTCTTAACTTTGTAGCGATGATCTTTGAGATGAAAGGGAGCGATGCTTGGTACTCTATGAGCATAGAGGAGCTTCTCTATCCTGGAAGCGGATATCAAGCACAAGATCTTGAAAAAGTCAGCGATATCTTAGATGTGTGGTTTGATAGTGGTTCGACTTGGAATGCTGTTTTAAAATCACGTAACTATGATGCAGGCGAGTACCCTGCTGATCTTTATTTAGAGGGAAGTGACCAACATCGTGGTTGGTTCCAATCTTCACTTTTCCTCTCAACTGCTGTTGAGCATCAAGCGCCTTATAAAACAATCCTTACCCATGGTTTTACAATGGATGGCAAGGGTGAGAAGATGTCAAAATCTAAAGGCAATGTTATTGCCCCAGATAAGATTATTAAAGAGTTTGGTAGTGAGATCCTTCGTCTTTGGGTGGCTATGAGTGATTTTCAAAATGATCAAAAAATCTCAAATGACATTTTAAAGCAAGTAGCAGAGAACTATAGAAAACTAAGAAATACTTTTAGAATTATGCTTGCCAATATTAATGACTTAGAAGAGTTAGTGAGTATTGAAGAGATGGGAAATCTCGATAAATGGATCCTTTCAGTTGCAAAGGAAAAGTTTGACGAAGTACATAAACTTTTTGGTGAGTATAGTTATGTAAATGGGATGAATACACTTAACAACTTTATTGTTAATGAGTTAAGCGGTATGTATATCGATATGACTAAAGACAATCTTTATTGTAATGATAAAAATGATCTTCGTCGTCGTGCAAGCCAAAGTGCAATGGCGATGATTACAAAATCTATGCTTCTGCTCATAGCACCAGTATTAACATATACAGCTGATGAAATTATTGAAAATGCTCCAGCTATTATTAAAGGGGATGCTACAGATATTTTTGATCTTGAATATGAGCCTATCAATGTGAGTGCATCAAACTTTGACGCTGCATATATGATCCAAGCACGTGAAGCTTTCTATGAAGTCGTAGATCGTCTCAAAAAAGAGAAAGCTATTAAAAATACTTTAGAGCTTTGTATTACAACAAACTCTGCTACAACACTCTGTATTGATCCAACAGAAGCAGAAGACTGGTTTGTTGTCTCAGAGGTATCTGATAGAGAAGTTGAGAGTGAAATGGGACATTTTAAAGTGGGTGAAGACTATTTTACGATCTCTAAAGCTCCAAAGGCAAAATGTCCAAGATGCTGGAAGTTCCACGCTCCTGATGAAGAGAGCACATGTCCAAGATGTAGCGAGGTTTTAAATGCCTAATATGGCAGAACCTGTTTCACTCAGCTTTATATTTTCTACTATAGGTGTGATTTTTGCTGTTATTGCAGTGGGAATCTTTGCCGTACAAAAAGGGAAAAAAACAAAGGAATCCTAATGAAGAGCTTTGTCAGTGACGGAAAAAAACTTTTAGATGTTGAATATGATGAAACACCAACTATAGGGGATACAGTAGATGGTATGCGTGTTATCTCTAAAGATGATAGAGGGGATGAATACGCACTCTTTTTAGTAGAACCAAATACTCGTGTTACCTGCTATGTTTTAGATGAGATCTATATCATAGGAAACCAAAGTGGCTTTGAAAGTCTTAACAATGCTATAGAAGCATGGAAAAAACACGAAATTTAGAATAAGCTATAATACAAGCGATAATTTTTAGCAAAAGGAAATGACAAGTGATCACACTCAAAGAAGCTCTTACACTTTCTCAAGATGAACTTACACAATTTAAAGAACAACTCAAAGAAAAAATCGAAGCTAACAAAGAACTTAATGCATATATAGATACCAAAAGCATAGGTGAAGGTATACCTATCGCGATTAAAGACAATATTCAAGTAAAAAGCTGGTCTGTCACTTCTGCTTCAAAGATCTTACAAGGTTATATTGCACCCTATAATGCTACTGTAATTGAGAAGATGCTTCAAGCGGGTCTGAGCCCTTTTGGTCGTACAAATATGGATGAGTTTGCTATGGGAAGTACAACTGAGTCAAGTTGTTATGGTAAAACCCTCAACCCTATCGACAATGCACGTGTTCCCGGTGGAAGTAGTGGGGGAAGTGCGGCGGCAGTAGGTGCAGGACTTGCAATTGCTGCATTAGGGAGTGATACAGGTGGTTCTATTCGCCAACCTGCTGCTTTTTGTGGAATAGTAGGGATGAAACCAACTTATGGACGTGTAAGCCGCTATGGTTTAGGAGCCTATGCAAGCAGTCTTGATCAAATCGGTCCAATGACACAAAATGTCGAAGATGCGGCAATTCTTTATGATATTATCAGTGGACATGATCCAAAAGACTCTACTTCTGCCAACAAAGAGGATAAAGTTTCTGATAAACTCGATCCACAAAGAAAGCTCCGTATAGCAGTCCTTCCAAAGTATGTAGAAAATGCAAGCCAAGATATAAAAGATGCTTATGCAAAAGCGATCGATACACTCAAATCTCAAGGGCATGAGATCATTGAACATGAGATGATGGATGCTAAGTATGATATTTCTGCTTATTACATCACTGCGACTGCAGAAGCTTCTACAAACTTAGCACGCTATGATGGGATCAGATATGGAAATCGCATAGAGGGCAAAAACCTTCAAGACACTTTTATACAAACACGAAGCCAAGGTTTTGGAGATGAAGTAAAACGTCGTATTTTATTAGGAAACTTCGTTCTCTCAAGTGGATACTATGAAGCGTATTACGTAAAAGCACAAAAAACACGTCATATTATCAAAGAGGAATATGCGAAGATCTTTGATGATGTAGACCTCATTCTCTCTCCTGTAGCACCAACAGTTGCAAATAAGTTTGGAGAGCTTGCAAACCCTATGGATATGTATCTGAGTGATCTCTATACAATCAGTATCAACCTTGCGGGTCTTCCTGCCCTCTCACTTCCTGTGAGTAAAAACAATGAGGGGATGCCTGTAGGTCTACAACTTATTGCCAATGCATACGATGAACAAACGCTTTTTGATGGCGCACTAGGTTTTGAGCGTGCCCTTGGATACACAAAGTAAAATTGCACTTTTTATAGATGCAGACAATGCCCCAGCTCAAAAGATAGATCAGGTTCTCTCCGAACTTGCTCGCTTTGGTGTTGTCAATATTCGCAAAGCCTACGGCAACTGGAAAAACAACTCCCTTAAATCATGGGAACAACTTCTCCATGAGTTTGCCATTCAACCCATACAACAGTTTGATCTCACAAAAGGGAAAAATGCTACTGATATGGCACTTGTTATTGATGTGATGGATATTCTCTATACCAAAGATGTAGATATTATCGCTTTGATCTCCTCTGATTGTGACTTTACCCCTTTAGTTACACGTGCTTTGGCTGATGGAAAATTTGTTATAGGTTTTGGAGAACGTAAAACTCCAGAACCATTTGTAAATAGCTGTTCACGATTTTTATATCTTGATGATGTGCAAGAAGAACAGATCGACACCCCACAACAAAACAAAAGCCTCAAAAGTGATACAAAACTCGTCAACCTTTTACGCCAAGCTATCGAAGCGTGTGAAGAGGAAGATGGATGGGCACAACTTGGGGCAATCGGTACACATATCAGCAATCATGCCTCTTTTGATCAAAGAAACTACGGTTTTAAAAAACTCAGCGATCTCTTTAGTGCTATTGATCTCTTTGAGGTCAAAACAACAGCTCGTACTGCACTATGGGTACGCGATAAAAAACGTGCAAAACAACTCTTAAAATATAAACAAAATCACTCTAAAGGATCCACATGGTAAAACAACTATTTGCAGCTCTTCTTCTTTTCTCGCTAAGTTATGGGCAAAACACTACACAAACTACAAATAAAGCAGTATTTGACTGTAGTGCCGAGGAGCTTTCATTTATCGCTAGTAGATTACGCCTTATAGAGCGTACAGCACAAGACTTTGAACTTATGAATGAAAAGAGTAACTTTGTCTTAACAGTTCATTCTCACTGTACTCCTATTGTCGCAGAAGATGCAAGTTTTTATTATCCGCCAGAAAAAGCAAAACTGTTGGAAAATCTTCAAAAACAGCTTCAAAAACTGATCTCTCAATACCATGTCGAAGTGCGTGCATGTGAGATAGCACTAGAGGCTTTTGATATTCAAAAAGATGACTTAATAAAAGGTGTACAAACTACCCCTAACAGCGTTGTAGATGTTATTCAACTACAAAACAGAGGCTATGCACTTTTCCCTTTAATTCGCTAACTATTCTTAGAGTGATAGAGCTTTTATTTTCTATCACTCTTCTACAAGTCTAAAATCTTTTACCTTTTTTTAACAACAAAAAAGATATAATCCAAAAAAATTACACTACTCATTACTCTGCTAAAGGATAACAATGAAAATTCGTACACGTGCCCTCACATTTGAAGATGTTTTACTCGTTCCTAGATACTCTGAAGTACTCCCAAAAGAGGTATCTCTAGAGACAAAACTCTCTCGTAACATTAAACTAAATATCCCTATGGTTTCTGCTGCGATGGACACTGTAACTGAATACCGTGCAGCTATTGCTATGGCGCGTTTAGGTGGAATAGGAATTATCCACAAAAACATGGATATCGAAACTCAATGTAAACAAGTTAAAAAAGTTAAAAAATCTGAAAGTGGAATTATTATCGATCCTATTTATGTGCACCCTGATGCAACATTAGCAGATGCAAATGCACTTATGGATGAGTTTAGAATTTCAGGTGTACCCGTAGTTGATGGTCACAATAAACTTCTAGGTATCTTAACAAATCGTGATATGCGTTTTGAAAAAGATATGCGTAAAAAAGCCCAAGAGGTGATGACAAAAATGCCTCTCGTTACAGCAGAGATGGGAATCTCGCTTGATGCTGCTGCAGATATTATGCACAAAAATAAAATTGAGAAACTCCCTATTATTGATAAAGACGGATTTTTAAAAGGTCTTGTAACGATCAAAGATATCAAAAAACGTATCGAGTATCCTAACTCAAATAAAGACGATTTTGGAAGACTTGTAGTGGGCGCTGCTATCGGTGTGGGTCAGATGGATAGAGCAAAAGCTTTAGTAGATGCTGGGGTAGATGTTCTTGTACTTGATTCTGCTCACGGACACTCTAAAGGGATCTTAGATACTGTAAAAGAGATCAAAGCAAACCTTGAAGTTGATGTTATCGCAGGAAATGTTGCAACTGCTGAGGCAGTAGAAGCACTGATAGAAGCTGGAGCTGATGGTGTTAAAGTTGGAATCGGACCTGGTTCTATCTGTACTACACGTATCGTAGCAGGTGTTGGTGTACCTCAGATCTCAGCGATCGATGAGTGTGCTGCTGCTGCAAACAAACATGGTGTACCAATCATCGCTGATGGTGGGATCAAATACTCAGGCGATATTGCAAAAGCTTTAGCAGTGGGTGCAAGCTGTATTATGGCAGGCTCACTTCTTGCAGGAACAGAGGAATCACCAGGAGAGACTATTATGTTTCAAGGGCGCCAGTACAAATCATACCGTGGTATGGGAAGTATAGGAGCTATGCAAAAAGGTTCAAATGACCGTTATTTCCAAGAGGGAACAGCAGCTGATAAATTAGTACCTGAAGGTATTGAAGGGCGTGTACCATTTCGTGGAAGTATAGCAGGAATCGTACATCAAATGATGGGTGGTCTTCGCTCATCGATGGGGTACTGTGGTTCAAAAGATATTCCAACTTTTTGGGAAAAAGCGGAGTTTGTTGAGATCACATCAGCAGGTCTTAAAGAGTCTCATGTTCATGATGTTATCATCACGCAAGAAGCTCCAAACTACCATATATAATAATCTATTTTGCGACATAGATCTCCCTATGTCGCACTAAAAGCACTTCAATGAAAACTAACATCACTTATGCAGGTTTTTGGGTTCGCTCATTTGCCGCTTTTTTCGATACATTTTTTTTAGCTCTTCCTGTAGCTATTTTGATCTATTTTTTAAGTGATGGAACTTGGTTTGAACTCTCAAAACTACAACAAAATATACAGTATGCACTCAGTGGTAATGCACAAAAAGCACTCTCTTTACAACTACAAACTACACTTCATTGGGAGCTCCTTTTTGAGTGTATCGTTTTAGTTCTCACTGCTATTTTTTGGAGATACTTCAAGGGAGCTACCCCCGGAAAAAAATATATGGGTATCAAAGTTGTTGATGCCCATACATTAAATAATATTGATAATCGCCAAGTGCTAACAAGATCTTTTGGATACATCGCTTCTATCTTATTTTTCTTCATAGGTTTTTTCATGATAGCATTTCGCAAAGATAAACGAGGTTTACATGATCTCCTTGCCAACACTGTAGTGATCTATGAAACTGATAGATAGATTATACTTATAAACTCCAAATTTACTCACCATTTACAAATATGCGACTAAGTTGCATTTATATAAGTTCACTTAAAGAGAAAAAGCTGTAGCATTTGCACAACAGTTATAAACAAAAGGGAACATCTTGAATAGTAGTGAACGTGAGTTTTTTAAAGATATTTTAGAAGACAGGAAAAAACAAATTTTAAAAAATATTGGAGGAGTTCATGATGAACTCGATCAATTAAGTTCTTGTGAACTTAATGATGAGGGAGATCACGTATCTATCAATAATAACGCCTTAGTAGAAAACGCTATAGCAAAACAGCAACAAAAAGAGTTAGAAGAGATAGAAACAGCTCTTAAAAAAATAAATTCAGGAGACTATGGTACTTGTGAAATGTGTGGAGCTGATATAGGCTTTCATCGCTTGAAAGTAAAACCACATGCCCTCTACTGTATTGACTGCAGAGCTATTGTAGAACAAGAGAAATAACTCTGCATCAATCTATATTGAATCTAATAATAATGGTAACTCTTTAAGCGTTTGCAGTCTGTAATGTGCTGCAGAAAGGTCATGTGTTTTGGTAAATTCGTTATGTACCACTGCACACTCTATGCCAGCATTTACCGCCGCGCTTAAACCCCTTTTTGAATCTTCTATTACGAGACACTCCTCGGGGCTTGCTCCAAACTTTGCCATCCCTGCCAAATAGGGATCTGGGTGAGGTTTTGCACGAGGATATTCTTCGACACAAAGTGTAAAGTCCATATATTTTACTATATCTCTGTGTCTATGAATGAGATCAAAATCTACCCGTCTTGAAGTGGTTACGATCCCCATTTTATAGTTCTCTTTGAGTTCACGAAGTACCTCAACAACCCCTTTTATTTCGATCTCTTGTGTTTGCAGATACTCTTGGTAGTAGTGATCTCTTTGTTCTCTTTTTTGATCTATTTGCTCTTGAGTATAACCATGTTCTTGTGCTATTTCCCAAGCAGTTCCACCACGAACCATGATCTCCATATAACGATCAAACTCTAAAGAAAGACCCCATTCACCAAGAGCTTTTTTACTCGCTTGATAATACCACATCTCAGTCTCTACCAATACGCCATCATTGTCAAATAAAAGATATTTTTTCATGTTTACTTTCTTTTTGAAATATATATGCAATACTACTTTAAAGTAGAACAACTCATTCTTAAAGCAAAAGTTAATTTATAATTTTTTTTTATATTTTACACTTTTGTGATAGAATTAGTGAAAATTTTACAACGGATAGAAAAATGGACTTACAAACACTCGCACTCCATGCAGGATATGACAAAGATACGCAGGGAACTATGGCAGTACCAATCTATCAAACAACTGCCTATGAATTTCGTGATCTTGAGCATGCTGCAAACCTTTTTGCACTCAAAGAACTTGGAAATATCTATACACGTCTGAACAATCCTACAACAGATGTTTTTGAAAAAAGATTTGCTTCCTTAGAGGGAGGTGTAGCAGCAATCGCAACCTCGAGTGGTATGAGTGCTATCTTTTTTGCTATTGCCAATGCTGCAGAAGCAGGTGACAATATTGTTTGTGCACAACAACTCTATGGGGGAAGCCTCACGCAAACAGCACATACCTTGAAGCGTTTTGGTATAGAAGCACGTTTTTTTAATGTGTATAAACCTGAAGAGATAGAAGCATTAGTAGATGACAAAACAAAAGTGATCTTTTTTGAATCTCTTACAAACCCGAGTATTGATGTAGCTGATATAGATGCAATAGTATCTATTGCCAATAAATATAATATTTTAACTGTCGTAGACAATACTGTAGCTACACCTGTACTCTGTAAACCGCTTGCGCATGGTGTTGATATAACCGTTCATAGTGCAAGTAAATATACTACGGGTCAAGGGCTTGCGATCGGAGGTATTTTAGTGGAGCGTGAAGGGCTTGTTTCAAAACTAAAAGACAACCCACGTTATACACATTTCAATGAAGCAGATCCTTCGTATCATGGGCTTGTTTATACAGATCTACCACTCCCGCCTTTTACACTTCGTGCACGTCTTTCTCTTTTACGTGATCTTGGTGCTGTGAGTTCACCGTTTAATTCATGGCTCTTTATTCAGGGGATAGAAACACTTGCTCTTCGTATGAAAGAACACTCTAAAAATGCTTTAGCACTAGCAGAGTTTCTAGAGACACACCCTAAAGTAAAAAAAGTAAACTACCCTGCTCTTAAGAGTAATAGCAACTATGCGAATGCTCAAAAGTATCTCAAAGATGGTTCAAGTGGTCTTTTAAGCTTTGAGGTAGGATCTATAGAAGAAGCAACCAAAATAGTCAATGCTACGAAACTGTACTCTTTAGTAGTGAACATAGGAGATTCAAAATCAATCATAACGCACCCTGCTTCTACAACACACCAACAACTTAGCCATGAAGAGCTTCAGGCATGTGGTGTGCCTGAGGGGCTTATCCGTATTTCATGTGGTTTGGAATCTGTTCATGACCTTATTGAAGATATGAAACAAGCTTTAGACGCTTAACTTTCATATAAATCTATTTTGTTATAGTGGTACCTCAATAAAACCAAGGAGAACAATATGGCTATTGATAATAACCAAGTAGTACAGATGAAATACGAAGTGAAAGTGGGAGGAAATGTTATTGATAGCAATGTTGATAAAGAGCCTTTAGAGTTTACTTTTGGTGCAGGTCAAATTATCGGTGGGCTTGAGTCAAGAATTGCCCACTTGAATGAAGGTGAAGAAGCTTCTGTAGTAGTTCCAGCAGAGGAAGCATACGGAGAGTACAACCCAGAAGCGATGCAAAAACTTCCAAAAGAGCAGTTTGATGGGATCGAACTCTCAGTAGGTCTTCCACTTCAAGGCACAGGTGCAGATGGACAACCTGTTCAAGTAAGTGTAAAAGAGATCTATGATGATGAAGTGCTTATCGACTTTAACCATCCACTTGCAGGACAAGACCTCAACTTTGATGTTGCAATTGTTTCTGTAAAATAGATATTAAGGTAAAAGAGTCTTTTCTCTTTTACCACCCTCTTTAATCCTTTAAACTATCTCGTATCTCTAAAAACTTATCTAAATTATCAAAAAATAGCGCTATTAGATTTGGATCAAAATGTTTCCCACTCTCTGATCTAAAAAGCTCTAAGATCTTCTCTAACTCCCAAGCTTTTTTATAACATCTATCATGTCCCAATGCATCAAAGACATCTGCTATAGCCGTAATACGACCAAAAATAGGGATATTCTCAGCTTTTAATCCCCTTGGGTATCCTGTTCCATTATATTTCTCATGATGTGTCAAAGCAACCTGGGCTGATGCTTGTAAAATAGGTCTTTTTGAATGTTTAAGCATATCATAACCGATCGAAGCATGTGTTTTCATCACCTCAAACTCTTCATCTGTCAACTTAGCAGGTTTATTTAAAATACTATCTGGAATACCCACTTTTCCTATATCGTGCATAGGAGAAGCTTGCTTAAGTAAATTCGCTTCATTCTCACTCAGACCTGCCAACTTTGCAAACAGATAAGAGTACTCCGCTACACGCCTTACATGCAAACCTGTCTCCTGACTTCTTGTTTCACCTATAGCTCCCATAGTAAGAACTACCTCTTTTTGCGTGTTTGTGATCTCTTCATTAAGTGTAAAGATCTCTGTTATATCATGCATGATCTGCACATACTCTATAATAGTGCCATCACGATGTTTCATCGGATAAAAAAGCGTATGGGTAATATATTCTTTAGAATCTTTTGCAATATTTGTTAAGACATGTTTGACTCGTTCACCATTTGCAAGCTTGCCTGCTATTTGCTGACACAATTTTGAATCTCTATGTTTACGATGTCGCATCTCAGAGCATTCTCTGCCTATTAGCTCCTCTTTTGTATAACCGCTTAACTCACAAAAGCGTTTATTGGCATACGTGATTTTATTGTTTGTATCTGTTTTTAAAACAGCTGTTATAGAATTGATAGCATCTTCATATTGAGAGGTATAAAAAAGAGACTCTTCCAAGTTTTGACTTGTAGAGTCAAGCTCATGACGTAAAAGGTTTTTATACTCTTCTAACTCTGTTACATCATTGCGGATCCCTATATATTCTCTAAAGCTCCCATCTTTATTATAGATCGGGCTTACTTCTGAGATCACATAATAAGGGCGTCCATCCTTACGCTTATTTTTGACCAGCCCATTCCAGATCTTGCCAGATCTAATAGTACTCCACATCTCTTCAAATACATCTTTTGGTGTATCTTCATGGCGTACAATATTATGTGCTTTTCCTAGGAGTTCCTCTTTTGAATAGCCTGAGATCTTTTCAAAATTTTCATTCACTTCAAGAATAATCCCTTGTTTGTTTGTTATCGAAAAGATTGAGGCTTCCTCTACAGACTTTTTAAACTGCTCAAGGTAATGCACATTCTCCTCTAGCTCTTTACTTGTCGTACTTATAAGATGTGTTAAGGCCTTAAGACGTATATCTTCATGTCTATGCTTAAGCTTTTGCTTTGCTAACTCTTGCTTTGCCACCATCGACCCTTCACGCAAGAGAACATAAGTTGTCGTGATGTTTAGTAGATTATTTTTCTTTGTTTTTTGGTTATGAAAAAACTCTGCATAGCTTACAAAACCACTACAAGGCATCCTAGAGGCTAGAGAGTCTATCTCCTCGCTTAAAAACTCTCCTAAGACTTGTCTTCTTGCTGCACAAGTATAGATATAAGCCCCATCATATCCACTTTGCAACTTTTGAAGTGTTTGTGTATTTTGTTGCTCGATAGTATCGATGTTCGCATAACCAAAGCGGACTAAACACCCCTCAGGTATCTCACCTGTAAAACGTAAAGCCCCCTCTTTTGTATCTACCGCCACAGCCGCTCTTGCAACCTGTACACCATCTTGTTCAAATAAAAGTGGAAACTCTATACCATACTTTAAAATATTTGCAACAATATCCTCGCCTAAATATTTACGATATTTTTCAAGTACACTTTTTCCATTGAGTTCATATACAATATCTCCAGATGCTTTGGTAACACGCATCTCTTTTCCTATAGGCTGCCAGTGAAACAGATAGTTACTCTCAACATGAAGGGAGTCAGAGTCAATCACAGCAAAAGCAACATCACACTCCCTAGACTCAGCTGTAAAAACATTGCCCCCTTCAAAAATGAAGTCATCTCCACTATTTCCACCTGCTACAGTAAGCTCTTCAAAACTGTTTTGAAGAGCTTGCAACATTGTCTGAGAATCAAAAGTATAGGTGTTAGCAAACATTATAAGCAGTTTGCTCTTTGGTGTTATAAAACTACTTTGCAGTGTTTGGAGTATATTTGTATGAGATTTCTCTTTAAAACAGATAACATTTACACTAGAGTTCTCAAAAAGGGAAAAAGAGAGTACTATTTTTGCATCATCTAAAGAGCTTCCATCGATAGTCCCTGCAGTAGAAGTAGCGATCAAAGAAGCCTCAGGCAAAAAAGTATGCACTGCATCACGCACTTCATATACTGCCTTTAGCTCCTGCTTAGAGTAAAAAAGCTGTATTAAAACTGATTGTGCATTCTTAAAAGCATCTGTATCTTCGATAAACTTATGTAGTGTATCTAGATTGCTGTAAATGTGGTTGATAAGCTGCAAATCATATCTCCATTCAAAACACTCGTAAATTGTCTTTATAAAATGTTATCATCAAGTTGGCACTATTATATCATAACAATATTATTTCACATGTAGAAAAAGTATACAATTTATAGTACACTTTTCATTTGTATTATAAAGGCAAAACAATGGATTTTAATATTGACAAAATAGAGTTGAACTACTTAGAACTGCAAGATCATAAAGCGATGAAAGTACTTATGGAGCATGAGTATAGACACCTCAAAGACTCTACTTGGGATGCAGATGATATAGCTACACTTATTACCAAATTTCCAAAAGGGCAAGTGAGTATAAAAATTGATGGGGAGTTTGCAGGTTTTGCTCTGAGCATTATTGTAGATTATTCAAAATTTGATGATTCCCATACCTACAAAGATATCACTGGAGATTACAAATTTACAACCCATACACCCTTAGGAGACACTCTTTACGGAATAGATGTTTTCGTACATAAAAAGTATAGAGGACTTCGCTTAGGAAGAAGGCTCTATGATTATAGAAAAGAGCTTTGCGAAGAGCTCAATCTCAAAGGGATCATCTTTGGAGGGCGACTCCCTAACTATAGAGAATACTCTAAAGAGATCTCACCTAAAGAGTATATACAAAGAGTCAAAGCAAAAGAGATCCATGATCCTGTTTTAAACTTTCAGCTCTCTAATGATTTTTATGTAAAACGGGTTATAAAAAACTATCTTGAGGGGGATTATGAGAGTTGCGAATATGCAGCACTTTTAACTTGGGATAATATCTACTATACAAAACCAAAGCAAAAACCACTTACACAAAAAACAGTGATTAGATTAGGGCTTGTTCAGTGGCAGGTACGCCCCTATAACAGTATAGAAGAGGTTTTAGAACAAGCGGAGTATTTTACAAAAGCGGTCTCTAACTATCGCAGTGATTTTGCTCTGTTTCCAGAGTTTTTCAATGCACCGCTCATGTCTAAGTATAATCACCTCAGCGAAGCAGAAGCTATACGAGAACTTGCAAAATATACCCAAAGATTTAAAGAGGAGTTCTCCAATCTTGCTATTGCATATAATATCAACATTATTACAGGATCTATGCCTGAACTGATAGATAATCAACTCTATAATGTAGGTTTCTTATGTCGCAGAGATGGTTCTATTGAAAAATATGCGAAAAAACATGTCACTCCAGATGAGGAAAAGATCTGGGGGCTTCAAGGAAGTAATGAGATACAAACCTTTCATACAGACTGTGGCAAAATAGGTATTCTTATCTGTTATGATGTTGAATTTCCAGAACTCTCACGTCTTCTAGCCAAAGAGGGTATGGAGATCCTCTTTGTTCCGTTTTTAACAGATACACAAAATGGTTATTCTCGTGTACGTCTTTGTGCACAAGCACGTGCAATCGAGAATGAGTGTTATGTCGCTATTGCAGGATGTGTTGGCAACTTGCCAAAAGTGAGTAATATGGATATTCAATACGCACAATCAGCAGTATTTACACCCTGCGATTTTGCTTTTCCATCTAATGGGATCAAAGCCGAGTCAACACCAAATACAGAGATGATCCTTATTGCCGATGTCGATCTTGACCTTTTAAAAGAGCTTCATAGTTTTGGGTCTGTTACAAACCTCAATGACAGACGCGAAGATCTCTATGAACTCAAGATCAAAAAGCACCCTTAACTAGGGTGCTGATCTGGTTTACCAAGAAAATAGCCTTGTGAATAATCTACTCCCATTGCTTTAACTACCTCTTGTACCTCTTGACTATGTACATATTCAGCTATCACCTTAATATTACTCTTGTGAGAGATCAAAATGATCGCTTCACAGATCGTTTGACTCTTTGTATCATCAAGAATATTTTTTATAAAAGAACCATCAATTTTTAAATAATCAGGACTAAACTCTAAAAGACGTGACATATTAGAACTTTTAGATCCAAAATCATCAATCGCTATTTTAAAACCATGAGTTCTTAGTGCTTGGAGTTGTTCTATAGTACCCGCTTCACTTAATGAAGCGATATCTTCTAAGATCTCAAGAACTACTCTTGAGGGGTTTATCTTGTACTTTTGACATTTATGCAGTAAAAAGTTTTCTAAGTACTCTGTGTAAAAATCTTCATTGGTGATATTGATAGAAAACTCATACTCATTTTGACAAAACACCTCAAAACTCTGCTGGATCACTGCACGTGTTATAAGTGGAAGCATCCCAGTTATTTTAGCCGCTTCCATAAAACGGATAGGAAGAATCAGCTGGTCACTATCATCTATACGCACTAGACATTCATATTTTTCTATCTTGCAGGTTTTATTATTTACAATAGGTTGATAATAAGGAAGAAGGTTTCCTGAACCAATAGACTCTTTGATCTTATGAAGCCAATACATATTCCCTTGTTGTTTAAGCAAGAAAGAGGAGTTTGGCTCAAAGAAATTAAAAGTGCCTCGTTTATGCTCACGTAGCTCCATAAGTGCAAGTTTTGCTTTATCTAAAAGTTCAAGCCCCATTCCCAAAGAGACCCCGATACTAAATGATATTTTTACATCTATACTCTGGGCAAGACTCACTTCTGTTTCATTAAAAAAAGACTCTATCGCTTTGAGCGTGTCCAAGACAGCTTCCTTTGCAATAGAAGCATCTAAAAGAAAAACAAATTCGTCAGAATAAAGGCGAAAAAGCCTTCCATCAAATGGTTTTACAATCAACAAAAGTTTTACGATCTGTCTTAAAACATGATCTCCAACTCGAAAGCCATAGGCGTTATTAATATCTGCAAAATGATCAATATTGAGTAAAATAAGATAATAGTTCTTTGTACTTTTTAAACTCTCTTCAAGTGCTAGATTGTTAGATAATCCCGTTAAAGTATCATGATAATTTTTGTGGAGTAACTCTTTTGTTTTTTTTAGATTGAGATCTTCAAGTTTTTGAGTATGCTCTTGTAGTTTCTCTTGGATAAAAAGTCTATTTGCTGATTCTGAGATCACACTGATAAGCTCTTTTTTCTCCAAAGGCACAAAAAGAAAACTATGTACTTTCAGTTGTAGCACTTCATACATCACAGAAGCTGCATCTTTTTTTGTGATCACTATCAGCTCTTGCGGAGTTTTAACTCTAAGTACTTTTCTTATTATCTCAAAAGGTTGTGCCAAAGTGAGTGTATCAAGAATAATAAGTTCATACTCTTTTTGCTCTAAAACACTCTCAATATCATCTGTCTCTTTCAAAGCTTCGACACTACACGCAATAACATTCGTAAGATCTTTGATCTGCTTTTGGATCACAGCATCTGCATCTATATATAGAATCTGTATGTTTTTTCTTTGCATACGCACCCCTTTTAGCGAAGCTCTATAAATCCCTTTGGTTTTCTATTTTTATACTTTGGCATACTCATACCTACATTTGCATTGATATAGGTTGGGTCTGCGATAATATACTCTTTTGAACCTAAGATCACTTTATCTCCCTGCAAAGGGATCTCTAGTGCTGTTGCCATATGCTCTTCATATAAGACCCCTGCTACACTTAAACCTAAGAGTTTACGCACAAGTGAAGCAAAAAGAACAGCTCTGTCATCACAATCTGAACTACTATATGCAAGTGTTTCTTGTGCAAACATCACTTTTTGTGCACCAAAGTGTTGCGAGTCTCGTTGATACTCAAAACCTGTTTGTACAAAGCGCAAAAGAATATTTAAAACTTCACTTGCATGTTTTGCATCTACAATCTTTTGGAGATCTTTTACGAGCGAATCGTAAGTAAGTGGGTCAAAAGGTGCATTAAAAAATACTGCATATTCAACCTGTGGGTAAGTTGCAAGAAGATCTATAAGGTTTTGGTTATATTGATATTCTACTTTATATGTCTGAGCAAAATATTTAAACTCGATCGTTTTTGTTTGAATAGTTTTGGCAAGAGATGGCAACTCCTCTAGAGCAAGATCAAAGCTCTTCTTTGCATTAGGATAGTTATGTTCATAAGTATAAAGAGCATTTAAACTTTTTTTATCAATATCTGAGAAGATATAGTACTCTTTATTTTCTAGTTGTATATAACTTTTTGCATAAATTTTTTGCATCGTAGGGTAAAGTAAAACAGGCTCTTTATACACTATACCTACACGTAGGTCATATCCAAGTTTATTAAAAAGGTACCATTGGCAAAGTTTTGCTTCGTTTGGATCGTGATAAAGGTGTTGTGCTATCTTTGATACAAGTAGATGAAGCCCCCAGTCATTGAGTTTAAGATCTTTGTGTACTGTTTTGATCTCGACTAAAAGAGCTTCAAGATCAACAGAAGCTATTGCATTAAAAAAGTGAAAGATCCCCTCTTGATCCATTGGTTCGTACTTTGCTTCATCTAAAGTGCTTGGCAGAAAAAAACTGAGTTTTTGACCATAAAACATAAGAGAAAAACTTTTCTCTTTTTTCTCTTTTTCTTCCTGAGGTACAAACTCTGTTTTTTCTTCCTCTTTTACTTCAATATAGATCTTTGGACCAAGTTTTACAAAACTATCTGTTTGTGTTTGTGGAGAGGTTTGAGGCTTTGGCGAAGAAAAAAGTGTTTTTGGTTCAAACGCTTTATATTCATCCCACTGCTTTTTGAGATACTTTACAAATGCCGCATCTTGTTCACTTTGGTAACTCTTATAAGCACTTTGGTGTGTTGATTGAAAAGCACTAAAAGCTTTTTTCTCTTGTGAAGTGGATTTTTCTGGTAACTTTTGAAAGTCGCTAAAACTTTGCCCATAAAGAGCTGTAGCAAAACAGAGCCAAAGAAGGCTAAAATGGCCAGATCGCTTGAATAGCTTTTGTTCCCCATCCTTGTTCTGTCGCACGTTCTACATCTCCTTGCGTTTTATACAATATCTTAGCATCACTCACTTGTGTCGAATCAATAGTGTTATACTGATCAATATCATAAGGACGAATCACTCCACTGATCTGAATAACCTGTTTTTGATTATCTATAAGGATCTCTCTCTTGCCACTTATAAAATAGTTTCCGTTTTGCATCACTTTTACAACACGAGCAGAGATCGTCGTAGAAAACGATGCATCTTTTGTCGCACTCCCCTGCCCTTGATAAGAGCTTGATGAATCGGTACTAAAACCAAGGTCTGCAATTCCATTGACTTTGCCTACAGCAGAACTCACAGCACTATTGAGTCCTCCTGATGTAAAAGCACCTCCACTTAAAGCAGAAGTGTCTGTTTGTGAGAGTTGCTTAGCACCTGTGCTTGAACTGCTTGCATTTTCAGAAATAACGACACGCACAATATCGTTTACATGCATCGCTTTATGATCAGAAAAAAGTGGATTTTCCCCCTGTCCAAAGACACTACCAGTCGATGAAAAACTTTGTTGTGTTTCACGTGCAGGCATTTGCTCCACATATACAGGTGGCTCAAAATCGATCTCTGGATCTGTCAAGTGTGCTGTACATCCCGTGAAAAATAGTATAGCATACAATAACAATGAAAGGAGTAAATATTTTTGCATCATCTTTTCTCTTTACGTCTAACGTGTACTTTAGCTATAATCACAGCAAAAATAGTTCCATTATTAAAAGGATAGAGATGAGTTTACGCGAGATAATTAACCAAGACCTCAAAGATGCGATGAAAGCAAAAGACGCAAAAAAGCGTGATGCACTTCGTTTATTGACAAGTGCTTTTAAACAGATAGAAGTTGATGAGAGAAAAGAGTTGAGTGATGAAGATATTATCAAGATCACTCAATCACAGATCAAACGTCGTGATGATGCAGCATCACAATACAAAGAAGCAGGCAGAGAAGATCTTATGCAAATAGAACTTGATGAGATCGCATACTATACGCCATATCTTCCTAAACAACTTAGCGATGAAGAACTCACAGCCGCACTTAAAGAGATTATTGAAAAAGTGGGAGCTGCTTCGATGAAAGATATGGGAAAAGTGATGGGAGCTGCTTCAAAAGAGCTCTCAGGTCAAGCAGATGGAAAACGCATCAACGAATGTGTTAAAGCGATTCTCTCTTAACCAAACTTGAGTTTGCGAAGAGCCTCCTCTTCGTTCTCTTGTCGCATTAAAGACTCTCCAACTAAAAAAGCATCAACACCTGCTTTAGAAAGATCTTCGAGCTGTTCATGCTCATAAATACCACTCTCAGCTACAATAATTTTCCCATTAGGAATAAGTGGTATAAGTTCATAAGAGAGTTTCATATCCATCTCAAATGTTTGTAAATTTCTATGGTTGATCCCAATAATATCACTTCCTGCATAGATAGCTTTCACTAAGTCAGCTTTATCATGCACCTCAACAAGAACTTCCATTCCAAGGTGTCTTGTATATGCTAAAAGTTCTTTGAGATCTTTTTTACTTAGTGCCGCGGCAATAAGTAAAATAAAATCTGCCCCATACACCATCGCTTCAAGGATCTGATATTTTGAAACAATAAAATCTTTGCGAAGGAGAGGAATACTTACATAACGGCGGATCCCTGCAAGATATTCAAGATCGCCTTGAAAATAGTGCGGTTCTGTAAGCACAGAGATAGCACTCGCTCCCCCCTTTTCATAATGTTGCGCAATAGAGAGAGGATCAAAGTCTTCGCGAATCACCCCTTTAGATGGAGAAGCTTTTTTCACTTCAGAAATAATACGATAAGGGTCCTCCTCTGTTGCTTTTAAAAATGGAAATACATCTCTTGGCTGACGCGCATTAAAAGCCAAAGATCTTCCAAGCCAATCCATAGAGAACTCTTTTTCTCTTTTTTCTAAGTCCTCTTTTGTCTTTTTTATAATTTCATCTAAAATCATTCTTACTTTTTACCCTTTGCTGAATTTTTACATTTTTTTATTTTTTCATAATGGAGTTTTACTTCAGGATCATCTCCACCCTCTAAAGTTAATACTTTTGTAATGATCTCATACGCTTTTTGACATGAACCAAGCTTATAATACCCCCATGCTAAAGAATCAAGATAGTATGCAGACTCTGGCTGAAGTTTTAAAGCTTGTTCTACATATTGCATTCCCTCTTTGAGATCAAGTTCATGATCAATGAGTATATACCCCAGATAATTTAGATTCAGTGAATTTTTCTCTAACTGTACAGCTTTTTTAAGCTTTGCGACAACTGTGTCTAACATCTTTTTGTTATTTTTATCTTTACTTGCTTCATACTCAAAAATAGCACTCTGTGCCAGGTAACTTAGCTCTGAATTTTCTTCGTAAAGTTTTTGTGCAAGCACAGAAGCTTTTTTATACTGTTTATACTTTGTATACACCTGCAATAAAAGTGGGTCATCAACCTTATTCTCTTCTAAAAACGCTATTAATGCCATAAAATCTTTTTTATACATATACACTTGAATGATCTTTTTTGCTATCTGCTGATCTTTTTGTAGTTTATATAGACGCAGATATGTCTCTAAGATCCCCTCAATATCATTTTCATTGCTATAAAATGAAAGAAGCCTATTACAAACAAGTTCTGAGCATCCATGTATACGTATATGGGTTTCAAGCTGTGCTATAGCATCTTTTTTTCTTTGTAGATTTACATAGAGTACTATACTCATCTTATCGAGTACTTTTTCACTAAAGTTTTTAGTGTATGCCCCTTCAAGATACTTCACAGCTGTATCAAACTTTTTTTGTTCTACATAAATATCACTCACTAAGATATAGTCATCTTCTAACTGTGAACGCTTTACCAATGAAAGTGCTACATCTTTTCCCTCTTCAACCTTACCAAGTCCGATGAGCGCTACTATTTTAGAGCGTACTAAAGTGTAATCATCAAAACTACCTTTGAGTATCGCATCACTTCTTTGAAGCACGTAAGCATACTCTTTTGCTACAAGATAGTTTTGTATAGATCTGTAGAGATACTCTTTTTTATTTGACTCTGCATAGAGTTTTTCAAAAAGTTCTCCAGCTTGTGTATGTGCTTTGACCTGTTCTGCACGCAAGGCAAGCAATATATATTGATCCTCTTGTGCAAAACTTTTTTCATTTCCTTTTGGTTCTAGCTTTGGTGCTGTACCAACACAAGCACTAAAAAACACTACAAACAAAGTAAGAAAAATAGTTTTAATCATCTTTTACTCCGGGACATTCCAGTTTAAGTTCTTCGATTCTTGTTTTATAATAATCCCAAAACGGAAAGGTACGACACTGCGTTGGTCGTGCATCATAGATACCGCATCCGTTATCTTCTCTGTTATAAAAAACACATTCATAAGAACCATTATACTTGATCTCTTTTATAGAGTACTTATACCCTTTTTTATATAGATACTCCGCAACAAATTTTTCTAAGGGCAGGTCTAAAAGCTCTACTATTGCTTCTATCTCCGCTTTATTTACATAGATATAACCACTCTCACCTGTACAACATCGCCCTTGGCAACTTGCACAAGCATTTGGATCAAAGGAGTAGCTGTATCCCTCTTCTTGCATTATAGGTAACATTTTATACTCTGTGTTTTAGCTTTTTTATAGATCTCTTGCACTTCAGGGGAAAACTCTTCACCTTCAAAACTGGTAAGAGGCGGCCACATTTTCATAAGAGAGCGAGATCCGTTACGTACATGAAGCATCACCAATGAGGCACTGCGATCTTTTTTTGGATGCACAAAGCGTGCATCAACAACACGTAATTTTACCTGTGCAAGTGCCGCACAAATCAAAAAAAACTGTGTAGCATCATAACAAAAAATAAAATGTGCGTTTGGCTTTAAAAGTTGTGAAACTTTTTTAAAAAAATGCTCAAGGGGGAGATGTTCATTATAACGTGCTTGATGAATCATTTTGTTTTCACTTTTAGAGACTCCATCATGATAAAAAGGAGGGTTGGAGATAATATAGTCATACTTCTGCCCCTCGCTAAGATCTAAAAAATCTCCCTGATGCATCGTATAAGGGATCTTGTTTACTCTTGCATTTTGTGTAGCATACTGCACAAACTCCTCTTGCTTCTCTACAGCTTCAAGTGTCACTTTTGGATTGTCACGTGCTACTAACAGCCCTACAACTCCACACCCTGCACCAACATCAAGCATAGCCCCACGAGGTTTAAAAGAGCTAATAAAATCGTAAAGAAAAATAGAGTCGCTGTTGTAACAGTAACCAACCTGAGGTTGATAAAGAAGCATTCAAAACCTTTTGCAAGAACTCTTAGTGTATAATTCGCGCAATTATACCAAAGAATTGGTATCTCACCCTAAAGGAAGGTAAATGATAATTATTCCAGCAAGATTAGCTTCAACAAGATTTCCCAAAAAAGTACTCGCAGATATAGGAGGGGTACCTATGGTTGTACGTACAGCACAAAGAGTAGCACATCTTGATCGTGTTGTGGTTGCGGCTGATGATGAGGAGATCATCGAAGTGTGTAAAGCCCACGGTATAGAAGCAAAACTCACATCAACGACACACAAAAGCGGAACAGATAGAATACATGAATGTGCTACACTCTTAGACCTTGCTGATGATGAACTTATTATCAATGTACAAGCAGATGAACCATTTATTGAACCTGAAGTAGTAGAATCACTCCTAAAAAAATTACAAACTCTACAAAAAGAGGGCAAAAGCTTTATTATGGGGAGCTGCTACAATGCTATTAATGCAGAATCAGCAGAAGATCCAAATCTTGTAAAAGTAGTACTTGACCATACTAGCAACGCTATCTATTTTTCACGTGCTTGTATCCCATATAACCGTGGCGGTGGAGCAAAATATTTTGGGCATATAGGGATCTATGGCTTTAGCAAAAAATCTTTAAAAGAGTTTTGTAAACTAGATGATGCTCCTCTTGAAGATATAGAAAAACTTGAACAACTCCGTGCTATCTACCACGGCAAAAAAATAGCAATGGTACATGTTGCTAGTACTGGCTTTGGGATCGATACACCCCAAGATCTCAAACGTGCAGTAGAGATCTTTTTATAACACTTAAAGTTTTGGATTGCTAAGATCTGAAACTTTACGGGGTGTTAGCTCAGCTGGGAGAGCGCAACGCTGGCAGCGTTGAGGTCAGGGGTTCAAGCCCCCTACACTCCACCAATCTCCATCTCTATAATTAAATACTGCATAATAATCTAACACTTTTAAAATAACTGAATAAAAAATAATAATGTGGAAAAGTTGTGTCTAAGAAGAAAGTAAAAGCGCTCTCTATACAAGAGAACGCTTGAGAAAAATTAGATGTTGTCGCGGATACCAAGATCTGCTACAAGCTTATTGTAAGCCTCTTTGTTTTTCTTTTTAAAGTATTTCATAAGACGACGACGTTGTCCTACTAATTTTAAAAGACCAAGTCTTGATGCGTGATCTTTTTTAAATGTTTTTAAGTGGTCTGTTAACTCTGCAATTCTGTTTGTTAAAAGTGCAATTTGAACTTCACTTGAACCTGTGTCACCCTCTTTACGAGCGTATTTTGCAATAATCTCTTGCTTTTTCGCCTGATCTAAAGCCATAATAGCCTCCTGATTGGTATAATAAATCTAACGTTTATGAAGTATGCTCATAAAGTTGAGCCGAAATTATATCTAAACTTTCTTTAACTTACTTAATTTTTACCTACTATTGGTTATAATATCTCTTTAAATGACTTAAATCTCAAAGAATTTTCATGTTAATAACACGCGCAAGTGAATATGCCATCTTATCTCTTATTGTTCTTTCAAAAGCTTCATCGCCTCTTGATAGTGAAACACTCTCTAAAGAGCTCTCAATCTCTAAAAGCTTTTTGGCAAAAATTCTACAAGCTCTTGCAAAAAACGATATTTTACAATCTTTTAAAGGAGCTAATGGAGGCTTTACGCTTAATAAAGAGCCAAGAGAGATCACTATGCTTGATGTTATGCTCAGTGTAGAGGGTAAAGCACCTGCTGTTTTTGACTGCTCCCCTTCTATGCAAAATTGCCCTTCAGATAAAGCAGATATCTGTTCTATCTGGCCTTTTTTAAATAAACTTCAAGGCAAAATTGATACTTTTTTAGCTAACCTCACTTTAGCAGATATTTTAGAAGAGTAGCATTTGGCAAAAAAACGGACAACACGACAGCAGATCGGGACTACACTCAATTTTCTTTTAGGGCAAAAAGACCTAAGTGTCGTTGTTTTTGTACTGGCTATTCTAGCGATCATCATCGTTCCTCTTCCTTCTGGTGTTTTAGATATGATGCTCACTGTATCTATGGCGATTGCTGTACTTATTTTACTTATTTCACTCTATGTGCCAAAACCTACAGACCTCACAACCTTTCCAACTCTGATCCTGATCATCACCCTCTTTCGGCTCTCTTTAAATATCGCCACTACGAGAATGATTCTAAGCCACGGACATGAGGGACCTGAACAGGTAAGTGATATTATCACCAGCTTTGGAAACTTTGTTGTGGGTGGAAACTATGTGATAGGGATCATCGTTTTTGCTATTTTAGTACTCATCAACTTTATGGTTATTACCAAAGGTTCCACAAGGGTTGCAGAGGTTGCTGCACGTTTCGTACTTGACTCTATGCCAGGAAAACAGATGGCAGTTGATGCCGATCTTAATGCAGGACTTATCGACGATGCTGAAGCAAAAAGACGACGTGCAGAGATCTTACAAGATGCAAACTTCTATGGGGCGATGGATGGATCGAGTAAGTTTGTAAAAGGGGATGCGGTTGCCGGTATTATTATCACCCTTATCAATATTATTGGTGGTTTTCTTATTGGAGTATTTCAACACGACATGAACGTTAGCGACTCCGCTGCAACTTTTACACTTCTTACTATTGGTGATGGTCTTGTGGGGCAGATCCCTGCTCTTATTGTATCTACAGCGACTGGTATTATGATCACCCGTTCATCAAGCGATGGGGACAATTTCGCAGAGGGAACGATAAACCAGATGACAGGGAATGCAAAGATCCTTATGATTGTCGGTTTTATCATGATCCTTTTTGCATTGGTTCCTGGGCTTCCGACTGCTTCTATGGGGCTTGTAGGTATCCTCTTTGCTACTTTAGGCTGGGCACTTTACAAATTTGAACGTGGTGAGCTTACTATTTTAAATAAAGAAAATCTTCTCTCTCCAAAGGAACAAGAGGTAGCACAGCAACAATCACAAGAGAAAGCTAAACCTCAAAAGTCGCCAGAAGAGATCCAAAAAGAGGAGGAGAATGCACTCGAAGATATTCTCAAAGTAGAGATGCTTGAGCTTACCCTTGGGTATCAGCTGATCCGTCTAGCAGATAGTTCTCAAGGAGGAGATCTCCTTGAACGTATCCGCTCTATGCGTCGAAAGATCGCTAGTGATTTTGGTTTTTTAATGCCACAAGTGCGTATACGAGACAACTTACATCTTCAAGCAGAACAGTACCAAATACTCCTCAAAGGGATCCCTATCGGTGAAGGTATCATAAAACCCGATAAATTTTTAGCGATGGATAGTGGTATGGCTACTGGTGCTGTTGATGGAGAGAGTACAAAAGAGCCTGCTTTTGGACTTGATGCACTGTGGATCAACGCCAACCAAAAAGAAGATGCGATCATCAACGGCTATACTGTAGTAGATCCTGCTACTGTTATCTCAACACATATGAGTGAGCTTGTCAAACGTAATGCAGAAGATCTCTTAACACGTCAAGAGGTACAATCCCTCATTGAAAAAATTAAAACTGACTTTCCAGTTATTGTCGATGATGTTCTTAAAGTGGCAAGTATCGGTCTTATTCAAAGGGTACTTAAAGCACTTCTTCATGAAAAAATACCGCTTAAAGATATGCTCTCTATTTTAGAGACAATAGCAGATGTAGCAGAGTTTACAAAAAATGTTGAAATTATCACAGAGCAGGTTCGGGCAAAACTCTCCCGTATTATCACACAGATATACTCTAGTGAAGATGGGGTTATACGCCTTTTAACATTTGATACAAAGTCAGAACAACTGATGCTTGAAAAATCAAATGATCAAGATGGTGTCAAAAACCTGATGCTTAATGTAGGTGAGATCAATCAACTGATTCAAGCAACAAGTAAAAAAGCTACAGAGTTACTTCAAAAAGGGGTATCTCCTGTAGTTATTATTGTTGATCCATCTCTTCGACGCTCTTTATCAGAGATCTTTGAACGCTTCTCTTTAGATGTAGTAACACTCTCTCATGCAGAGATTGACTCTAGTGCTACATTTGAAGTGATGGGCTCTATCACTATAGATAAAACATAAAAGGAACAAAATGCAAAATAGAATAATTCACCATCTCTCCCACATAGATCTCGATGGCTACAGTTGCCAACTTGTAATGGAGTACACCCCTTATGAGCGAAGAAATTACAATGCTAATTATGGAGCTGAAGTAAAGCAAAAACTTGATCTTATTTTAGAGAGTATTGTAGAAGAGAAACAAAGTGCAATGATCTTTATTACCGATCTAAATCTTACACTTGATGAGTCAAAATGGATCACAAAAGAGGTTACAAAACTCAGTGATGAAGGTTTAGATATTAAACTTGTTTTATTAGATCATCATGGCAGTGGCGAAGAGTGCGCAAAAAAATATGAATGGTATTATCTTGATACAAGTCGTTGTGCAACAAAAATCACCTATGACTATGCAAACGAGTACTTTAGTTTTGATGCTCCTGAGTGGATGGAAAAATATGTAAATGTAGTAAATGCTGTAGACCTTTGGAAACAAGAGGAACATGAAAATTTTGAATATGGTAAAGTGTGTATGCGTTTAGTAGGTGAAACAAGAGAGTTAAACAGAATTATGTTTGCTAAAGAAGACAATCTCTATAAACTCTCACTCTTAAGCCAAGCTGCACAATACATGAATGAAAAAGATGCTGCAATTGTATTAGATGAGAAGATCCATCTCCTTAAAAAAGAGTTTTTCAAAAAAGAGCAAAACAATACACTTGATAATCTTGCAACAAAGTTCATCGTAGATCTTTTAGGACAAAGACGTGATACGATGACAATCTACTATAAAGGCTATAGAGGTTTTTTAAGTTATGGTGTAGGAAATACTTCTATTATAGGAAACGGTTTTTTACTTGCATTTCCAGAGTATGACTTTATTGTTGATGTAAGCTATCGGGGTGCACTGAGTTTACGTGCCAATAATGAAGTAAGTGTAGCACAGATCTCTAAAGAGTGGGTCAATGGTGGAGGTCATCCAAATGCAGCTGGTGGTCGTATAATAGGTTTTAAAGAACAGTATCGCTATGATAAAGTAAAACAACAGATCGAAAAAATCATCAATGAAAAAGAGTCTGTAGCAGGAAACCTTCCTTATAAAGAAGATGCTTAAGGTCGTGCGCTATTAATAAAATAGCGCTCTATTCCATCAGCCATCCCTTGAGCCATCTTTTGTTGATAATCATTTTTTACTAATCTTCTTGCTTCTGTAGGATGCGTTATAAACCCTACCTCAACTAATACAGAAGGCATTTGTGCTCCAACTAAAACCCAAAAAGGACCCTCTCGAACACCCATATCTTTTACTTTATATGATTTACTAAGTGATGAGAGCATCCCTTTTTGCAGATCGATTGCAAGCTTATTTGAAGCAACAATATTGTGACTGTTAAGTGTATTTAAAAAGCTCTGCTTTCCATAAATATTCATCTCACTCAAGTCTGCGGAGTTCTCTAGTTCAGCCACTCTTTTTGCTCTTTTTGAGCGAGATGTAGAGAGAAAGTACGTTTCTATTCCATGAACTTGTTTTGCACTTTTTCCACCTATGGCATTGGCATGAATCGACACAAATATATCTGCATTTTTAGCATTGGCAAACTTCGTTCTTGCACTTAGTTTAATAAACCTATCTTTTGTACGTGTCATATATACTTTATAGCCTTTTGCTTTTAAAGCATCACTGAGTCTCTCTGAGATCTGCTGTACAACGATCTTCTCCCTGTAGTTACGATAACCTACAGCACCTGGATCTTTACCTCCATGCCCTGGATCTATCACTATCACTTTATTATGCTGTATTGTAGAAGGAGATGTTTGCTTCTTTTTTGCAGGTGTAGTATTTGTCTTTTTATATGAGTTATTTTGTATATTGATAATGATTTGATTTTTTTCAACTTTAAAGCGTACGGAAACTCTATGATGGTGTTGTATTACTAAACGAAGTGTTCTTGGATCAAACTGGGCGAGTTTTATTCTATCGATACCCTCTTTATGTAGACTTTCAGAGCGTAAAAGCATAGAAGCATGTATATCAAAAACATAACGATATTGTTTCTCTTTGCCATTATGAATTGTAAAATAATTGATCTGGTTTTTATCCAAGTCTTTATCAAAGTGTAAAACAAGTCGATCATTTTGCCAAGCAATTTTGGAGAGCTTATGACTTGAACTTACTTTGAGTTCTGGAGTTTTTTGAATACTTTGCTTTGGGGCTGATTTTTCTTCATACTTTTGCAACTCTTGTGCATATTGAGAGATATCAATATGGAGTTTTCTTCCACTTTGTACAATACCTTTAAGAGCATCTGCTTTGAGTGACTCATCATTACTCATAATAGAGCGAAGATAGAGGTTTTTAAAATCATTGTATGCACGAAACTGATCATTTTTAGAGTCACTTTTAAGATACGCCTCTGCTCTTTCTAACACCTCTTTATCTGTGGCGGCTAAAAGTAGCAATGAACTAAAAATCAAAAGTACAAAAAAGCGAAAAAACATCCCCTTGTCTATTCCCCTTGAATTAACTTTTGCATCAGCTCTTTAACGGAGATTATCTCCTCGATTCTATAGCCATTAGTACCTGAGAAAAAGAGTCCTAACTCTGTATTTCCCTCATAAGCATCACTTAGTCTGTCTGCTATACAAAAACCAACCTCTTTTGCTTCAACACCTCTATTACATGGAGCTACACAATTTGAGATACACTTAATAGCAGGTCCTTCACGCTCCTCTACTAGTTTTGTTAGATTTGTACGTACACCTCTTGCAGGATAACCCACAGGAGAAGCCATAAGTTCAATATCACTCTCTTTGGCATCTAAAAGCACTTGTTTAAAGTTTTCATGTGCATCACACTCGTGAGTTCCTATAAAACGTGTCCCCATCTGTACACCACGAGCACCAAGGTCTATCATAGCATCGATATCGTTTTTATCCCAGATACCACCTGCGGCTATCACTGGAATATCTCCCCAAAGTGCTGCCTCTTCGACTACAGGTTTTACAAGATTTTCAAGCTGATTTTCTTCTTGTGTACACTGCTCATAAGTAAAACCTTGATGTCCTCCACTTTTAGGTCCTTCTAAAACCACAGCATCAGGTAAACGGTTATAACGCTTCTGCCATCTTTTACATATAATCTTCAGTGCTTTTGCAGAAGATACAATAGGAACAAGGGCTACATCTGGATAATCTGTAGTAAATTCTGGCATATTTGTTGGCAAGCCTGCTCCGGTAATTATAATATCTATGCCAGATTCACATGCATCACTCACTACACGTCCATAATCATTTATAGCATAAAGGATATTTGCAGCGAGTGGTTTCTCACCACAAATTTTTCGTGCATTTTTAATTATTGCATCAAAACCCTCTTTAGAGTAAAAGTTTGCAGCATCTAGTGGTCTTTGTGAAACAAGTTTTTTCGCATGTTTTTTCTCTTCATAATAGCCTGTACCAACTGCACTAATAACACCGAGACCACCCTCTTGTGAAACTGTACCAGCTAATCTATCCCAACTTATTCCAACACCCATTCCACCTTGGACTATAGGTTTTTCTATTGTATGTTTTCCAATACGCAATGGATTATAACTCATCTAATTTACCTTTAACTTTGCAAATTTTCTTTTTCCAACTTGCAGGATATATTCCCCTTGTGAGAGTTGTAACTGCTCATCACTCACTTTTTGCTGATCTATTTTAACAGCACCTTGCTTAATATCTCTTCTAGCTTGTGAAGTTGAAGGTGTGAGTTTACATTCAACTAAAGCTTTTGCTATCCATGTTTCACCATCAAGCTCAAAACTCTCTATATCTGTTGGGATCTGACTCTTTGCATGTACATTGTCAAACTCTGCTTTTGCAGCCCCAGCCGCTTCTGCTGAATGAAATCTTGTAACTATCTCCGATGCAAGTGCCTCTTTTACTTTTTTAGGGTGTAAAGATCCATCTACCACTCCAGTTTTTAATGCTTCGATCTCATCTAAAGTTTTTGCACTTAAGAGTTCATAGTAACGCCACATCAAATCATCTGAAACACTTAGAACTTTTCCAAACATATCATTAGGTGCATCTGTAACCCCTATATAGTTGTTAAGTGACTTACTCATCTTTTGTACGCCATCAAGTCCCTCTAAAATAGGCATCATCATAACAGATTGTTCCTTACCTATCTCATAAGCTCTTTGCAAGTGTCTTCCCATAAGAAGATTGAACTTTTGATCTGTTCCTCCAAGTTCTATATCACTTTGAAGATGCACACTGTCATATCCTTGAAGTAAAGGGTATAAAAATTCACTAATAGAGATCGACACACCACTTTTATAACGCTTGTCAAAATCATCACGCTCTAACATACGCGCTACATTAAACGTAGTTGTCAAAGAGAGCATTCCTGCCGCACCTAGTGGATTGATCCACTCAGAGTTAAATACAACCTCTGTTTTTTGCGGATCTAAGATCTTAAATACTTGATCTTTATAACTTTGAGCATTTTGCAATACTTCTGCTTGTGTCAATGTTTTTCTTGTAGCACTTTTACCTGTTGGATCTCCTATCTGTGCTGTAAAGTCCCCTATAAGAAACTGCACCTTTGCACCATACTTTTGAAAAGTAGCTAGCTTTTGTAAGAGTACTGTATGTCCTAAATGAAGATCAGGTGCAGTTGGGTCAAAACCTGCTTTTACTGTATATGTTTTTCCCTCATTAAAATAGGCTTGGAGTAACTTAGTAATATTTTCATCATCAATAACTTCGGAAGTTCCTCTGTATATCTCTTTTAGTGCTTCTTCTAACATCTATCCTCTTTCTTTAGTTTTTATACGCATCATCTGCACGAATGAGATGAATTACTTTGATTTTTTGTTCTAACTGTGTTTTGAGTTTGTGAATATCTGATTCATTTGTTTCAAATTCTAGTTCACAATACTTAATATGATTTTCTTGTTCTTTACCCAATTCAATTGAGTTTATATCGATATTTAACTTAACTAAATATGTTAAAAATTTAGCCAAGGCACCCTTTTCATTGTGTAATGAAGCAATAAGGTTATAGCGATATATACTTTGCTTCTCCCAACGAACAAAAAGCATAGGGGTATTTGTATCGAGTTTTTTAAGTGCACTTTTACACATTTTATGATGAATATGTGCTTTAGAGTTTTCTAAAAACGCCATAATCTCATCACCATGTTTGGGGTGACAACAATAATCATACACAACCTCTGAGACATTATTTGTACTAAAAACTTCAATACCATTCACTCTATTTGATTTGAGTTTAAAACGATGACGTGATAAGAAACGCTTAAAACGGTTATTAGTACTTATATCAGTTGTATATTTGTGGATCACATGACGAAAGTACTCAATATCTGAAGAGATATTAAATGGTGTCTCACAGTTGTTTGTTTCAAGCCAATCCTCTACACGAGAGTAGTTTAGCCCCATAGCTGTAGCAACAATACTTATACTGTATTTTGTATTGATCTCTTTGATTCGAGCATTACAGTTAAGGCGCATATTGCTTTTTGCACGTGAAGTTTTCACTGCATCAAGCCAACTACAACGTGTCACAAGCTTATCACTTAAAACAATTTTTACAATATCACCATTGCCCAACTCTTGAAGCAAAGAAGATTTTTTCTTGTTTATATAACACGCTTTTGCTTTATTGCCAACTTCTGAGTGAACTGCGTAGGCATAATCAAGACCTACAGCCCCACGAGGTAAGGTAAAGGCTTCTCCAGTCGGTGAAAAAACAACAATATCTTCACTAAAGAGATCATTTTTCATCAGTGTATAAAAATCTTCAACAGACTCTTTTTGATAACTTAAGTTGTGTAACCAGTCTAGCTTAATATTGTTTCCACCGCTTTTATACTTCCAGTGTGCGGCAACACCTAGCTCTGCAGTTTTATGCATCTCAAAAGTACGAATCTGCACTTCAAAGATCGCTGTTTTATAAAAAACAGTAGTATGAATCGTTTGATATCCATTATCTTTAGGCACTGCTATATAATCTTTAAAACGCGATGAAAGTGGTTGAAAATGCAGATGGATAAGCCCTAAAATATTGTAACACTTTACAGGATCTTGTGCAAGTATACGTACAGCAAGAAGATCAAGAACTTCCTCTATACCCACACCCTTTCTCTGCATTTTGAGATAGATCGAGTAGCGGTGTTTTACGCGAGAGACTATCTCTATCTCATCTTCACAAAAACCATGCTTGACTAAAAGGATCTGTAAAGAGTTTTTAAAAGCATCTAATTTCATCTCTATCGCATGGAAATTCTCTTGAAAATAGCTATCAATACTCTTTTTTTCCTCTTTAAAAAGATAAGAAAAACTAAGATCCTCTAATATATTTTTTAATGAGGAGATCCCTAAACGATGTGCGATTGGGGAGTAAACAACAAGTGTCTCTTCTGCTATACGGATCTGTTTATGTTCAGGGAGAGCTTCAAGTGTAAGCATATTATGAAGTCTATCGCAAAGTTTCACTACTAATACGCGAACATCTTCAATACTTGCAAGAAGCATTTTACGAAATGAGAGTGCTGAGACAACAAGTTTTTCATCAGAACTAGAAGAAACAAGCTCTGCATCACGTATATTGACAATCTTTGTCAAACCATCTACAAGGTGGGCTACATCTTTACCAAAACGTTCACTCACCTCTTCGATCGTAGCTTCCGTATCTTCTACTATATCATGTAAAAGTGCGGCAATAGCCATTGATTCATCATTTGTAATTGCCGCGACAATACCAGCTACAATGATTGGATGCACTACATAAGGTTCACCACTTTTACGGAATTGATCTTGATGTGCTTCTTGGGAGTAGTTCAGTGCATCATTAAGAGCATCTGAAACAGCTATCTGCGAGAGAAGATAGCTTCGAGCTGAGTCAACATCATGAATGTTTTGTATCTTTTCGATTTGAACTTGACTCAGTGGCAAAGTTTTATTCCTGATCGATAAAACCGTTGATAACGATAAGACCTTCTGCAAGCTCCATAAGTGCTATATCTGAAGGTTTTACACTTTTCGTGCTTACATTAAGTTTGCTTGTTGCACCGTTTAAAAGCTCATCTGCTCTTTTTGAAACTGCAAGTGCCAATTGGTATCTGTCTAAATTTGAGTTTTGCTCTAAGATTTTTGCTGTTAGTTCTTCAACTTTCATGTTATTTCCTTACTTTATTTTACTATCGAACAGTTTTGCATATTGCCATTAAGTATATCTAAAAGATTCCCCTCAATCGACATATCGCAAACAATAATTGGTAAGCGATTATCTTTTGCAAGTGCGATAGAAGTATCATCCATCACTTTTATATGATCATGAAGCGCTTGTTCATAAGAGAGCTCATGGAGTTTTACTGCATCTTCATATTTTACAGGGTCTTTATCGTATACACCGTCAACTTTTGTTGCTTTGATTATCACTTCTGCACCGATCTCTACAGCTCTTAGTGTAGCTGCTGTATCGGTTGTAAAAAATGGATTTCCCGTACCTGCGGCAAAAATAACAACACGCCCTTTTTCTAAATGGCGCGTTGCTTTACGATTGATATACGGCTCAGCTATCTGTTCCATTTTTATCGCTGTTTGCATACGTACTTCAAGACCTACATTTTCGCACGCTTCTTGCATTGCAACACCGTTAATTACAGTTGCAAGCATCCCCATGTAATCTCCAGATGTTCTTTTAATAATTCCATCTTTTGCAGCAGTCACACCACGAATAATATTACCACCACCAATTACAATACCAACTTCAATCTCATTATCAACAAGAGATTTGATCTCTTGTGCAATATATTTTAGAATCTGTGTGTCAATTCCATGACCTGCTTCACCAGCAAGAGCTTCACCCGAAAACTTAACTAAAACGCGCTTCTTAGCCATGATACACCTTAATCTGTAAAATCCGCGAATTATACTTAAAATTCGCTTTAAAATTGCTTTGAAATTTATCTACATATCATAAAAGCTAAAGAGCAAGAAGCAAAATTTCTTTACTGAGCCATTTTATTTGTGTATACTCTACAAAAATATAGTGAGGAAAGAAAAATATTGAAATGGTTTAACTTTTTTGAAAAAAACAGAGATATGAAACACCCTTTTGGTCGAGGCATAAATGCCTCTATTTCGCCCAAAGAGGAGGAGCTTTTTCACCAGTCGTATGAAGCTTTTGAAAACAAAGAAACACTCCAAGCATACAGACTTTTTTTTGAGTCACTTGAAAACTTTACAAATGATATATCAAATGAAAATATTCTGCTCGTCCAAGAGGAGGAAAAGCTCAATTTTACTATTTATCAAGGGACTGCAACTATTTATGGGTATGTAACATCGCAGCATCTTTATGCAGAGGTTAATATTATTAGAGGTGCACTTGCAAATGTAGCATTAAAACGCTACTTACTAGAGAGAAATTATCAGTTTACATATGCATCTTATTTTACAGATGATGACTTTATAAAACTCAAGATCTATCATGACAATATCACCATGAGCCCTCAAAAAATCTTTTTCCCACTGCGTGAAATAGCTTTAAATGCAGATTTTGACAGAGAATATATCTTATGTGAGTTTGATGATATAACTATAGAAGAGATTGAACATCTAGTTCCTCTTGATGAAAAAGAACTTGCTATAAAATATAAATATATGCAACAATGGATCGATGAACTTGAGCATAGGATCCATACTTTTCCATCTCATGATAATGGTGGAATGCAAGCATTTAGCTGCCTAAATCTTCTTTTAAAGATCGATTATCTTTTAGTACCAAAATATGACATATATCAAAAACTCAGCCAAAAAATTCAAGAATATTTTTTGCAAGAAAATCTTTCAATAGAAGCTAAAAATGAGGAACTTAAAGAGTATATCGACACACTCAAAGAGATGCCATATACTACCTTTAGCAAAATGTTTTACAATGCTAAATATACTTTTAATCCAACAGATAAAACATCGCAAGAGGAGATCAATACTTTTATAACAGAATCTTTAGCAAAAATTCGCTGGTACAAAAGTAACCGTTATGATCAGATCATCCCAACCATCTATAAATATATCGCTTTTTATATTTTGTATAACTATGGTCTGCATCCTGTAAATAGAGCACTTTTACATATGTTAGTTGAGATCCAAAACCAAGATTTTTTTCTTGAGCTTGAATACGATGAACTCTACAATACTGAGAACAACTCTTTTGCACAACGTCAGATTATTGCTCGGATTGAAGATAGTATTACACCTTATCAATCACAGTTTAAATCTCTTAAAACTTTTGGTGAACTTCTTGATTTTAGTTCCCTTAACGACTTTAGCAATAGCTTTTATATTCAGTTTAAAAGCTTAAACTACGAAGAGGTATAAACAATGGTAACACAACATATTTTAGATGCATATATTGATAATATTATTCAGATCATGACACCATATGGAAGTGGAACAGGCTTTTTACTCCGCAACGTAATCGTGACAAACTCTCATGTTGTAGGTGGTTTGCAAGAAGTGGTTATAAGTGCAAAAAAGATCAAACGAAGTGTAGCTTCTGTTATCTTTGATGATCCCCATTATGATTTAGCTTTTATTGAGCTTCCGCAATCTATCACACCACAAAATGAACTCAAACTGTCACAAAAAAGTGTTCATGATGGAGATATAGCAATTGCGGTAGGACACCCTTATGGTTTAAACTACACTGCAACAGAGGGGATCGTCTCACGTGCAGCAAGACTTCAAGGAGACCTTGAATATATACAGATCGATGCAGCTATTAACCCAGGAAATAGCGGAGGTCCTTTGCTAAACACCGAAGGGGAAGTGATTGGGATTAACACTTTTATTATACAAAACTCTAATAACCTTGGTTTTGCTTTACCTTTTTATTATATTCAAGAAGCTTTAGACGCATTTTTATCTTTAAATATAAACAATGTCATCAAATGCCCTTCATGTAAAAACCTTATAGAAGAGAAAGATATTCTCAACGACTATTGTGCTTCTTGTGGTGTAAAGCTTGCTGTTGCAAAAAGTAGACGTAAAGGGTATAAACCAACAGGGGCAACAAAACTTATCGAAGAGATTTTAGAATCTTTGGAGATAGATGTAACCTTAGCAAGACGCTCTCAAGCAACATGGTTTGTAGATCATGGAAGTGCTCGTATAGAGATCAATTACTATGAAAATGGAATTATTATAGGTGACACGCGACTTTGTGCGATCCCCCAAGAAAACATAGCTACACTCTATGATTACCTCTTGGCAGAAAATAAAAAATTCACCTATCTACAGTTTTCTCTCAGTGAGAACAATATTTACCTCTCTTACCTTATAGCAGATACTTCTTTAACACTAAAAGAGGGTAAAATAGCGTTTGAAAAACTACTGCAACATTCAGATAGATATGATGATATTTTGATTGAAAAGTTTGGTGCTATCAAACTCAAAAGAGATGACGAAAATTAATAAGGAGCTTATATGTCACAATTTTTAGAATTTAACCCAAATTTAGAAACTTTTTTAGAGGATCTTCAAACGAAGATAGATGAAAATAAAAAAACAATACAACAGCTTTTGGAAATAGATCAAAAAACATATGCGAACTTTGTAAAGCCTTTAGCTATGCTTGATGAATATCTTGAACAGTTTTTTACTCCTCTCTCTCATCTAAATGCTGTAAACAACTCAGAACAAACGCAGCAAGTTTATACAAACTCTCTTCCTATTATTACGGAATATTCAACGCAACTTTCACAAAACCTCTCGATATATGAAGCATATAAAGAGATCTTTGAGACACACAAAGAGAGTTTAACAGCTGAGCAAAAAAGAGTTTTAGAACTTAATATTTTACATTTTGAGTTAAGTGGAGCACACCTTGATGCAAAAACAAAAGAGCGTCTTCAAGAGATTAATATTAAAAAAAGTGAACTCTCAAACCAGTTTTCGCAAAATCTTTTAGATGCAACCAATGCTTTTGAATATATTATTACAGATGAAGAGGATCTTCAAGGTTTACCTCAAAGTGATATACAAAATGCTCGTTTTGAAGAGGATGGTACAACAAAATATAGATTTACACTACAGATGCCTTCGTATATCGCTTACATGACGTATGGTTCAAATGCACAAATTAGAAAGTCTCTTTATAAAGCCTATGTAAGTCGCGCCCCAGAAAACACCTCTCTTATAGATGAGATCTTAGCACTTAGAAAAGAGATGGTAGAACTTTTAGGATTTTCAAACTATGCGGAGTATTCCCTTGCAACAAAAATGGCAAGCGATAATAACAGTGTTTTAGACTTTCTTGAACAACTTCTAAAAAGATCTAAGCATCAAGCAAAAGAGGAGCTTGCAGAGGTTCAAGAGATGAGTCCTCAAAAACTACAAAGTTTTGATGTGGCATATTTTAGTGAGCTACTCAAAAAAGAGAAATATGAGATAGATGAAGAGCTTTACCGCCCCTATTTTGAACAAAATAATGTTGTCCAAGGGATGTTTAACTTTTTAGAAAAACTCTTTGCCATAGAGTTTAAAAAAATAGATATAAAATTATGGGATGAAAAAGCCAATGCCTATGATCTCTACTTGGGAGGAAAACTTCATGCACGTCTTTATACAGATCTAGAAGCTCGTAAAAGCAAACGTGGAGGTGCATGGATGCACAACTGGCAAACAAACTGTACAAAAGAAGACGGTTCAAAACAACTTGCATCTGCTTTTATTGTGTGTAACTTTCCCTCTTCAAGTAAAGATACTCCATCTTTACTACGTCATGATGATGTGGTAACTCTTTTCCATGAAATGGGACATGCTATTCATCACCTTCTTAGTGAAGTAGATGAAAATGAAGTAAGTGGTGTAAATGGTGTCGAGTGGGATGCGGTTGAATACCCTTCTCAATTACTTGAAAACTTTGCATATGAGCCTCATGTATTACAAATGTTTGCAAAACACTACCAAACAGGAGAGGTGATCTCTGAGCAAATGATCGAAAAACTTGTAGCAAGTAAAAATTTCCTCTCTGCAATGGGAATGGTAAGACAGCTTGAGTTCTCCCTTTTTGATTTTAGACTTCATACAGATCTCTACCAAGGAGAAGAGGTTCAAAACCTTTTAGATACCATTCGCAAAGAAACAGCTTTGATCCAAACTCCAAGCTATAATAAATTTCAAAATGGTTTTTCACATATCTTTGCAGGTGGCTATGCTGCTGGATATTATAGTTATAAGTGGGCAGAAGTCCTAAGCGCAGATACTTTTTTTAGTATAGTCGATGAGGATATTTTTAATGCTCCTACAGCAAAAAGATATAGAGATATTGTTTTGCAAAAAGGTGGCTCTTCAAGTATGCAAGATCTCTTTACAGAGGTAATGCAAAGAGAGGTTAATCCTGATAATCTTCTACGTCTCAATGGTATTGATGCGTGAAGATACTTTTAGTTTTACTATTTATAACTACATATTTATTTGGAGAAAAAAGTGTGAGCATAGCTTCTTACAATGTAGAAAATCTTTTTGATCTTCATACAAGCGGATATGAATATGAAGAGTATCTTCCAAATACTCAATCGTTGTGGAATACTAAAAATTATAAAAAAAAGCTTCAAAATATATCTCGTGTAATCTATGATCTTGATGCAGATATTTTAGCACTTCAAGAGATAGAGTCTCTAGAAGTACTTAAAGATTTACGTTACACATTAAAACAAAAAGGTCTATACTACCAATACTATGCGATAGCAGATAAAAAAAATACCACTGTTAAAGTTGCTGTACTGAGTAGACTGCCTTTTACTTATGCAAAAGAGCTTCAAGTTGGGTATAACTACAAATATAGAAATATTTTAGAACTGAAGTTTCTTATAGAAAAGCAGGAACTTTATCTTTTTATAAACCATTGGAAATCTAAAGGGGGACCAGAGAGTGAAAGAATCTACTCAGCAAAGGTACTTCGTAAACGTCTTAAAGAGTTAGGTGAAGAAAAAAATATAATTCTCACAGGTGACTTTAACTCTCACTATGAAGAGAATAAAATCTTTTTACATAAAAGACGTCATAATGATACAGATGGACAAACAGGTATCAACCATATTTTAAACACTACAAAACAAACAACAAGTGTATCAAATATACAAAAACACAAAGGTGCTCTTTACAATTTATGGTATGACAAAAAAGAAGATCTTCGCTATAGTTATATCTATAAAAAAGAGAAAGAGGCGCTTGACAATATAATAGTTACACAATCTCTTTTAGAGAAAAAAGGTATTTTTTATAAAGAGGGAAGTATGAGCCATTTCGCTCCCCCATATCTACTTCAAAATAATAAAATCAATAGATGGAAAACGAGAGGTAAAAAACCAAGAAAACATCAAGGCAAAGGCTATTCTGATCATCTTCCTATAAAAGCAGAATTTATCATTAGCGATTAAGACACCACTGTATAGAGTCTCTCCCTTTCTCCTGTAAAAAAGCATTTGTTTGTGAAAAAGGTTTAGAACCAAAAAAACCACGATAAGCTGAAAGAGGTGAAGGGTGAGGTGCTTTAAGAATACAATGCTTTGTTTTATCTATCAATCTTTCTTTTTCTTGAGCTGGTCTACCCCAAAGTATAAAAACTACATTCTCTAATTTTTGACTAATAATTTTAATCGTTGCATCTGTAAAGTTTTCCCATCCCTTAGCTTTATGAGAGTTCGCCTCAGAAGCTCGTACACTTAAAACTGCATTGATTAATAAGACACCTTGTGATGCCCATGAACTTAAATTTCCACTTAAAGGGTAAGAACATCCTATATCATCAACAAGCTCTGTAAAAATATTTTTTAATGATGGAGGAAAGGCAACTCCATCTTGAACTGAAAAAGAAAGCCCATGTGCTTGATTTACACCATGATATGGATCTTGTCCTAATATGACAACTTTAACATCTTCAAACTCCATAGAGTTATATGCATTAAATATATCTTTACCCTTTGGATAAACTATATATCTTTTTTTCTCCTCTTGCAAAAAAAGCTTGAGATCGTAAAAATATTGTTTGGAAAACTCATCTTCTAAAACTTTTTTCCAACTCTCTTTGATCTGAGGATTCACTTTATTCATTAAGTACCTTCGTATTAAAAATAAAGGATTATAACAAAAGAGGAATAAAATATAGGTGGGGATAAATTATAAAGTAAAGAGGGTACAATAGAGTAAGATTAAATCAAAGAGAAGCAGTAAGACAGGAATAAGTTAATGATTAAAGTAAATTGAACGTAATAGTAAGTAAATAGTATAAAAGCGAGAAGATAAAAAAGAGAGGTAATAAATGATCGAACTAGGCAGCGACCTACGTTTCCAACCCTGAGAGGGTCAGT
>Ga0193960_1000002_pt1 | contig 192986 bp, 198 predicted proteins | sample FB_3_MG_FD_140338 | JGI IMG/M metagenome (GOLD analysis project Ga0193960, IMG submission 140338) | Microbial mat bacterial communities from the Broadkill River, Lewes, Delaware, United States - FB_3_MG | ecosystem: Environmental > Aquatic > Freshwater > River > Microbial mats | place: USA... | reverse complement strand
AGTTTGTGCAGTATGTTGTACTTTTGCATTCATAGCACGTACATCATGACTTGCACTTGTAAGATTATCATTTGCACGAATGATCTCTTTTTTACTTTCAATTGCATCTGCAATAGAAGTTTGAATCTCATCACGAATAAGTGTAGCAGTATCGTTTGCTTCTTGTGTAACGTTTACAGATTTTTCAACATTGTTTCCAACACCAAGCGCTGTTGTAGAGAGTTCATGTGCAATAGAAGCATTTTCATTTGATGAACGCTTCGTATTGTCTATAAGGTTATGAAGCTCTGTTGTAAAGCGGTTAAACTCCCCTGCTATCTCGCTGATCTCTTGTGGAGAATCGGTATCTATCTGTTTTGTGAGATCTTTACTCTTTGTCAGAGCATTGATCTGTTGTTTAAACTTGTTAATAGGATCAATTAAACTGATCTTTGTAACATAAATACTCACAGCAAGAATAAAAATAACAATAAGAAATGAATAGAGTAAGATAGAGTTACGTAAGTTATCACTTGTCTCAAGAACTTCAGCTTTATCTACTTCAGAGATAATCGCCCACTGAAGATCTTCACTTATCTCCAAGAGACTATACGAAGAGAGTACTTGTGAACCAAGATAATCTGTGATGATCTTTGTATCACTTTTACCAGTAAAAACCTCCTGTGTAGCTGTTGTTTTTACACTTCCTTTTTGAGGGTTTGCAAAGGAGTTACGAAGGGAGTGTGTTTGTGGATTGAGATAACTGTCACTTCGCATGAGAAGATCTTTTCCTACTAAATAATCCTCTTGAGATTTGTCATATCCTTCACGATAGTTCATTGTTTTGCTGATACTTGCGTCATTGATCTGCAATGCTATAACAAGAGGGTACTCTCCATACATTTTGACCCGTTTAGCAAGGAACATTGCGGGTTCGTTGTTACTAGGGGCATAAGGGTGCATATCGCTAAAAACAATCTTCTCACTTTGAAGTGCTTTGAGAAAAACTTCAGCTAAAGCAGAGTCTTTTAAAGAACCGTATTTAAGATTTGCCCCATAATCACTCTCTTTCGCTACACTATAAACAACACGTCCACTACGAGAGTCAATCAAAAAAAGATCATAGTAGGCATACTCTTCAACAAAGTTTTGAAAAAACTTCTCAAGAGCTCCTGTAGAGCGCTTAATCTTTGTATTTTCAACAGGAAAAGGAAGATCTTCTTTGAGTTCAAGCTCTTCACTGATATTATCAAGCTCATTATAGAGTAAAGAGACAGCTTGTGTTTTTGAGAGAATCTCAAGGTCAGCTTTTTTTTGTTCAAAATACTGTTCTAATGCACTTTTTTTGACACTGTTTGCATTGGAGAGTTTGTTGATACTATCGAGCATCATCTCTTCTGATACTTTAACAACACTGAGTGTGGCAAGAAAAAGAGTAAGGGCAAAAAGGGAGATGGTGATAAGTGAGAGCATACGCACTTTAACTGAGACACGATTCATGGAGTGTTCCTTAGAGTATAAGAGTTTTTTAAAAATGTAGCAAAAATCTCTTGGCGAAGAGCTTAATAAGGCTAAATATACAAGCTTTGTAACACTTGTGTTATAATCGCCATACAAGAGATCATAAGGGGTGTTTACAATGGTTACTTTGCAGCAAAAAATCTCACAGGCAAAGACAAAACTTTTGTTAGAGTACCCATACTTTGGTACGCTTGCATCTAAAATTGAACTCCTGCAAAATGATGATATAGAAGCATTTAAAAGTGATGGAAAATCTATAGAGTACAGGGCTGAGTATCTTCAAGAACTCTCTGTTGAGGAGTTGGAGTTTATCTTAGCAAATGGTGCAATGCATACCTCTTTAGCACACCAAAATAGAAAAAATAAGCGTAGTGGTTGGCTTTGGCAGATGGCAACAGACCTTGCCATAAACGACATGTTGGTGCAAAATGGTCTCTCTCTTCCACAAAGGGCACAATATCGCAAACGCTTTAGTGGGATGTATGCAGAAGAGATCTATGCCCAGCTTCAAGATGATATTTTACGTGCTGATGAAGATCTTGAGTATGAAGCGCAAGATGCTGACGATGTAGAACCAAACGATACTCCAAAAGATTCACAAGAACAAGATCTACAAGAGGAGATTTTAGCTGAACAGCTTTTTGCCCAAGAAGCACTTTCGCTTTTAATAAAAGAGGTAAAAAATGGGGATGAGCCAAAAAGTATAGAGCGTTTTTTCTCGTTTACACCATTAGGCAAGATAGACTGGAGAGAGGAGTTGCGATCTGCAATTGATAGATATCTACAAGATCAGTTTGTACTTATCCCTCCAAGTAAAAAACTTTTATATGAGGGGATCTACTTGCCCTCAAGTATAAGTGAAACATTTCGCCTTGTAATAGCTGTTGATTCTTCAGGTTCAGTAGATGAAACACTTTTAAATACCTTTTTAGGCGAAGTGAACTTACTGATGGAAGTGGTGCAAAACTACGAGATAGATCTTTTAGTATGTGATGATAAGATCCAGCAACATGCAAGTTTTCTCAGTGGTGAGACGCTCACTTGTAAGATAGTTGGAGGGGGTGGGACAAATTTTGTACCTGTTTTTGAATATATACAAACAGAGTTGATAGATACACAGCTTTTGCTCTATTTTACTGATCTTGATGGGAAGTTTCCTAAAGAGAGACCAAATTATGAAGTGAAATGGATCTCTTCAAAAGAGAAAGAGATCCCTTTTGGAGAGATACTTATTTTGCAAGATTAACTATAAGAGAGTTGATTTTTTCCATTTTGTTTCGCATTGTAGAGACGCATATCTGCTTCATTGAGCATATCATCAAGAGTTTGTTCTGGCTGATTACATACCCCTACAGAGATGGTAAAAGAGTAATTTTCCCCTTGTGCAGTTGTAAGAGTATTGCTTTGGACCTCTTTGCGAATCTGCTCAAGTCGTTCTTCTGCTTCAAGAGAGCTTTGATTTTTAAGTACTACACAAAACTCTTCCCCTCCAAAACGTGCGACAAGATCAGTTGATCTTGTGTTGGAGCGTAAAATATCTCCCAGTGCTATAATAGCTTTGTCCCCCTCATCATGACCGTAAGTGTCATTGACAGATTTAAAGTTATCAATATCGATCATTGCAATCGTAAAAGACTCATCATTTATAAGAGCAGAGGAGAAGTACTCATTCATATCTTTGTAAAAATAGCGTCTGTTGTAAAGACCGGTGAGATAGTCTCTATGTGCGCTATTTATAATAAGTTGAATATTCTCTAAAGCTTCAATGGAGTTGTTGATACGACAAGCAAACTCCTCTTTTGAAAATGGTTTTTTAATGTAGTCGTTTGCCCCATTTTTCAAAAATAGCGCTGTGAGTTGTTCATCGTTGTTGTTTGAGATCGCTATAATAGGAAAGTCGTTTTTTGTATACTCTTTACGCAACTCAATAGTAAGATCTAAACCATTCATAACTGGCATGTGGTAATCAGTAAGTACTAAAGAAAACTTAGGATTTCCTTCGATGATCGCAAGTGCTTCTTCTCCATGTGCGACTGTAACAACTTTGTAAAACATATTTTCAAGCATCGCCTGCATCTGTTTACGAAAAACAATAGAATCATCTACGACCAAGATAGTATGCTCTTTGTTTTTTTGAAGCCTTTTGATCGTTTGTATAATATAGTGAATATCATTGACACCACTTTTACTTACATAATCGATAATATTTTTTTTGAGTATCTCTTGGCGGAACGCTTTGTCAATATTTCCACTCAGTACAATAACGTGGTTCTCTCTTTTAAGGGCATAATCTACCACCTCTCCATCTGGAGCATCGGGCAGATTAAGATCTAAGAGTGTTACAAAATACTCATAACGTTGTAAAAAAAGTTTTGCTTCGGCAAAGCTAAAAGCCACATCAACTTCTATCTTGAGTTCTGTAGCTATTTTCTTAGCGATGAGCTTTGCTAATGTTTTATTATCTTCTACTACTAAAATTCTTGGCATATAATTATCCTTCATAGTGAAATTATAGAATAATGTAAACTAAAAAAGGGTTAAATAAGTAGAGTTTTCGGTATTTATCGTTACTATCCTTTTTATGGATTTTACAAAGAGTACAATAAGCGAGCTTCTTAGCGGCAAGAATGTTTTTCTTACAGGTGGTGCAGGTGTTGGAAAAACAACAATCACCAATGAGGTGATCGAGCATTTTGAAGCCGAAGGGAAAAAAGTAGCCAAACTTGCATCTACAGGAATGGCGGCTACACTTATCGGAGGACAAACACTTCATAGTTTTTTAGATCTTGGGATCGCCTCAAATATAATAGAGCTAGAACAAAGAGGCAAGCTTAATATTGCTAAAAAAACAAAAAAGCTTCTTGCAAATATCTCTTTAGTGGTGATTGATGAGATCTCAATGGTGAGTGCTTCTTTGTTAGAGATGATAGCACTGCGTCTAAAGCAGGCAGATTATAGAGGTGTTTTACTTGTTGTGGGAGACTTTTTACAGCTTCCTCCCATAGCACGTGCGTACCAAAAAGTAGAGTTTGCTTTTCAAAGCGAATCGTGGAGTGCATTTGCATTTAAAAAAATTGAACTCAAACATATCTATAGAACTGATGATGAAAAGTTTATTGCACTTTTAGGGCATGTACGTTTTGGCAGAGTAGATGAAGCGGTACATACGCAGTTAAACCAATTTATAAAACCACTGCCACACGATCTGAGTGCATTTACTTTTTTATTTGGAAAAAACAGCTCTGCTGCTGCACATAATAAGATGCAACTCTCATTTATAGAGAGTGAACTTTTTATACGTGAAGTGGAGACGATTCGGCATTCGCAAAAAGTTCAAGACCAAGAGATAGAGCGTTTTTTACAGGATGCACGTATTGAAAAAGAGTTAGCATTGAAAGTGGGTGCTCCTGTGCTCTTTACAAGAAATGCTTGGAACTATTTTAATGGTGAGAGAGGTATTGTTGTAAACATAGATCCCAATTATGTGTATGTTCAAAAAAACGATGCAAGAGTGATAAAACTTGAGCGTGTGGCACAGTCAAAAACAAACTGGGTTGAAAAAAAGATAGCAGGGGAGGTACAACTCATAGAGGAGGCAAGTTTTACACTCTATCAGTATCCAATTAAGTTGGCATTTGCCATAACTATACATAAATCACAAGGGATGAGTATAGAAGATCTGATCATTGAGACAAATGAGATCTTTGCTCCATCACAATTTTATGTGGCACTCTCACGGAGTTGTAACCCATTTAGGTTAATACTTATAGCACCTTCGAGACAATGGTATGATTTAGCGTATGTAGATGAAAGAGCGTTGCGTTTTGTAGAGGGTTCTTGGGAAGCGAGTTCCCAAGAGAGAGAAGATTAAAGGTCACCTTCGTGTTTTGCAAGATACTCAGCAACACCATCTGCTGTATCTTTCATACCTTCATCACCTTTTTGCCAACCAGCTGGACATACTTCACCATGCTCATTTGTAAATAACATAGTATCAACCATACGAATCATCTCATCGATGTTACGTCCAAGTGGTAAGTCATTGACCACTGCATGACGTACTGTACCATCTGCATCAATTAAAAATGATCCACGAAGTGCTACAGAGTGACCAAAAAGTACATCATAGTCTTTAGAAATTTGTTTGCTTAAGTCTGCTACAAGTGGAAATTTAACACGCCCAATACCACCTTGATTTACTGGAGTTTCTCTCCATGCAAAGTGAGAAAATTGACTATCTACAGAACAACCGATCACGTTGATTCCACGGCTTTTAAACTCTTCGATTCTGTGTGAGAAAGCGATGATCTCAGATGGACATACAAAAGTAAAGTCTAGTGGGTAGAAGAAAAGTACAGCACCTTTTTCCCCTAAGTTTTCCATTAAGTTAAAATCTTCTACGATTGAACCATCAGCAAGTACTGCTGAAGCTGTAAAGTCTGGAGCTTTGTTTGTTACTAACATCTATTAATCCTTATCTATTTAAAATTTTGTGTGAGTATTCTAACGAAACTAAATTGATAAGAGTCTGAGAGCCAAGAGTAATAATATTATTTAAGGATAAATTTTATCTTTTGTTAAAAATAGTAACTTATTTATATTTTTCTTGGAGGGACTTTACATGTTCATAATTTTTCTTTTGAGTGGCTACAAGTTCATCAAAAGCTAAACCTTTTATTATGGTTTTATAAAGGTTTGGTTTATTCTTCTTCCAGTTTCTTATAGTTTTTACATCTACAGCTAAATAGCCTGCAATATCTCGTTGCGTCATAAGAGTCCTTTAAAATTATTAAATTACATAAGAACACTTAATAAAACAACAAGCCATTATTTTCCCCTTTATTGCGATAGAGAGGGAATATTTGCCCATTCAAGCTTTATAAAGTTAAGTTATGGAACTATGTTGCGTTTATTAAAGGATATTTGTGAATTTATATGAAAAACAAAAGAGAAATAAAGGGCTCTTAACAATTATATTTTTTCTACTTTTTTGTGGTTTTTTTGCCTTTGTTGCAATTTTTTATTTTTTTGAAACAAAAAGTTTTCAGCGTTTAGAACATATGCATAACAGTAAGATCCGAGAATCTTATATGAAAAGTTTGCGTACACATCTACAAAAAAACTGCACACAGCAGTTAGAAGTTTTTATTGATGATGATGTCAAAAATGCCTTGAAAAACAAGCAACGTGATACACTTTATGCTTTGACCCATAAGCTTTTTGAAAAAGCAAAACAAAAAGATCCCTATTTAAAAGTACTACACTTTCATCTTCGTGATGGAAGCTCTTTTTTACGTGTACATAACCCAGACTCTTTTGGAGACAAAATAGCGCAAGAGAGAGCTTATGTAGCTTGGGTCCATAAAACGCAAAAGAGAGTTTATGGATTTGAAAAAGGGCGTATTGATACACCATTTTATAGAGTTATAGAGCCTCTTTTTGTTGATGGAGAGTATATTGGTGCAGTTGAAATAGGTGCATCTCCTCAAAAAGTTTTAGACCTTGTGAGTGAGTATAATGCAATCGAAGGTGCTCTTATTTTCTTTGATACAGAAAAACCTATCGTTTTTGACAATATATCAAATAAAAAACTTTTGCAAAACTACATGCATAACTTCACAATGCAACGAAGTGAACACTCAACTGTAAAAGAGGCAAATAGAATATATAAGTTTTATACTTTTGATATTAAAAGTTTTGATGATAAAACAATTGGGGAGTTTATCTTTTTTTACGATTTTACCCATTATTATAAAGAGTTTGATAAAGCGATTGCCTTTATGATCTGTTTGGCGATTTTGCTTCTTATCATTATGTTTATAATGATGCGCCTTTTGGTTTTGAAGCATCAAAAAAGTTTGCAAAGTGTAAACGAAAGAACACAAGCGATCTTAGATCTGCAATCTGACATCGTAATAGTGACCAATGGCGATGAGATTATTGAGATCAATGAGAAGTTTCTGGAGTACTTTGCGTATAAAACGCTCAAAGAGTTTAAGCAAGAGTATCGTTGTGTTTGTGAGCTTTTTATAGCGGGTGAGGGGCTTGTTAGCCCAATGATGGGAAATGATGTTTGGACAGAGTATCTCTTAAAAAATCAAGATAAAGATAATATAGCCAAGATTGATCTTGCTGGTAAAAGTTACCTTTTTGCACTCCATGCACAAAAGCTTTATAGCAAACAAGAGCAAAAAGTAGAGATCGTTGTGACTATGCAAGATATCACTCTTTTAAAGATGAAAGAGCGTGAACTTGCCAATTATTTAAAACTTGTGGACCATAATATTATGATCTCTTCTACAGATCTGCAGGGGAATATTACCTATGTATCTCAAGCGTTTATGGAAGTGAGTGGTTACGACAAAGAGGATCTCTTAGGTGCAAACCATCGCATAATACGCCATGAAGATATGCCTTGTGATGTTTTTGAAGACTTATGGAATACTATCTCCCAAGATAAAGTATGGCATGGGGAGATCAAAAACAAAAAGCATGAAGGGGGTTCTTTTTGGAGCAATACTTGGATCCATCCAAAATTTAATCAGCATGGGGTAAAAGTAGGATATACAGGCGTACGTCACGATATAAGTGATAAAAAAATACTCGAAGAGATGGCTATTACTGATGGACTCACAGCTTTATATAATCGACGCTATTTTGATATCAAAGCCCCACAAATTATCAATATTGCAAAACGGGAAAATAGATGCTTTTGTTTTATGATCATAGATGTTGATCACTTCAAACTTTATAACGATACTTATGGGCATCAAAAAGGGGATGAAGCTCTTCAAAGTGTTGCAAAAGAGATGATGCATAGTTTTAAAAGAGCGGGAGATTATTGCTTCCGTTTAGGTGGGGAAGAGTTTGGCGTTATCTTTGGTGTTAAAAGTAAAGAAGAAGCATACGAAATGGCTGAGGGTTTAAGAGTAAGTGTAGAAGATCTTCATATAGAGCATAAAAAAAGTTCTGTGAGTCAATACCTCAGTATCTCTATAGGTTTAGTGTGTAAAGCCGCAGTAGATGTAACAAATATAGCGCAAGTTTATAAGCAAGCAGATACACTGCTATATGAAACGAAAACTTCAGGACGCAATAAGGTAAGTATCTAGTTTTGAAGATTTAGTAAAATTTACGAACTCTTAGCTATAATTGCGTCGATTTATGGAGCAAGACTCCGTACTTCAATAAGGAAAATCGATGACTAAAGAGTACATATTTACTTCAGAGTCTGTAACAGAGGGGCATCCTGATAAGATGGCAGATCAGATCAGTGATGCAATTCTGGATTATATTATTGAACATGATCCAAATGCACGTGTAGCGTGTGAAACATTGGTATCGAATGGTTTTTGTGTAATTGCAGGCGAACTGAAAACAACGGCGTACGCGCCAATGCAAGAGATTGCAAGAGAGGTGGTTCAAGAGATTGGCTATACAGATGCAACGTATGGTTTTGACCATCGTTCGGCTGCAGTTTTAAATGGTATTGGGGAACAGTCACCCGATATTAATCAAGGTGTAGATCAAGCAAGTGGAGCAATAGGTGCAGGTGACCAAGGACTTATGTTTGGGTATGCTTGTCGTGAGACAGATGTGTTAATGCCTATGCCTATCTACTATGCACATAGACTAACACAAAAACTAGCTGAGGTTCGTAAAGAGGGGATTATCCCTTACCTACGTCCTGATGGAAAAGCACAGATCAGTGTGAAGTATGTAGATGATCAACCTGTAAGTGTAGAAACAGTTGTTATCTCAACACAGCACGCACCTGATGTTACTCAAGAGAAGATCCATGAAGATGTGATAAGTGAGGTGATCAAAAAAGTGATCCCTGCTGAACTTCTTAGTGAAAATACCGTTTTTCATATCAACCCAACAGGAAAGTTTGTTATAGGTGGACCACAAGGTGATGCAGGTCTTACTGGACGTAAGATTATCGTAGATACTTATGGTGGAAGCTGCCCTCATGGTGGTGGTGCATTCTCTGGAAAAGATCCTACCAAAGTAGATAGAAGTGCAGCATATGCAGCACGTTGGGTTGCAAAAAACCTCGTAGCATCTGGTGCATGTGACAAAGCAACAATTCAGGTAGCTTACGCAATCGGTGTTGTACAACCCGTATCTATTATGGTTGATACACATGCAACTGCAAAGGTTGCAGAGAGTAAAATCGAAGCGTGTGTAAGTGAGATCTTTGATCTTTCCCCTAAAGGGATCATAGACTCTTTAGACCTTTTACGCCCTATCTATAAAAAGACAGCCGCTTACGGACATTTTGGACGTGAAGAGGAAGGTTTTACATGGGAAAGAACAGATAAAGTAGATGAGATCAAAGCTTACTTAGGGCTATAAAAATAGAACTGAGAAAAGCTCTCTAGATAGAATAATAATCGTTATCAAAAACCCATGCTTGGGGCTTTTGGTAACTCCGCAAATGTAACTTCTTTTCTAATTTAAACTTCTATAGAGTTTTTTTTAGCTCCCTTTAAAAATCTAAAGTGTATAGTTTCCTAAATTATATTTAGGAGAACAAAATGTCAGTATACATTAATGATACATGTATTAACTGTGGTGCTTGTATTGATGAGTGTCCAGTAGAAGCAATCGTAGATGAGGATGATAATCCAACTGGTGAAGAGATTTACTACGTTTATCCAGATAAATGTGTAGAGTGTGTAGATCACCACGATGAGCCTGCATGTGCTACTGCATGTCCAACTGAAGGCTGTATCACTTGGGATATGCCGTTTACTGCTGAGCATAAAGATCACTTCAATGGTGCAAACTACGAAGGTGGTAAAAATTATGTAATGGATGATGCTGACGCTGAAATGCCATTTCATTCAGAAATCAGCATTGATGATCGTAAAAGTAAAGCAAGTATCATCGATTAATACTTATCTCTAAATTACAACTCCTTTTATGGAGTTGTCTTCTTCTATTTTCTTTTGCCGATATACTATGGCAAAAATATCTGCTTTTCAATATCTTTAGCATTTTAATCTAAAAAATCTATTTTTTTTGGTATAATTCCACCCTATTTTTTATATATACTAGGAGATTTGATGGAAAGAACACTATCAATAATAAAGCCAGATGCAGTTGCTAAGGGAGTTATCGGTAAGATTTTAGATCGTTTTGAGAGCAACGGTTTAAAAATTGCTGCAACAAAAAAACTTCAACTTTCTCGTAAAGATGCAGAAGCATTTTATGCAGTTCATGCTGAAAGACCTTTCTTTAACGACTTAGTTGACTTTATGATCAGTGGTCCAGTTGTTGTATCAGTTTTAGAAGGTGAAAATGCAATGGCTAAAAATCGCGAACTTATGGGTGCTACAAACCCTAAAGAAGCTGAGCCAGGTACTATCCGTGCTGATTTTGCTGAAAATATTGATGCAAATGCTGTTCATGGAAGTGACTCTCTTGAAAACGCAGCAATTGAGATTGCATTTTTCTTTTCTGAGAGAGAAATTTCATAATTCATTAAATGAATATTCAATTAAGAAAAGTAACTTCAACACCTATAGATTTTGAGATAAAATCTGAAAATATAGCATTTAAAGGTTTTTTACAGTACCATAGCGGCAAACTTATCTTGCTACACGCAAACTTAAGTGGTGCTATGGAGATCGAGTGTGATACCTGTGCTACTAAGTTTGAGTTACCTTTGAGCAACGACATTGAGTTTTTCATATCCGATGGTATTTATGAAGATGAAGATGGTATCGAATTAGATGTAGTAGAAGCACTCAATGGTTCTGTAGACATGGAAGAACTTTTGGCTTCTGAATTGGAACTAATTCGAAGTGATTATCACAGTTGTCCAAACTGTAAAGATTCAGAACTCGACTTTGAGTTGTAACAAAATTTAAAAAAAGGAAAAAAAATGGCAGTACCTAAGAGAAGAGTATCCCATTCTCGCGCAGCGAAAAGAAGAACTCACTATAAAATTAAATTAGCACGTCCAGTAAAAGATAAAGATGGAACTTATAAACTTCCACACCACATCAATACTACGACTGGTGAGTACAAATAAATAGATGGTGACGATTGCTATAGATGCAATGGGTGGGGACTTCGGTCCCGAACCAATTGTTAAAGGTTGTGTTGCGGCACTAAAAAAGAAACAGTTTAGACCAATACTCGTAGGAAAAAAATCAGAAATTTTACCTCTGTTACCAAAAAGTTATAGAGATAAGATTTTAATTATCGAATCAGATGATGTAATCTCAATGTCTGATGCAGCTACAGATGCTGTAAAAAGAAAAGAGAGTACGATCTATAAAGCTGTAGAACTTGTAAAAAATGGTGAAGCTGATGGTGTTGTTTCAGCAGGTCACAGTGGCGCTACAATGACTTTAGCAACATTGCGTTTAGGACGTTTACAACATGTTTCTCGTCCTGCTCTTGTAACACTTATGCCAACGAAGACAGGGCGTCGTTCTGTTGTTTTAGATGTGGGAGCAAATGTTGATTCTAAACCTGAACATCTAGCAGAGTTTGCTGTTATGGGTGGATGTTACGCTGAAGATGTTTTAAAGATCCAAGAACCAAGTATCGGAATACTTGCAAATGGTGAAGAGGACTCTAAAGGAAATGAGGTAACAAAAGCTGCTCATAAGATCCTCAAAGGCTACAAAGGCTTTAAAGGAAATGTTGAAGGAAGTGATATCTTCAATGGCTCTTGCGATGTTATCACATGTGATGGTTTTGTAGGAAACCTTGTGTTAAAAGCGAGTGAAGGGGTTGCCTCAACTATCAGTCAGCTTATAAAAGAGTATATTCGTAAGTCACCTGTAGCAATAACTGGTGCTCTTTTGATGCGTAAAGTTTTTAAGCTTCTTAAAAAAGAGATCGATTATGCAGAGATTGGTGGCGCTCCTCTTATAGGGATCAAAGGGTGTGCTATAGTGAGTCACGGTAAAAGCAACTCCAAAGCTATCCAAAATGCAATTTATCAAGCTATCAATTATGTTGATACAGGGGTAAATGAGCATATTATCACAAGACTTGCAGAGTTGAAACAAAAGGAAAACTAATGGCTTATGCAGCTTTTAGATCTATTGGTGCGTATGCTCCAGAAAAGATACTAACAAATGAAGATCTTGCTGGGATGGTAGATACCTCAGATGAGTGGATTGTAAAACGTACAGGGATCAAAGAGCGTCATATAGCTGCAGATGATGAGAGAACAAGCGATATGGGTGCAAAGGCTGCACTTCAAGCGATCGAGCGTAGCGGTATAGCAAAAGAGGATATAGACCTTGTTGTTTGTGCTACGATCTCTCCTGATTATTTTTGTATGCCTTCTACTGCAACTGTTATTGCAAAAAAAATAGGTTTAGAGGGTGCTACTGCCTTTGATATCTCTGCTGCATGTACAGGTTTTGTTTATATTCTCTCCATTGCTAAAGCATTTATTGAGTCTGGCATGAAAAAGAATGTACTTATAGTAGGTGCAGAAAAGCTCTCTGCTATAACAGACTATACAGATAGAGGTACATGTATCCTTTTTGGTGATGGAGCAGGTGCGGCAGTTGTGAGTGCTACAGAGAATAAAGAGGAAGCGATTATCGATATTCATACCGGTGCTGATGGAACTTTTGCTGATCTTTTGATGACACCTAATGGTGGAAGTGGTTCTGCACACGATTCACTTGATCAAGAGGCTTCAAGCTGTTATATGCAAATGAAGGGCAATGAAACATTTAAAGTTGCTGTACGTACATTGACAAAAGATGTGGTTGAGATTTTACAAACAAATAATATTAAGAGCGAAGCGATCAATCACTTCGTGCCACACCAAGCAAACTATCGTATTATAAAAGCGGTTGGAGATGCGCTTGAGCTTAAAGAGGAACAAGTAGTTCTTACTGTGGCAAAATTTGGAAATACTTCAGGGGCTTCTATCCCTATGGCTATTAATGAAATATACAATGAGGGGAAACTAAAAGCGGGTGAATTGATGCTTTTAGATGCTTTTGGAGGTGGACTTACATGGGGAAGTGCACTTGTACCTTTTTCCCCTTTGAAATAGTCTTTATCTTCTATTAAGAGCAAGTAGCAGACGTTTATGAAACTTATCTGCATCAGGAAGTAAAAGCATTGCTTCTCTTAGTTTTTCTCCCCACATAGGGTTTGGAAAATAACTATCCTCTTCAAAACGTGCCATTATATGAATATGCACACGTGGCAACATATTGGCAAAAGATGCCATATTTATCTTTTTAGGTTTATAGTAATGACGCATCTCATGCTCAACAATATCGTAAATCTCCCACAATCTCTCCCGAACATCTTTTGGAAGATCTCCTAGTTCTTTGTAAGGCTCTTTAGTAAATATCTTAAGCCAAGGAATCTCGCTCTCATGAGTCTCTATAGTGAAGTCTGCTTCTTCGTATAGTAACATAGCTTTGCCTTTGTACTTTTTGAATTATTATAGCTTAATTTTGTGGGGATGTATCAAAGTGGGGAGGAGAAAAGAGTTTTAATCTCTTTTCCCGCGATAGTTCGATGGTCTAGAAGATCTTGAAGATCTATTTCTTGAGTTTCCTCTAGAGTTACCATTAGTGCTTCTTCTTCTGCCACCTCTGTTGCGTGAATCTCTTTTTTGTGAAGCGCGTGCTAAGATCTTTTCAAGTTTATCGGCAGGGATACCAATAGAGTTTGGACCTTTAATCTCTTGTTTGTCTAAGATCATAGAGATAAGTTTAAAAATAATCGTTGGCTCATCAAGATCCTCTTTAAGAGAGTCTAAGATTTTGTGCGCTTCATCATAGATAGATTGATTTTCTATATTTTTTACGATGCTCTCTATATTGAGTTTGCGTAGGTCATTTTTACTTGGAACAAAAGCATGCTCCATTGTTGTACCCACTTTTGCTTTGATACGTTGTAGCTCTTTGAACTCTAAAGGGGTTAGTAAAGTGATCGCTTTTCCTTTTGTCCCTGCACGTCCTGTACGACCGATACGGTGTACATAACTTTCAGGATCAAAAGGGATATGGTAGTTAAATACATGAGAGATATTGTTCACATGGATACCACGAGCGGCAACATCTGTTGCTACGAGTACTTTTACGGAGTTGTTTTTAAAGCCTTTGATCACATTTTCACGTTGTCTTTGCTCCATATCTCCATGAAGCCCATTTGCAAGGTAACCTGCATTTGAAAGAACATTTGAGAGGCGATCTACTTCGCTTTTTGTACGACAGAAAACTACAGACTTTTGTGTAGTTTCAGAGTCCATTAAACGGATGATAGCATCATCACGCTCAGACTCATCGATCACATAATAGAGCTGTTCAATATCTGCATTTGTAGTTTCCCCTTTTGTGATGGAGATAAATTCAGGTTCTTGCAGAATTCTATTTGCAAGTGTCTTAATCGGCTGTGGCATCGTAGCAGAGAAAAGAAGTGTTTGGCGCTCTGTTGGAAGATAAGAGAAGATCTCATTGATATCATCTAAAAATCCCATATCAAGCATCTCATCTGCTTCATCAAGTACTACCATGCTTGGAGCAAAACTATCTAACATCCCTTTTTTTAGAATATCTAAAAGACGTCCCGGAGTAGCTACAACGACACTCGCACCTCTTTTAATTAAGTCTATTTGGCGGTTGTAAGAACTTCCTCCGAAGATCGTAACTGTACGTATACCCATGTTGCGGCCAAAGCGAAAAAGCTCATCGCTTACCTGTGTAGCCAACTCACGTGTAGGAGTGATTACTAAAAGCTCAACACCCCCTTTGTTATGCATGTTGCTTAGAGCTGGAAGTCCAAATGCCGCAGTTTTTCCTGTTCCTGTATGTGCTTGTCCAACAATATCTTTACCATTTAAAATGACAGGGATAGCTGCTGCTTGAATTGGAGAAGGTGCAGTAAAACCTGCTTCTTTAATACTTTTGAGTATCTGTTTTTTTAATCCTAGTTCTTCAAATGAGAGAACTTTTTCTTCTGTTTGTGCATTTTCTTGCATCATTTACCTTTATGTTAAGGAGATGATACATGTCAAATACCTTCCCCTCGAAAATATAAATGGAATTATAACTAAATAAACCTCGTAATTAATTAAGGATTTCTATATTTTAAATTAGTTAAGTTTATACATGAGTAGAATATTCCAGATAGATTCAAGCCTGAGTTTCTATTTATTTTAAACTATTTTATTATATTATTCCATAAAGAATTGTAGAGTATTTTTTTGAGTCTATTTTACAAAGGGTGAAGATGTTTTTTCAGAAGTATAGTATCTATTTTTCATTGGTGCTAGTTGTAGTTATGGGTCTTGTCTCATGGTCTTTATATATGCAAAAAACAGAGATGATGCAACAGAGCTATCAAAATGAGCGAGAAGAGTTTTACAAACAGTTTCATGAGCAAGAAAAATCTGCTTTGATGCAACGGGTAGAGGAGTTAAAAAAATCTGCATTTACTCAGAGTCAAGAGTTAGAACAAAAAGCTACATATAAACTTACACAACAGCTAGATACAATCTATGAACATATTCATGCTTTATATGAAAGATATAAAAGTGTTGGCGATGAGAGAATGCAACAAAAAGTGATTGATCTTTTAGAATATGGGGTAAGTGCAAACATGCAAGATACAATTTTCTTAAGTGATTTTCAGACAAATATTATCTATTCTTATATGTTTGATATGTCTGCAGAAGAGTTTTCACAGTATCAAGATAAGGATGGAAGAAGTATAGCTTTAGAGTTACTTCAAAAAGTGCAAAAGTATTCTCAAACTTATGTGTACACAACAACACCAGAAGAGAATAAACAACTTATCTATGCAAAAAAACTTGATCTTTTTGATTGGTATATTGCACAAAGAGTTGATCTCTCTAAAGAGTACAAAGAGTTTGAAGAAAACTTCTCTAAAGAGGTGGGGTATTTAGCGATGCAATCCAAAGAGTTTGCAGCTTTGTATGATAAAAACAAAGAACTTTTTGTATATACGAAAAAAGGGGCGGAGTTTGATGCAACCTATATCGATACAGTGGCTAAACATTTAATGAATCATAACAGTTGGTATAAAAATGAACTTGATAATAATCAATACTACAGTGTTTATATAGATCCGATTGACAAATATCTTATATATGCAGTCTCTAAAGGGGAGAATATAGAGTAGTAAAAAGAGATATAAAATATAATTTTTATCCTTTATCTTTGTATTACTTTTGTTCAAGTATACTCTAGGTATGCAAAAAGCAAAGAAACTTATTTTATCACTCTTGGTTGCAGTGTTATGCTTTTTAAGTTTTCATGACTATATGATAAGTGATAAGGAACTTTCACAAAGTTATGTTAGCTCTCATGTAATGCAAGATCTTCAAGAAGATCATTCGCTCCATGACACACTGCACCATATTGTTGCACATTTTCAAGTAGCACTTACTTTTTTTGAAATGAAGATAGATGCTAGATCTTTAGCACGTGACGAACATTACTTTTTTTCACTCAAACAAAACTTTTTACGCCCACCGCTTGTATAAACCTTATTTTTAATTTTTATCAATTTTATCTAAAAGGTTTTTTTATGAAACAAACTATTTTTATTAGCTTGATACTATTGTCTCAGCTGAGTGCACTCAGTCTCAGTGAGGTACGCAGTAGTATAAAAACAAGTGCAAAATTTCAAGCCATAGAGTCTAAAAACTCTGCAGCTATAGCTTTGAATAAAGCACAGATGAGTAATGAGGCGGCATCGCTTTTATTGGATCTAGGGTATGCAAAAGAGGAGTTAGGTCAGAAAGGTTTAGAGTATCAAGTCTCACTTTCCCAAAACCTTAAAAACCCTTTTTTACAAAGGGAAAAAACAAAGTACAACTTTTATACAAAAGATTATTACACAACAAAAGAGTTGTATCAACAAAGTCTTTTGGAGTACGAAGCGATTGAAAAGTATCACCTTGCTTGTATAGAAAAAGAGCGTTTTGAATATTTTCAAACACTTCTAGAAAATGAAAATGAGATAGTGCAAAAACTTCAAGATGCTTTTACTCTTGGCGAGATCTCAAAAAAAACACTTATGTTCCATCAGCTTGAATTTTTAAAACTTGCAAAATCAAAAAAAGAGTACTACGGACTTTACGAGCAAAGTTTACTCTCTTTACAAGAGTATATAGAGAGTGAAACAATAGCGTCCCTTGAGTGTAATGACCTTTATGAGATTAGCTCAATGCAGCAAAAAGGACAGATGCAAGATCATAGGAAGTATAGGTTGCTTTTTACGCAAAAAAAATTAAGCGAATTAGATTTGAGTTTCTCTCAAAGTATATTGCCATCATTTACCTATAGTTTTGGCTATGAAAAAGAGCTTGACAAGGATCGTTATGGTTTGAGTGTTTCGATCCCTTTGCAATTTTGGGGGACACAACAAAAAGAGTATGAACAAAGTTATCTAAAGAGATTCAATACAAATGAAAAAGAGCTTGAGAGTTTTGTCAAAACTTACCAGACAGAGGAGTCTCAATATCTGCAAGCTCTTCAAAATAGGTACCAAAATTATGTACTTTACAGCAAAGAGCTTTTGCCCCTTGCAAAAGAGCTTCACGAGCTCTCTACAATCGCTTTGTATGAAGGGGAGGGGAGTAATCTTGAAGCTTTAGACGCATTAAGAAGCTATAAAGAGAATATTTTAGAGTTTATAGAGATCAAAAAAATATACTATAGAGATCTGTTTACATACTATAAAAAGATGGATCTGCAACCAGAGGAGAAGAGATGAGAAGTATCGTATTTTTAGGATTACTAGCTATAGGAGCACTGTATGCTCAAGATAAAATTCTTCTCAATGAGGAGCAAAAGAGAAACTTAGGGATCACAGCATATACATTAAAAGCGCTGAAGAGTTTTCAAGTGGGACCTTTCAATGCAACTGTAGTACGTTCAGCAGATGATAGTGTAGTTTTAAGTGCTACGGTAGATGGAGTTATAGAAAAGATTTCCGTACAAAAGTATGCAGATGTTGCGCAAGGGGAGAAGCTTTTTGTTTTAAGCTCGCAAAATTTAGTACTTTTAGAGCAAAATTATCTTGAACTTTTTTTACAACATCGAGCTTTAGAAGAGATCTTTAGGCGTGATGAAAAGCTTTATGAAAAAGGGATCATTGCACAAAAACGTGTGTTGGCAAGTCAACAGCAGATGCAACATATTGCTATACAACTTCATGCGATGAAGCAGAAACTTCTTTTGTCTGGTTTACAACAAAAAGATATAGAAAAGATCCAAAAGAGTCTTTTTCCTCTTAAAAGTATATCTGTGTTTGCTACGGAAGCAGGAAATATAGAAGAGTTGGCACCCAAAAGAGGAGAACGTGTTGCAGAGGGTGATGTTTTAGCAAAGATAGGCACATATAAAAATTTTTATATAGAGTTTATGATCTCTGGAAAATATAAAGGGCTTATAAGTAAAGGTACTCGATGTTTTTTTGAAGATAAAAAAGCTATAGTAGATACAGTTTCAAAAAATGTGCAGAGTGATACGCAGGCATTCCATGTACGGGCTCTTGTCCAAAATGGGAAAAATCTTGCTGCAGGGTCTTTATATGAAACTTATGTAGAGGTTCTTGATTCTGAAACGTTCAAGATCCCAAAAAGCAGTTTGGTTTTCTCAGCACAACAAGCGTATATTTTTAAAGAGATTCAAGAGGGGTTTTTAGGAGTTGAGGTTGTAATTATTCAAGAAAATGCGAAAGAGTATATTATAAGTGCACCATTAAAAGCAGAAGATAAAATAGCAAACAATGCAACGATAGCACTTTTAAGTGAGATGGAGAAAGAAGATGAGTGAAAAACTTGTTGACTTTGCGCTTTCGCAAAAGTTTTTTATCCTTTTAGGAGCTGTGGCAATCTTACTTTTTGGAAGCTATGCACTACAAAAGCTCCCTGTAGATGCATACCCAGATATTGCACCTACACAGGTAAAGATCATCTTAAAATCTTCAGGTATGACTCCACAAGAGATGGAATCGCGTGTTACCATACCAATAGAGCAGAATTTACAAAATATACCGTATCAAAAGGTGATTCGATCTCTTTCAAAATATGGTCTTTGTGATATCACTATTGATTTTGAGGATAATGTTGATATCTATTGGGCAAGACAGCAAGTTTCTCAGAGAATTGCTGAAGTTATGGATGTTTTACCTCAAGGAGTGAGTGGAGGTTTAGCGCCTATTACCACACCTCTTGGGGAAGTGATAATGTTTACAGTTGAGTCAGAAAGCTTGAGTTTAATGCAAAAGCGTACACTCCTAGACTGGGTGATCAATAAACGGATCCGTATGATAGATGGGGTAGCTGATACAAATGCACTTGGAGGCTATGTAAAAACTTATGAAGTGGTGCCTAACTACAAACAGATGCAACACTATGGGATCTCCTTAGAGCGTTTAACAACACTTCTGCAAGAGAATAATAAAAATGATGGTATCGGGCGTCTCTCTTTAGGGGAACAAAGTCTTTATGTACGCTCAGAAGGTAGATTAAAAGAGATAGCAGATATTAAAAAACTGATTATAGAGCAAAAAGATGGATACAGTATCTCTATAGAAGATATTGCTGAGGTGCGTATAGGTTCTTTAACACGAGCAGGTTTTGTAACAAAAGATGGAGAACAAGAAGCAGTTCAAGGTTTAGTACTCTCAAGAAAAGGGGAAAATACCGCAGAGGTCGTTCAAAAGGTAAAAGAGCAACTCAAAAAAATTGAACAAGATCTTCCAAAAGGAACTTCACTTAATATATTTTATGATAGATCTGATCTTGTCTCTAAAGCGATAGAAACAGTTTCAAAAGCTTTAATAGAAGCTTTGATCTTGATCCTGATAGTGCTATTTCTCTTTTTAGGCAATATAGTATCGGCTTTGAGTGTAGCGATTATTTTACCTTTTGCTGGGATGCTCACTTTTATTGCGATGGAGTATTTTGGTATCAGTGCAAACTTAATGAGTCTGGGAGGTCTAGCAATAGCTATAGGTATTCTTGTGGATAGTGCTGTAGTGATGGTGGAAAATATTAGTGAACATCTTCAAAATAAAGAGTTTAGGCAAGAACCAAAGTTAAGATTAGTCAATATCTCAGCTAAAGAGGTGGCACCTTCTATCTTTACAGGGGTTATTATTATAATTGTTGTGTTTTTACCCCTCTTGACACTAGAGGGTTTAGAGGGAAAACTTTTTGTTCCTGTTGCTCTGAGTATTGTTTTTGCTTTGAGTGCTTCTTTGATTCTGGCATTAACTCTTATTCCAGTTGCAAGCTATTATCTTTTAAAGCAAGAGGTACACAAACTGCCTAAACTTATACTTTTTTTACAAAAATACTATCAAAAGATCTTAGAGTTTAGTCTTGAAAAGAGATATTGGGTTTTTTCTGCCGCACTTCTTTTATGGGGTTTTGCTTTGCTTGCATTTTTGCAAGTTGGTAAAACTTTTATGCCAACACTTGATGAGGGAAATGTTATTATTGGAATTGAGAAGAACCCTTCTATATCGCTAGATGCAAGCAGAGACTTAGACCTTAAAATTCAGCAAGCACTTTTACGTGAAGTTCCAGAGGTGCTCTCTATTGTAGCCCGTGGAGGAAGTGATGAGATAGGCTTAGACCCAATGGGCTTGAATGATACGGACACTTTTTTAGTACTTAAACCAAAAGAGGAGTGGCGTGTACCTTCGAGTGAATGGCTTTTAGAGCAGTTTCGCGAAGTTTTAGATCAGTTTGTTGGGATCGAGTATGGGTTTACCCAACCCATAGCGATGAGAATCTCAGAGATGTTGAGTGGTTCTCGCGGAGATATTGTGATCAATATTTATGGAGAGGAAAACGAGAAGCTAGAAGCACTTGCAAAAGAGATCTATACCCTAACAGAGTCTGTAGAGGGGAGTGTTGATGTGTATAAAAAAGCAAATGAGGGAGTTGCGTATTGGCAAGTAGACTTTAAAGAGGAGTCAATGGCACGTTATGGTGTGAGCCGTGATGCACTCTCAGCTTATTTAAAAACAGCTATAGAGGGAAAAGAGTTAGGAGTGATTCAAGAAGACCTGCGTCGCATAGCACTATTTATAAAGGGTGATGAACACTTTCAAAAGAGTATTAGACACAATAGCGATCTTTTTTATATCTTAGAAGATGGTAGAAGTATCCCAATAGATCAACTTTTGACATTCTCAAAAACTTTAGGACCTGTGCAGATCACACATGAAAACGGTATGCGAAAAAGTATTGTACAAACAAATGTTGAAAATCGCGATCTTGTTGGTTTTGTAGCAGAACTACAAAGCTTGGTAGAGGAGAAAGTAAGTTTGCCACAGGGGTATTTTATTGAGTTTGCAGGGGAGTATGAAAATCAACAACGTGCAGCACAACGACTCTCTTTGATTATCCCTTTGAGTATAGCAATGATCTTTATTCTTCTTTTTTTAACTTTCAATTCGCCATTACAAGCGGTACTGATTTTATTAAATATCCCTTTTGCTCTTATAGGCGGAGTTTTTGGACTTTACTTTAGCGCAGAGTATATGAGTGTCCCTGCTTCAGTAGGTTTTATAGCACTGATGGGAATTGCTGTACTCAATGGTGTGGTGATGGTGGAGCACTTTAACTCTTTGCGTCATAAAGGTTTAGAGCATAAAGAGTTGATTATACAAGGGGCTATGCGCCGACTTCGTCCTGTTTTAATGACAGCAACAATAGCAGCTTTAGGTTTAGTGCCAATGTTGTTTGCAAGTGGTCCAGGTTCTGAGATCCAAAAGCCGCTAGCTATTGTTGTGATCCATGGTCTAATAAGTTCAACATTTTTAACACTTATTCTTCTTCCACTTTTGTATAAACAGTTTGTTTTAAAAAGCAAAAAAACGTTATGATACTTTTATGGAAATATTGACACAATATACGTATGAAGATAAATGGGTTTTAAGATCTGAAGAAGAGATCTTAGAAATTATAGAAGAAGAGGTGGGAGATGCTGATCCAAAAGGTGTTCTCTCTTATGTAAAACAAAACATTGCAGATGGTAAAACGATTACTGTAGGTAGATGTAGATTAAAAAAGAAGAGTTGATAAGATGTTTTTAAGTCCTGATATAGCAAAACTGCTTTTACGCCTAAGTGTTGGGATCATGATGCTTTTTCATGGTTTCCATAAAATTATTCATGGAATAGATGGGATCAAAGCTCTTGTAAGAAACTCTGGAATGCCAGAGTTTTTTGCTTATGGTGTGTATGTGGGAGAGGTGATAGTACCAATCTTTATCGTACTAGGGCTTTATGCTAGAGTCGCTTCACTAGTCTTAGCTTTTAATATGTTTGTTGCTATAGCATTGATGTATTCTGATTCTTTATTTAAACTTGGTAAGTTTGGCTCTCCAGTTATAGAACTGCCATTTTTCTATTTTATTCTCTCTGTTGTGATCTTTTTCTTAGGAAGTGGAAAGTTTTCTATTAATAATAAGTAACATCTATAGTGTTTACAAATTATTAAGTTTTGTGAGATATAATTTCACTTTATAAAAAGGGGCATAATGAGAGAAGAGCCGGTTCTATTAGTAGTAGATGATATCGCTTCAAATGTTGAAGTATTGGCTAGTATCCTCAAAGATGAGTATCAGATCAAGGTAGCTCAAAGTGGTGAAAAAGCGATAGAACTTTCGCTAAAATCACCATACCCAGATCTTATCTTACTCGATATAGAGATGCCTAGTATGGATGGTTTTGAAGTACTCAAAGAGCTTCGCACCAATAGCATTACAAAAGATATTCCCGTTATTTTTGTTACAAGCCATGATGCTACTGCACAAGAGGAGAAAGGTTTACTCGAAGGTGCAGTCGATTATATCACGAAACCTATACGTCCTATTATTGTTAAAGCAAGAATTAAAACGCATTTAATGATTAAAGAGCAAAGAGATAAGCTTATTTATGCTGCTTCGCACGATCAGCTCACAGGTTTATATAATCGTCACCACCTCACAGAAGAGGGTGGGCGTAAATTCTCAAGAGCACTTCGTTATCAAGATAGACTCAGTGTGATCATGATAGATATTGATCATTTTAAAAAGATCAATGATACTTATGGTCACCTTGTAGGAGATGCTATTTTAAAAGGGGTGTCAAAACTTTTTAACGCACAAAAGAGAAATGAAGATTTTGCTTCAAGATTTGGCGGAGAGGAGTTTGTAATACTTTTGGACAACTGCAGACTTGAAGATGCTTACTTTAAAGCGGAGCGTTTAAGAAAAAGCGTAGAAGCTCTTTTACCTGAGAATGTTTTAGTGACTGCAAGTATGGGAGTTGCTGAACTCAATTACTCACACTCTACTTTTGAAGATCTACTCAAAGATGCAGATCAAGCACTCTATAAAGCAAAAGAGTCTGGGCGTAACAAAGTGGTGAGCTACGAAGAGTAGTTTTTTACGGGTGTGGGATCTTGAGTTTGGAGTTTAAACTCCATCCAATAAGAAACATTAAAGCTACAACTCCAAGTGCTGCTAAAGAGAGATAAATATACCCTAAGTAACAAAGCCATAGTAAAATAGCTCCTAGGGGAGTTGGTACGCCAGTAAAATATTTTGATACACTTCCTGCATCTGTATGAAGATTAAAATGAATAAGTCTTCGGAGTCCAGATATAACATAAAAGATACTTGCTACTGCAGCTACGATCAAAAAAGTTCCATCTAGTTCTTGATACACTGCCTCAAAGATCAAGAAAACAGGTACAAGAACAAAGCTTAAAAAATCTGCAAAACTGTCAAGTTGGACTCCAAACTCATTTGAGAGTTGAAACTTGCGCGCAATCTTTCCATCGAAAATATCAAAAGCACCACCAATCCAAGCAAGTATAATCGCTACAAAAAAGTTATTTTGGGTAATAAAGTATGTAGCTAAAAGTCCAGCAGTAATATTTACAAAAGTGAACATATTTGCAAGATTAAAATGGGAAGATGAACGGAAAAGAAATTGCATAGAGAACCTTTTTAGATGCAATTATACACAAGTTGCTTTAAAATTTTAATCAACTCTTAATATGATATCTATTATCATTATAAAAAATAATAAAGAATAAACTATGCATACATTATTGGAATGTCAGAAAAACACAAAAGTCAAAGTTGTAAAACTTCATGCTTCAACAGATCTCAAACAAAGACTTATCTCTTTTGGAATCATACGGGGTGCAGAGATAGAAGTTCTTGAATATGCACCAAGAAAAAGTACAGTTGAAGTAAAGGTGGCGAAAATGAGAATTGCATTGCGTAATAAAGAAGCACAGATGATAGAGGTAGAAGAGTTATGAATGATATGCTTGGCAAAGCATGTCCGGTTATGGCAAACCACATTAAAGTTGCTTTGGTTGGGCAACCAAATGTTGGTAAAAGTATGCTTATCAACTCTATCTCTAATGCACGCTTACATGTTGGAAACTTCACGGGGGTAACTGTTGAAAAGTCAGAGGTGCTTTTTGACTATAAATCGTACCATTTTACAGTAGTAGATCTTCCAGGTACATATGCTTTTAGTGATTACACTATTGAAGAGAGAGTCACACATACGTATCTTTGTCAAGAGCATTATGATCTCATTATAAATGTTGTTGACTCTACTAATCTTGAAAAAAACCTTCAACTCTCAGCAGAACTCATGAGCATGAATAAACCTATGGTTATTGCACTCAATATGAGTGATGAGGCAAGAAAAGAGGGGATAGAGATAGATAACAGATATATGTCTGAACTTCTTAATATCCCTTCTGTTAAAGTTTCTGCGGTGACCAAAGAGGGGATCGAGGAGTTAATAGAAGCGATTATAGGGGAGTATGAAAAAGGGGAACATGAAGCCAAGCTGATCTTTAGTGAACCAGTGGAACAAGAGATCTCAAATATCATCACTATCTTAAAGCGTTATCATTATGAGGCAAAAAACACATATAGAAATGTAGCGATCAATCTTCTTAAAAATCATAAAAATACATTTTCCCGTATTCATGATCATCCAGTCTGGACAGAATTGCAACCTGTTTTAATAGAAGCCAAGAAGCACTTAGAACTTCACCATGACAGTGAAGATATGAAAGAGGTCTTTGCTGAAGAGTACTCCTCTTTTGTTCGGGGAATTGCCACGGAAGTAGTAGAACAAGAGAAAAGAGAATCACAACAAACTCTTACTGAAAAAATAGATCACTTCTTGATCCATCCTCTTTATGGAATTCCTATCTTTTTATTTTTTATGTGGAGTCTTTTCCAGATCACTTTTGAGATAGGGTCTATCCCTATGGACTGGATCGATGGATTTTTTGGATGGTTAGGTGAAACAATAGGTGCTACAATTGCCAATGAAGATATACGATCTCTAGTTGTAGATGGGATCATTGCAGGGGTAGGTGCTGTTGTATTGTTTGTGCCAAATATAGTGATTCTATTTTTGGGAATAGCTCTCTTAGAGAGTACAGGTTATATGTCGCGGGTTGCTTTTTTACTTGATGGTTTTTTTCACCGTTTTGGTTTGCATGGGCAGTCATTTATTCCTCTTGTTACAGGTTTTGGATGTTCCATACCTGCATATATGAGTGCGCGTATTTTAAAAAATGAGAGAGATAGACTTCTTACGCTTTTTATTATAGGTTTTATGAGTTGTGGGGCAAGGTTACCTGTATATGTTCTGTTCGCAGGAGCTTTTTTCTCTGCGGAGATGGCTGGAAACGTGCTCTTTTTTATCTATATAGGTGGTGCTGTTTTAGGACTTATCGCTGCAAAAGTCTTAAAACTTACGGCTTTTAAGGGAGCGGATGAGCCTTTTGTTATGGAGATGCCAAAGTATCGTCTTCCCTCTGTAAAACTGATCTGGCATACAGTGACAACAAAAACGTGGATGTATCTTAAAAAAGCGGGTACTTTTATTGCAGCTGCATCTATGCTTATTTGGTTTTTAAGCAATTATCCTCATAATGAAGCTCTTGATACTGAGTATTCACAAAAGATAGAGAATGCAGTATCTTCTGAGGAGAAAGAGAGTTTAGAAAATAGATTGCAAAGTTTACATCTTGAACAAAGTTATCTTGGTATACTTGGAAAGTTTTCAGAACCTCTCTTCGCCCCTTTAGGTTTTGATTGGAAGATGAATATTGCACTCCAAACGGGTTTGGCTGCTAAAGAGGTTGTTGTCTCAACACTAGGTGTGCTTTACTCTTTGGGTGGGAGTGTCGATGAAGAAAATGGTTCATTAAAGACTATGATCCAAAAAAATATACCATTTGCTTCTGCTGTATCTTTCATTGTTGTTATTATGGTTTACCTTCCATGTTTAGCGGCATCTATAGTATTTACGCGTGAAGCAGGTGGTATTCGTTACTTTTTCTATCTTTTTGCCTTTACCTCGCTTGTAGCTTATTTGTTAGCATTTTTAGCCTATAATATTACAAAGATTATTGCAGGATAAAGACGAGGTAATGCTATGAAGAAAAAAATATTGATGATAGAAGATGATTTAGAATTAGCAGAGATCTTAACAGAATTTTTAGAACAGTATGAGTTTGAGATCATCACAGAAGATGATCCTTTTAAAGCGGTAAGTATTTTAAAACTGGAGCCTTTTGATTTAGTGATACTCGATCTTACTTTACCGGGTATGGATGGTCTTGAGGTTTGTGAAGCGATACGTGAGAGACAAGATATTCCTATTATTATCTCCTCTGCACGTAGTGATGTAACAGATAAGGTAAAAGCGCTTGAACTTGGTGCAGATGATTACCTTCCTAAACCTTATGACCCACGCGAACTAGAAGCTAGAATCTCCTCTGTATTGCGTCGCTATCAGGCAAAAAGAGAAGCAAAAGAGGAAAATAAAAGTGACTTTAAATGTGATGCGGCGACAATGACTATCACGTATAAAGGGCGTAATATTGATCTTACGAATGCAGAGTTTGGGATCCTCTCTTACATGATACAAAAACAAGGCTTGGTAGTTTCAAGAGAAGATCTGATTCATAATGTGAGTGCTATTAATGAAGACTCTTCTAATAAAAGTATAGATGTTATGGTTGGAAGAATTCGTAACAAACTTGGAGACAAAACTCTTATAGAGTCTGTCCGAGGAGTTGGGTATAAGCTATTAAAATGAAGCAACATGCCGTTGTAATTACAGTGCTTTTTGCACTGAGTGTTACCCTTTTTGGGGTAAGTGCTATCTTCTATGAATTTTATAAAATAAACCGAACACAGTATATTGATCATATCTTCGCAAAATACTCTGTTATCACACAAATTTATCGACAACATCAACAACGTAAAAACTCAGATATTATGCTTGAGGCAAACTTGGCAGTTTATAGGCTTCATACAGAAAAAGATCTTCAGATGCAAAAAAATGTACTTGATGAGGGGAAGATCCTAAAAAAAGAGGGCTTTCAAAGTGTTGATGATGCAGTGATGCTTAATGCTCAGGGGATCTTTACACAAAAGGTTGTGAGTGATCTACGTGCAACGATGTTAGAGTATAAAAATATCATCTACTTTTACATACAAACTCCGCAGGGTTCTATTTTGATAGAAGATGAAGAGTTAAAACCTTATAGACCTTGGAGTATACTTTATTCATACACAACATTAATTGGTATTATCAGTATCTCCTTTTTTCTTATTCTTAAAAAACTACAACCTCTTATAAGGCTACGACGTAAGATTGCACTCTTTGGAGAGGGAAACCTTCGTATCTCTTTTCGTACACCTGGAACTGATGAGATCGCTCTTGTTGCAAATGAACTTGATGCTGCAAGACAAAAGATCAATACGATCATGGACTCACGAACACTTTTTTTACGTAATATTATGCATGAGCTTAAAACTCCTATTGCAAAAGGACGTATTGCAGCACATATGTTAGACTCTGCAAAACAACGTGACAGGTTTGATTCGATTTTTGGAAGATTGGAATCTCTTGTCAATGAGTTTGCCATGATAGAAGAGGTGACAAGTTTAGGAGATAAACGAGATTTTAGTGAGTATCGTCTTGTTGATATTATAGATGGGGCAGTAGATCTTGCAATGGTTGAGAGTGAGAATATAAGTATAAAAGTAGATGCATCAGTTAAACTGCTTGCTAATTATAAACTTTATACAACAGCGATTAAAAATATGATAGATAATGGAATTAAATACTCCCCTAATTCTCATGTATCAATCATCTATGAAAATAACGAACTCTGTTTTGAAAGTAAGGGGGAGTGTATCTCTCACCCTCTGCACTACTATATAGAACCTTTTACAAAAGAGAATCCATCTAAAAATAGTTTTGGTTTAGGATTGTATCTTGTAGACTCTATTTTAAAAGTACATGAACAGGTGTTAGCACATGAATATGCTGATGGAAAAAACCGTTTTATATTTGTGTCAAATAAAAAATATAAATATTTAAGTTAAAATCAAGTAGACTAAAAAAGGTTTTATAAATTTAAAAAAAGGGAAAAATTGTGATGGACAAAAGTATCCGCTTTGCAGCTGTTATTGTCGGATCTTTTCTCTTTTTTCTTTTTGGTTGGTTTAGTCATCAGGCGTATGCACCTGCACAGTCATTAAAACCGACACTTCTATCTAAAATAAAAAAAAATAAACAGCTCAATGTAGTACTCCTAAACTCCCCATCTACTTATTATATAGGTGCAGAGGGACCACAGGGTTTTGAGTACGACCTTTTAAAACTTTATGCAGATCATCTTGGAGTAGATCTCAATATTACAGTAGCGAGTACAGTAAAAGAGGCGATAAGTTATATTGGAAACCCTTCGGTTCATATCATCTCTTCCTCTTTAGCAAAAACAAAAGAGCGCGAGGGTAAGTTTAACTTTGGACCCTCTTATTTTGAGGTACAAGAACAAGTGATCTGTCATCGCGGTATGATTGGCAGTGGAAAGTTTCCTAAAGATATAGAGTCTTTAATAGGTTTAAATATTATGGTAGGAGAGGGAACAAGTTATAGTGAAACAATAAAAAGTTTTCAAGCAGATGGATATGATATCAATGCAACATTTACTTCAGAGTTCTCAACAGAGGAGTTACTTGAAAAGGTTGCAAACTATGAGATCGACTGTACAATTGCTGATTCAAATATCTATGCCTTGAACTTGCGTTATTTTACAGAGATTCTTTTTGCTTTTACCATTAGTGGACGTGAACAACTTGCGTGGGTTTTACCAGTTGACTCTAAAGGGTTAGAGGTAAATATGTACGCATGGTTGAATCAGTTGCACCAAACAGGGGTAATGGCAGAGCTAAAAGATCACTATTATAGTTATGTAATGCATTTTGATTATTACAATACAAAGATGTTTTATAAACGAATAGAAACTCGTTTACCAAAGTATAAGAGACTTTTTATAAAAGCGAGCAATCATTATGCAATTCCATGGAAGCTTTTAGCAGCGATCTCTTACCAAGAATCACACTGGAACCCTAAAGCTAAAAGTTTTACTGGTGTACGAGGTATGATGATGTTAACTCTAACTACAGCCAAGATCTTAGGAGTTACAAATAGGCTTGATCCAAAGCAAAGCATTATGGGTGGGACACGTCATTTAGGTGAGATGATACGTCTTATTCCAGAGGATGTTGAAGGGGAAAATCGTTTAAAATTTGCACTAGCAGCGTATAATGTAGGTCTTGGGCATGTGCAAGATGCACGTGAGTTAGCAGAGCGTTTAGGGTATGATAAAAATATATGGAGTGATCTTAAAAAAGTACTTCCTCTCTTAGCCCAAAAACGTTACTATCAAACACTTAAGCATGGCTATGCGAGGGGAAGTGAACCTGTGAAATATGTAGAATCTATCTATAACTACAGAGCAATTTTAGAAAACTACTTTCAAGAAAAAAAAGAGGAGAAGCTCTCTCAAGGAGATTAGAGAGTATCTCCCTCTTTACCATCCGAGAGTTCTGAAAGAAAACTTTCCATATCATAACGCATTCTGTACTCAGGTGTCATGATGTGAATAAGAATATCACCAAGATCTACAACAACCCATTCTCCACTTTCATCAACGTGATTAAAGTTTTCAGCTGGTTTGAGATCTTTTTTGAGATGATCTAAAAGAGCGACAGTATGCTTACTTCCTAGTGAAGAAGCGATAATGGCATAATCTACAAAATAGTTTTTTTCACGAAGGTCAAAAACCTCTATACTCTCTGCTTTATTCTTATCAAGAACCTCTACAATATTTTCTATTCTATTTTCCATTTTTATCCTTGTAAAATTTCAATATATCTTTTGCACACTTCTTTGGTAAAAGAGAACTATCAAGTTTCTCTCTTAATTGTGTTGAACTGACTCTAACATCAAGATCAATTACTTTGAAATTTGATGGAATTATAACATCGTCTCTTTTAACAACGATGAAAGTGACAAGCTCTTTTAGTGTGTTGTATTGGTACCACTGTGGCAGGGAAGCTACATTGTCAGCACCAATAACGAGGTAGATCTTTTTATAAGTCTGTAAAAGATACTGCACCGATTCGAGTGTAGAAACCTTTCGTTTTTGATCAACCTCATAACTCTCAACAATCACATTTTTATTCTCAGCAAACATCTGTTGTAACCAATGCAGGCGTACAGAAGCACTTGTATAAGAACTCTCTTTAAAAGGGTTAAGATATGTTGGCATAACAACAACTTTTTCAACGATGCCTTTATCTAACAAGTGTGTGACAATAGCTTCATGACCAATATGAGGTGGGTCAAAAGAACCACCAAAAAGTGCAATAGTTTCCATATTTAAAGTGAATTATAACTAAGTTTAGATAAAATATCAGCATTTTATTTTGTAAATATAGGAAAAGAGAATGGCACTAAAAATAGCGATAAACGGATTTGGTAGAATTGGTCGCTGTGTAGCGCGTATAGCTACTACGAGAGAAGATGTAGAAGTTGTGGCTATTAATGATATGGCCAGTATGGATATGATGGTATATCTTCTTAAAAATGATTCTGTTCATGGAACATTTGCTGCAGATGTAGAGATGATAGATGAACACCATATCAGTATTAATGGCAAAAGCATTAAAGTCTTTTCTGATCGTGATCCAAAAAATCTTAAATTTGCTGATTATGGTGCAGAGATGGTTTTAGAGTGTACTGGTGTCTTTTTAACACAAGAGAGTGCTCAAGTACATATAGACAATGGTGTTGAAAAAGTTTTATTTTCAGCTCCTGCAAAAGATAAGAATACACCTACATTTGTAATGGGTGTGAATGAAAATCTTTACAATGGAGAGAAAATAGTTTCTAATGCTTCTTGTACTACAAACTGTTTAGGACCTGTTGCAAAAGTGCTTGATGATGCTTATGGAATCGAAAAAGGTCTTATGACAACGATTCATTCATATACAAATGATCAAAATATTTTAGATGTGAAACACTCTAAAGATAAAAGACGTGCAAGAGCGGGGGCTGTTAATATGATCCCTACTACTACTGGTGCGGCTAAAGCTATTGGGCTTGTGCTTCCACAACTTCAAGGCAAACTTCATGGTCAAAGTGTACGTGTACCTACACCTGATGTTTCTATGGTAGATCTTAATGTGATCGTTAAAAAAGAGACAACAATCGAAGAGGTCAATGCCGAATTTAATAAACGTGCAGCATCTGATCTCTCAGGAATTCTTCTTATCGATAAAGAGATGCGTGTATCACAAGATTTTATAGGGTGTGAATACAGTTCTATTGTTGCAGAGGACCTTACACAGGTTATCGATGGAAATATGGTAAAGATTATGGCATGGTATGACAATGAATGGGGATACTCTACGCGACTTTTAGATATGGCGCTTCATATTAGTAAATAAGGGATTGAATGGAACTATTTAATATAAAACAGCTTGATCTAGCTTCAAAGAAAGTTTTTATCCGTTGTGACTTTAATGTGCCAATGGATCAATTTGGAAATATTTCTGATGATCGTCGTATCCGTTCAGCTATCGCTACAATTCACCATTGTTTAGATGCTAAATGTGCAGTGATCCTTGCTTCACATTTAGGACGTCCTAAAGGGGAAGTAGATGAAAAGTACTCTTTAGCTCCTGTTGCAAGAAGATTACACCAACTCTTAAAAAGAGATGTAATCCTTGCAGAAGATGTAGTGGGTGAAGATGCTTTAAATAAAGCCAAAGAGCTTCAAGAAGGAGAAATTCTTTTACTAGAAAATCTCCGTTTTGAAGCAGGTGAGACGAAAAACGATAAAGAACTTTCACAAAAGCTTGCAAGTATGGCTGAGTTTTATATTAATGATGCTTTTGGAGTTTCCCATCGTGCACACGCTTCAGTCGAGGGGATAACACATCACTTTGATAAAGAACATAAAGCCGCAGGTTATCTTTTACAAAAAGAGATACAGTTTTTTAGCAAACTTATAGAAAAACCTGTGCGCCCTTTTGTTGCAATAGTAGGTGGAAGTAAAGTTTCAGGTAAACTTGAAGCTTTAGTAAATCTTTTACCTCGAGTTGACAAGATCCTTATAGGCGGAGGAATGGCATTTACATTTCTTAAAAAAATAGGCTATGACGTTCAAGCTTCTTTGGTAGAAGATGAGTTGCTTGAAGATGCAGGGCATATTATGCAAGAAGCAAAAAGATTAGGTGTAAAATTTTACCTTCCGATGGATGTTATAGCAGCAGATAAGTTTTGCGAAGATGCTGTAAGCAAGATAGTAACTGCACAAGAGATACCAAATGGTTGGATGGGACTTGATATTGGTCCTGCAACAGTGAGACTTTACCGTGAGGCACTTAATGATGCTCAAACAATTCTTTGGAACGGACCAATGGGTGTTTATGAGATGGAAAAGTTTTCACGCGGTTCAAATAAAATCGCACATTTTGTAGCAGATAGTTATGCTACAACAGTTGTTGGAGGTGGTGATACAGCTGATCTAGTACAAAGAATCAACTTAGATGAGGAGATGACATTTATCTCTACAGGTGGTGGTGCATCTTTAGAACTTCTAGAGGGTAAAATGCTTCCTGGTGTATTACCTCTTATTGATATAGAGGGCGCATAATGATTATAGCAGCAAACTTGAAAACAAATTTGACAAGAAGTGAAACAGCAAACTATCTTGAAACACTTGAAAACATTTTAGGAACTAAAGACACAGAGAATAGAGTTTTTGTTTTTCCTGCTACTTCAAGTTTGCAAAAGCATGAGGGTTCTGTTGTTATAGGGGCACAAAATGCTTATCCAACGCAAAACGGAGCTTTTACAGGAGAGATAGGGAATACACATTTAGAAGAGTTTGAAATACAAACAATTTTAATAGGCCATAGTGAAAGACGCCATATTCTAGGTGAGTCACAAGAGGAAATAGTTGATAAGTTTAATTACTATAAATCACTTGCTTACACTATAGTATATTGTATAGGTGAACCATTAGAGATAAGAGAAGCGGGTGAGGCAGTAATGCTTGAGTATTTGCAAAAGCAATATGAGGGTATAGATACATCATACGAAAATTTAGTTATAGCTTATGAACCTGTTTGGGCGATAGGGACTGGTAAAGTACCAACATACGAAGAGATCGAATCACTACATACACAACTAAAAAGCAAATCATCTGCTCCACTTTTGTATGGAGGAAGTGTGAAAGTAGCTAACGCTCAAGAGATTGTAAATCTTAAGAATGTAGATGGTGTACTTGTAGGAAGTGCAGCTTTAGATCCACAAGACTTTGCACAAATGTGTATAGCAAAATAAATAATATATTTTAAGGAGAGAAAAGAATGATTATGAAGGGTAAAAAAGGTCTTATCGTTGGTTTGGCAAATGATAAATCTATCGCATATGGTATAGCAAAAGCATGTCACGACCAAGGAGCAGAACTTGCATTTACATATTTAAATGATGCACTTAAAAAAAGAGTTGAACCATTAGCAGAAGCTTTTGGAAGTGATAAGGTCTACCCTCTAGACGTTTCTAGTGAAGAGGAAATGACTAATATCGCTTCACTTATTGAGAAAGATTTTGGAAAAATTGACTTTTTAGTGCATTCCGTTGCATTTGCTCCAAAAGAAGCATTGAGTGAGCCTTTTATGAAAACAACAAAAGAGGCTTTTTCAGTAGCAATGGATATATCAGTATACTCTCTTATAGATCTTACAAATAGACTTGAGAGTGTATTAAGTGAAGATGCATCTATTTTAACTCTTTCATATCTAGGTGGACCTAAATATGTAGCAAATTATAATGTTATGGGTGTTGCTAAAGCTGCACTTGAAGCTACTGTACGTTACATGGCAGTAGACCTTGGAGTAAAAGGACAAAGAGTAAATGCTATATCTGCAGGACCTATCCGTACACTAGCAGCTGCAGGAATAGGTGACTTTAAGCAGATTCTTACATGGAATGAACTCAATGCACCGCTAAAGCAAAATGTAACGATAGAACAAGTTGGTAATTCTGCAATGTACCTTTTAAGTGGACTCTCAAGTGGTGTGACAGGAGAGATCCATTATGTTGATAGCGGATATAATATCATGGGTATGGCTGCTGTTGAGAAAAATGCTGAGGGTAAAACAGTACTCTCATGGGATAATAAATAGTTTACCCACCTTCTAAATTTAAAGGGGAAAATGCTTTCCCCTTCCATAACTTCTAGTACAAATATCTTCATTAAAACATTTTATTTAATAATATTTCATATGTGTAACAGCATTATCTCTATTTATATTTTCTAGATCTCTATTTTATTGCCTTTATAATTATATTTATATGTATAAAAAGAGTGCATATGGTTTTAAATAAAAAAAATAGTAAAAAAAGTAGCTATTTTGAGAAAAAAATAGAAAAATATATAGAAAGAAAAGTGATATACAAGAAAATGATTAAAAATTAATCATTATGATGTCTAAATAGAGCGGTACTAAAATGTATACTTTTACTACATTAATTTTCAATATGAGAAATCATAGAATTAAAAGGATGAAAAATGAGATTAGTAAAAATGAGTTTAGCAGCATCACTGTTAATAGGTTCTAGTGTATTTGGTATGGAAAATGTAAAAGTTGGTGGGGATGCACAACTATTTTATCATACAGATGATAGTGTTGATCTTTTTAACAAAGATAGTTCGGCGGCAGATGCTGCACTTCATTTAAATGCTAGTGCTGATTTACATGAAAACATAATCGTAGGTGCAGGTTTTACAGCTATATCAAGTTTAGGTTTAGAAAATAACCTAGTAAGCAATACATGGGCTTCTTCACATGGAATTGAAGCTGGTACAGGTGCAAATTTTGGTGGTGGAGTAAAAGTTGAAAATGCAAAATGGATGGACTCTTTATTCATTGGTGCAGCACTTGGTAAAACAACTGTTAAATTAGGACGTATGGAATTAGATACTCCTTTAGCATTTACAGAAACTTGGACAATTGAAAAAAATACTTTTGAAGCAGCTGTAGTAACAAATAGTGATATTCCAGGGACTACACTTGTTGGTGCATACATTGGAAACGGAAATGGTACAGAGACTTTTGGTGAAGATAGAACAGGACCTATTGGTATGGGTGTTGTAAATGAAGATGGAAAATTCTCTACATATGGCACAGATGGGGCTTATGCTATAGCAGCTATTAATAATTCTTGGGAACCATTGACAGCTCAATTATGGTACTACAATGTATCGAAACTAGCTCAAGCATATTGGATACAAGCTGATCTAAGTCTTAATGGTATTATGGCTGGTGTACAATATACTGGTGTAAGTTATGATGAAAAAAGTGGTATTGATGGTGCAGATTCAAGTGCTTTTGCTGTAATGGCAGGGTATGAGATGGAAGATTCTTTCTTAGCTAAAGTAGCTTATTCTAGTGTTGATGAAGAAGCAATGGCTGGTTTTAATACTGCTACATACGCAGGTGCTGCACAATCTAAACTTTATACTGAAGCGTGGTGGATGTATGGACAGATTACACAAGCGGGTGCTGACGCTGTTAATGTAACTTTAGAAGCTCCTGTAGCAAGTGTAGATCTAGGTTTATATACTACAATGATCATGCATGAAGCTGATAATAGTGATTTAATGGAGGTAACATTAACTGCATCAAAATCATTTGGTCCTTTAGATACATCTGTAGCTGCTATTTATGTTGATGATGAAGCAAGTGATGATACTTGGACAGCTCTACAAGTGTATCTTTCTTTAAATTTCTAAAATAAAAGAGTTTATTTCATTCCTTCCGCCTCATGCTAGCATGGGGCGAATTTATACTCCCCTTAACGATTCAAAAAAAATTTTGCTGAGATATTACACATTTGTAATATTTTGGCAAAACTAATAAAAATCATATTTTATTATAAAATCTTATATTTATTGAAAAACTAAAGAAATAAATAACAGAAAGACGAAAAATTATATAACTACTGCTGTGTGATACTTTTGTGATATTTATAAATAATAAAATTTTATAATATTCTCTAATAAATACCTAAAATAGGTGTATGGATATAATATATTAATTAAAGCTTTAGTATAAAACTAAGAGTTGAACTTTAGAAACTTTAAACAAAACTTCAGAATTCGTGTTATAAGATACCCTATCGTTAAGGATAAGGAGAAATAATGAAATTAGTAAAAATGAGTATGGTAGCAGCGCTACTAGTAGGTTCAAGTGCATTTGCAGTTGAGAATATTCAAGTGAGTGGAGATGCAAATATCTATTACTTCACACAAGATACAGAATTAACACCTAATGCTTTAGCTGGAGAAGATGCTTCTTTATTTGGTAAAGATTCATCTGCAGCTGATGCTTCTTTAAATTTAAATGTAAGTGCGGACCTTGTAAAAAATGATCTTGTAACTGTAAGTGCAAAAGCTGGTTATACAGTTCTTTCTACTTTAGGTTTAGAGAATAATTTTGTATCAAATGTATGGGGAACTGGGCACACTGCAACTGCATTAACTGGTGCAAAATATGCTGGTTCATCACATGATGCATTACCAACTGGTACTATTATAGCGGGTGAAGATGCTTTAGGTGGTGCAAAAGTTGAAAACGCAAACTATTTTACAGAAGCATATGTAACAGTAGCTGCAGGAAAAAGTGCAGTACAGCTTGGACGTATGGAACTTGATACACCTTTAGCATATACTGAAAAATGGTCTGTTGAGAAAAATACTTTTGAAGCAGCAGTAGTTGTAAATCAAGATATTCCTGGAACAACTGTAGTGGGTGCATATGTAGGAAATGGAAATGGTAATGAGATGTTTGGACAAGATTTAAGTCCAAATATTACAACAATCCCTGGAAGTTTAGATGCTCCATCTTTAGCTGTAGCAGGAACTGTAAATGGTGAAGGTAAGTTTGGAACATTTGGAACAGATGGTGCATACACATTTGGTGTAGTAAATAACTCTTTTAAGCCATTAACAGCACAAGCTTGGTACTATAGAGTAACTAATGTAGCAGATGCATTTTGGCTACAAGCAGATGTGAATTGTCAACTTATTCCAGGTTTAATGGCTGGTGTACAGTATTCAATGATTGATTTAGACGCTGGTATTGATTCAAGTGTAATTGCAGGTATGTTAGGGTATGAAGTAAAAGATATCGTAACTGTAAAAGCTGCATATTCTACAGTTGATAGCGATTTTGCTGCAGGTTTTAATGTTGCTACAAGTACAGGTGATACAAAGTTATATACAAAAACTTTTTGGAACTATGGGTATAACCTTGTAACAGCAGCTGATACAGATGCTATGAAACTTAGTGTAAGTTCACCTGTCGGTGGTCTTTTTGATACATGTGCTTCATATACTGCAGTAGATGTAGATGGAACTGATGTTACAGAGATTGCACTTGTAGCTAAAAAATCTTTTGGACCATTAGATGTTAAAGCTGCTTTAATTAACTATGATATTGATTTACCTGATATGGATGCTAATAACATGGTACAAGCATACCTTACTCTTAATTTCTAATTTTTTAGAAACTATCTTTTTATCTCCCCACTTTTGTGGGGAATCTTTAGATCTTCTTTTGCTATAATCACTCTATGAAAATATTTCTCAAAAAGCTTTTATATATTGTATTGATGTTATTACTGATCTCTTTGATCTCATTTTTGGCAATTCATGCTGCACCCAATAGTTTTTTTGGTGCAGGAGAATTAAATCCTAATATGACCCCAGAGGCTATTGCAAAACTCAAAGCGGTATATGGTTTAGATAAAGCACTGCATGAACAGTACTATGACTGGGTAGTTAATATATTTTCTCTTAACTTTGGGATCTCTTTTGTAAGTGGTCAAGAGGTGAGTGTAGAGATCCTCAAACGTCTGCCAATCACACTTATCATGAATATTACAGCCCTTCTTGCTGTTTTTTCACTCTCTTTATATTTAGGGGTCAAAGCTGCACTTTCTTATGAAAAACAAGGTGATTATATCATTCGCCAAATTGCACTTATCTCTTTTTCTATGCCCTCATTTTATCTAGCACTTTTATTCATTATTTTTTTTAGTGTAAAACTCTCTTTATTTCCTATAGCAGGGGTACATTCACTTGAAGTTCCTGAGGGCTTTTTGTATTATGTTGATATAGCATGGCACCTCTTTTTACCCGTGAGTGTTATGATCTTTGTGGGGCTTGGGAGTATGATAGTTTATGTCCGCTCACTTACATTAGAGATCTTAAAGAGTGATTATTATTCTTTTGCACTCTCACGGGGAATTGAGAAAAAAGATCTTATGCGTTATTATCTTTTGCCAAATCTTCTGCCTCCTATTATTACATTACTTGGTTTGTCCTTGCCCGGACTCATTGGAGGAAGTGTTATTTTAGAGTCTCTTTTTGGTATTGAGGGGATGGGGCAACTCTTTTTTATGAGTGCATTGAGTCGCGATTATCCTATTATTATGGGGACTTTAATGATTACCGCTTTTTTAACTCTGCTTGGAAATATGCTTGCAGATCTTCTTTTATTAAAACTAAACCCTTATATGAAAAGGGGATGATGCAGCACTAACTAAAGAGTGCTTTAAGTGCATCAACTCCATCTTTATTCTCTTCGATCTCTTGTTCGAAGCTATTTTCTTGGTTTTCAGCAGGTTTAGCATCAGTTTCGACAAGTTCAATTGTTAAACCTGTGAGCATAGAAGCTAGGCGAATATTGATTCCACTTTTGCCAATCGCTTTTGATTTTTGATCGGTTGGAAGTGTAATAATAGCTTTTTGCGCTACCTCATTTTCATCTTTTTCTATCTCTACTGTAGAGATGATCGCCGGACTCATTACACGCGAAATAAAGAGTTCAGGAATACTTGTGTATTCAATACAGTCAATATTCTCACCAATAAGCTCTTGGCTTACTGCATTGATACGCACTCCCTTCACTCCAACTGTAGCACCTACAGGATCTACTTGCGGGTGTGTACTGATAAGTGCGATTTTTGCTCTCTCTCCAGGGATACGAGCCGATTTTTCAATGATAACTGTTCCATCACTGATCTCAGGAACTTCGAGGGCTAAAAGCTCTTCTAAAAATTTTGGACTAGTTCGAGAAAGCTCAATTTGAATACCATTTTCTTTATCCATATTTACGCGGCGTACTACAGCTTTTATATGATCACCTACATGAAATACTTCCCCTTTGATACGGCTTTTCATAGGAAGAACTGCACGGATCTCATCTACCTCTATATATGTTGCATTTTGAGCATCTACACGTGTTACACGCCCTGAAACAATTGTTCCAATTTTTGCTTTGTATTTTGAAAATACTTCATCTTCTACAAGTCTTTGAATATGGTACTCGATCTCTCTATGCAAAGATGATGCTGCAGTCCTTCCAAAGTCTTCTAAATTGTGTTCCATCTGGAGCTGATCCCCGATCTCTGCTTGATCATCATATTCACGAGCATCTGTTATACTCATATAAGCAGGTGCAATCTCCTCATCTTGGAGTTTTTCATCATCGTCGGCAACTACGGTAATCACTTGATTGAGAACCATATTTTTTGTTTGCGGATCTACGTTTGCTTCAAAATCAAAGTGAGGGTTAATAACTCTTTTTGCTGTTTGAATAAAAGCAGTTTTAAGTGCTTGCATAACTAGCTCTGGCTTTAGCCCTTTTTCATGCCCGATAGCTTCGGCAATTTGTAATATTTTTTCCATAATTATTCCTTTGAGGAAAATGTCGTTCATAAAAAATAAAATAGATGTTGTTTGGGGGATTTCTTATGAGTGATGATATTATATCTAAACTCTGTAAAGTATTAGCTTAATTAGTTTTTTAGTAGGAATTACATATAATGCAAAACTTTTTAAATTGTACCTTAAGGAAGAGATGATGGAGTTAAAATTCGCAAGAACAGATATTGATACAAAGCCTAAAAAAGCTGATATCGCTAAAATTGAGCAAAGTGTAGAGAAAGAGGGAAGTGTGATCTATTATTTTGATAGAGAAAACTCTCATAAAGATCTTTTAGAGCTTCAAGACTATTTTGAAGAAAAAGGGAAAAGTTTTTATATGAGTGAAGTGAAATATGGACTTTCAGACAATGAGTATATGTACCAAGTACATATTATTGACTAATTGATCTCATAGTATAAAGAGAATATAGATGGCAAAAAAGCTTTTTATAGAAACGCTCGGATGTGCAATGAACTCCCGCGATACGGAGCATATGATAGCAGAGCTTCGTGAGAAAGAGGGATATGAAAGCTGTGAAGACTATAAAGATGCAGATCTTATTTTAATTAACACTTGTTCAGTACGTGAGAGACCAGTTCAAAAACTTTTTTCTGAACTTGGAATGTTTAATAAAAAGAAAAAGCCTGATGCCAAGATAGGTGTATGTGGTTGTACTGCGTCACACCTTGGCGATGAGATCATTAAACGTGCTCCATACGTGAGTTTTGTTCTGGGAGCAAGAAACGTTTCTAAGATCACAGAAGTACTTCACAAAGATAAGGCAGTGGAGGTAGATATAAATTATGATGAGAGTGAGTTTGCATTTAAAGACTTTCGATCTTCTACTTATAAAGCATATATTAATATCTCTATAGGGTGTGATAAGAAGTGTACTTTTTGTATTGTTCCTAAAACAAGAGGAGAAGAGATCTCTATTCCATCAGATCTTATTGTTGCAGAAGCACAAAAAGCTGTTGATGCAGGGGCAAAAGAGGTTTTTTTACTTGGGCAAAATGTCAATAATTATGGGCGACGCTTCTCTACAGAGCATGAAAAAGTTGATTTTACAAAATTACTACAAGAACTCTCTGTTATAGAGGGCTTGCAACGTATTCGTTTTACCTCTCCACACCCTTTTCACATGGACGATGCGTTTATTGAAGAGTTCGCTACAAACCCTAAGATCTGTAAATCTATGCATATGCCTTTACAAAGTGGGTCTTCTAAAGTACTCAAAGAGATGAAACGTGGATATACAAAAGAGTGGTTTTTAAACCGTGTTGAAAAATTGCGTGCTGAGTGTCCTGAAGTGAGTATCTCTACTGATATTATTGTAGCATTTCCTGGAGAGAGTGATGCAGACTTTGAAGATACACTCGATGTTATGAAACAAGTTCGTTTTGACCAAATATTTTCATTTAAATACTCTCCAAGACCTGAAACAGAGGCGCAACATTTTACGAATGTTGTTGATCCTGATCTTGCATCTGCTCGTTTAACAGAGTTACAAGCACTTCATACACAGATCATCGATGAGAAGAATGCTGCGCTTTTAGGAAAGGTGTATAGTGTATATTTTGAAGACCTTAATCAAGATTATTATGTCAGTGGAAGAACAGATAATAATCTTGTTGTAAAAGTAAAAGGTTCTGATGAGCTTTTAGGAAAGTTTTGTGATGTAAAGATCACACAAATAGGGCGAACTATCCTTACAGGGGAGATCGTTGCGTAAAAAAATAGCACGAACCCTAGCTCTTTATACTCTCCCTTATATAGGCGCCCTCTTAATACGTATTTTATATCTTTTAAATCAAAAAAAATATTATGCACCAGAGACGATCGAAGAGAGACCTACAATCTTTGCTTGTTGGCATGGAGAGCTTTTGATGATCCCTTATGGGTATCTTCCATTTCGTACAAAACCTAATGTAAAACTTGTTATTTCAGAGCATTTTGATGGTAATTTAATAGCTAAAACATTAGGAACTTTTGGTTTTGAAACTATTCGTGGATCTTCAACAAGAGGTGGGGCAAAAGCACTGATTGAAGGGATCAAAGCACTTAAAGGGGGATATGATCTTGGAATCACGCCTGATGGTCCTAAAGGTCCAAGGCATCATGTCGCTGATGGTATAGTGGCAATGGCTCACAAGGCTGGTGTAAAAGTAGTTCTTATAGAGATCAAGCCAAGTAAATATTGGCAAGTGAATTCTTGGGATAAATTTGTAATTCCCAAACCTTTTGGTACAATAAATTATTACATCAGTGAACCGATTGACTTATCCTCTCTTGATCTAGATGAGGCAAAGGAGTTGATCCGTAAAGGATTATTGGAACATGAACTATAGAGTTTTCCTTCCTCTTGTTGCTTTGTTTTTCATCGGAGTGATGGTTCTATATTTTATTTTTAATCCCTCTTATGAAAAATCTATTCGGGCAAAATATTACTACGAAACAGGCGACTATCATCAGGCTCTTAAGCTTTCAAAAGAGGCTTTTAGCCAAAATGTATATAACCGAATGGCTTCAACTGTTATGGCACAATCGTTAACTTCACTAAAGTATGTAGAGTATATTAATGATGCGAAGTCTTATAAACAAGAGTTAGATCTCATTGCTGCAAAAGAGGAGATCTCAAAAGCAGACAAAGCAAAGATCCGTCTAATATGCGAAATTATGCTTGCATCGTATAAAAAACTTGCACCCAGTATTGTCACAGATGAGGATCTCGTAGAGACTGCTGCAAAATATCACCAAGAATTTGAGAAGCTCCTTGAAAAAGTTAATGCATCGTTATAAGAAAGAGTTTTTATCTTTTTTGCAAAAGAGTAGAGCCTATTCTGAACTTACAGTAAAAAGTTATGAAAACTCTTTAGATGAGATGTTTCAATACGCAGAGATCATACAAGAAAAGAGTGAAATAACTTTTCATCTTATGCCATATAGAACGCATATAGCTGAGCTCAATCCAAAAACGATCTCTAAAAAATTGAGTGCCGTAAGAAGTTTTGTAGAGTATCTCAATGATAACGGAATCTGTAGTCATCTTATCTCAGATGACAGTGTCAAGGTTGCGCAAACTCTTCCAAAACCAATAGCACATGAGCATATACTACAGGCTTTGCAACAAGCTACACTTCAAGAAAAAGTTGTTGTGACACTTCTATATACTTTGGGTTTACGGATCTCGGAACTTTATGGGCTAAAGCTTGAAGATATTACAAAAGAGTGGGTACGTGTTATAGGAAAAGGGAAGAAGCAAAGGGATGTTCCTCTTCTCAAACAAACAGCTAAACTCTTAGAAATCTATAAAGAGGAATATAAACCAAAAGTATTTCTTTTTGAGAAAAATAGTAAAAGATTAAGCGAAAATAGTCTAAGATATACCGTTACCAAAGTGTTTAAGAGAATTTCACTCAAGGTCACACCGCATCAGCTTCGTCACTCTTATGCAAGTTCTTTATTAAACGGAGGGGCTATGATAGCCGATGTTAGTGAATTGCTAGGGCATGAGTCTATGGCAACAACTCAAATCTATACAAAACTGGGTAGTGTATTGAAACAGCAAAATTATAATAAAGCACATCCACTTTGTAGTGGAGAGAATGGGTGTTAGGCAAGCTTTTTGAATCTTTGTATTACAAAGTATTTGTCAGTATTGCTCTGACTCGTTCTGAGACTATTGTTTATATAGAGTATTTTGATCGCAATAAAGTGGTGCAAAATTTTGAAAAAAAGTTTGAGACTACAGTATTTAATGACAAAATAGCTCAATATATAAAACAACATACAAATCAAACACCTCTGCATTATATTGCACTTTTAGATCCTTCAGTCTCTCAAGGGGCAGTACCTACTTGTGATGCAAAACAGATGCGTTACTATACAGATATGAGTTTTAACAAGACTGTATGTTATCAAAACAGATGGGCATATTACACCTCAATGAGTACTTTAGAAGAGTTACAAAATGTATATAAAGAGCTTGGGGTAGATTTTATATTTTCCCCTTTTGTACTTTTAGCGCAGATCTACAAAGAGAAGCTAACTATGCAAATGGTTGCAGTAGTTTTGGTCGAAGATAATTTTCTTTCACTCGGTGTTTTTGATAAAGAGGAACTTCTTTTTGCTCAACATTTAGATATGGAGTACTCATCAGATAATGATGAACTTGTAATAGATGATGAAGATGAACTCAATTTTGATCTAGATGGAGGGATTGATTTAGATGAAGTAGATGCTTTAGATGAGCTTGGCGACCTTGAAGATTTTGGAGATATTGAAGATCTAGATGCAATGGAAGAGATCGAGGAGTTTGATGAGGTAATAGAGACTCCAACAAAAGATAAAAAACTTTTTGATGATATGCCAAATGCCTCAAAAGAAGAAGGATTTAGTGAAGATTATCAACGCTTTTTATTGATCAAAAGTGCAGTGCATCAATTTTATAATGATGATAAATATGAAAGTAAATTTATAGAACATCTTTATATAGCCGATAGTGTGGGTGTAAGTGATGACTTAAAACGATACTTAGAAGAAGAGATGTTTTTAAACCCTGTAATTCGTAAAGTTGATCTAATGCAGGAGATATGTGATCTCTCAAAGGGAGAGCTAAAATGAGTTATAGCTATATTCAGACAAAGCGAAAAAGTGTTTTTACATCTGAAATGCAACTTTTATTGCTCTTTTTTGCTATTACTGTCAGTATGCTCTTTACAACATCGGCATTTCTTTTTTTTAAAGAGTTCCACTTTCAATATCAACAAGAAGAGATCTCTCAAAAAGAGCAACAGCTTCAAATTGAAATCGCAAATATGGAAAAAAAGATTGCGTATATTCAAGAAAAAGAGAAACAAGCAGAAAAGATATTTACACAAAATAATGTGCTTAAAGACTCCATTACAAATCTTTTTGATCTTATTCCTGAGCGTATAACGATCTCTGAAGCTAAACTTTTATCAAATGGTTTGATATTTTATGGCATAACACCTAATAAAGATGTATATAACTTTATGTTGCAAGCACCTTTACGCTCTATCTTTCATAAAACATATAGCAGTTTTTATCCTTATGAAAATGGATGGTTGCGTTTTGTGTCTACAAACTATATCAAAGAAGATAAGGAGTTGATCAATGCCAATTAAGATCTCACGGCAAAATCTTTATCTTCTGATCCTTTCTGTATTGCTTTTGATAATAGTTTTACTGTTTTCATTTAATGTATTGATACCCCAAGGGAAAAATTATCGTGAACAAAAAATAGTTGTTCTTAAACAAGGAAATGAACTACAAAGATACGAAATGCTACACATGCAAACGCTAGAGACACTCAAAGAGTTACAAGCAAAAAACAGACATATTATAAAAGCACTTGATACTCGTTTTGATCCTATCCGTTTTGAAAAACAGCATAGAGGTTTTTTTCACTCCCTATACTTAGAAGAGATGAGTGAGCTCTCTAAAGATGGATTTTTTCAAGTGTATGAAGTTAATACAAGCTCTCAAATAGACTCCCCTTTAAACTTTTATAGTTTTTTAGAGGCAGTAAATAAAAGTGACTGGGTTATTGAGATCCATTTTCCTATCCATTTTAAGCGTGATGAAAAGCGTATAGAGTCCTCTTTTAAAATGCATGTATATAACTTCTCAAAAGAGTTATATGAGAATAATATTACAAAACAAGAGCCTGCTGAAGATGGGCAAACACTTTAGGGTGAGTATAGAGATAAGGACGTAGTTGAGGTGCCACTTTTAAGAGACGCATCTGCTCTTTAAAAGGTTTTGGCATTGTAAGCTTTTGATCCAGATATGGAGTGATAAGAAGATAACTCTTATGTTGCACAATAAGGTATCTTCTTCCTACAATAAAAGTATTATTTATGCTGAGCATCTTTTTTTGGCTTGCACTCATCATATACCCTTTTTCTTTGAGAATTTTATCGATCATTATGATTTTTGAACGAGTGTTCATATCAGCTAAAAAGTAGTTACACTCCTCTATAGTATGGATGCTTGTCTCTTGTGTAAAAAAAGAGCGATCTTTATCGAGATACTCAAAACTTTTTTTGATACCTGCGAGGTGCTTTTTCAGTAGCGGTGTTGCGTATTGGTGTCGAAATTCATTGCGTGTAATGCTCAGATCGAAATTAGTATGATCTTCAAAAAAGGGGATCTTTTTAAGAGCTAAATAATGAAGAAGCTCACTTTTATCAAGGTGAAGTAAAGGGCGAACTAAAGTATAGTCTTTATAGTGTTGGATACTTTGCATCCCTGCAAGTTCTACACAACCTGCTCCCTTACAAAATTGCATAAGCATCCATTCGAAACGATCCCCTAGATGATGTGCAGTAATAAGTGTAGTGTAACGATACTTATCTATAAGTTCTTTAAAAAAACTATAGCGGATCTGACGCGCACTTGCTTCAAAGTTACGCTCAATAAGAGGTGCTTTATATACATAGCATTGCTTATTATATGTGAGTGCTAGTTTTTGCGCATAAGCTACCTCCTCTTTACTCTCTTTTCGGATCTGGTAGTCAACTATAGCAATATCAAAGTGAATGTTGTTTTCCATAAGTAGGAAAAATAGAGCAGTTGAGTCGGATCCACCAGAGAAGGCAAGAAGGTTTTTCCCCTCTCTAAAGAGTTCAAGCTCTTTAGTTTGAAGCATTATCCACCGTAGCAGTAAGTTTGTCTCCTACAAGATCTGTGATCTTGGCTTGGTAGATTTTGCCAAATTGGAGTTGCCCCTCTGCTATTTGATCATTTACATAGATCTCACCATCAATCTCTGGTGCCCACTGAAGTTCTTTGGCAGAGAGAAGATACTCATGCTCCTCACTCTCTTGGTCTATAACGATTTGCACTGTTTTTCCAACTTCTTTTTTGAGTGAAATTTCATATACCTCTTTGGCAATAGCGCCAAGAATTTCAGCTCTTTGAGAGATAGTTTCTTCATCGACTTTATGATCCATCTCATATGCAGAAGTACTCTCTTCATCAGAGTAGGCAAAAACATTGATCCTATCAAAGCCAAAATCTTTTGCAAATGCACACATCTCTTCAAACATCGCATCACTCTCTTGTGGATGTCCCACAATAAAACTAGTACGTACAAAAGAGTTTGGTAGCTCTTTCATCGCTTGAAGGAGTTCAAGGGTTTTTTCTTTTCCAAATCCGCGTTTCATTATACGCAACATTGCATCGTTAATATGTTGTATAGGCATATCAAAATAGTTATGAAAGATCGCACTCTCTCCAATGCGTTTGATCAGTTTTAAAGAGCTTGTAGATGGATAAAGGTAAAGAATACGTGCACTTTTGACTCCTTCTATAAGTTCAATACGTTCAATAAGTAAACTAAGCCCCTCTTTTACATTCTGATCGCGCAAAAACGAGGAACTGTCTTGAGAGACAAAAGAGAAATCATAGTACCCTTTTGCGACAAGCTCTTGTACCTCTTTTGCGATCGAATCTAAAGAGCGAGAGTTGAGTTTCCCCTTAAAAGAGGGAATGGCACAAAAGCTACACACTTGATTACAACCCTCAGAGAGTTTGATATAAGCATGATAACTCGAACCTGTAACAACACGCTGGGCACCGTCAATAAGATATACTTCATCACTAAAACGACTTTTCTTTTCTTTGAGAAGTTCATCTATCTTATCATAATCACCCACACCTGTAAAAATATCAACTTCAGGTATCTCTTGAGCCAACTCTTCTCTATAGCGTTCTGAGAGACAGCCAGCCATCACTAAAATAGAATCCTCTTTGCGTACTTCATGTAAAGATAAGACAGTATTGAGTGACTCCTCTTTTGCTGCATTTATAAAGCCACACGTATTTACGATGATTACATCTGCATCTTCCGCATCATCTGTAAGTGTTAGGTTTTGGAGCTTTCCCATCATCACTTCTGTGTCAACGAGGTTTTTTGTACATCCGAGAGAGACTATGTGAAGTTTATTATTCATATAACTGCTTTTTGTAAAAATTTAGTGTAATTATAGCGTATAATATATACATGAAAATATATGATGTAGTAATATTAGGTGCAGGTGCAAGCGGTTTGATGTGTGCATCACAGCTTCATAAAAGTTTATCTGTTGCGATTGTTGAAGGAAATGACAAGATCGCCAAAAAACTCAAGATCTCAGGTGGTGGAAAGTGTAATATCACCAATGTTGATGTAAGTCTATATCATTACGATACAGAAGATATTCTTTTATCAAATACGCTTGATCTTTTTGGAAAAGAGGAGTTGCTATCTTTCTTAGACAACAATGGAGTAAGTACAGAGATTCGAAAAGAACGTTACTATTTTTGTCAAAAAAGCTCTCAAGAGATTATCTCCGTATTTCAAAAAAAGATAGAAAAACAAGAACTGTATTTAAATCATAAAATAATAAGTGTCAAAAAAGAGAAAGATCTGTTTTTGATTCAAACTGATAAAAAGCTTCTTAAGGCTACTAAAGTTGTAGTAGCAACCGGTGGTAAAAGTTATAAAAAAATTGGAGCAAGCGAGATCGGTTTAGAGATCGCAAAGAGTTTTGGACTTAAAGTTACGCCTTTTAGCCCTGCTCTTGTAGGGTTGACTGTGCAAAAAGAGCAGTTTTGGATGAAGGAGTTAAGTGGACTAAGCTGTTTTGCAAATATAAAGGTAGAAGGAAAAACTTTAGAAGAGGAGCTTCTTTTTACTCATAAGGGCATCAGCGGACCGCTTGTACTCTCAGCATCACTCTACTGGAAAAAAGGGGAGATAAGTATAAACTTCTTACCTAATTATGAACTACAAAATATTTTTAGAGGGGGTAAAAAGCTTATAAGTTCTGTATTACCTCTTCCTAAAAGGCTCTCAAAAAGCTTGTTAGAAGTTTTACAAGTACAAGATCTGGCATGTAATAAAATCACTCAAGAGAGTTTTAAAAAACTCTCTAAGATTCAAGATTACAGCTTTGCACCAGCAGGAAACTTTGGCTTTGAAAAAGCAGAAGTTTCTAAAGGAGGAGTCTGTAAAAATGGCCTAAATGCATATACATGTGAAACTTTAGACGTAAAAGGACTTTATTTTATTGGTGAAGTTGTCGATATTACAGGAGAATTAGGTGGATACAACTTTCAATGGGCTTTTGGTAGTGGGTTTGTTTGTGCGAAAAGTTTCAATGAAAATTAATATATACCTATCTAAAGTGCAAAGATTTAATCTTTGCTTTAAATTTTTGTGTGTATAATTTAGTGCTTACAAAAAATAATATTTCTTAACTGAAGGTTTCATAATGATGAAGATACATGCCATTCTCTATGCTTGTCTACTGGTTTTAGTCCTTAGTGCTTGCCAAGGGAACAATAGTACAACTACAGAGGAACAAGATAATAGTGTTGATCTTGATTCTACAGCAAAAGCTTTGAGTTTTGCTGATGGAACAAGTTCTAAAGTACTTACTAAAAATAGTGAAATAACTACGATTAATGTAAAGGTTTATAATCCTGATAATTCTTTACTTGAAGAAGGGAATATATCAGTGGCGTATCCTGCAAAAGTTCGGACAGGTGTAGATGTGGGAAGTTTTGAGAAATCAAAAGTAACCATCGAAAATGGAGTGGCAAAATTTTATTATACAGCTCCAAAAGATCTTCAGTCAAGAGTAGATGCGGGTGATACAAGTTCTGCTTTCACTTTTTACCTTGAATCGAATGCATCTATAAGTAAGGTTTATACTTTTTCATATAGCCCTGATCCTGAGCAAACAATCTTAACAAGTTATGTTCTTGCTAACTCATTTCCTGGTGGTTTAGTTGTTGGACTAGAGAGTATATCTAGTGTATCTTTTTTTGTAGAAGATGCTGATGGAAATAAAGTAAGTGACAGTTCTATGCAATCAATACATGTAACTCTTACAAACCCTATATTGGCTGATCTTGAAGATGTTCTTGGAAATGTTGCAAAGGAGTTGTCATTTACTAATGAAAATGATGTGTCTATGAACATCCGTACTGATACAAAATCAGGTATTCTTCCTATTCAAGTAGAAGCAACTTTTACAGATATAAATGGGGAACTTCAAACTCTCAATGAAGTGTTTGATGTAGTTGTGCTTTCTGGACCTCCAAGTGCAATGAGTTTCTCTTACGCAGGAACTTTAGATAGAAATGAATCTGAAAATAATGCGAAATTTGTGGAAAGATGGATTGTTACTGTTACAGATAGATATAACAATAGAGTAAATACAAACCCTACTATCTCTATGGGAGCTCTTGCAGGTTATGCGGAAGACCCAACATTCAGATCGAGTGTAGATGGAAATTATTTGTATTATAAACCAAGTGAAGCTAGTTCAATAAACTCATATTTAAGTGGACTTACAAATCGTTTTAGTGTAAGTACAAATGTATTTAAAGATGTTGATGCAGCTAATGAAGTATTAGTAACGTTTGGAGATGGATATACTTATCAAGCTTCTGGAAAATGGGATGTAAATACAAATACGTCAGATGATGGCACTTTGGACTTAATTGATGATTATGGTGGAGAGAGTACAAGAGGTATGGGCTTTGCTATAGGAAGAAACTATAAGCAAGACGTATGTGTTGAAGGGAGAGAATGGGTTGTTAACGTATATCCTGAAAATGGGGAATATAATGTTGATGATACCGGGTCTATGAAAATTAATGTAGAATATGATTATTATATGATCGGGAAAGACGTGATGTTATGGGCGAACTTAGTTGGTACAGTGCATGAAACAGGTGAAACAATACGTATTGGGGAAGCTGCAAAAATAACACCAAGAGGAAAGCTTTATGTGACTCCAGATTGTATAATACCAGCTTTTGCAACAAATTATCGTTGTTCTTTCTCAATTGATGTACACAATTCAAAAACTGAAGATGGAAGTGTAACAGACTTAGGAAGTGTAGGTGTAGACCTTAGAAATGCTTATATTGGCTATAATGTAGTCACAACTGGAAAAGTTGAACTTATTGAAAGTTATCAAGTAGATGGATTTCCACAAGACTGTACAAGGACTTCATACGATGCAAATGGCACAACAACTGGAGAATATGCATCTAACGGAACTGTAATTATTTATACCCTATGTAATAACCCAGAGGATTCTCCTGGTACTGTAGGGCTAACAAATATTCGAATAAGCAGTGAATTTTAATTTATAATATAAAAGGTAAAGTGATGAAAAAAAAGTTAAGTGGAATTGTTTTAGCTACATCTTTGTTGTGTACAGGTACTTATGCAGATGATTTGCATTTTAAAGATGGTACAAAGTCTTTAATTGCTTTTGAAACAGGTTTTAGCTCTTTAGATATGGATTTACCAACAGTATCAGGTGAAAGTGAAAGTTTTGCTAATGTTGGTGTGAAAGTAGGTGCTGAAACAAGAAATTACAGAGTGTTTGCAAGTTTTCGCTACTTAGCAATAAGTGACTTTGATTATGCTACAACTGTGGGTCTTGAATTACAGTATTTAATTAACCTCTCTTCTAGTTTCAATATGTTTGTGGGTCTTAATGGTGGCTATGCAAATATGAAGCTTGCTGATTCAAGTAATAGGACGAGAACTTTTTCAGATCCTTATTATGGAGCAGACTTTGGGTGTAATTACCATATGAATGAAAACTTTGATTTAGAAGTGGGAGTTCGTGTAAATACATTAGATGCTGAAAATACTCTTGATGCTGCGGGAACATATAAACTTAATAATATTCTTGGAGCATATGTTGGGGTAGTTTATAAATTTGATCTAGATAAGTAAAAGTTAGAATAATATAGGTGGTGGTCACGATTGGACTTGAACCAACGACCACTTCCATGTCAAGGAAGCACTCTACCACTGAGTTACGTGACCAATAAAAAGAAGAGTATTTTACCCAATAATTCTTAAAATTATTTTGAACTCTTTAAAACCTACAAAACTATTTGAATTTTCCAATAACTCCGTAATCTTTACTTTTAATTTAGGTATAGTAAGTGTATAATTTCACTTACTAAATACAATGTATGTTACATTGAAAAATGCCAGAAGGTAAGTTATGAATTTGACAGAGTTAGAAGAATTAGGCTTAAAAAATATTGGAGAGGTGTATCACAACTTAAGTTATGATGAACTTATTCAACATGAGCTTGATAAGGGTGAGTGTAGCATGACAAGCAATGGTGCTACAGCAGTTGATACAGGTATTTTCACAGGTCGTAGCCCAAAAGATAAATATTTTGTAAATGCAGATCCATCAAATAAGTTTATAGCATGGGGAGATGTAAATCAAAAAGTTGATGCAAAGATTTTTGCTGAACTTTTAGATGTCGCACGTGCGGAGTTGTCAAATAAAGACCTTTATGTAACAGATGTATTTTGTGGTTCATCTGCTGCATCGAAAAGATCTGTGCGCTTTGTTTCTGAGATTGCTTGGCAGTCACATTTTGTAAAAAATATGTTTATTCGTCCTACACCTTCTGAGCTAGAGGTATTTAAACAAGACTTTACAGTACTTAATGCTTGTAAAGCTGTAAATGATAAGTATAAAGAACATGGGCTTAACTCTGAAGTTTTTGTTATCTTTGATGTAGAGAATAACCTTGCAATTATTGGTGGAACCTATTATGGTGGAGAGATGAAAAAAGGGATCTTTTCAATGATGAACTACTGGTTGCCACTTGAAGGAAAACTCTCTATGCATTGTTCTGCAAACGTTGGTGAAAAGGGTGATACTGCTCTCTTCTTTGGTTTAAGTGGAACAGGAAAAACTACACTCTCTACTGATCCAAAAAGACGTCTTATAGGTGATGATGAACATGGATGGGATAATCATGGAGTGTTTAACTTTGAGGGTGGTTGTTATGCAAAAGTGATCAACCTCGATGAGAAAAGTGAACCTGAGATCTATCATGCAATTCGTAGAGGGGCATTACTAGAAAATGTTGTGCTTGATGCCGATGGAAATGTTGATTATGAAGATGGTTCAAAAACAGAAAATACACGTGTTTCTTACCCTATAGAGCATATTGAAAATCATGAACCTTCTTTAGGCGCAGGACATCCTGAAAATATTATCTTTTTAACAGCAGATGCTTTTGGTGTACTTCCTCCTGTATCAAAACTGACTAAAGAACAAGCAATGTATTACTTCTTGAGTGGATACACTGCAAAAGTAGCAGGAACTGAGCGTGGAATAACAAAACCAGTAGCCACTTTCTCAGCATGTTTTGGTGAAGCGTTTCTACCTCTGCATCCAACAGTATACGCTAAGCTTTTAGGTGAGAAAATTGATGAACATAAAGCAAATGTTTATCTAGTAAACACAGGTTGGACAGGTGGCAAATATGGTGTTGGAAAACGTATGAGTATTAAAGATACACGTGCATGTATTAATGCTATTTTAGATGGAACTATCAATAATAGTGAATTTGACACAACAAAAACTTTTAGACTACAAGTACCAACTACATTAGGGGAGATTAATCCTGATATTCTTAATCCAAAAAATGCATGGAATGATGCAGCTGAGTTTGAAAAAACACGTGATGAACTTGCTTCAATGTTTATTGAAAACTTCAAAAAATACCAGACAGAAGACCATGAATTTGATTATTCAGCAGCTGGTCCTAAGCTCGAAGATTAAAGCGATAAATTATCGCTTTTTCTTTGTAGCAACAGAGAGATAGAGCCACAAAGAACCTCCAAAAACCACTAAAACAGCAGGAGCTATCCAAGGCTTCTCACTTATAATTTCAGCAAGCTCAATAAAAAATTGACTAGAGTAATAACTTGCAAGTCCAACTGAAAGTGCCCAGATAGCAGAACTTCCTATATTCAAAATCGTAAATTTTTTAAAGTCATATTTTGTCAGACCTATGGCTATTGGAATAAGTGTTTTGATCCCATAGACATACTTTTGAAATAAGATGATCCATGAACCATATTTTTTCATTAGCATATGTGAAAGAGCAAGTTTTCTTCTGTGTTTACGTATACCATCCATCATCATCGCTTTTTGATAACGTGCCATATAAAAAAGCATAACATCTCCAAGGGCATTTGCTACAAAAGCGATAGCAATGGAGAGTGTTAGATCCATCTTCCCCATAAAAGAGAGTACAGCAGCTCCAACAAGAGCTACAAATCCACCTCCTAGTGAATATAAAAATAAACCTATATATCCATAAGTTGCTAAGTTACTAAAAGTATCTTCCATCAATTCTCCAATTATAATTGTTTTATTTTTGCTATCTCATCACGAAGACGGGCAGCTTCTTCAAAGTTGAGCTCTTTTGCAGCTTGTTTCATTTTCAAACTTAACTCTTTTGTAAGTGCTTTTCTCTCAGATGCAGGCATCTTATCTATCTTTTTGTGTTTTTGGTAGAGACCACCATGATCTTCGAGTTTAAGGTTTTCATCAAGTTTTCTAATAGTTGTTTTTGGAGTAATATTATGCTCTTTATTAAACTGATCTTGAAGTTCTCTTCTTTTGCTTGTGATATTTATAGCATTTTGCATCGATTTTGTCATCTTATTTGCATAGAGAATAACACGACCGTTTGCATTTCTTGCACCTCTTCCTATTGTTTGAATTAAAGAGGTCTCACTCCGTAAAAACCCCTCTTTATCAGCATCTAAAATAGCAACTAAGCTGACTTCTGGAAGATCTAAACCTTCTCGCAAGAGGTTTATCCCTATAAGCACATCAAAGTCACCAAGTCGGAGTGAACGTATGATCTGGTTACGTTCAATAGTATCAATATCTGAATGCATGTACTGTACTTTTATGCCTAGATCTGCAAGATACTTTGTAAGAGCTTCTGCCATTTTTTTAGTAAGAACTGTAATAAGTACACGTTCATTTTTAGCAACAACTTGTTTGATCTCATCATGAATATCTTCTACCTGATTATCTGAAGGCTTAATATCTATCAGTGGATCTAAAAGTCCTGTAGGACGAATGATTTGCTCTGCTCTTGATGAAGAGAGATTGATTTCATACTCTGCTGGCGTAGCAGATACAAAAAGATAGTGAGGTGCTTTGTTGATATATTCATCTATCATAAGAGGGCGATTATCAAGTGCACTAGGCAATCGAAAACCATACTCTACAAGAACCTCTTTTCTTGCTCTGTCACCTGCATACATCCCTCGGTATTGAGGTAGAGAAACATGAGACTCATCAACTATAACTAAATACTCTTTATGGTGAAGCTCAAAGTAATCAAGTAAAGTATATGGTGCTTCTCCAGGTTTTTTGTTTGTAAGTAGTCTCGAGTAGTTTTCAACCCCCTTACACATTCCTGTAGTCTCAAGCATCTCAAGGTCAAACTCTACACGTTGTTTTAGTCTTTGATACTCTACAAGTTTCCCCTCTTTTTGGAAAAATGCTAGTCGATCTGCAAGCTCTTCTTCAATTCTTTTTATAGCTACAGCCATCTTCTCTTGACTTACTGAAAATTGACTTGTAGCATAGATAGTAAAGTGTTTATGCTCCTCAAGACATTTGTTATCGATGATATCAAAAGTGTAGATCGATTCAATCTCATCACCAAAAAACTCTATACGGATAGCTTCTTGTTCAAAGTAGGGCGGGTAGATATCTATAGACTCTCCATTTACACGGATATGACCACTGTCAAAATAGGTATCATTCCGTGAATAGCCCATCTCAACAAGACGAAGTAGAAGCTTTTTTTGGCTTATCTCATCACCAATAGCGACTGATTGCACCATTGTTTCATATTCCTGTGGATCTCCTAAACCATAGTTTGCAGAAACAGATGCAATCACTATAACATCGTCATAAGAGAGAAGGTTTGCTGTAGAGCTTAAACGCAAACGCTCAAGCTCATCATTGATCGCACTATCTTTTTCAATAAAGAGATCTTGTCGGGGTATGTAGGCTTCAGGCTGATAATAATCATAGTAAGAAACAAAATATTCCACATGGTTGTTTGGAAAAAACTGGCGAAATTCACTATAGAGTTGAGCTGCAAGTGTTTTGTTATGCGTCATAATGATTGTAGGCATCTGCACTTTTTCGATCACTCGTGCCATAGTGTGTGTTTTACCACTTCCTGTAACACCTTCGAGTGTTTGGTAGCGATTTCCTTGGAGTATCGATTTACTAAGTATATCAATTGCTTGGGGTTGATCACCTGCTGGTTGATAGTCTGAAAGAACTTCAAATTGTTTTGTTTTTTTCATGCTCAGAATTATAACTAAATTACTGTTTTTTGACTTTGAATATAGAAGTGTTATCGCTCTAAGAGATTATAAGAATGAATTGATACATAGCTTTGTGAACTATCTATTAGTTTGGTTTTTTGTGATAGAATATTGCTTTTATTAAATATAGAATATTGCTTTTATTAAATATAGGATATTGCATGCAAAACCAGACCACTATAGAAAAACTAGATGATAAAGTGACACAAATTTTACAAAGATACAGTAACCTTCAAGGTGAAAATGAAACTTTACGTGCAGAATTAGTCTCACTCAAGGCAGAAAAAGAGATTAAAGATCAAGAGATAGAAAAACTTCAGGAACAAAATACGATGAAAGATCTAGAGATCGAAGAGATCGTAAATAAAATAGAAAGCATTCTAGGGTAGTGCCAATGAGCAAAAAAATAAACTTGCGAATTGCCGGTAGACCATTTGATGTAGATGTGTCTGAACCATTTTTGACATTTTTAAAACAACAGATGGGAAAAGATTTTAATCTTGATGGCAATAACGAAGTAAAAACTCTTTTACAAGCTTATGTGCGTAAAAACCATGAGCTTTTTCTTCAAGAGGAAAAAATGAAAAAGATGATAGAAAAAATTGAAAAATAAAGTTATTTTTAAGAAAAAAAGTATATAATTTCAGCCTCGTTAAAAAATATGTGCGTCCATAGCTCAGCTGGATAGAGCACCGGTTTGCGGTACCGGCGGTCGGGAGTTCGAATCTCTCTGGGCGTACCATCTTCTTTTTAAATCACATCTAAATAAATCAGAATTAACTTCACTTATAAAAACTCAACCCTATTACGTCCATTATCTTTTGCCACATAAAGTGCTTTGTCAGCTCTTTGTATCGCTGGTTCTATATTTTTATCTTTAGTGAGATCTACTTCTGAAACTCCACAACTTATGGTGAACTTTATTTTTATATTTTCATCAGTTTCTATATATGAACTCTCAATAGCTTTTCTTATCTTTTCAGAAATATTCATACCACCATCAACACCAGTCTCTGGTAAAAGAAGTAGAAACTCTTCACCGCCAAATCGGCATACAATATCACTGAGCCTAACGATACTTTGTAATATTGTTGCTATGGTTACTATAACTTCATCGCCAACCTTATGTCCATAGTGATCGTTGATCTTTTTAAAAAAGTCTATATCAAGCATTACTACTACAAGTTTAGTTTTATCTCTTTTTGCACGCTCTATAATGTGTTGTGAAATATCTGTTAAGTATCTTCTATTATAGAGTTTTGTCATTGGATCTATGGAGGCTAAGTAATGTAGTTCATTTGTTTTGTTATCTATAGTATCTAAGAGTGTATTGAAGCCATTATATAGCTTTTGAAACTCGTCATTTCTATGTTGCGTTATTTTTTTATCATATTTCGATGTATTTATGACATGCTCTATATTTTCTATAAGGGTATAAATAGGCTTAGTAAAAACGGACTGAAGTATTGAAGATATATAAAACGTTACCAGAACAGAGACTAAAAAAACAATGAGTAAAATAGACATAACCTCTAAAATCGTTGCATAGATCTGTTTTGTACTATAATTGATAATCAAGGTAGCTATGTGTTCTTGATGTATAAGTATCGGTTTGGAGACGAGTATGTCGTTTAGATCCATATAGCTGGTTTGCTGTATAGTTTTTATGTTGTTATTTTTGACTAGTTCAAATATAATATTTCTTACCTCTTGTTCTGAAAAGTCTTTATTAAAATAGCTGGCAAATTCTCTGTGATCGCTTGATAAAATAAGGGCACCTTTTATATTTGGATCTGATTTAAGTGCAGCTAAGGTATTGATAGCACTTTCTTGATCATCAAATGTGACAGATGCAGAGATATTATCCGCCATGATATTTGTGAGTTTTATTAAGTTTTTTTGATCAACACTCGTTTTTTTAAGGATTAAAAATATAAAAACTGATACCCCAACTAGTAGTAATGTAATTACAGCTATTGAATTGAGCATTATTGCTAATTTTAATTTTATCGATTTTATATCTTTTATCTTTTGTCTAAAAAGCATACTTTGCCTTTAGATAATAGTATGCTCCACTATAACCTATAGGTGAGTTGTTAGAGTATTGTAGTATTCCATCATATCCTAAGTAAGGATTGGAACGACCTTCCCATTTATCCGGCATCACATCAAAGATATTATTTCCACCTAGAGATAACTCAATGTTTTTATCTATTTCATAGTTGATATTCAGATTTGTTGTGAGGATACTTCCAAATTTATAAGAGCTACTTCCAAGTACATGGTAGTACTCTGCAAATCTATTGAAATTTAAACTAATGTTGTAGTTGCCACTTTCATAATGGTTTAAAAGCCTAATAGCATCTCTAGGTTGAGCATGTTCTATCCTTTTAGACTGGGCATAAGAGATCTCTTTATTATACGAGGTGATTTCTGTTTTATTATAGTGATACCATAGCTTTGTTGTAAGCTTAGAGTTATCATTCAAGAGAAATGAAGTATTGAGTTTTAGATCAAAACCTTGTGTTTTTGAGTCAATAGAGTTTGCAAAGTAAGATGCACTTGTAACGTTGTATTGCTCAAAAACTTCTTGTTGTTGAGGTGTAGAAGCAGTTATATTATCTGATAGCAAGATCCTATCATCTACTTTTGTATAAAAATAATCAAGCATTAACCATGTAGTGTTGCTATACTCATAGACAATACCTAGTGTATAGTGTGTAGAATCTTCAGGTTTTAACTCCTCTGCTCCGAGTGCTTTTGCTATATCGTGGTTTGGTTGAAATATTCCTCTTAAAGAGAGCCCATCTTCTGTTGCAAATGAAGATGTATGAGTGTAACCTGACTGTGATAAGGAAGGGGCTCTAAAGCCACTACTAGCAGAAGAGCGTAATAATAGTGCTTGACTAAGCTTATAGCCTAAAGATACTTTATAGTTATGTGTAGAACCAAAATCACTGTAGTTCTCATATCTGGCTGCAAGTTCATAAGAAAAATTATGTGTTGGTTTATGTATAGTATCTATATAAATAGCGTATATGTTTCTATCAATACTTGTTGTATTATCTAAACTAAAGCCTGAAAAACCTTGTGAACCTGTGCCAATATAAGATGCTTTATCACCTGCACCTATCTTGTATTTTTCATATCTGTACTCAATACCACCTGTTAATGTAAGATTGTTTATTATTTTTTTTATATCAAGGTTTGTAGTGTTTTGTATAAATGTTAAATCACCATTGTCAAAGTTTATAGGCGATGATGCACCAAGTGTATAATTTACAGTGTCGTTGAGTCCGTATTTAAAATTGCTATAGCCATATACGTTACTGAGATCCCATGAAAAGTATTTTCCAAAGTTATTTTTAATACCTGTGCCAATTGAGGTATCTCTCAGTTGAACATTGATAATTGGTAAAAACCCATCTGGGAAAATTGAGCGGTTTTCATCAGGTGTTCTATAAAAAGCACTTGCTTGGCTCTCTTTATAGTTGACTAAAACATTTGAGTAAAAAAGCAAGTCATTTTCGCTTAAAACTTCAGAGTTTAAAAGTGCTGAGAACTGCTCATATTTTGGAACCCCCACCCAAGTATGTATTTCAGGTGTTTCAAGTCTTTGATCTTCCCCAGCTCTTTGTGTCCTGTTTTGTTGAATAGCAGATAAAGAGAGGTTTATAAACCCATCATACTTTAATGGTATGCAAGAGAATGAATCTATCTGATATCTTGTACCATCCCCATCTTTTCTTATTCCAGTATGTGCTGTTAGCGTATTGAACTCACTGTTTGTTTTAAGTTTGATATTTATGATTCCAGATATTGCATCAGTACCATATTGTGCTGAGGCAGCATCTCTTAAGACTTCTATCTTTTGAATTGAGTCTAAAGGAATTAGGTTAAGGTCTACATGAGAAGTACCACGTGATATAACGCCAACTTCATGTAACATAGCAGAGGAATGAAGTCTTTTTCCATTTATAAGAACCAGTATTTGATCTGAGCTCATTCCTCTTAAACTAAAACCTGTTATATGATCACTTCCATCAGATATAGAACTCTCAATAGCGTTAAACCCTGCAATATAATACTTTAAAACATCACTAAGTCTAGTCTGCCCTGAATTTTTTATATCATTTTGTGTGATAACATCGATAGCATTTCTAGAATCAAGATAGTTCTTTGCTTGTTCTCTTGTACCTGTATCTGACTTTACTTCAAGATCTTGATTGAGAAGCTCTTCAATACTTTCATCATGTAAATTAGATGAAGCATGAAGCATAAGAGGAAGAAGTGTTAATATCATAATTGTTTTATATATTTTTTTCATAAAGGTTCGCTCCTTACTACATCTGCTAGTCTAAGCAAAGAAGCTTTTATATTGAGTTTTTCTTGTTTTGCTATATCTACGTTTATTCTTATTTTTAGTTTTTGATTTAAAGAGTAGATCTGCACAATACCCCCTTTTTCTGTAAAGCCTCTAATATCACTAATAGTTAGTATATTTCTACCTTTGATGTAGTGCATGATCTCATTTAAGGTCTTGGAAGAGGTCTTTTGTATAAATAATATATTGGTCTCTTTTAACTCTTTTATATCTTGTACATTTTGTATAACAACTTCTTTTTGTTTAATGGGACTTTGTATGTAGTTTTGATTTAAACTATCGTTGTAGCCATCGTTAAAAATAGTAATTTTAAATTTATCAGATGAACAGTCTTGCCACTTTACAAAATTGGCTATTTTGCTTACTAAAATAGCTTTTAAGTTGTTTTCTGGTTCGTATGCATGTAGATTGATATGGCAAAAGCTTAAAGTGAGTAAAAGCAATAAATAATGAGGCATATTCCCTCCCCCTTTGAAATTAACACAAGTTCACTCTCAACAAACTACATGTTTTCGTCTAAACTATAACTCTTTTATATTATAAATCTAAAGTAGTCGTAAAGTAGTCGTGATATTTTTTTTAATAATATGTATAATGTTTTTATGGAAAAAGAAGAAGTTATACTTATAGTAGAAGATCAGTTTATGAGTAGAAAATATCTTGAAGATATACTACGATCTATGGAGTATAAAAATATATATCTTGCTGAAAATGCAAAAGATGCTATAGAGATAACTCAAAAAAAACATATAGATTTAGTCTTTATGGATATTAATCTAGAGGGATCGATAGATGGCATACAGTGTGCTTTTGCTATCAATAAAACAAAGCAACATCCTGTTATATATATAAGTGCATATTCTGATGCACAAACTATATCTGATGCAGGAGATACAAACTTTTATGGCTATATTTTTAAGCCATATACAGAAAATGATGTATCAGTCGCTATAAACGTAGCTAAAAAGCATATATTTAAAACATCTACTCAAAAGTCCACGCAAACAAATAGAGTACAGATTAATTCTCAATGTGTATATGATATGAATCAAAAGCAACTTTATATCAAGCACAGACCTATAAAACTCACAAGAAAAGAGATCCTTCTAATAGAACTGTTACTAAAGCAAAAAAATAAGCTAGTCAAGCACGATGAACTCAAAAATCATGTATGGAATAAGGATGTAAGTGATTCTACTATAAGAGATACTTTTTGGCGTTTACGTAAAAAAGCACCAGTGTTAGAGATAAGTAATAGATTTGGCATAGGGTATGTATTAAAACAGATAGAACAATGATAAGACTTTTTCTCCTTTTATTATTTTTTATCAATGCTCTTGCTTTAGAATTTAATAATGCAACAAGCCATTATGATGAATTTGAACTTGAGATCTTAGAGACTCAAAAAGGTCTGAAGATAGATGAAGTCAAAAAGATGGACTTTACGAGTCATAAAAACAATTTTTCTCTTGGCTATCATAAAGGTGATCTTTGGTTTAGGTTGAAGCTTAGCAATTATTCAGATGAAGATACTTTTATTGTAGTTCTTAATGAGTTTTTTTATGAGGAGGCAGTACTCTATTATGAACAAGACAAGAGACTCATAAAAAAAATAAATGGATTAGATATTCCACTCGATCAAAGGGAGGTAAGGTCCAAAGAGATATCTTTTAAGCTAGAACTTGAAAAAAATACAAGTACAACTCTGTACTTAAGAGTATGGGGTAAGTTCTCCTATTTTGGTCAGCTTAATGTTTATAAAGAGTCAGATTTTTATAAAAAATCTATTTTTCATATAGATTCAATAATATTTTTTATTTTAGGTGTCATTATAGCAATTGCAATATTTCAAATATTTTTATTTCGACACTTTGAAAAAAACATATTTTTATTTTACACCCTGTATGTACTATTTCTAGGGGTATACTTTTTAAATATAACGGGTATATTTGTGTATTTGGATATGCAGAAGTATCTTTATCTATTTCACCTCTCTGCACCTATAGCATTAGTCTTTTTGCTTTTATTTACAAAAAGTTATTTTGATACAAAAAATAGAGTTCCAAATGCAAATAAAATACTCAATACTTTGCTTGTTTTATTAACTCTTTTAATTGTTTGTATGTTTTTTGTTTATACACCTTGGAATAAAATTTTAAACATCTTAGTTGGTTTTTCTATGATCTTTTTGCTTTTATTGACTCTCAATATTTATTTATCTGGAGTAAAAAAAGTGATATTCTTTTTTCTGGCGATATTGATGTTTTTAGTGGGAACAATTATCTTTGTTTCTATGTTAAGTGGTGTATTGGAATACAATTTTTTTACTAGATATAGTTATATAATCGCTTCATTTTTTGAGATAATAATTTTAACTTTACTTATTTCAGACAAATATAATGAGATCCAAGCTGAAAAAATATTGATACAAAAACAACTTATCAATGAACAAAATACTATTCAAGAGAAACTTGAAAGTGAAGTAAAAACAAGAACCTCTGAGATAGAAGAAAACTATAAAAAGATAGCTAGGCTTTCTGATGAAAGGGCACTTTTACTCAAAGAGATACACCATAGAGTAAAAAATAATTTTCAAGCTGTAATAAGTATGATCTGGTTTGAAGATAAAAAACAAGATTCTAAAAAAGATTTGAGGTCATTAATCAATAGAATAAAATCAATGTCAAACATACATGAGCATATATATAGTAAAAAAGATCTTGCATTTATTAACATGCAAGAGTATCTAACTCAAATAATTCATAACCTTGTTGATTCATACCATCTCAAAGATGCAACAATAGATTATGAGATAGAACCTTCAAACTTAAATATTAATGAGGCTATGTCTTTAGGAGTCATCTTAAATGAGTTAGTTACAAATTCAATAAAACATTCAGAATGTTCTTCATATCAGATAAGATAGAATATTATACGGATAGTGAGAATAAAAAAACATTGAGTGTATCTGATCATAGTGATAAGATATCTCAAGTGCTTTATGCAAAAGATGGAATTGGTATTCAGATCATAAATGAATTTTCAAAAAAAATACCAAACTCTCAATATAATTTATCGTATGAGAAGGGTGTACAATATACACTGACATTTAGGTATTAGTATTTATAGTGAAAAAAATTTTCCTATAAATACCTGTGTTATTTTAACTAAAGAATAACATTATACAATATAATATAAAGAAATTTATAAGGAGTTCATTTTGTCTTTTTTAAACACATATAGATCACGTTTTATACTACTAGGTGCTGTTTCAATCTTGTCATTTTTAATGGCTTTATTACTTTCTGATTATATTAGTTCCAAACACATTGATGTAATAGAAATTGAAACAAAAATAGAAAAAGTTCAAAGTGGAGTTTTACAATTAAGACGAGATGAAAAAGATTTTTTATCTCGAAAGCAACTGAAATATGAAGAAAAGTTTCAAAATAATTTTTCAAAACTATCTTTATTGATAGAAGATATAGAAAAAAGTTTGTTATCAATCGGGAACCATGTCGATTCTATAGATAAATTAAAAAAGATACTAGAACAATATAATAATAAAATGAAAAGTTTGATTGAAGGGCAAAAAACTATAGGTTTAAATCCAAAAGATGGACTATATGGCAGTTTAAGAACAAGTGTGCATAACATTGAAAAAATTCTTCAGGAATCAGATAATAATGCTCTATTAGTAGATATGTTAATGTTAAGACGTGCTGAAAAAGATTTTATGCTTCGAAGTGATTTGAAGTATGTAGAAAAATTTAATAAAAGTGTAGAAAAATTTAAAACACATATAAAATCACAAGATATTAACAACTCAGGCACTATTCTTAAACTTTTAGATAATTATATACAAGATTTTCATAATTTGGTTGAAGGGTATAAAAAAATAGGGTTAAACCCTAAGGAGGGGATGTTAGGAGAATTACGTAATATAATTCATAGTTCAGATGAGCTTGTAAAAGAGTTTAATACAGAAACGAGTCTACTGATTCAAGATATAATATCTCAATCAAGAATGCAAAAAATAATTATTTCAAGTATTGTTTTAATTATATTGAGTACATTAATATTCATTATTAGCAAAAGGATGTCATCGCAAATAACTAAGATTTCGGATGAAGTTGAAAATATTTCAGATGAACAGAACCTTAATAAAAGAATTATTTTAGATGGAGACAATGAACTTTCATTATTAGCAGATAAACTCAACACAATGTTTGAACGCCTTGATACAACTATTCGTCAGGCAAAACATTTTAGTTTTGAAAACTTATCTGTTTCTGAGGAGTTATCACAAACTGCTCAAATCATAAATGTTAGAACAAAAGAGGAAAAAGACCTCGTAAATAAGGTGAATGATGAAGGTGAAAAAGCTATACTAGTTCTAGAAAATGTGGTGAAAAATGCTTTACAAAGTAGTGAAGACGCAAAAAAAGTTCTAGAAAATCTTACCAATAATAAAGAAAATATTTTTACTTTAACGCAACATATCAAAAAAAGTATAGAAACAGAAGCTGATATGGCTGATAAGTTATCACAACTAAGTACAGAAGCTACACAAGTAAAAGATATTCTAACTGTAATTAATGATATTGCCGATCAGACAAATCTACTTGCGTTAAATGCTGCGATTGAAGCTGCTCGTGCAGGTGAGCATGGACGAGGTTTTGCAGTTGTTGCAGATGAAGTTAGGAAATTAGCTGAAAGAACACAAAAGTCTTTGATTGAGATTAACAGTACCATCAATGTTATAGTACAATCAATCGTAGAAACAAGTGATACAATAAATAAGAATGCTGAAGAGATAGGTACTCTCAATGATATTTCATTAAATGTTGAATCAAAAATCAATGAAACTTATGATATTACATCATTGACTATTAGATCAATTGAAGAAAATAGTAAGGAAACTGAGTCAATAGGGAATATAACAAAAGATATAATATATAAGATTAATAATATAAAAACACTTTCAGATCGAAATGCAAGTTCTGTAAATAAAATTTCAATTGCATCATCTAATTTAGCACAACAGACTTCAGAGTTAAATACACAGTTAGATACATTTCAAACTTCTTAATAGAGTTTTATGTTATTTTATAGTGTAGGAGCTTAGAGAATGAAAAAACAACTTATAAGTCTTTCTATCGTGATGGCTATGGTATTATTCACAGGATGTGATTCTGATGATACCAAAGAAGAGGATAATATAGTGAATGAAGATCTGTACGATGGTGAGTATGACGCTATAGCTATTTATAAAGATGTTTCATCTGATTATATAAATTATCTAGAAACAGCAGAAAATAATTATGATTATTATAAAGTTTATGAAGTAAATGATGACACAGATTGTAATGATTTTGGCTTTTCTAGTTCAAACTCTTACTACTCTAGAGATGGTGATGGAATTGGAGGCATAATAGATACATATATTCAAAATGGTGGATATTGTTATGAGTATATTTTCTCCATTAGCAATGATAACTATGGTTCAGAAGATGTTATATTGGTATATAATTACTAATAATACTTTATTTGTTATTTTATTACGAAAAGTAATATAAAAATTAGAAGTATCTTTTACATACTTTCCAATTTAAAACTTGTTAAAGTTTTTTTATAGTTACCTTGTGGAATAATAAATATTATTTTGTATTTTACGATATAGGAATTTAAAGCATGAAAAAACAACTGATAGGTCTTTCGATTGTGATGGCCATGGTATTATTTACCGGATGTGATTCTGATGATGTTATAGAAGAGATTGATGATATAGTTAATGAAGATCTATATGATGGTGAATATGATTATATAGCTATTTATAAAAATATTTCATCAGATTATGTTGATGATATAGAGGTAGCAGATAATTACTATAATTATGATTATTATGAAGTTTCTGATATAAGTGATAATACTGATTGTGGAGACTTTGGTTTTTCTAGTTCTAACTCTTATCATTCTAGTGAGGATGATGGAGAAGGCGGTAGAATAGACACTTATATTAAAAATGGTACATTTTGTTATGAATATACTCTTTCTAATAGTAATGTTAATTATGGCTCAGAAGATGTAGTACTGGTTTATAATAACTAATAGTTCATCTATTGTTTTTTGTTTTATACGAAAAATAATATCAAAAATTAATAGTATCTCTGCTAAGATTTGTAGTTGAAGATCTTAGGAGATACTATGGAACACTCTCTTTCACACACTTTTCAATTTAAAACATCTGATATTCTTGAGCCTTCTAGTAAATTAAACAATATCATAACGATTTCTGAGTATGCTGCAAGAAAACATTATATACAATATCTACAGTGTCACAAAAGAGAGACTATTGATAATAAAAGTATCATTTACTACAGACAGTTTGATATGAAAGTAGATCGAAAGTATTACCTTGAAATTGCTAACATTGCTATAGATGATTTGACACGTAGCCGTTATTTTTTTAGTATTTTAGGAAGAAGATGTTTTGGTGCTACATATAATAAAGATGAATTTTTTTTATTAGACTACAGTGTTGATACACAAGCTCTTTATACGTATATTCACACAAATAAAAAAACAATTACACCTATTTTACTTGAAAAGAATGATACAAATTTTAATAGATATACAGCGTATATTTTTGAATTTGGAGTCAAAAATTATGCTGCTTTATTTCAAGAGAATATTTCACAAAGAAATAAGCTTTTAAAAAACTACTATGTCGAGATCTCAGATGAGGAACTTTACAGTTTTATGCATATCAAGTCTCAAGAGCTTAAAATAGAGTTTTTATTTAGTATTATCGGAAAGATCTATTTTAACTCTTTTGCTTTAGAGCGATTAGAGACAACAGAACAAGATCTAGAAGCTGAATTGAAAAAGCTGACTTTTAAAGCGCCTTTGGAGCTAGAATATACCTCTAGAGTTCATGAAAACAGGATTTATAACGAACTTAAAGGGGATGCAAAAGAGATCGAGTCTGCTTGTTTTAATCTTTATCATCGAAGTCTTGCTTTTTTACATAATGCAAAAGAGTTTGAGAGTTTAAAACTCTTTAGTATAAGCATCGTACAGTTTGTTTCGCATTTACGTCAAGTCAAAGAGCTTGAAGATGTAGTAAGTTATTTTACCGCTATTCATCTTTTTGCAGATGATGGAAAGCTAGGCTATCTCCTTGAGAAAAAAGATAAAGATTTTGTTGATATTTTTTTGTATATGTTAGAGTGTTTAAGTGAGTGGAATACACAATTAAATACCACAAAGCATGATCTAAAATCTTTTAATATAGCAACGATCGATCTTCAAGCTGCTATGAAGTATCTTTTTGAAACTTATTTGAAGTTTTCCCATCAGTATAATTGTAATGATGCTGCAAAAGAGGTTCAAGGACAAAAAGAGCAAAAGAAGCCTCTATCAAAGCTAAAAATGCAGTTTAGCGCGCAAGAGTTTTGTCAAAACAACCCTATAGGTTCTGCAACACTTGATGAACTACGTGAGCTTGAGAATGATGTAGCTATTTTATTTCAAGAGAAGCGTTATGAAGAGTTTTTAAAAGATTCTTTGCATAAATTTTTGACAGGGTATACCTCTATTCTCAATGAATATTTAGAGTTAAGAAATCTTGCCTATTCTCTAACTCTCGTGATGAGTTCTATTGAAAATGCTGGCAAAGATGTAGAGGATGAAGAACTACTACTTGTTTTACTCCAATCATTAGTTACAAGCCTTACTGATTGGAGTAAAGCTGTATTTATTGAGCAAAATGCACATGATATTCGTTTTATGGATGAAGTGTTTTATGAATATATAGCACAAATAGAGATAGTACTAGGCTCTATGGATGAGAGCCTGAGTCAGTTTAGTGATTGATCTCATTTTTTAAGATCTTGGCAAGTTCACAACATCTGTTTATTTTTTGTGAAAGATTTAAAGATTCGTTGAGTAAGATCTCTATAAAAGCACTTCCAACGATCACTCCATCTGCTCCTTGCACTTTTTGTCGTGCTGTTTTTTGGTTCACTCCAAAACCAACATATACAGGTGTTTGTGTATATTTTTTGATAGAGGCAAGAAAAGGTTGTAGATCCTCTTGTACTCCAGAACCAGTGATACCAGTATAAGCAACCATATAGATAAATTTTTGCGCATTTGCAACAATACTCTCTATTCTCTCTTGTGTGTCTGTTGGTGCTACAAAGTTAATGTTTGCCATTTGGTTTTGTGTAAAAAGATCTTGATAACGAAGCGCTTCTTCGTGAGGGAGATCAGGAATAATAAGACCGTTTACCCCAAGGGAGTGTGCAAGTGGAATAAGTTTCTCAAAGTTTTGCTGATAAAAACTATTGAAGTAGCCCATCCATAAGGTATCTACATCTGGTGCTATTTTTTCAGAGATCTCTAAAATATCTGCAAAGCTAAAGCCAAGCTCTAGAGCTTTATGGTTTGCTTTTTCTATAAGTGGTCCATCAGCTACTGGATCTGAGAAGGGAACACCAAGTTCGAGTGTATCAACACCATTTTGTGAAAGTGCCAAAGCAAGGTCTATGGTAAAAGATTTTTCTGGAAAACCAGAAGTTATATATGCTACTAAATGTTTCAAGTTATTTTTCCATATCGGGTATTTTAAACAGAGAGAAGTTGATTTTACTGAGCTTATTATCAAGCTTGAGATCATCTTGCCATTGTGCAAACATATCACTCACCCCTAAGAGCCAAGTGATCGTTTCATCGTTTGCAGGAGTATCTCTGTGACGCAAGTCTTCGAGTTCATCTTCGACAAAGGCTGCGAGTTTTGACATAGGCAAAATTTTTAAAAAGCCAGAAGCAGATTTTATATTGTGAAAAACACGAAAGAGTTCATTGACACTTCTTTGAAAACTTCCCTGTTTTTGTAGATCTAGGATCATCACTTCCATACTTTCAACCATCATGGCATAATGATCTAAAAACTCATCAACTATTTCGTAGTCAAAATTAGCATCAAGATCACTGCGTACACCCATAAAACCAATCTCCTCTAATAGGAGTAAATTATATCATATTAAAACCAATTTTGCTTGAGGACAAACTCTATTCTCTTTTTAGGGTCAGGATCAATCTCTTTAATTTTTTCAATCTCTTTAAGCCTTGGTACAAGCCCTGTAGCATTTGCAACCTGTATCGATAAACCGGGACGAGCATTAAGTTCTAAGAGCATAGGTCCACGAACTTTATCGATAACAATATCTGCTCCAAGATAGCCTAAACCTGTCATCTCATAACATTTTGAAGCGAGTTCAAGAAGTTCATTCCAGTCTGCTATGGCAATTTCAGAAAGTTTATTTTTTGTATCAGGGTGGTGAGATATATTGCTTTGTTGCATAACAGCATGTGAAGCTTTTGCACTTTTGAGATCTATGCCAACACCTACAGCCCCTTGATGAAGGTTTGCTTTTCCATCAGAACTTTTCGTGGCTAATCGTAGCATTGCCATCACTGGGTAACCACGAAATATGATAATACGTATATCGGGTACACCCTCATAAGAGTACTGTTTTAAGAGTGGATCTGCAATGATGAGATCTTCACAAATAGCTACATCTGGGGTTCCGCTAAGTGAGTATAAACCTGCTAAAATATTACTCATATGACGCATAAGTGTTTCAATAGTAACTCTATCGCCATTTGATTTAATAAAATGCTCTTTGTCTCGAGAAACTACAACAAAGATCCCTTTTCCTCCAGAGCCTCTAGATGGTTTGAGAACAAATGCTTCAAGTCCCTCTAAGCGCTCAAAAAGAGATTCTATATCATGCTGTTTTGAAAGCGTAAAAAAAAGTTTAGGGGTATTGATACCAGCTTTTTGGGCTAAGAGTTTAGTTTTTAATTTATTATCAACAAGTGGATAGAGTTTTCGATCATTGTACTTTGAAATAAAGTTGACATTACGGGCATTCATACCTAAAACACCCGATTTTTTTAGTGCTTTGCATGTTTGAAAAAGGCGCATCTATTTGACCTTAAATTCCCTAAACCTATAGAGTTCAGAGAGTCTGTAACCTGTATAACGTCCCATAAGCATAATAACTGCTAAGACAATAAGGTTTAATTCTGGATAGTTAAAACTAAGATGTTCCGCAAGGTCACTTTGCATTACCAAATAAGCGAGTGTAGCAACAAAAAGACTTCCAAAGCCTTGAATTAAAACCTCTTTGGCTCCATCCTCTTCCCAGAGTATTGACATACGTTCAATAGTCCATGCTAAGATAATAATAGGAAAAACAGCAACTGTAAGTCCAGTATGAAATCCTAAGTTATGCCCAAGTAAACTCGCCGCAACTATAATAAAGATCACGATAATAATGGTAGAAGCTATACGTGAGACTAAAAGAAGATTCAAATAGGAGAGGTAACTGCGTAACATCAAGCCTATTGCTACTATCATAATAAAGGTTATAAGACCTGGTAACAAAGTAGTCTGTAAAAATGCCATCGCTATAAGAACTGGCATAAAAGTTCCAGAGGTACGTATACCAATAAGAAGACGAATCAAAACAGTGACAAGAGCTCCCATTGGTAAAAGCAGTAACATTTTAAAGAGGCTCTGCTCCTCAATAGGTAATGAATAGATACTAAAAAGTGCAAAAGCAGAGTCATCATGATGTGCCCGTGCAAGTTCTAAAGCAGACATCTTTTGCTCAACCATAGAGAAGCTTACATTTGCATTGGAACCACCTGTGAGTTCTATAAGAGAACCTCCTCTATGCCATAAGAAAAGATCGTTTTGCAAACTCTGTTTTGCTGTATTTGGATCATAGAGTAACCACTGCTCATTATGATAGATCTCGATCATTGGAATAAGTGGTTGATTACGACGAGCATCTTCTAATTGTAAGCCCATAGAGACTCTACTTTTTACTCCTGCTTCTTGAAGTAGGGCATTGATAACGTCTACTTTAGGTTTTGTAAGAAGAAGAGAAGTGCTCTCTTTTGTGGAATTACTTGCAAAAAGTTTGATCAGTTCTCTAGTAAAAGTATCATCATCACTTGAGAGAGAAAACGCTTTTTGTAAAAGATCATTTTTCGCTATCTCTTGAGGTTCTGTCCAGATAATATTGTGAGGAGTATTGGTTTTTTTATCAATGAAATGAATGTTGCTTTTATCATTCATAACTTGTATTTTATAAAAAAGAGTCTGCTTGGAAGATGCTTCTCTTGTACTCCATTGGGCTCGTCTCCCTTTTTGCGTTTGTACGATATTAAAACCATATCCTGCTGAAGAACTTTGTTCAAAAAAGATAGAGTAACCAGGTACTTGATTGGGGATATTTAAAGAGACTAAAACGGGTTTGTTTTTTTTTGGTTCAAACTCTATTTTAGCTTCTATAAGCCAAATAGACTTACTCTCTCCGGGTATCAATGGAATATGGGTATATGTATAGCGCTGATACGCAATAAATATCGCAAGTACTGTAAGAATGCTCAAAATAGCATAAAAAGTGTAGCGCATCATTCTTTAGTCTTTGGCAGAGGAGCTAACTCTTTTGCACTTACATCTACAATAGCAATATCTTTTAAAACATTACGACCGATAAGTAGAGGAAAATCCATATGCTCACGATCTGTTAAGGTAAATTCACTAAGATCTGAAAAGTCTCCTAATGTAAGTTTAAGTTTGACGACAATTCTGTTAAACTGAGTATCGGGAAGTGAAGATTGTACGATCTTGGCATAACGAGCGATTTTTGTCTCGATAGGATGTTTTGTATTTGTTTTTCTATCAATGAGGGTAAATCGAACCCATTTTTCTCCATCTCTTTCAAACTCTTCTATATCACGAGCATCAATAGAAGAAGTATTGGCCCCTGTATCAATACGCGCTCGTAGTACAAGATGTGGTGGCTCTATACGTGCATCTTCTTCTTGACCCAAGACAAGTTTATTCTGAAATTTTTTTGTCTCTTTTTTATCTCTGTAGATGATGATTTTTTCAGGTTTAGGTTCTTTGGAGTGTTGTTGCAAAAGAGCAAGCGTAGCATTTTGCTCTCGTTGTATCTTTTGTAACTCTTGATGCATGGATGCAAAAGAGTCATCATAAAGAGTTGCAAAGGCACTGAGCTGCTTTTGATCTGACTCACTGCACTGTTTTTGAAGCTTATCTAAACTTTGCTCTAGCGTATCTATTTTTGTGTTGAGCTGAGTAATGTCTGCTTTAGAACTATAAAGATGTGAGGAACTGCACCCTGTATATAAAAGTGTAAAAAGAGATGCGTGTAAGAAAATGAGGGGATACTTCAAAAACATTTTCCTTATTTTTTTGGCATTGTACACAAAGTTTCATAATGAATAATAAACAAAATGCACATAAGAGAGCTTGTTAGAATAATAACAAAAAATTTTGCTAAAATTCTTTGAAACAATACCTCACTTAAATGATAAAGAGTTGGCATGACAAAAAAAATGACACTTTCAAAAATACAAAAAGCAAAAGGGCAAACACCCCTAGTGATGATTACAGCATACGATGCGCTTTTTGCCAGACTTGTAGCACCAAGCAGTGATATAATTTTGGTAGGAGATAGCTTAAATATGAGTTTTGCAGGGCGTAATGACACTTTGAGTGCTACTATAGATCAGATGATCTATCATACACAAGCAGTATGTAGAGGAGCGACAGAGAGTTTTGTTATTTGTGATATGCCTTTTGGAACCTATAGTACCAAAGAGATTGCTCTTAAAAATAGCTTGAGAGTCTATCAAGAGACCGAAGCAGAAGCTGTAAAAATAGAGGGTGGGGAAGATAAAGCAGAGATTGTACGTTATCTTACATCAAATGGTATAGCTGTCTGTGGGCATATAGGGCTCTTACCTCAAGCTGTACGTGGAGAGGGTGGCTATAAAGTCAAAGGAAAAAACGATAAAGAAGCACTCTGTTTAATAGAAGATGCAAGAGCTATTGAAGAAGCGGGGGCTTTTTGTATTGTTATTGAAGGTGTTAAAGCAGAAGTGGCAGCAGAGGTTGCTAAAAGTGTAGCTGTTCCCGTTGTCGGTATCGGTGCAGGTAAAGAGGTAGATGGACAGGTGCTTGTTTTTTCTGACATGCTTGGACTTTTTGAAGCATTTACTCCAAAATTTGTAAAAAAATATTTAGATGGTTCATTTCTAGTTAAAGAGGCAATAGCACACTACGCAGATGAGGTGAAAAACAAAGAGTTCCCTCAAGAACAACACACCTATTAGGCTACAATGATGGAGCGAATAGTAGAGATCGAAACATTTAGTCAAGAGGAGGAGTCTCAAGAGGTTCGTTTGCGTCCAGATGCATGGAGTGAGTATATTGGACAAGAACAAGTGAAAAAAAACCTGAGTGTATTTATACAAGCGAGTAAAAAACGTAATGAAGCACTTGACCATGTCCTTTTTTTTGGACCTCCAGGACTTGGAAAAACAACTCTAGCTTTGATTATTGCAAATGAGATGCAGGCAAATATAAAAGTCACTGCGGCACCTATGATAGAAAAAAGTGGAGACCTTGCGGCTATACTGACAAACCTTGAAGAGGGGGATATCCTCTTTATTGATGAGATCCATAGACTCTCTCCTGCTGTAGAGGAGATCTTGTATTCCTCAATGGAAGATTATCGCATTGATATTATCATAGGAAGTGGTCCTGCAGCACAAACAGTAAAAATTGATCTGCCGCGCTTTACACTCATAGGTGCTACAACACGAGCAGGGATGCTCTCAAACCCTCTACGTGATAGGTTTGGGATGAGCTTTAGAATGCAGTTTTATACTTCTCAAGAGCTTGCAAAGATTATTCGTCAAGCCTCATTAAAGCTTGAAAAAGAGATCGTTCATGAGGCTGCTTTAGAGATTGCAAATCGCTCAAGGGGTACTCCGCGTATAGCTCTGAGACTTTTAAGACGTGTTCGTGATTTCTCAGATGTGGCAGGTGAAGAGGCTATCACAGAGCAAAGAGCTCAATATGCGCTCAATGAACTTGGGATCAACGCCTATGGTTTTGATGAGATGGATTTACGCTTACTCAACCTTCTTGTAAGTGCCAAAGGAAAAGCGATGGGTTTAAGTACTATTGCAGCTTCTTTGAGTGAAGATGAGGGAACGGTTGAAGATGTATTAGAACCTTATCTTATAGCAAATGGCTATCTAGAGAGAACAGCAAAAGGGCGTCGTGCTACTCGCAATACATATGAGGTATTAGATCTTACTCCACCTCTTGAGGAGGGGACACTTTTTTCATGAAACCAAAATACTTTGTAGCGATACTCTTTGCAACCTCTTTGTACTGGATGTATCTTCTTTATTCCCCTTATATTTTAGGGATCATTATTGCCGCTTTACTTGCTATCTCTACTTCAAATGTTCAAGACTTTTTTGAAAAGCTGTTTCGTTCAAAGTTTTGGGCGGCAATCGCTTCAAGTTTTCTCTTAGCAGTGCTTTTTTTTGTTCCTCTTGGGTATTTTGTAGTAACGCTTACAATGAAGCTCAATGAGATGGACCCTGCTGTTTTGACAAATATAGAGCATACAGTGAAAAATTTTATAGCTCATCCCCCTCAGTATCTCTCTTTTTTACAGCACTATGCGACTGAAACTCTCGATGAGATCAATATGAACTCCATAGCAAGTTATGCCTTACAATTTACAAAAGATGCCGGAGCAATTAGTGCAATGTATCTAAAGAACTCTTTTTTAGTAATAATTTTTTATTTTTTTGCGCAGTATAACGGGGCTTATGTTGTAGATCTTGTAAAACGTGTTGTGCAGATGTCTGTAGATGAGACAACGCTACTTGCAAAAGAGCTTTCTTCAGTGATGAGTGTGGTGTTTTACTCGATTATTGTCAACGCAATGTTTCAAGGCGCACTCTTTGGTATTGCTATCTCTTTTATAGGATACAACGGTCTTCTTTTTGGAATTATGTACAGCTTTGCTTCTCTTATACCCATTGTAGGGGGAATTATTATGTGGTTGCCATTTATGTTGTATGAGTTTTCTATGGGGAATACGGCACATGCACTTTTTATAGCACTCTACACAGTGGTAGTGATCTCTATTATTGCAGATACTTTTATAAAACCTCTTATTATTAAAGAGATCAATTCACGTCTTTTAAAAGAGGATGATGCACGTATGAATGAGTTGGTGATCTTCTTTGCGATTATTGCGGGACTTACAACGTTTGGGTTTTGGGGAATGATCTTAGGACCAGCGATAACTGCATTTTTTCTAACGATCTTAAAACTTTTTGAAGCACGCACAAAAGAGTGCGTACAAGAAGAGGCTATTTAAGCAAAAACTTTTTTCATAGCGGTGAAGAACAAACGCATAAGTTTGCTCTCACCTATAATATTTGCAATAAATGTATCATAAGTTTTTTGCTGACTCTCTAAAAAGCCTTTAAAATATTTTTCACTCGCTTCCATACCGCTTGCTTGTTCTATTTCAAGAAGTTTTGCATACACTTTTTGTACTGCATCTATAGCGTGTTGAGGAGCCGCTCTTCTATAAGCTGTATGTGAGATCACTTCACCTGTAATAGGTTCTAATTTAGGTTCAAACTCTGTTAAAACCCAGTAAAATCTGCCATCTTTAGCTTTGTTTTTTACAACAGCAACGATGTTGTTTCCTTGGCTTATACGTTCCCACATAAACTTGAAGATCACTTTTGGCATATCTGGATGGCGTAGTATACTATGTGGACTTCCTACAAGTTCTGCTTCGCGGTAGCCTGAAACCTCTACAAAATATTCGTTTCCATATTCAATAATTCCTTTAGAGTCTGTTTTAGAAACGATATATTTTTTGCTACTTGGCTTAATTTCTTCTTCTTGAAGTTTTGACATATAATGAATGCTCCATGTGATTTTTTGATGGAAAAAATTATAGCATGGAGAACGTTAATACAGCGTTAAGAAAGAGTTTTATTTTTTATAAATATGGGGGTGATCAGTTTTAAAGCGACGATGAAGCCAAAACCAAAACTTTGGTTCTCTTTGTAGCAGAAAAGCAAGCCAATCTGCCTGTTTTTGTGTCGCTTCTAATATATCTTTTTGTTCATCTTCTGTATGAGCTACAGGGATCTCATCAAAAACTTCTAAGGTATAGTTTTCATCATCATCGGTGGTCATACATGCAGGCACAATCGCTGCATTGTACTTTCTTGCTAAATATGCCGGAGTAGATGTTTGTCTTAATGGATGCCCCATAAAGTCAATAACAACACCTTCTCTTGGGTGCAGGTTTGTATCAAAGAGTATGCCACAAGCACCCCCTTTTTTTATATTGCGTATCAATGGTTTTATTACATTTGTTTTTTCTAAAGAAGTGTTGCCAAAATTTCCTCGTGCATCTAAAACCCATTTTTCATAAGAGGGATTTTTCATCTTTTTATAGACAGCGATAATCGGTTCTATAAACGCACCTAAACTTGCTCCGCCAAGTTCCCATGAACTGTAGTGAGGTGTAATATAGATAACAGCTCTACCCTCTTTATGGATCTTATCAATAATCTCTGTGTTTTTAAAGGTGATACGTTTTGCAAGCTTTTCTCTTGTTGTTTGACGCAGTTCCATAAGGTGAAGAAAATTGAGTGCGAGGTTTTTAAAAGAGTATCTGATTATAGAGTCTTTTTTCTCTTGTGTAAGTTTATCTGCAAAAACAAAGTCAAGATTTTGCTGTGCTATTTTTTTGTATTTTGGCAGTAACAAAAAAGCGAGTTTAGCCAAAGAGATAAAAAAGAGTTTTCTCCAGCTTTTTGGAAGTAACATTAAAAACTTTTCGAGTAGTAAAAACAGTTGAAATCCCATGTGGGTTATGCTCCTTAAGAGAGATGCCTTGAAGTAGATCGTAATTATAACAGAAACATTTTGCTATACTTTCACCATTAATATTCCAAGAGGATGTAGAAACGATGGTTCCAGCCGATATACAGGACTTTTCTCAAGGGCGTACAAAGGCACGTGCGTATTTTTGTTATCTGTTTTCAAAAAATCTTCCAAATAGACTTCCCTCTATCTCTGAAGAGGTAGTGATGCCTCGTTTACTAAAGATCAAAGGTGATCTTGAAGATTGTGATGGGGTGTATCTGCTTGATCATAAAGGGGTACAGATCAGCCCTACATTTCGTGAACATCACCAAAGCGATCAGGATGTAGGAAAGATCTTGGCAGATAGAGCGTATTATTATAGAGCTGTTAAAGAGGGAAGATGTACTATAACTGATCCATATCCGTCTTTGATGACAGGGGAATTATGTATAACTGCATCACAGCCCATTTATGATGATGGAGGCATTTTAAAATATATCGCTTGTATTGATATGCCTTTTGATTCAGTACTTAAGATTGCACATCTCAATACAATGGATACATTTTTTATGAAAATGTTTCGTGCCTCTTATGCACTTTTTGCCTTTGCACTTATAGCGGTAGCTTTATTACTTTTTATCAATGGAGTACAAAGTTTTTTTGTATATGAGATCAGTGTAACACATTTTGAAGCAAAAAATGTCTTTGAAGCGACCATTCTTTTAACACTTTCTTTAGCGATCTTTGATCTGGCAAAGACTTTGATTGAAGAGGAGATCATGGGACGAGGTCGAGAACTCAATGTCTCAGGACCTCATAAAACGATGGTGCGTTTTTTAGGTTCAATTATTATTGCACTTTCGATAGAAGCGTTAATGCTGGTATTTAAGTTTGCAATTACAGACCCTGAAAAGTTGATGTATGCCATGTATATAGTAGGTGGTGTAGCAATGTTGCTTGTAGGGCTTGCAATATATATTAAATTTACAAAATTAAAGATTGAACAATGAAAATAGGAATAGTCGATTACAATATGGGAAATTTGGCAAGTGTACAAAATGCATTTAGCTCATTAGGATGTGAAACAAAAGTAGAGAGTGATCCTCAAAAGTTTGCTACATACGATAAACTTATTTTACCAGGAGTTGGTGCTTTTGGCGATGCTATGGAACATCTTCAAGAGCGTGATATGGTTGAAGCATTGCGTGCTTTTGCACAGAGTGGCAAATATATGCTTGGGATCTGTCTTGGGATGCAGCTTCTTTTTGAATCAAGTGAAGAGTTTGGATCTACACAAGGTTTAGGTTTGATTGAGGGTAAAGTTCTTGCTTTTGATACAAGTCGCTTTGATGAGAAACTCAAAGTGCCGCATATGGGGTGGAATCGAATGTTTACAAAAGAGCATCCACTTTTTGAAGGCTTGGATGAGGAACATTATCTCTACTTTGTACATTCATTTCATGCAGTATGTAAAAATGAAGATGACAGTATTGGAAAAACAGTCTATGGCTATGAGTTTACATCTGCTGTAGCACATAATAATGTAATGGGAATTCAACCTCACCCTGAAAAAAGCCACAAAAATGGGCTGAAAATTTTAGAAAATTTTATTTCACTATAAAAGAAAGGTTTAAAAGAATGACACTTTATCCCGCAATAGATCTTAAAGATGGAAAAGCAGTACGCCTTACAAAAGGTTTGATGGAGAGTGCAAAAATCTATTCAGATGAGCCATGGAGCTTAGTTAAAAAGTTTGAAGATATGGGCGCTGAGTGGGTTCATTTAGTAGATCTTAACGGTGCTTTTGCTGGTGAGCCAAAAAATTTAGAACAGATTATAAAGATCCGTCAAAACTGTAATGTAAAGCTTGAGCTTGGTGGTGGAATTCGTGATGAAGAAACGATCAAAAAAATGCTTGAGATAGGCATAGACCGTATTATATTAGGTTCTATTGCAGTAAAAGACCCAACCTTTGTCAAAGAGATGGCAGCCAAATATCCTATCGCTGTAGGAATTGATGCGATCGATGGATATGTAGCGGTAGAGGGTTGGGGTGAAGTAAGCTCCATGAAAGCCACTGATCTAGCAAAAGAGTTTGCAAACGCAGGTGTTGAAGCTATCATCTGTACAGATGTTGGTAAAGATGGTACATTATCTGGTGTAAATGTCGATTTTACTTTAGAGATTGCCCGAGCAAGTGGAGTTGCCACTATTGCAAGTGGTGGTGTAAAAGATGACTCTGATATCACTGCATTGATCGAGACACAAGAGGTTGATGGAGTGATCATAGGAAAAGCATACTACGAGGGTAGCATAGACCTTGAAAAAATGTTTAAAATTTTAGCTTAATGGAAAAAAAACTAAAATTTTGCTAAGATTAGTCAGAAAATTATGTAAATATTTATGAAAAGGATTTCAATTGAAATTACTTGTTGTTGATGATAGTTCCACAATGCGCCGTATTATTAAAAACACTTTAGCACGTCTTGGTTACAAAGATGTTTTAGAAGGTGCTGATGGGCTTGAAGGTTGGGCGGCATTAGATTCAAACCCAGATATTGAGATGCTTATTACTGACTGGAATATGCCTGAGATGAATGGTTTAGAACTTGTAAAAAAAGTTCGTGCTGATGAGCGTTTTAAAGATATGCCAATCATTATGGTTACGACAGAAGGTGGAAAAGCTGAAGTGATCACTGCACTCAAAGCAGGTGTTAACAACTATATTGTAAAACCATTTACTCCACAAGTTTTAAAAGAGAAACTTGGAGCGGTAATGGGTGTCTCGGAGTAATGCAAGAGTATTATTACGAGCTTCTTGTTAAGGTCTCTTCACACCAAGAACTATATGCAGACTTTTTGGCAGATACTTTGCCTATCGGTTTTGAAGAGATTGAGAATGGTTTTATTATTAGAAGTGAAGAACCACTCGAAACAATTAGTTGGGCTTTGGAACAGTTCACTGAAGCTTTACAAAAAGCTTTAGGAAAGTCAATAGAACTTGAGTGTTCCCACAAAAAATTGCAAAGTACAGATTGGGTACATGAGTACCAAAAAAGTATTACTCCAATTGAGATTGATCCATTTTATATCTACCCAACTTGGGAAACTCCTAAGAATGAACTTATTAGCATCGCACTAGATCCTGCTCTTGCTTTTGGTACAGGGCACCATCCTACAACTGCTGCATCACTCAAAGCAATTTCACGGTATGTAAAAAAGGAAAGTACTCTTTTAGATGTTGGATGTGGAAGTGGTATTTTAGGGATAGCTGCGATGAAATTGGGTGCTATTGTAGATGCTTGTGATACCGATCCTATCTCAGTGAGCAATGCAGTTGAAAATGCCAAGATCAATAACTTGGAGTTTGCTTCGATATGGGAAGGTTCCTCTTCATTAGCAAAAAAAAGCTACGATGTTGTTGTTGCAAATATAGTTGCAGATGTCTTGACTTTCATAGCTAAAGAGCTTAAAAGTGCACTCAAAGAGGATGGGGTACTCATACTTTCGGGGATCTTAGATAAATATGAAACAAAAGTATTAAACTTTTACAAAGATTGTGAAGTTTTAGAAAGAATAGTTCAAGACGAATGGGTCACATTAATTGTCAAAAAGAGGTAGGAAAACGTAAGAATGTCAAATCAAGAACAAAACCCAAATAATCAAAATAATAATTTTTTCAATAACAATCCACTTATAACATTTGCAATATTTTCAGTAGCAATAATATTGCTATTTAAAGTATTAGTAGGTGATCAGCAAAGTGTTGATGGTTTAGCAAATGGGCATACAAAAACAAAACAGGTGAGTTATTCAGAACTCAAAACACTTGTGTCTTCAAAAGGTGTTAATAAAGTTCATATCGGGCAAACATATATCAAAGCATACTCTACTGATGGTAGAACAATGTATACGACGCGTATTGTTAAGGGAGATACAAAACTTGTAGAGTTACTCGATAAAGAGGGGATAGAATACACAGGCTTTAGTGAATCAAACTGGTTTACAGAGATGTTTGGTTGGTTGCTTCCTTTTTTAATTATCATTGCTATTTGGATGTTTTTTGCAGGACGTATGCAAAAAAGTATGGGTGGTGGTCTTCTTGGGATGGGTAACTCTAAAAAGATGGTAAGCTCTGAAAAGCCAAAAACAAAGTTTGATGATGTCGCTGGTGTAGAAGAAGCAAAAGAGGAAGTGCAAGAGATTGTTGATTTTTTGAAGCATCCTGGTCGTTATGTAGAGATCGGTGCAAAAATCCCAAAAGGGGTTCTTTTAGTAGGAAGTCCAGGTACTGGAAAAACACTCTTGGCAAAAGCGGTTGCTGGTGAAGCAGATGTGCCATTTTTTTCAGTAAGTGGTTCAAGTTTTATCGAGATGTTTGTGGGTGTTGGTGCCGCGCGTGTACGTGATCTTTTCGAACAAGCTAAAAAAGATGCGCCAAGTATCATTTTTATAGATGAGATCGATGCTATAGGAAAAAGTCGTGCTGCTGGTGCTATGATGGGTGGAAATGATGAACGTGAACAAACGCTCAACCAGCTTCTTGCAGAGATGGATGGTTTTGGAACGGATACTCCTGTTATTATCTTAGCAGCAACAAACCGCCCAGAGATTTTAGACCAAGCGCTTATGCGTCCGGGTCGTTTTGATAGACAAGTACTTGTTGACAAGCCTGATTTCCAAGGACGTATTAAGATCCTTAAAGTGCATATGAAAAATGTAAAAATGGATGATGATGTTGAGATCGAAGAGGTTGCGCGTCTTACAGCTGGGCTTGCTGGTGCAGACTTGGCAAACGTTGTAAATGAAGCTGCACTTTTAGCTGGACGTAAAAGTCAAAAAACAGTAAAGCAACAAGACCTTTATGAGTCAGTTGAAAGAGCAATAGCTGGACTTGCTAAAAAATCACGACGTATCAATCCTAAAGAGAAGAAAATTGTGGCGTATCATGAAAGTGGACATGCACTTTTAGCAGAGACAACAACTGGAGCAAAAAAAGTTTCAAAAGTCTCTATTGTGCCTCGTGGTTTAGCGGCTCTTGGATATACACTTAATAAACCTGAAGAGGATAAGTTTATGATGCAACGTCATGAACTTATGGCTGAAGTAGATGTACTTTTAGGTGGACGTGCTGCTGAAGAGGTATTTATTGGTGAGATCTCAACGGGAGCAGGAAATGACCTTGAGCGCGCAACTGATATTATCAAAGCGATGGTGCAGACATATGGAATGACTGATGTTGCAGGTTTAATGGTTTTAGAAAAAAGTCGTCAATCTTTCTTGGGGGCTGGTGGACAGGCATCAAGAGAGTATAGTGATGAGATGGCACGTAATGTTGATATGTTTATCAAAACAACACTTCAAGAGCGTTATGAGAGTGTACTTCAAAGGCTAGAAGAGTACCGTGGTGCTATAGAAGATATGGTGGCACTTCTTTATAAAAAAGAAAATATAGAAGGGCAAGAGGTTCGTGATATAATTATCAATTTTGAAAAAGAGAATGGACTTGAATCAAAAGTTATCCTCCCAAGTGATCATATAGAAGATGAACTTAAAGAGGATGCTGATATGACTAAAAATGATGAAGGGCATAATGATGCATAACAATCTACTCCCTATTATGAAAGAAGCTTTCAAACCTTTAGCGATAGCTGTAATAGGTTTTGTATTAGCTTCTTTACTTGGGTGTGAGATCTTAGAGTTTTTATTTTTTGTCTTTTTTGTTATGACTCTTTATATGTATAGAAATCCAGAGCGACTTTCTCCTTCATTTCAAGATGCCAGTATAGTGAGTCCTGTAGATGGTATAGTAAGTAGTATTGAAGAGATCGAAGACCCTGAATATGGGTATCTTTTAGAGATAGAAAGCGGATACTTAGATGTTGGAGTTTTACGTTTTCCTTTCTCTGGAACTGTTGTCGATTTTCAAATAAAAAGGGGTACTAGACTCTCTTCTCGTTTCTCATTAAGTTCTAAATTAAATGAGAGGGGAATTCTTACTCTTCAAGACAAAGCAAATAACAGTTTGAAGATAGAACACATGTTAAAACAAAGTTTTGCAGATTTATGTGTAGACCTTGAGAGATCTAGAGATATAACGCAGGGAAGACGTTATGGATTTATGCTTTATGGAGTTACAAAAGTTTATTTACCACAAAACTTTAGAATGGGACTTAAAGTGGGTGACGAAGTTAAAGCAAGTGACAGCCTTATAGGCTATTTCACACAAAAATGAGTATACGCCCTACAAGTTTACTCTTTATACTTCCAAACCTTTTTACTGCCGCTTCGATCTTTACGGGCATGTACAGTATTTTAACTGCATTAAATGGAGATTTTTCAAAAGCGGCATGGCTTCTTTTTTTAGCGCTTGTCCTTGATGGACTTGATGGGCGTGTAGCACGTATGACCAAAACAAGCTCACGTTTTGGTGTAGAGTTTGATTCTTTGGCTGATATTGTAGCTTTTGGAGTTGCTCCTGCATTACTTATATATCTTTATGTCGGAAATGATTTTGGACGATTTGGCATCGTTGTTTCTGCTCTTTATGTCATTTTTGGTGCTGTGCGTTTAGCACGCTTTAACATTACAAGTGCGCAGATAGAACCCTCTGTATTTATTGGAATTCCTATCCCAACAGCTGCAATATTTCTCTCTCTTTTAGTGCTGCTTTTTGAAAAGTATAACCTTAGAATAGAGTTCTCTTTAGTGATCTTGCTTTTTTCACTTCTACTTTCCTTTTTGATGGTGAGTAATATCCGCTACCCAAGTTTTAAAAAGATCGATACAAGTGCAAAAAATGTTATGAGAATATTCATTGTTTTATTACTTCTTGCATTACTCCTTTTTATCTATCCTATTGAGGGCTTTATTCTTTTATTTATAAGTTATATATTTTATGGTTTAGTACGCGCTTTATTTGTATTTGTCAAACATCAGCTCAAAGACTCTTCTACTTAGAGTCTTGCTGCTGCTTGAGAAAAAGAAGCAGATCAAGGTCTATATCAAAGTTAAAATATTCAGAGTTAAAGCCCTCTTTGTGTACACGCGCAAACTGAATAGCAGCTCCTTTATTGTTTTTTACTTGCAGGTAAAGAAGACCAAGTGCGTAGCGACTCTCTAAAAACTGAGAATCTTTAAGTTTTGCAAGTTCTAAAAGGGCAATAGCATTTCCATGATGCTCTGCAGCTGTAGAAGCTACTGCACCCAAAAAGAGAGTACGTGCATCTTGTACCTTGAGTGTATCAATAAGTTGATTGTAGAGTGTATATGACTCTTCAAACTCCTGATGATAAAGATTTGCTAAAGCAAGTGCATCAATCATCTCATGGGTTTCATCACTTGTTGTTGCAAGTTTCTCTTTGAGTTGAGTGATCAATGGATAGAGTTGTCCTGTAATAAGTGCGTATTGTGTATAGAGATATCTTGTGATCTGTGGACCAAAGTAGAGATCTTCAAAGCTAAAATCTTGTGATTGCATATAATGGATAGTTTCATACGCATATTTTTGTTCAGAAAGATCGCTAAATTTGCTATTGGCATACATTAGCTGAGGCAAGATGTCATTAGGAAGTAGGTTGCTTAACTGTGAAGTTGCTTCTAATGTTTTTGAAGCATCATTGAGATACTCCGCAATAAGTAGATCCATGACAAGATACAGGGGGCGTTGTTTATAGTCACGGTTGAGCCAGTCTGTTGTAGCAAAATAGTTTTTTTCTGCAATGTTGAGAAGTGTTTTATATAAAATGATCTCTTCTGAATCCTCCTCTAGAGCAAGAGCGTCTTTCAAAAAAGATTTCATTTTATCATTTTCTTGGGAGACAAGTTGACTTGTCATAACAGCATATACACCAGAGAGATAGTTTTTTGCATCGAGATGGTATGAGCGTAAAAAGTGTTCGTGAGCATCTTTCATATTTCCAAGTTGAGCATAAGTTAAAGCAAGATTATAGTGTAAAATAGAGTGCTTAGGCTGTTGTTTTGCAAGGTCTTGAAGAATCTTATTGGCTTTGCGTAAATGAAAGCGTAGTGCTTCTTGAATAGCAACTGCTATCCCTTTATTTACACCTGATGCGGAGACACTTCTTTGAAGATAGTCTTTGGCTGAATCGATATTGTCAATAAAGATATTTGCATTTCCTTTACGTATATAGCTGATAGTTTGATTGGCATTAAAAACTTTGTACGGAGAAAAGTAAAAAAGTTTTTGATAGCGAATAGATGGGGAGTTATTTGTAAGATCTCTATAACGTTTTTGCGCTTTTTTTGGATCAAAAAGAGACTCTTTGAGCTTTACTTTAATGGGGTAGTGCTTATATACCTCTTCACCAAACATATCTGTTGCATTTTCTATCTGTTTTGCTGCTGCTTGAATCTGTCCTGATTTGAGTTGAATAAGTCCAAGTGCTATTTGTGCTTTGATAGGTTCTATGTTATGCATAATTGCATCTTCTAAATATTTTTTAGAAAGAGTAAGATCTCCTACTCTTGCATACAAAAGACCAAGGCTTAAAGCATCGCTGCTTTTTTGTACCTTTTCTAAGGCTTCAATAGCACCATAGTTATTTCCATACATGGCATTGATTTTAGAGAGTAGAACATTATGTGTCCTTTCATACTCTTGAGAGGTTGGATTATTAAGAGCACTTAAAGTCTCGTAGTAGTTTTCTTTATAGTAATTAATAAGAGCATAGTAGTAGGAATAAAGAGGTGATTGTAACTCATGCGGTAAAAAAGCATAGGCAAGATCTATATAGTAGCGAAAACTTTTATCATCACCAAGATGTAAAGCACATACAGAAGCATTTAAAGCACTTACACATACCTTTTCATTGTTTTTAATAGCACGCCTAAAGGTGTCAAATGCACTTTGGTATTGTTTCTCTTTGAGTTGTGCTACTCCAAGGTTATATAAAGAGATCGCTTCACTATAGTGTGCTATTTGTTCATAGAGTTGCAGGGCTTCTGCTTTGGACCCTGAAGAGTAAAGATAGTTGGCTTTTGCGATCATATTTTCAAGTTTTGTAGGTTCTATAGTTGTTTTTGGCTGCTCTTCTAATTTCTCTTCGATCTTATCAAGCTTTTGGATCGGTTGGGGATCTTCAGAGAATAAGAAGACAGAGAGCACAATGATCAAGAGTATAAAGAAAAAAGCGATTCCAAAGATAAGAAGCATCTTTTTTGAAACAGGGGCTTGTTTTTGGCTTTTGTCTTGAAGTACTGAATCACTCTGTTCACTGAGCTCAGCTGCATCGCTCTCTTCGATTATGATTATGTCTTCAGTTGGTTCAGCCATCTATTCCCTTACAAAGCAGAAGTTTTAGGTAAATGATAGCAAAAAAGATACCAAAAATATAGCTAAACTAGGCTATGAAGAGCAACTGACATGAGATACACCTGCTATTTCAAATAACTCTTGAGGTTTTTTTCTATAGTACTTCTTTTGAAGCTCTAAAGAGTGTTCTGCGTATGGATCTGACATTATCTTTTGTAACTCTTTTAAAAGGGTATAGTCTCCTTCTTGGGCTTCTTTATAGGTAGGAACAAGAAAAACTCTCTTAAGGTGTATTTTGGGTTTACTTGCTTCATCTGTTTAGAGAGTAATTCAAGAGATTCTGGACTTTTGTCAATATGTGATCTCCACTTTTGTAGCCAAGCTCTCCATTTATTTAAGCTTTTTTGATCATAGAGTGTAGAGCCATAAAAACTTTTTTCTAGTTCATGGGGATCTTCGGGTATATTAGAGAGCTCTCTAAAAAAGAGAGTGTAATCAAGTGAACTCTCAACCATGAGCATGATAAGCTCGTTAAAGAGTGCTTCATCAAAAGTTTTTAGACCAAGTTTTGATGCCCACATTTTTTGCATTTTGTCTTGCATAACACCTTCAAAGCCATCTTTTATGAGATCAAGTTGTTCAAGTTCATTTGGGTGTGATTGCATAAGTGGGAGTAGGGCTGTATAAAACATATAAAAGTTTTTTTGAGCAGCTTGGGGTTGGTTAAAAAACGAAAAGTGTAAACCGCCACCTGTCCAAGGTTGGTATCTTGGATGAAACATATCTATAAACCCAAATGGTCCATAATCAAGTGTAAAGCCCCCTAGTGCACAGTTATCACTATTGAAGTTTCCTTGACAATAACCAACACGGATCCACTCTGCTACAAGTGATGTAAGACGATCTCTAAACTTGTATGCGAGTAGTAGTATTTTCTCTTGTAAAGGCAAACTTGGGTCTATCTCATCATTGTATTCACGTTTAATAAGGTGTAAAACAAATAGCTCAAGTTCTTCTATAGCCTTTGGATGCTCTTTTTTACGGGCTCTACGACCAAAAAGCTCAAGTTGTCCCACTCTTAGAAAAGAGGGTGCAACACGTGTTGTAATCGCAGTTTGTTCCTCAATCATCACTTCAGGATCTCTAGAGGAAGAGGTATCTAAAAACCATGGACGTCTGACCTTTTCAGTTTGTGACATATAGAGTGTTAAGGATCTTGATGTTGGTATACCTAAAGCATACATATGCTCTTGCGCTAAAAACTCTCTGATACTTGAACGAAGCACAGCCCTTCCATCAGCTCCTCGGCAATAGGGAGTTTTTCCTGCACCTTTTAATTGCATCTCCCAACGTTTACCATCTATAAGTACTTCAAGGATCGAGATAGCACGCCCATCTCCATAACCGTTACCAGTTCTAAAAGGGCACTGTTCATAATATTCTGTACCATAAATAGAGAGAGCATATCCAGTAGCCCAGCCTGCTTTTTTGAGTGGAGGAGGAACTTCTGCTGTATCTGCTGAAAACATTTTCATAAAATCTTCTGAACTTGCCAGAGAATCTGAAAAACCAAGCTCTTTAAAAAAGGTTTGACTATGGGCAACATAGATCGGGTCTTTTAAGGGAGTAGGGTTTACTCGAACATAGTGACCACTAAAAACCTCTCTTGGATAGTGATCTACACCATCTTCTCGTGTATCTGGATCTGGGGTAAGTGTATCTATAAGTGAATAGTTGGCTTGTTTTGCAAGGTCTGCAAGTGTATCGATTTTTGTTGCCATAGTATCTCCTTTTTAAATACCCAAATAAAAAAAGAGTGTACTACTAAAAGCTTTTTATTTACTTTCTTCTTAGATTTATATTGTGAACAACAGATAAGACTATGGCTGAGAGTTTAAGAGTTAGATCTCTAAAAAGTGAGTATAAAGTACAAAAGATCACAAGATTATCACCAATCTTAATTGAAGTTTTATCTTTTAAATCTATAATTCATGATAGTATCTAATCTAAAAAGGGATTAAAAAATAATGTTTACTCGATTTCTATCAGTTTTTTTTGTTTTAGTAAATATACTTCACGCAAACGAAGAGGTTTCAAACATCTCTTTTACAAATATAATTATATATTTTGCTCTGTTTATAGTATTTGTAGCAATAGGCTACTACATAGTGACTCTCTTTAAAAAATTGAATGAGAGAAACAAAGAGTTAGAAGAAAAAGCACTTGATCTCAATAGCTATAAAAAAAGACTAGACCTAGCACTTAAAATAGGAAATCTTGGTACTTGGGATGTCGACTTTATAAAAAAAGAAACTACTATCAATGCTGAGTGGCTTAAGGTATCGGGGTTTGATGATAACAATGCCAGAGTTATAAATCAAGAGGATTGGATCAGTACAATTCACACAGATGATGTTGAAAAAGTTTTAAAGCATGGAGAAGATTATAGAAAAGGTTTGATCAAAGAGTATAGTATAGAGTATAGAAGCATCACGAAAAACCGTGAAGTGATTTGGCTCTCAACTACAGGTGCTATTGTTCAAAGAGATGAGAATGAAAATCCAACAAGAATGATTGGTGTTGTGCGAGATGTCACAAAAGATAAACTTTACCAAGAACAACTCAAACTCTCAAAACTACAAGCTGAAGAGACAGCAAGAATGAAGTCTGACTTTTTGGCAAATATGTCTCATGAGATAAGAACTCCACTTAATGCGATAATAGGCTTTATAGATCTTTTAAGAGATGAAGAGACTGATAAGGTTAAAAGTGAATACTTAGATATTGTAAACAGCTCAAGTAAAAGTTTGGTCAACATTATCAACGATATACTTGACTTTAGTAAGATAGAGAGTGGCAAACTTGGAATAGAACATATCGATTTTGATAGTCGTAAAGAGTTCGATATGACTAAAGAGCTTTTCCAAGCTAAAGCTGATGAGAAAAGTATCTCTCTTCAGATCATCTATACGGAAGTTCCAAAGTATCTCAAAAGTGATATATTAAGAATCAAACAGATTGTTAACAACCTCATTAGTAATGCATTGAAATTTACCCCTGATAATGGAAAGATAACAATTTCTGTAGAATATAAAAATCATAAACTGCTTGTAGCAGTAAAAGACTCTGGTGTAGGTATCAACGAAGATAAACTTGAAACTATCTTTGAAGCTTTCTCCCAAGAAGATATCTCAACTTCAAGAAAATATGGTGGAACAGGTCTTGGGCTTTCGATAAGTTCGCGTCTTGCAAATCTTTTAGGTGGACAACTCAAGGTTAAAAGTAAATTGGGTGTTGGGAGTATATTTTATTTTCAGATCCCAGTTGCGATCGGAGAGGCAGTAGCCAAAGAGCTACAAAGTGATGAGAAGATTGATAACCTTGAAGGTAAAAAGATCTTATTGGTTGAAGATGCTGAGGCAAATCAAAAAGTGATGAAAGTTCTCTTAGAGAAGAAAAAGATGAAAGTTTATATCGCAAACGATGGTCTTGAAGGTACAAAAATGTATAAAATAGGACAGTATGACTGTATCTTGATGGATGAAAATATGCCAAATATGAGTGGACCTGAAGCAACGAAAGAGATATTAGAATACGAAAAAGCAAGCCAGTTACCACATACACCAATCATAGCATTGACAGGAAATGCAGCCGAAGGGGATAGAGAGAGACTCTTGGCACTTGGTATGGATGAATATCTCAATAAACCTATTGATAGAAATAAACTCTATAAAGCTATATCTTCGTTGGTGTCTTAAAAGAGTTTGACTCCTTAATTTGTAAGATATTGACATTCATCTATTAATTACTTAAAATAGTATTACTAAAATAAGTAAGGTTGTCGATATGAAAACAATAACATTAAAAACTGAAGATTCTTTTTTTGAAAAAGTAACATCTTTAGCTACAGAATTACATATGAGTAAAAGTGAACTCATTAGACAATCTATCGTAGAGTTTGAAACAAATATAAAAAACAAAAAACTCAAAGAAAAAATGATGCATGCTTCTTTAAAAGTGAGAGAAGCTAATCAAGAAATAGTGAATGATTTTGATGAAACACTCGAAGATGGATTAAGCAATGCTTGAGAGAGGAGGAATATATTTAGCGAAATTATATCCTTCAAAAGGAGCTGAACCAGGTAAGATTAGACCAGTTCTAGTTTTGCAGGACAATGCATTAAATGAAGTAGGTCATGAAACAGTGATAATTTTACCCTTGACTACAAATCTCATTGATGATGCTTTTCCATTACGTATGAGAATTTTAAAACGTGATTCTTTAGAACAAAACTTTGATATTTTGTGCGATCAGATTAGAGCTATTGACTCCACAAGAATCATAAATGATAAATTCGCAAGTGTAAGTAAAAATGAATTGTTAGAAATTGAGCAGATGGTGCAACTTATACTTGGCATATCATGAACATTACAGTATAAAGTTTTTAGTGGTAAATAGGCAGTTAAACCTGCCTATATTACTATTTTATATACCCAAATAAGGGTGTAAAGCTTGAGGGATCTTGATGCTACCATCTTCCTCTTGAAAGTTCTCCATAATAGCTACTAAAGTTCTTCCAACAGCGAGTGAAGATCCATTGAGTGTGTGAACCATAGTATTTTTCTTACCATCTTTGTAGCGGATCTTTGCACGGCGTGCTTGAAAGTCTCTTGTGTTTGAAACTGAAGAGATCTCACGGTAAGTATTTTGCCCTGGCAGCCAAACTTCAAGGTCAGTAGTGTATGCCGCACCAAAACCAAGATCTCCAGTACAAAGCGTTACAAGTCTATGTGGAAGCTCTAAAGCTGTAAGTAGATCCGATGCACATGAGACCATCTCATCAAAGACCGCTTCACTTTGCTCTGGAGTAGTGAGTGAGACAAGCTCTACTTTATGAAACTGGTGTTGGCGGATCATACCGCGTGTATCACGCCCTGCGGCACCTGCTTCTTTACGAAAACATGAAGTATATGCAGTATGTTTGATCGGCAGATCACTCTCTTTGAGGATCTCATCTTGGTAGAGATTAGTTACAGGAACTTCTGCTGTAGGGATCAAAAAGAGTTCTTGATCTTGTACTTTATAGAGGTCTTCTTCAAATTTTGGAAGTTGTCCTGTTCCTTCAAGTGCTGTGCGATTTACAAGAGCAGGTACACTCACCTCCTCAAAGCCACGAGCACGGTTAAAGTCAAGCATAAAGTTTATAAGTGCACGCTCAAGACGCGCACCCATTCCAAAACTTACAGAAAATCTTGAAGTAGCCAGTTTTACCCCACGTTCAAAGTCGATCCAGCCATTTTGTTCTGCAAGTTCCCAGTGCTCTTTTGGAGTAAATGAAAACTCTTTTGGAGTAAGCACTTTTTTGATCTCTACATTACTCTCTTCATCTTCTCCCTCAGGTACAGAGTCATCAGGCGTATTTGGTATAGCCATTGCAAGAGCTTCTAGCTCCTCTTGTTTTTGGCGTTGCACCTCTATAGCATCGTTGATTTTGAGTTTGTTTGCATCTACTTTTGCTTTAAGCTCAGAGATATCTTTACCCTCTTTTTTGTAGATCCCAAACTCTTTACTCATCGCATTTTGTGCTGCTTGAAGTGTCTCAAAAGTTTGCTTTGCAAGTTTGAGTTCCTCATTTTTTGTACGAAGAGCATCGATGGTACTCTCCTCTACACCTTTGCGTAAGAGTTTTCTTTTAAGTTCTGCAAATCCATCGTCATTGTGAAGTTGTTTTAAGTCAATCATAGTATTCCTAAATGTTTTCGTTTTTAGTTTGCGCGATTATAGCAAAATATCTTTGGCGATCTGAAACTGGTTAGCAGTCATCAGGTGCATCTTTGGGTGTAGGGCTTTGAGATCTTCAAAGAGGGTTTTACTAAGTTCAAAGCCTACTTTATACTCCTCTTGTGGACTTTGTGCATTTGCAAGGCGAAGCTTTTCAAGCCAAAGTAGCGGTACATTGATCCCTGGAACATGCGCAGAGAGAAACTGTGCGGTGCGAAATTTCATAATAGGGAAAACTCCCAAGATCAGTTCTGCTCTTTTTTGTTCAGGACAGCACTCATGGTTTGACGTATCTAAAAGGTCTAAAAGAAGTTTTGCATTTTCTACATCGTAGACAGGTTGGGTGATGATTCCAAGAGCCCCATGCTTGATCTTTTTTTGCATCTTCTTTTGAAGTGTTTTTGGGTTTTTTGCATAAGAGTTCACTACTGAAAATGGATAGATTGGTTTTGGTGGGAGTGCTAAAGGTTTTCCTGCATAGTTTATGCCGCTGTTAAAGCAGGTGATCATATCTAAAAGCAGGGTGCTGTCACCCTCAAAAACACCTTTTACATGGGGTTGATCTGAGATCGTTGCAGGATCTCCTGTAAGGGCTAAAATAGCACGCACATCTATCTCATTTGCAGCAAGTAGATCGGATTGTAAAGCGATCTTATTGCGATCACGCATACTCATCGTAGCAATAACTGGTTTGCCAAAGCTTTCTTGGAGCATTTTTGCCGCAAAAAGAGCATTGTATTTGAGCTTTGCAAGGGGGTTGTCCGTTGTAGAGAAGCCATCTACCATATTTTGCAGTCCAAGAGCTTCTATCTTCTCTATAATAGGGCGAAATTGCGGTGAGTGTGATGGGGTCGTCTCTAGGGTAATATATGTATCGTTTTTTAATTTATCTATAAGCGTATCAAACAAAAACAAGTCCTAAGTCGGTATAATTGCGCAATTATAACAAAAGAGAGTATTTTATATGTTGAAACTGGCTGTATTTGATTTTGATTCTACCTTAATGGATGGAGAGACGATCGATTTTTTTGCCGAGGAGCTTGGAATAGGAGCTGAAGTTGCACGTATCACTGAAGAAGCGATGAGTGGAAGACTTGACTTTTTTGAATCTTTGCAACAAAGAGTGCATCTGCTAAAAGGGCTTGATTATTCAGTAGTAGAGAAAGTGGCACATAACCTTCCTTACATGCAAGGGGCAAAAGAGACTATAGCAGCGCTTAAAAGTCGGGGTATGACGGTTGTATGTTTTAGCGGTGGTTTTCGTGATGCAACGGGTTATGCAAAAGATATTTTGGGTTATGATGCAGATTTTTCAAATGTATTGCACCAAAAAGATGGCAAACTCACAGGTTTAGTAGGAGGTGATATGATGTTCTCACACTCCAAAGGCGATATGCTTCAAAGACTTCAAGCTATTCTTGGTGTAAATGAAGAGGAGACTCTTGTATGTGGTGATGGAGCGAATGATCTCTCTATGTTTGCACATGCAGGAGTGCGTGTAGCGTTTTGTGCAAGAGAGATCCTTCGCAAAGAGGCAAATATTATTATACAAACAAAAGATCTCACACAGATCTTAGATAAGTTAGAGGACAAATAATGTTAGAGAGTACAATCTGGCGTCAGTACCATGATGAAAATAATTTTAGAGAGCTTTTAAGCCCTCTTTGTAATGTAGATGTGATCGATATGATCGAAGATGACAAAGAGTTTTATAATGTCATTAAAGCAAAGCTTACAAAAAAAGAGCTCAGATTACTCGCTATGGATCTCTCAAGTATTGGAGACGATGCTCTTAAAGAGGAGTTTGAGTATAGTGATGAAGCGTTAGAAAAAGCAAGGTTTAAACTCTACAAAAAACTTAAACAAGATAAGTTTCGTTTTGCAGTAAAAGCATCTTCACTTGATTACGAAGAGTAGCAAACTTTTCTCTACTCGCTCTTTACACTGTAAAGAGCATACTCTTGGCTGTTTTTTGGATCATCAAATACAACAGCACTGAGTTTATTTCCATAAACACAGCCTGTATCTATCCCAAGGGCAAAGGAACTTTTTTTGATCTCTTCAAATGGTTGATGACCATAGACTATAAAACCTTCATCTCCCTCATAGATATCTGCCCAAAAGATAGAGTTTTCATTCTCTTCTCCCAAGTTTACAAAGTACCCATCTTTATCTAAATACCTTAAACGTAAAAGCTTCTCTCTATCTCTTTTTGAGAGATCTTCTAAATTGGTATGATTTTGTATACCACCATGAAGTATAGTAATAGCTCCAGATTTATAAAAAAGTGGCATATTTTCTAAAAAATGTTGCTGTGTATCTGAAAGCTTATTGATGATATTTTGCTCATCTTCATCTAAGTGCATAGGGTTTTTCTTTGCAGATTTTTCGTGTCTGAGATAACGAAGAAGTTTGTCCTCATGATTGCCTAAAACTGATTGTATATTGTTTTGAATAATAAAATCAAGTGTTTTAAGACTCTCTTTCCCTTTGGTAATAATATCACCGACACATATTTCAAGATCATCTTTTTTGGGATTGATCTGTTTTCTAAGAGCGACAAAGGGATCATAGCAACCATGTATATCCCCGTAAACTATAGTTCTTTTCATAAATGTAGCAACTTTTTAAAAGAATTTTACCATAGCTCTCTTGAAGCAAATTTTTGTAACCAAAGTGTAATCAAGCTATTTTAGAATCCCGCTATTAAAAAAGTACATGGAGTTTACAAATGAATATCAAAAAACCAGCTATCGCACTTTTAGCCCTTGCATCTTTTTGGGCAAATGCAAGTGCAAAAGATCAGATCCGTATTGTAGGGTCTTCTACAGTTTACCCATTTACAAGTTATGTAGCAGAAGAGTTGGGAGCTACGACTAACTTTGCAACACCTGTAGTGGAATCAACAGGAAGCGGCGGGGGAATGAAGATCTTTTGTGCAGGTGCAGATTTAGATACTCCTAGCTTTACAAATGCTTCACGCCCTATGAAAGAAAAAGAGTTTGAGACATGCCAAAAAAACGGAGTCACTGAGATCACAGGGCTTATGGTTGGGTATGATGGTATTGCCATTGCACAGAGCGCTCAAAATGCAGCGCTTGATCTTACAAAAGAGCAGATCTTCTTAGCGCTTGCTCAAGAGGTTCCAAGCAAAGACGGTAAAAAACTTATAGCAAACCCTTACAAAAAATGGAGCGATATCGACCCTTCTCTTCCAAAGAGATCTATCCGTGTTATCGGCGCACCTTCAACATCTGGAACACGCGATTCTTTCGATGAGATGGTGATGGAGAAAGCTTCAAAAAGCTTTCCTGTGTATGGTGGAAAATATAAAAAGATCAGAACTGATGGTGCTTATATCCCTGGTGGGGAGAATGATAACCTTATCGTACAGCAGCTTACACAAGACAAAGATGCACTTGGATATTTTGGCTACAGCTTTTTAGAAGAGAACCATGACAAGATCTCAGGCGTAACACTTGGCGGCATTGCACCGAGTGCAGAAAATATTGCAAGTGGAAAATACCCAGTTTCTCGTAGTATGTTTCTTTATATGAAAAATGCTCATATTGGCAAGATCAAAGGGGTAGCTGAGTTTATCGATCTTTATTCTGAGGAGATGATGATAGGGCAACGTGGAGTTTTACGCACTATCGGTCTTATTCCTATGTCAAAAGAGATGCTAAAAACTGTGCAAAACTCTGTAAAAAACAGAACACTTTTAACAAAAGAGATGGTTGCTGCACATACTGTCTTACCACTTAAATAAAAGGGCATATTATGCTAAATGCAAGTGCAAAAAGGAGAGACTTGATCGAGAATATGATCAAATCTCTTTTGATTTTTGCGGCTTTTATCTCCGTACTTACTACCTTTGGAATTTTATTTTCCATCATTTTTGAATCTATCCACTTCTTTCAAAGAGAGAGCATCTTAGGCTTTTTATTTGGTACAGAATGGAACCCCGATACCGCTTTTCTCTCAGGGACAGGACGTGCTACAGAGGATGTGGCTAGCGCAAAATTTGGAGCAGTGCCAATCTTTGCGGGTACGTTTTATATCACTTTTATTGCTATGGCAGTGGCTGTGCCTATTGGGATCTTTAGTGCCGTATATATGTCTGAATATGCCTCAACAAAAGTACGCAATACGATCAAACCTACTTTAGAGGTTTTAGCAGGTATCCCAACAGTTGTTTATGGATTTTTCGCTGCTATTACAGTAGCACCTTTTTTAGTAGATCTCTTTGCCTCTTTTGGAATCGAAGCATCGTATAGAAGTGCTCTTGGTGCAGGTGTAGTGATGGGGATTATGATCATCCCTATTATCTCAAGTTTGAGTGATGATGTGATCAGTTCTGTACCGCAAAATATGCGTAATGGAGCACTCGCTCTTGGTATGAATAAAGCAGAGACGATAAAGTTTGTAGTACTTCCATCGGCAATGCCCGGGATCATTGCCGCAGTACTTTTAGGGGTTTCACGTGCTTTAGGAGAGACGATGATTGTGGTTATGGCGGCAAGTTTGCGTCCAAATCTTACGATGAACCCGCTTGAAGATATGACCACTGTAACGGTAAAGATTGTCGAAGCACTTGTAGGAGATCAGGAGTTTGACTCTTCGTTGACACTCTCTGCCTTTGCTCTTGGGCTTGTGCTCTTTATCACGACACTAATTATCAATATAGTCTCTATTGTGATTATCCGTCGCTATCATAAAAAATATAAGATCTCAAATCTTTAAGAGGGTGTGGCTATGAGTAAAAAGATAAATAAAAATAATAACTTCTACATCCCGCAGATCGAGAAGCGAAACAAGAGTGCAAAGCGTTTTAGATGGTATGCTTTGAGTGCAGTAGTGCTCTCGCTTTCTTTTTTGGCTTTTTTCCTTTTTGATATTGTAAAAGCGGGTATTCCTGCCTTTACACAGTCATATGTAACTCTAGAGATCTCTGTAGATGAAGAGACGGCAGATAACCCCTATGGTATTTTAGATCGTGACATGAGTCGTTTGGTCAGTCGTGCATGGCTTCGCTCTTTTCCAAAAGAGATCGAAGCACACCCTGAGTGGATAGGCACGACACAAAAGTTTTCAGCTCTGCTTAATGCAGAAGCAGATCAGTATCTCAAAGGGAATAAAAACCGTTTGCGAGATCGTCAGATCAAAAAGCTTGAGACACTCAAAGAGGAGGGGAGAGTTGAGACAAAGTTTAATGTTATCTTCTTCTTTACGGGGGACTCTAAGATCCCTGAAAATGCAGGGTTTTATGCGGCTATTATAGGTTCTGTACTTACTATGCTTGTAACTATGAGCTTAGCTGTACCTATAGGGGTGATGACAGCGGTGTACCTTGAAGAGTTTGCACCCGATAATAAACTCACACAGATTATTGAGATCAACATCAACAATCTAGCAGCTATCCCCTCCATACTCTTTGGGCTTTTGGGGCTTGCTATCTTTATCAACTTTTTTGGAGTACCTCGAAGTTCGCCACTTGCAGGGGGGATGACACTCGCACTTATGTCACTTCCTATTATTATAGTGAGTTCAAAGGCGGCACTTAAGTCAGTTCCGGCAAGTATTCGTCAGGCTGGGTATGGTCTTGGGCTCACAAAATGGCAAGTAACGCGTGATCATGTACTCCCACTTGCTTTTCCGGGGATACTTACAGGTTCGATCATCGCTCTTGCTCAGGCGATGGGGGAGACAGCTCCGCTTATTATTGTAGGGATGATCGCTTTTGTTCCCGATGCAATGACAAGTTTAACATCGGCGGCAACGGTAATGCCTGCACAGATCTATACATGGTCTGGAATGCCTGAGCGTGCTTATATAGAAAAAACAGCGGCAGGGATCATAGTACTTTTGAGTGTACTTATCTCACTCAATACAATAGCAGTAATACTTAGAAAGAAATTTGAGGTGAAATGGTAATGGATGTAAAAGTAAAAATTGAAGATCTTAACCTTTGGTACGGTGCTAATCAGGCACTGCATAATATCAATATAGATCTTTACGACAATAAAATAACGGCACTTATCGGTGCTTCAGGATGTGGAAAATCAACCTTTCTTCGTTGTTTAAACCGTATGAATGATCTTGTAGGTTCTGCAAGAATAGAGGGCAATGTACTTGTTGAGGGTGTCGATATTTACGATAAGAGTATCGATGTGGTAAGTGTACGCAAACGTGTCGGTATGGTATTTCAACAGCCAAACCCTTTTCCAAAATCTATTTATGAAAATATCGCCTACGCTCCGCTTAAACACGGGATCGTTAAAAAAGGGAGTGATTGTGATGAACTTGTGGAGAGTTCACTCAAAAGTGCAGGGATCTGGGATGAGGTAAAAGAGAAACTTCAAGCACCGGGAACTTCACTCTCGGGCGGACAGCAACAGCGTTTATGTATAGCGCGTACTATAGCGGTAAAACCTGATGTAATTTTGATGGATGAGCCTACAAGTGCACTAGATCCTATCAGTACTGAAAAGATAGAAGCACTTATGCTTGAACTCAAAGAGAAATATACCATTATCACTGTAACGCATAATATGCAACAAGCGGCGCGTATAGCTGATTACACTGCATTTTTTCATCTTGGTGAGCTTATAGAGTATGATGAGACAGAGACAATTTTTGTCAATCCTAAAGTGAAGAAAACAGAAGATTATATTACGGGGAGATTTGGTTAATGTTAAAAGTGTATGAAGAGAAACTTGAAGCTATAAAAGCAGATATTTTAGAGATTGGGCATGAGGTGATCGATGCGATGGAAGTTTGTTTCCGTGCCTTACAAAATGATCATATTTGTGATCTGAGCAATATCGAACTTAGTGAGAAAAAGATCCTTGCAAAATCAAATGAGATTGACAATAAGATTATTGCAACTCTTGCACTCTATGCACCAGAAGCTAGAGATCTTCGCCATCTTGTTTCGTATTTGAAGATCACAAATGAACTAGTTCGTACAGGGGCAAATGCAAAAGATTTTGCTAAAAAGTTTAAAAAATCTTTTTCAGATGATCTCAATACAAAGATGATCTTGGAGTATACGATTCCTCTACTCAAATCGGCACTGCTCTCATTAAAAACAGCACTCTCTATTGTAGATGAAAAAAATGAGAAACATGTAGAGGAGAAGTGCAGACGCGTGATAGTTGAAGAGAGTAAAACAGATGATATCTTCTCAATGATAGAGAAAAATATTCTTAAACTTATCTCTCAAGATCTTGATCTCTCAAAAGAGTACTTTGATATGCTCAAAGCACTTAGACGCCTTGAAAAGATAGCAGATAGATCAGTCTCTATTGCCAACCTATTACAATATGCTGAAGTTGGCGGAGAGATAGTGCAGTCGTAGTTTTTATTTGAGGATAATTTTAAAACTCACTCTGCGTGAGTGCTCTTTATCCTCTTTATTTCCCTCTTTTTTCATCTTTACATAAGCAAAGCCGCTTCCTCGTATGATGGAGCTAAGATACTCTTGAACTTCAGGTTTTTGCTTGCTAAAGATATAACTTAAAACAGAAAATGATCGTTTCATAGAGAGTTCACTATTTTTAAGATATCTTTGTGTGAGGTCTACATTACTCCATTCACTTGAAGTGTGACCATTGATCTCTAAAGATTGAATCTTGTCTTTGTGTTGAACAAGCCAAGAGATAAGTTTTGGGCTAAAACGATCTAAAAACTTTTTTTGTTTCTCTGTGAGTTGAAACCCTCCTACTGAGAAATAGAGTTGAGTATCATTAAGATCAAAGTACAGATCCTCTTTAAAGCTGATCTCTTTTGCCTTTTGCTCCTCTTTGAGAAGCTCATGTAGTTGTTGCTGTATCTCTTTTGTTTTATCTTCTAGTTTTACGAGTTCACAGCCAAGATCAAGTGTAGCTAACCACATAGAACTCTCTTGCATACCCTCTTTGGTATAACTCCCTACTGCGGCTACATTTGAGTTGTGCAACAGATCTAAAGCACGAAAAGAGTCATGTGCTGAAGAACCAAAGTGATTTTGACATACAAGGTTTAGGTCTTGATCCAGGTGGATAAAGAGTGCATCGGTATCACCACCATCTTGCACCTCTCCAACAGCGACAATATGAGAGTTGTTTAAAAGTTTAAGATCATGTAGAGTACTAGAATAACTTGTTGCAATAAGTTTTGTATCAAGGAGTTTGCCTTGTTTACTATAGTGTAAAAAATTGATCTGCTTTTTTCTTTGTGTATCATAAATAAGAGTGCTAAGAAGATAACTCTGATCTCGAAGTTCTAACAAAGATTTTCCTTCTATCTCTTCATTTTTATCATAGCTAACCTGCCACTGTTTCTCACCATGTTCTGAGAGTTTGGAGAGAGTGAGGAGATTATCAATAGAGCTTAAAAGTATAAAAGAACCCCCTTGAGTCTCTATAATATCTAAGGCGTGATCATTTTGTGTGGAACCATACTTTTGAGTCCATAAAAGTTTTCCTCTTTTTGAAAAGCGTGTAAGTGAGATATCACTTCCGCCAAGACCTCGAATAAACTCTTGATCCTTAGAAGAACGTGTAGTGATTGAGTCTGCTACGGCTAAAAAACCTCCATCTTTGAGTACAAGAACTTTTTTAAGTTCATTATGGTTACTTGTACCAAAGATATGAGTTGAGAGTAGTTTTGCTTGATGGTCGAACTCTATAGCGGCTAAGGAGCCATCTTGTCGGCTTGTACCTATGAGATAGCCATCAAAAGGAGTTTTAGAGAGTGTTTTTGCTTCATGGAAGTTTTCAAGCGGATAGCTTTGATCTTGAAGTATCAAGCCATTGAGATCTGTCCTGATGATATGAATGGTAGCACCATATTTATTTGCTTGTGAACGTAAATAGCTAAAGGGATCTGTATAAACAGTATTGTGAGAACTGTTTTGCTGAGCAAAGTTTTTTGATATACCTACAGCGCTAATCGATCTGTCATAGTTTTGGCTTACATCGCATAATTTTGTCTCAAAAGGTTTTTCAAGCTGGAGCGAGAACTGTGTTTGTTTTGCATATAAAGAGAAGAGTAAAATATAAAAGAGAAAAATAATTTTTGCCATAATGAACGCTTTTTGTTTTTATAAAAGCAAAAATTATTCCTTGTTTTAGTTTTTAAAACTTCTCTAGCATCCATTTGGCAATTACTGCAAGTTCCTCTTTTGTTACAACACCATTTTGGCTTGGCATAAGTCCAAAACGCTGTACACTTGGGCAGATAGCTTTCTCGTGAGTCGGATTAAGTACAAACTCCTGAACATGAGAGATGATCTCTTGTTGCGATTTAAAGTCTGATCTGAGGTGACGTACTACACCTTTAATTGGTGGTGCTACAAGTGTATTGATATCATCAGGTCGATAATATACATGACAAGTACTACATTTTTTTTCAAAGAGACTTTCTGCTTGAGCAGCGTCATTCGCATACAGAGAAAGAGAGCTAAAAATGAGAGATACAATAAGTAAATATTTTTTCAATTGAGATCCTTACATTACAAAGTAGCGCAATTATATCTGATAAAACTGAAATGAACTAAGATCTAAAAAGAGTGGAGAGTTAACTATAGAGTGGTATATACTATTTCCCCAAAAAGGGGAAAAAGAAAATTTATTTTAAATTTTCAAATGGTGCAGTTACAACTGCTTTTCTTGTTACAGTGTATGGAACAAGTGCAGCTGCACGAGCTCTTTTGATAACTGCAGTGATCATATCTTGGTGACGTTTACAGTTTCCAGTTAAACGGCGTGGCATGATTTTATATCTCTCAGAAAGTGAAAAACGTAGGCTGGCTACATCTTTATAATCCATAAAATCAACTTTAGCTTCACAATATTTACAATATCTTTTTTTGTATTTTCTTTTTTCTGACATGGTATTACCTTTTTATATTATCTTTTCTAAAACGGAATCTCATCTTCATCAATATCGATCTCAGGAACAGAGTTGCTACTTGGCATCTCACGACTTTGCACTTGTGCATTTTGGTAGTTGTTATGTTGCTGCTGTTGTGATGGAGCATTTTGATAACTTTGTTGCTGCTGCTGTTGTTGCGGCGGCTGATAGCTTTGTTGCATCCCTTGTTGTGGAGGCATATAGCTTTGTTCTTGCTGCATAGTGTCACCATAAGCCTGTTGTGGTGCATTATAAGCAGTATTTTGTCCATCACTTTTTGAATCAAGCATCTGCATAGTCTCTACCGTTACAGAGTGTCTCGAACGCTTTTGTCCATTTTGATCAACCCACTGCTCAAAGTTAAGTCTTCCCTCTACAAGGATTTTGCTTCCCTTACGAAGGTATTGGTTTGCTACCTCGGCACTTCTTCCAAAAAAAGTGATATCCACAAAACAAACTTCCTCTTTTTTTTCACCATTGCTAGTAAATCTACGGCTTGTAGCGATCGCAGTTTTTGCGATTCCCATTCCACCTTGAGAGTATCTAAGTTCTATGTCGCGAGTCAGGTTTCCAACTAAAATAACTTTGTTATACATGAGTTTCCTTTATTTGTTTAAGCGTAATGCTTACTACTCTGCTGCTGCTTCTGTTTCTTCTTTAGCTTCTGGAGCTGGAGCTTCCGCTTTGTTTGCTTTTGTTACAAGATCATTCCAAGCTTTTACTTCACGGTTTGTATCGTATTTGATAGTTACAAAACGAAGAAGCTCTTCATTGATACGGAATCTTCTCTCGATTTCAGAGATTGCTGCTGGAGCAACTTTGTAGTAGATAACATGGTAATAACCACGCTCGTTTTTAGCGATTGGGTATGCTAATTTTCTCATTCCCATTGCGTCTGTTGCTGCAATTTCGCCACCATTTGAAGTGATTACTTCTTCAACCGCTGCGATTGTAGCTTGAATCTCTTCTGCTGTTAATGTTGGTTTTACGATTACTAAGTTTTCGTAATTTCTCATAATAATATGATCTCCTTTTGGTATTTGCCTAACGATGAGGCCTATGTTTCCCTTACGGATCTAAAAATATATCTTTATCGTTTCAAAAGATACAAAGAGAAAGGAACGCGGAATTTTACTATAAATTGACTGAAAAAGCAAAGAGACTATTATATGGCATATTGCAAAGTAATTAGATATTTTTTTTATTTTAGGATATAGTTCTTTTTTTAGACACCTCTACAAATATTTTCGGAGTAAAAATGACAAAACGCAAGAAAAAAAGCTCAAAGATCCAAGCAAAAAAAAGCTCAAAATTATTACACTATTTTGTTTGGGGACTTGCTGTTATAGCTTTAGCTCTTAGCGCGTTAATCGCAGGATATTACTACGGATATGAACAAGCACAAAAAGAGATAGTCAGTGATATAAAAGCCGAAAAAGAGAAAAGGCTCCAAGCACTTAAAAAACTTGAAGAACTTAGTGTAAAAGAGGAGAAAAAAGAGACAGAGCTTTTGCGTCTGCAAAAACTTTTGAAAAAAGAGAGTGCTGCATATACAGGTGCTTCCCATGAGTATGATGATAAAGATATAGATGTTGCTCCTCCAAAACGTTTTGAGAGAAAGTTTACAAAAGTATCAGAAAAACCAAAGCTTGCTATTATTATTGATGATGTCTCTGTTCGCTCACATATAAAAGCGATCAAAAGTTTGGGTATTCCATTGACGATGTCTTTTTTGCCACCCTCAGCACAGAGACCAAACTCTGCAAAACTTGCAGCAAATGAAAAGTTTTATATGGTACACCTTCCTATGGAAGCGCAAAGTTTTAGTGCAGAGGAACCAAATACTTTAAGGGTAGAAGACTCCCAAGCAAAGATCTCTAAAAGGATAGAAAATCTTAAAAAACTCTTTCCAAGAGTCACTTATATTAATAACCATACCGGAAGTAAATTTACAGCAGATGAGAGGGCAATGAATCACCTCATTTATGCACTCAATAAGAACAATATCTATTTTATAGATAGTAGAACAACAGCACAGACAAAAGCTCCAAAGGTTTTGAAAAACTATGGTTTGCGTTATCTTAGCAGAGATGTTTTCTTAGATCATAAAATGGAAAAGTCCTATGTGAAAAAGCAGATCAAAAAAGCTATAGAAGTGGCAAAAGCACATGGAAGTGCTATAGCGATAGGGCATCCACATGCAAATACTATTTTAGCGCTTCATGAGTCAAAAAAACTCTTAGAGGAGGTTGAGCTTGTTTATGTAAATAAGCTCTAAAATTATGCAGATTGCAAGTGACTCTATAGAAGAACTCAAAGCACTTAAGTTACCAAAACACTTAAGCTATGAAGGGCGCAAAGAGTTACTTACTAGTGTAAAAGTCTCTATTGTTGGAACACGCAGACCTTCAAAATATGCAAGAGAGATGACAACTACTTTAGCACAAACACTCTCCAAAAGAGGTTTTGTAATAGTGAGTGGCGGTGCGATGGGGATCGATGCTGTAGCCCATCAAGGTGCTAAAAGTGATGCAACTATAGCGGTTTTGCCTTGTGGCATTACACAACGTTACCCTGCTGTGAATAAAAACCTTTTGAACTCTATAGCACAAGAGGGTCTTTTACTCAGTCAGTTTGAGGATGATTTTCGTGCTACCCCTTGGAGCTTTGTACTCCGTAATGAACTTGTTGTAGCTCTTGGAGAGATCTTGATTGTGAGTGAAGCAGACCTTGGTGGAGGAAGTATGCGTAGTGTAGAGTATGCACACAAGCAGGGCAAAGAGATCTACGTCCTTGCACATAGAATAGGACAAAGCAGTGGTACAAACAGCTTACTTCAAGAGAACAAAGCAAAAGCGATCTATGATATAGAGTCTTTTTGCAATACACTTGCACAACGTTTTGGTCTAAAACAAAAACAGCAAAATACAACTATAGAAGATCCTTTTTTAGCTTTATGCAAAACAAACCCAAGTTATGAAGAGCTTATACAAAAGTTTCCCCAAAGAGTTTTTGAAGCGGAACTCAACGGAGAGATCCGTATAGAGAATGCAAGGGTCTACCTAGAGAATTAACATCGCATCGCCATAAGAGTAAAAACGGTATTGTTTCTCTATCGCTTCATTATAGAGTTTGAGCGTTTGTTCTAAACCGACAAAAGAAGCAACAAGCATTAAAAGTGTAGATTGTGGAAGATGGAAGTTTGTTAAAAGATAGTCTGTGCGAATTGGTTTATTTTGTGGATGCAAAAAAAGGTTCGCTTCCCCTTGTGCCTGTTTGGGATGACGTGCGTAGTATTCAACTGTTCGTGTAGCCGTTGTCCCCACACAGAGTACTTTTTGATCTGAATCAAGGATCTCTTTTGCCTCGGGAGAGAGTGCATAATACTCTGAATGCATTGGATGGTCTGTAATAGTTGTTGCTTCAACAGGTTTAAAGGTGCCACTCCCTACATGAAGAGTAATATAGGCATGTTTAAAGTTTTTACATACCCTTTCATGTTGTGCAGGGGTAAAGTGCAGAGAAGCAGTTGGTGCGGCAACCGCACCTTCATTTTTTGCAAAAACACTTTGATATTCCTGTGCATCTTCTTGATTGTCCTCTCTTTGGATATAAGGGGGAAGGGGAATATGCCCAATAGTATCTATAATAGGAAGAAGCTCTTCAAAACGTAATTGTGTAGCTTCTTGAAAAAAGTTGACTATACGACTTCCATCTTCTTGCAAAGAGCGAACAATAGCAGAGAGTTTTTGATCAAAAAAAAGTTCTGTGCCCTCTTTGACTTTTCCACGAATATATACATTTACATTATAAGCATCTATAGGGCGATTTAGGAGAAGTTCAACTTTTCCACCAGTGTTTTTTTGTCCAAAAAGCCGTGCTTTGATCACTTTTGTATCGTTAAAGATCAATGCAGTTTCTTGAGGAATAAAATGTTCAAACTCTTTAAAAGTGGTATGAGTAATAGTATCTTCACTACGGTTATATACAAGCAGTTTCGCACTGTCCCGCGGGGAAGCAGGAAAGTTTGCTATAAGCTGTGAAGGAAGAGTAAAATGATAGCTTTGAGTCAGAAGCTCTTTACTGCTCACTAGAACTCTTTACCGTGTGCAGTGCTTCATTTTGTTCTTCATCTTCCTCCTCTTCATCTTCAAGAGCTTGTGCAGGGTTAACAAGGCGGACAATTAAAATAGAGATTCCATAAAGAATAACAAGTGGTCCAGCCATAAGGAGTTGTGTGAGAACATCAGGTGGTGTTAATAAAGCTGCAACGATAAAGATAATAACGATTGCATATTTAAAAAAGTCACGCATCTGTCTATCATCTACCATCCCTAAGAGTGCCAAAAAGTAAGCGAAAATAGGCAACTCAAAAGCGAGCCCAAAACCAAACATGATTTTGGTAAAAAAACCTACGTAATCTTCAATGTTAATAAGTGGTGTAAATTTAAAGCTACCAAAGGTGATAAGAAAGTCAAAACCAAAAGGTGTGACTATATAGTAGGCGAATAAAACCCCAACGAAAAACATCCCTGTTCCCCCAACTATAAAAGGGATCAGCATCTTCTTTTCATTTGCATAAAGACCTGGTGCGACAAACATCCATAGCTGTGCTAAAATAATTGGTAAAGCACCTAAAATAGCCGCGAAAAAAGAGACTTTAAGGGCTACGAAAAATGCACCCCCAACTTGGTTGGTAGTTACCATACCATCTGCGGCGTGTACTGATTTTTTCCCAACTTCAAGTAGAGCGACATTAAGTGGTTCTACGATCCAGTTTAAAATAGGTTCATGAAAGTAAAACATAACAAAGAACATAACAATAAGTGTCGCAACAGATATACCGAGTCTTTTTCTAAGTTCTATAAGGTGGGGTCTTAGATCTTCAAACATCTTTTATCTCTTCTTGCTTTTTAGATTTTTTTTCAAAAGTGACTTTTTCAGGTTCTGCAGGTGGTTTGGGTGTCTCTTTTTTTGGAGTATCGCTCATAACATCATCTTTGATCTTTGTGAGTTCTGAGCCAACTTCTGTAAAGTCTGTTGCTTTTGTGAGGTCTTCGCTAGCTTTTAAAAGCTCTTTTTTATATGCAAGTGCTTCCTCTTTGATATCTGCAACATTCATCTCATGTTCAATAGAATCTTTTACCGAGCCTATTGTTTTTTTTGCATTTCTAAAAAATTTCGCAACTTCAACCATTGCACTAGGAAGCTTATCTGGTCCTAAAAATAATATTGCGATGATAGCTATAATAATAATCTCTGTAAAGCCTAAACCAAACATTGCATACCTTTTAAAAATTAAAGTGTGTGATTTTAACGAAAGTATAATTAAAAATTCTTCAAGATGTCAAAAAGAGAGTGATCTCATCTGCTAAGAGAAAATCTTCATTATAGTATTTGCCCTGATTATAACTTAGTTTGTTTTCTTCTACTAATAGATCTGCTCTTTGTCTCTCTTGTGTATTTAAAAGAGAGCTGTCAACACCAATAATACTGCGAAAACCTAAAAAGATTTTCTCGATTTTTACATCTTGTGTAGTAAGCTCCTCCTCTTTTTGAAAAAGGGGATCTTTTATATACTCTTGTATATGTGTATTTGGATACAAACGTTTATTGTGTAGTTTACCGACTGCTCCACTGCCAAGCCCTATATACTCTTTATAGTTCCAGTAGCCAAGATTATGAGCACTGTGATATGTTCCAAAATTGCTGATCTCATAATGGAGAAAACCCTGTTTTTTGATTGTTTCAAAAAGAAAATGGGTATGTTCTAACTGCTCTTGTGACATTGCAGGTTTTTTCTCAAAAGGGGTACCCTCTTCGATAGTAAGCGCATACGCACTCAAGTGATTGATAGGCAGAGCAAAAGCTTCTTTGAGATCCGCTTGTAAAAGCTCTTTTGTATCTCCTGCTGTGGCATAGATAAGGTCAAGCGAAATGTTTTTGATTCCTATATCATAAGCGTTGATAATAGCCTCTTTTGCTTCTTGAGCTGAGTGTGCGCGGTTGAGGAGTTTTAGCTTTGGTGTATGAAAAGATTGTACACCAAAGCTGATACGGTTGATACCTAAATCATGCATCCCCTCAAGCCACTCTTTTGAAGCACTGTTTGGGTTTGCTTCTGTTGTGATCTCACAATTATCACTAAGGTAAGGGTCTAAAAGTGCAAAAAGATCAGTATAGAGTTCTGGATCAACGGTAGATGGTGTGCCTCCACCAATAAATACAGATTCGATCTCTTTGTGCTTGAGATTAAAGCGATTGAGCTCAAAGTGACACTGTTTTTCTAAAGCGTGCATGTATTGTTTTTTGAGATGAAATTTATCAACATAAGAGTTAAAAGAGCAGTAGTGACACTTGGAGTCACAAAACGGAATGTGTATATATAAAAGCATTCCGTTATTATAGCTGAGATTCGTTGAGTGTTTGAAGTGTAGAGATTATCTCATCCATCTTCTCACTAATATCTCCTACTTCATCAGAGATTGTATTGACTTCATGTGCATTTTTATTTAAAGTATCTGAAGTATCAGAGATAGACTGGATCAAAACATTAGTAGTTGTAGCGGTCTGTGCAAGAGACTTTTGTGTACGTTCAGCAAGTTTTCTTACTTCATCGGCTACAACTGCAAAGCCACGACCATGTTCTCCTGCACGAGCAGCTTCTATAGCCGCATTGAGTGCTAAGAGGTTTGTTTGATCTGCTATCTCGCCAATAGTCGCTAAAATATCTTTTGTTTCATTTGCATTGGAGACAAGCACTTGGAGTTGGGAAACCATCTCATTTTCTTTATACGAAACCTCTTGTATTCTACTGACAGCATTTGTGATCATCTCTTTGAGTTCTAAGACAGTTGTATTGGTGATCTCATTTATTGTCTCATTGAGTTTTTTTGAAGAGGCTATTATCTGCTCATTTGCACCTTCGTTCTCTTGGCGCATATTCTCTAGAGATTCCCCTAAAGAGTTGATATTATTTAAAAGATCTGCCATTTTCGCTTCCACATTAATAGTACTTCTTGCATTAAATTTCCCATTTGCAAAGTTCTGCAAAGTATTGATCGCATTATCTAAGTTTTTTTCAGATGCATTGAGCATATTGTTCATTCCATTGCGTAAGACATGAACATACGGTGTTTTTGAATCAGAATTAACACGACATGAATAGTGCCCTTTTGCTACTTTATCAGCAAGTAGTACCATTTCTCCAGCAACTTTTGTATCAGCTAACATATTGGCTTCAAAGGTGCGAATAAGTCTGTTAATCGTTTGTTCTACAGGGTCTTTTGTAGTTTCATCTATAGATATTTTATTTCTTTTATGCTCCATCATCTCGATGAGTTGCTCCCTTTTTAAGCTCAGGTCTTTGGAGCTTGAAGAGAGTTTTGTATTGAGTAAAACAAGGATCACTACAAATGCAATACATAGACTTAAGATCTCTATGAGCTGAGACTCTATAACAGATGATAAAAGTAAAAGTACAGTAAATGTGAACGTGGCTATGATATTTTTTAGTAGCATATTCATGGGGGATAATCTCCTATCTCATGGTTTTATAAAGTGTGTGAGCCTCTTGGATCTCTTGAAGAGTGGGTTTTCGTCTACATGACATATAATTCATCTCTCCCGTGAGAGGATTGGGTGTTGGATATACCGTGGCAAACACCCAATAATGACCGCCGTCTCTGGTTTTGTTTTTTACATATCCTGTCCAGATCTCCCCTTTTTTTACGGTGTTCCATAGATCTTTAAATGCCGCTTTTGGCATATCTGGATGGCGTACTATATTGTGTGGTTTTCCGACAAGTTCTTCTATGCTGTAGCCTGCTATTTTGCAAAAATCATCATTTGCAAACTGAATAATTCCCTTAGCATTTGTAGAAGAAACAAGAAAGTCATCACTTTTAAGAACATATTCTTTCATATTTGTCTTCCAATTGTGAATTTATAGCTTGATAGTAACATTCATTGTTTAAACAAATGCTTAAAACAAAATACAATTATTTTCATTTGAAAAAATCTGCTACATCTGCCTACAACTCAAGCTAAATTTCAAAGAGATTAGAAATTTTTAATACCAAATTGAGTACAATTGCGACATTAAAAACTAGGTGAATATATGGGGCATAATCAATTGTACCGTCCAAATGTGGCAATGATAATAGTTTCAGATCGTTATCCAGAACAAAAGAAGCTCTTTATTGCACATAGAAGTGACCTTGAGGGTATATGGCAGTTTCCGCAAGGAGGCATAGATGAAGGTGAAGAGGTGCAAGAAGCACTTTTTCGTGAGCTTGAAGAGGAGATTGGTACTGATAGAGCAACAATAGTTGCAGAGTATCCAGAGTGGATCTCTTACGATTTTCCTGAAAAAATTGCATTAAAAATGCAACCCTATAAAGGGCAAAGACAGAGATATTTTTTGATAAAACTGCAAGAAGATGCATGTATCAATCTAGATACACAACATCCTGAGTTTAACGAATATAAGTTTGTAGATGTTGCAAAAGCATTAGAGATGAGTGCACATTTTAAAAAACCTGTCTATGAAAAAGTGATTGGGTATTTCAAAAATGAAGGGTATTTATAAGGTGATAGAGTTATGCTAATAGTACAAAAGTTTGGCGGTACAAGTGTTGGTGATTTAGAACGTATACAAAATGTTGCAAACCGTGTTAGTAAAACAAAAGAAGCAGGGCATGATGTAGTCGTGGTCGTTTCAGCTATGAGTGGAGAGACAAATAAGCTGATCTCTTATGCAGAACACTACTCAAAAACACCTGCGAGAGCAGAAGTAGATATGTTACTAAGTTCAGGAGAACGTGTAACAGCTTCTCTTTTAGCTATCGCACTTTCTGAGATGGGTTATGAAGCAGTATCTATGTCTGGACGCAAAGCGGGAATCGTGACAGACTCTTTACATACAAAAGCAAGAATTGAAGAGATCGATCCAAGTAATATGCACTCAAAGCTCAAAGAGGGAAAAATCGTTGTAGTAGCAGGTTTTCAAGGTGTATCTGCAGAGGGTGATGTAACAACCTTAGGGCGCGGTGGGAGTGACCTCTCTGCTGTTGCTATCGCAGGTGCTTTAGAAGCAGATCTTTGTGAGATCTACACAGATGTAAGCGGTATTTTTACAACCGATCCACGTATTGAACCTAAAGCAAAAAAACTTGATAAGATCTCTTATGATGAGATGCTTGAACTTGCAAGTTTAGGGGCAAAAGTACTACAAAACCGTTCTGTAGAACTTGCAAAAAAACTGAATGTAAATCTAGTCACAAGAACAAGTTTCTCTGAGGAAGAGGGAACACTAATAACGAAGGAAGAAAATATTATGGAACAGCCACTTGTAAGCGGAATCGCACTTGATACAAACCAAGCACGTATCTCTTTAATGGGTGTAAAAGATAGACCAGGAATCGCTTCTGAGATCTTTAACAAACTTGCACAGAGTGAAGTAAATGTTGATATGATCATACAAAATAAAGCTCATGATGAAGCAACAAACATAGACTTTACAGTTCCAAAAGGTGATCTGCATGATGCGAAAAAAGTTGTAGATGCTTTTATCCAAACAGGAGATATTAAAGATGACTCATACAACGAAGATATTTGTAAAGTATCTGTAGTAGGTGTTGGAATGAAGTCACACACAGGTGTGGCTGCAAAAGCATTTAATGCAATGGCAAGTGAAAATATTAACATCAATATGATCTCCACTTCTGAGATAAAGATCTCAATGGTAATAGATGAAAAATATGGAGAGCTTGCGGTAAGAAGCTTACACAAAATTTACAATTTAGATAAGTAATCACGAGTGATGTCCTCTGACTTTGCCCAATGGAGTTTAGATGCTATCCGCTCGGAAGAGGGGAGTCTAAGCTGGCTTGAAGAGCAGCGCTTTGATTGGACCACAACTACAGCGCAAGCACTAGAACAGATTCTAGCGGGAAAAACAATTATCTTAGTAACAGATGCAAAACGGAAATGGCTTGAGACCTATATCCTCAGCTCTTTAAACACCTCTGTTCATGAGAGACCTCTTTTACCAATTGTAGGGATTGACAGTCTTTACTACCACTTCAATCAAATCAGTGGAGGGGAGATGATAGATATTGTAGATGATATGATCTCTATTGCTCATAAAGAGGATCACTTTTTTTGGTATATTGGTAAAGGGGATGACAAAAGAGCTGATATTGCAAAACGACGTGATAACAGCTACTTTTGGATCTTTGATGAAGATTACCATAATGCTTTCACACTCAAATCGTATGATCCTTTGTTAGATATAAAGCTTTTACAGCTCTATCGTCTTTTTAACGCTTCACTTAATGCTGCTATGTTTGGAGAAGTGGATGTCAGCTCATGAGACGCTACAGAGTCATATTCTCGTAACATCTGATATAGATAGCGCATACGAATCTCTCAAAACGAAACTCCTTCCAAATAGAGTTGTAGGTTTTGTTCGTGAAAAATTTCTTTTAGAAGATGCAAAGGCTGTTGTATCAGAAGCATACATTAGTGAACCGAGTGTCAAATATATAATACTAGCTGCATTTGAGTTTCATACAGTCTCCCAAAATGCACTCTTAAAGATCTTAGAAGAACCCCCTACAAACATCAATTTTATTATTATTACCCCTAGTAAATCGAATCTTCTTGCAACTGTTCGATCTCGCTTACCGATCATAAAAGGTGAAGCACTCCATCTGCATGAAGAGTTAGAGATAGACCTTAAGCGTATAGACTATGCACAGGTGTTTGAATTTTTAAAAGAGCATGCAAGGATAAAAAGAGTTGAAGCCAAAGAGCTTTTAGAAGCACTCTATCATAGAGCTACTGTTACACAAGGGATAATGCTCTCTCATAGACAGCTTGAAAACTTTGAAAAAGCGTATCGCCTTTTAGAGTTAAATGGACGACCACAAAGTATTTTAGCGATGATACTTATGGGTTTTATTGAGGAGAGATAGTGGAAGTGGTAAAACTCTCACACACAACAGATCTAAAAGAGTGTTTAGCAAAACTAGGAGTTGATAGTGGAGGGATCTCTATACTCACCTCTAAAGGTGAATCTCATAGGTTTCTTATTCGCAATCTGCATGTAGGTGCGGCAAATATTTTAAAGCAAGATGCACTCTCTGTAGGAGCAGACCTAGGTGTACCCAGAGGCACAGTAGTAGCACAAGAAAAATATGTTGATTGTGTTTTGTTTGCTACACAAAGAGAGCTTGAAAAGTTGGCAAAAAAAGAGCTTGCACAACCTTTTGGTTTAAAAGAGCTTGCACAAACTTTTACAAAATATCTAAAAGCAGATACAAAAAGAGATATTTTACTGATGGGTGTGCTCAATGCAAATGATGATAGCTTTTTTTCAAAAAGTCGTTTCGTAGCCAAAGATGCATGTCGAAGAATAGAGACTATGATAGAAGATGGTGCAGATATTATCGATATTGGTGGCGTCTCTTCGCGTCCAAATTCAGAAGCTGTGAGTGCCAAAGAGGAGCTTTCCCGCCTCAAAGATATTTGCGATACGATACGAGAACACGCGTATTATGAGCAGGTCAAATTTAGTCTTGACAGTTATGCTCCAAGTGTTATCTCTTATGCTTTAGAGAGCGGCTTTCGTATTGTCAATGATATAACAGGTCTTGCTGATGATGCTGTATGTAAGCTCTGTGCTACTTATGATGCACAAGCAATTATAATGCATATGCAAGGTACACCTAAAACGATGCAGGAAAAACCCCATTATGAAGATCTTTTCGCAGAGATCAATAGCTTTTTTACACAAAGAATTCAAAAAGCAGAATCGTTTGGGGTCAAAGATATTGTTTTAGACGTAGGGATCGGTTTTGGAAAAAGTCTTGATCATAACCTTGAACTTTTACAACATTTAGAAACCTTTCATATCCATAATAAAGCACTGCTTGTGGGAGCATCTCGTAAGTCTATGATCGATGCGATACGACCTGCTGTAATTGAAGAGAGATTAGGTGGTACACTTGCGATTCACTTAGAATCGTTACATAGAGGAGCTTCGATTATCCGCGCGCATGATGTAAAAGAGCACAAGCAGGCTCTTGAAGTATATAAAGCTATAAATAGTAAATAGATCTAGAATTATACTCTGAAGCTAGAAGGCTTTAGAGCATAATCCCTTTTATCATAAAGAAAAGAAAAGCTGCAAGTGTAGCTGCCGCAGGAACTGTAATCACCCAAGCTGCAATTATTTTTTTGATGGCATCGCGTTTTACAAACTCTACTTTTTTTGCTTTTTTGATAGTTTTTTTGTTTGATTTAATAAGGTCTTCCTCTTCTGCAATCAGTTTATAAAGTTCAACTATACGCTCATAATCCTCTTTAGATTTATGCTCTTGTGTCTCAAGGTTTGCAAGTTGTAACTCATAAGCAAGAAGTGTTTTCTTCTCATCTTTGATGATACTTTTTGTATCTGCTATCGTCTCATGTTTATCTGCTTTTTCGAGCCATTCACGTAAGAAACCAACTCCAAAAACACCACCTATTGCAATATGTGTTGAACTTACAGGAAGACCAAGTTGTGAAGCGACAATTACTGTAATAGCCGCCGCCATTGCAATAGAGAATGCCCTGATCTGATCAAGTTCTGTGATCTCGCTACCCACAGTTTTAATCAGTTTTGGACCATAAAGACTAAGCCCTAGTGCAATACCCAAAGCACCTACAGCCATCACCCAAAATGGGATAGAAGCTTTTGTAGAGATCCCTCCATTGACGATAGCATCATTAATAGCGGCTAAAGGTCCTATTGCATTTGCAACATCATTTGCCCCATGAGCAAAACTTAAGAGTGCCGCGGCAAAAATAAGTGGAATAGTAAAAAGTTTATTGACAGATGCTTTTGAGTTCTCAAGGTCTTGTGAGCGGTTACGAAGTTGACTTGTAACAGCAAAGTAGGTGAGAATAGCAAAGATAAGCCCAAATACTGCAGCCACTCCAAATGTTGGCTTTTGTGTAACTTCAAGTGCTACTAATGGAATATTGTTAAGTAACTCTATAAAACTAGGCCAGATCTTTTTGAGACCTTTTAGCATCAAGTAGGTAACAAATGCCCAAGCCATAATGGAAACAAAAACAGGGACCCATTTTTTTGCGGCTGCTACTTTGTCATTTTGAAAAACGATTGACTTTTTAATAGCAAGAAGAAATCCTGCAGCGATGAGACCACCCAAAACAGGTGATATTACCCAAGATGCTGCAATTTTTCCCATAGTACCCCATGAGACTATACTAAAACCAGCTGCAGCAATACCAGCACCCATTACCCCACCAACAATAGAGTGTGTCGTAGAGACTGGTGCGCGCATCATAGTTGCGAAATTGAGCCAGATTGCTGCTGCAAGAAGTGCTGCCATCATTGCCCAGATAAAAGGATCTGGATTTGTATGGAAAGTGGAGATATCTATGATCCCACCTTTGATTGTTTTTACAACCTCTCCACCTGCTATAATAGCTCCTGAGGCTTCAAAAATTGCTGCTATAACAATTGCAGTTGTCATTGTAAGAGCACGTGAGCCAACAGCAGGTCCTACATTATTTGCAACATCATTCGCGCCAATATTGATAGCCATATAAGCACCAATAAGAGCAGCAATTGCTAAGAACATATTGTTAGGGATACCGCCGTTGCTGAGGAAACTATAGGTGAGTACACCTATCATAAAAAATAGAGCAAAACCAAGGCGCGTTAGATCTGCACCACTTTTTTTCAAAGCCTCTTTTTCCAGTTTTTTAATTGTCCGGATCTCCATAACAACCTCTTGAGAAAAATTTGTGTAATTGTAACGAATGGAACTTTATGTATTGGTTATACTTTGTGAAGCTCGTACTTTGTATAGATATCCATCGCCTCTTCAGAGTTGGAATAGCTTAATACCTCACGTAAAAGCTTTGCGGCATCTTTTCTGCTTCCTCCTGCTTCTCCCATCGCATAGATCTCTGCTAGAGTGATCTTGGCACTTGCCTCTCCTGCATCAGAAGCTTTTATAAGGTAAGAGACAGCCTTGTCAAAATCTTGGGGTACACCCATAGCGTTTGCATAGGCAAAACCAGCACTTACTTGTGCAGGTATGATCCCTGCATCTGCGGCAAGAGAGTAGTAGTGGGTTGATTTTTTAAAATTACGTTGTACCCCCTCTGCATTGTAAAACATCACACCGAGTGCAAAAGCACAACGCGGATCTGTGTCATTTTGTATAAAATACTCATAAGCTTCTTGGTGTCTGCCACCCTCATAAGCATTCATCCCTGCATTATAAAAGTCTATAGCCATTATTTAAACTCTTTAAGATAGGCTTTAATAATCTCTTGACGCTCTAGTGGTCTATCGCCACCTCTTCTTCCTGAAGTAGCAACCGATTCAAGTTTTGAGATCGTTTGCATTGAAGCGGCAGTAGCCTCACCAAAAATAGTATGATGACCATTAAGCCAAGGTGTTGGAGCTGTAGTGATAAAAAACTGACTACCATTTGTGTGTGGTCCAGCATTTGCCATTGCTAAAATACCCGCTTTGTCAAAAAGCTTCCCTTTATACTCATCTGCAAAAGGTTTTTTCCAGATACTTTCACCTCCACGACCACTCTCTGTAGGGTCTCCACCCTGAATCATAAAGTTTTTAATGATGCGGTGAAAAGCAATACCGTTGTAGTAGCCATTTTTTACATGTGTTGTAAAGTTTTCTACAGCTTTTGGCGCTACATCTGCAAAAAGATTGAGCTCTATGACACCTTGTGTTGTTTCTAAAATAACCGTAGGTGCTTTATCCGCCTGTAAAAGGGAAGCAAAGAGAATAGAGAGTAGTAATAAAAAAGTTTTGCGCATTTAGTTTTCCTCCTTAAATGTTAAGCAAACTGAGTTTATACAGTAACGAAGTCCTGTTGGTTCAGGCCCATCTGCAAATACATGTCCTAGATGTGCATCACAATTACTGCAACGCACTTCAATACGAATCATGCCATGACTCATATCTTTTACTTCAGTGAGTGCATCTTCAATCGGTTCATAATAACTAGGCCAGCCTGTCCTTGAATCAAACTTTGTATGAGATTCAAATAGGGGTGCATTACAACAAACACAGTGGTAGATACCATCTTCGTGGTGATTGTAGTACTCTCCAGTAAATGGAGCTTCAGTCCCATGCTCACGGCATACATGGTAGGCAAGTTGGGAGAGTTGCTCTTTATACTCCTGATCTGTCTTTTTCTTGTCTATATTCATCTTCAAGTTCCTTTATTTGTGGGCAGCTTGTTTCATAGAAGATATGAAGTTCTTTATCTGCCATGCTTAAGGCATAGTCGATATAGCTCTGCTCTTCGTCACATAGATCAAGAAGAAGGACATACTCAGCGCGTAAAGAGTAGATCTCTTGATAGTCACACAAGAGTACGCCATTGAGATCTTGATCTATAAAGTGTTTAGAACTATCCAATAATATAGCTTTATTTTCTATAAAATATTCTAGGTCATCATGAAGTTTCTGTTTGTTTAAGCTACTTGCGACAAGTAAGATATTATTTGCCTGTGTTGTTTTTAAAAGCTTATTGATAAGATGCATACTTAAAGCGAGCGGATTGCCTTCTTGAAAATATTTTTTGTGCTGTGTAAAGGTATTGCGAGAATAGCTATAGTCTATTTTTCTAAACTCCTCTTGTGTTGCAAAGAGAAGCTGTTTTTTTTGTTGTATATGACGCAGATAATCTAAAAAGTCCTCTTCATAGAAATGAGCATCATCACAAAAGATTATATCTGCTATATCAAACTTATTTTTAGTAAGAGCAGTGTCTATATATAAAGTCTCATCTAAGGGGATCTTCTTGAGTTTAAAAAGATGTTTGTTTAGAAGTTCAATAGGTGTGAGAACTTCTATTGATGTGAGATCTAACTCTACAATAGTGTGCTCGATAAAGTGCAAAAGTTTTTGTCTAATAATATCGCAGGCAAGAACTGTTGGCTCAATAATAAGTACTTTTTTTTGGGGATGTTTGAGTTTTTCTACAATGGCTTTTAAAACTATGGTAGATGTTTTTCCAGATCCACTAGGTGCAAAGAGCACTTGTTCTGTTGTAATATCAGCATCAATGAAGTCGCGTTGTTCTTGTGTACATAAGGCTGCATCTTTGTTCTCTTCATGAATAAGATACTGTACTAAAAGAGTTCCTATCACTTTAGCTACACTTGGTAAAGAGGGGTTTGGTGCTTGTACAGATCGTAACTTCGAGATAATCTCCTCTTTAGGAGTATCGTTAAACATCAGTCTCTCTTTTGGCATAAGCTCTTTGAAGGGATCATCTAGATGTTCATACTCCTCCTCTTGGAGGTTTTCTGTCAATAAAAAGTTAAATAGAGAGACACCGTCTGTATGGGTAAGTTCATTAAACTTTTGTTTGATAAATTCATGTGTTATCTCAAAAGCTAAGGATCGTTCAGAACTCTCTTGTCGTGTTGCTTTTTCAATTGTTGCATTTTTAAGATCATCATACGACCACTCTTTATATTCAAAAAGATAGATCCCTCGGTTTGGGTCTAAAATAAATAGAGGTACGGTGTAAGTTTTACTATGGTGGTAGATAACTTGGTTTTCAAATAGGTAGAGTTGATTCTCTTGCGCGATCTCTTTTAATTTTTTTACTAAAAGTGAATCAGGAAGTTGAAGAGGAGTCTGCTTTTTTTTGAGTAATGTGCTTAAAAATGAAAAATTCATGAGAGAACTTTTAATTTGCCGCTAAAAGCGACAAATTAAAAAAATTATTTACCAGCTTCAACGCGGTCTTTTAAACCTTTACCAGCTTTAAATTTAGGAACCATTTTATCTTGAGTAGTATATGTTTTGTCAGTTCCAGGAACTTTACCACTTTTCCCTTTTTGTAATGCTGCTGTAAATGTACCAAATCCTACAAGAGATACATCTTCTTTTTTCGCAAGAGCTTCAGTTACTGCATCAGTAAACGCTTTAATAGCTGCCTCAGCTTCAACTTTAGTTTTGTAATCACCACACGATTGAACTAATTCAACGAATTGAGCTTTATTCATCAATTTACCCTTAGTATAAAATTTTGTGAAACTATTTCCATATTTGGCAACTCTGCAAAGCCCTTATATATGGGAAATAATTCAGCTATGGATACTTTATAGTTTATTTCCTTAAAGCTTTCTTCTTTTTATTGAAAAATAGAAGCAAATTTGCAATATTGAACTTTTTTAGAGTGTTTTTTTTCCCTTTGAATGGATATTTGTTAAAAAAATAGTATGTTTTTCTATGTTTGTGTATAGATAAAAAGACCTCTTCTAAACCGTCCCTCTCTTTTTTTGTTAGTGCTCCCATTACTTTTCCTCAAGCTTGTTTATTTTGCGTACGGCTCTGATAATCTCTTCATCCTCTAGTGTACCTAGCATCTTGATCACAACACTAGCTGCTTGTGGTTTGGCACGTCCAAGCTTCCAGTCTTGATAGGTACGCATAGAGATTCCAAAACGTTGTGCCATCTCTTTTAAAGAGATCTTTTTTCCATTGTTTTGTGACTCTATTGAGTTATGAAGAATATTAAACAGGTCATCTATTTGCATAGCGAAAAGTATACGGTTTATATACTTAAATATACATTTTATTATAAATAATAATAGTTAATTTGTATTATATATAAATTATTATGTTTATAATATTATTTAAAATAAATAAAAATATAAATAAATATACTTTTATGCACGGTAAACCGTATATAATTTAGAAAAAAATATAAAATATTGTGTCAGCAATACATTTATGTGAGATAAAATAATAAAAAGGGATTAGATCTAAAAAGAGTAGTTATAAAGAGAGGGAAATAGACGTAGGGTGTAGGGTAATTGTATCGTCCTTTTGTTGGATATAGAATGTTTTGTATTGCTTAGCACTTGTTCTATAGATGAGTTCATGGTCTTTGTCGTAAGTAAAGACAATGCTATTTATGCCTCGAAAGGCATTTGATACCTCGATAGTGGCTTTTTGTGCAGAGTGTATAATCTCATCTCTTTGCTGTTGTGTTAGGGTTATTTTTTCTTCATATTTTTGAGCTTCACTTGAAGAGTGTTTTTTATTTTCGCTATAGAGATCTTTAAACTCTTGTAACTCTTCGTCTAAGAGTTCTAGTTTTCTTTTTAAAACAGGAACATCTTCATAATTGATCTTAAAAAGATTATTCTCTCCACTTACTAAACGGATCTTTATAGAGTTTGATGCATAAACTTTGAGATTACTTTTGACTTGCCCTATAGTTACATCTTGCGCATAGATTGTCCCATTTAAACAGGCATCTACTCTCACTTTTGTTGCATGAACTTCACCCCCTTCAAGCAATTTAATATCTGCTTGATGACAACGTAACATCCCTTTATGGCGATTGATCTTTGCAAACTTTGCATATTGTGATGAGCTTTGGTGTGTAGCTCCCTCTATCTCTAGGTTAATAGACATTAGTTTTGCATGTGCGCCCACATGTCCATGTACTTTAATAGTCTCAGAAGTGAGCTCAACTCCTTCACCTATACTGTCTTTGTTTGTATCATGTTGGGAGATATGGACTTCAATATTATTGTCTTGGTGTTGTGCAAGAGATTCTTCAACACGTGAGATCGTAGCTACGCGAACTTTATTGTTAACAGAGAGGTTCTCTCCATCAAAATGCACATAACCTCTGAGTTTGCTCTTATAATATTTTGCATCTTCATCCTCTTGTATAGCGATGCTTGTTGGATCAATTTTGGTATCGAGGTCATGATGTAAAGAGGAGTATATATCATCTACCTGTTTTCCATAGGCATTAAATCCATTATGCCCATATTCTGGTTTTTTATACACCACAAGTGTTTCATTCTCTTCAACTTCAACTATCTTGTGTTCATCTTTTTTCTTTTCAAAGAGCAATATAAGTTGTCCTTCACGAGCAACTTCAGGTTCGATACCATCAAACAAAGAGAGTTTGACTTTTTTTTTGAATTTTCCTGCATAAAGATATTTGACAAAAGCTTTGAGATTTTGCGTCATTTTATTTTCAAAAAGATTGATAAGTAGACCATGGCGCGCTTTTATTTTGTTGAGTTCTCTTTTGAGTAAAAGATAGATCTCTTTTGCTTGGTAACTTTTATAAGGGATTTTGGAGTTTGGGTGTAAGACGATCTTTGGATCGGTAGCATACTCTCCTAGTTCTATAGTGTAGTCAAGAGCAAGTAAAGAGTTTTTTGCTGGTCTTGCTTCGATAGTATAGAGTTGTTGCAGCTCTATATGTTCATTGAGAATAAGCTCTTTTTTTGTATAGTGTTCAATATCGGTATTGAAAAGTTTAAAATCTTGGTCATGAATAGTTTTTATATAGTTGGTGACACCTTTGAGTCTAAAGTCACACTCTGTTATACTCAGATCAACATCACTTGCATATTTTGCAAGTGTTTTTTTAATGTTTCGAGTCTTATAGAGCTTTGGTTTGACTTGCATAGGGTCCTTAATACTCTAAGAGATCACTATAATCATATTTGGAAAAGTCTAAGAACATCTTTCCATTTTGTTGAATAACACGTATATCATTGTCACGTACTGCGGCAAACCTTCTTTTGATGATCTTTCTTTGGTATGATTTTAGATCAAGTGTTTTGAGGTACTCTCTTAGTTCAATGATTTTTGAAGGGGGCGTGTGTGGTATAGAGCTTTGTGCCTCTATTAAAGACTCTGTTTGTTCTTGAAGCATAATTTTTTTATTGATAAGCTCAAGAATTGTCTTGAGTTGTTCATCTTTTGCACTATAGACCTGTTCTATCTTATCACGCTCATCACGAAGCATCTGTTCTTTATCATCAATAAGTTTATCGATCTTTGCTTCAAGCTCTAATATTTTTTCTTTAAGCTGGCGGTTTTCTCTTTGGTATAAAGAGAGAATCATCGCCACTGTAGGCTTTGGCTTTTGAATAATCTCTGTATCACTGATCACCTGTTCAAGTTTTTTATCATTATGGATCTCTTCATGTATCTCTTCGTGCTTTTGTGCATTTACAGAGTTTCTAGTCACGATAATATAAGTTATACCATTTTCAATAATATAGTTGAGTTTTTTTGCTTTTAGTTTGGAGTTGATCATCTCTTGTGACATTTTAAAATGTTTTGAATACTCATCGATTGTTAATCGCATACTTTTCCTTTACATAAGGGAGTTGAAGTTTATATTTGGCGGGTTTATAACACCTGAGTTTCTCAGCCAGACTAAAGATCCTACTTTTTCTCCCCCATGTTTATCATAAAAGATATAGGAGTTTGAACGTTTAAATTCTCGTTGGATCAGTAAAGCTTTAAAGTCGCGGTGAAGCTCAAGAAACTTTTCTAAACTACGCAGTGCCTCATCAGAGACCATAACAGTAGAGATGGTATAGTTTTTAAACTCTAAATAACGAGCACAGTCGTTGAGTCCATCACCAATATAGTTTTTATGACCTAAAATATCTTTAAATTCGTACACTTTTCCTGTATGTACTGCAATTCTGATCCCCTCAAAGTAGGGATACTTTTTTGCAATCTGCTCTGAGAAGTGGTTAAAACTCAAACCTAAGATCGTACCATAGCCTTTAAGTCTAGGGTTAAGTATACAATAAAAACCATCACCAGTTGAGACAAAGCCCAAAATTAATTTGGCAAGAGACATACTAGAGTTTAAGAGCATTTTTTCTATAACAAGTTTATAACTTCTAGTTAGATAACTAATGATCTCTAGTTGTTCTTCGATCTCAAGTTTGGAAAAGTTGATAATATCTATGAGTATTATGTCTGTAATAATTGCGGTATCAGTTTTTCTTGACATACTCAAATCTTTACTTGTAAATTTCTCCATAATTTTAACATAAAAACAATAGACTTCTTGTAAAACTCTTCATAGTCTCAAAGAGTTCATTTGAAAGAAAGTTATTTTAAAACTACTCTATATTATAATTCGTATAACAAAACTATTGAGGATGTGTGAAATGAGTAAAGGTATTTTAGATATTGTGAAGCCAGGGGTACTGTTTGGTGAAGATGTGCAAAAAGTTTATCAGCACGCTAAAGAGACAGGGTTTGCGATTCCTGCAGTGAATGTTGTAAATACTGAGTCAATTAATGGTGTTTTAGAAGCAGCTGCAAAAGTAAACTCTCCAATTATCGTACAGTTTAGTAATGGTGGAGCATCTTATTTTGCAGGAAAAGGTCTTTCAAATGATGGTGAGAAAGCAGCTGTAGCAGGTGCGATAAGTGGAGCAAAGCATGTACATATGATGGCTGAGCTTTATGGTGTAGTTGTGATCCTGCATACAGACCATGCTGCAAAAAAACTTCTTCCTTGGATCGATGCACTTCTTGATGCAGGAGAGCAGCACTATAAAGAGAATGGCAAAGCTCTTTTCTCTTCTCACATGCTTGATCTCTCTGAAGAGAGCCTTGAAGAAAATATTGCTATTTCAAAAAAATATCTAGAGCGTATGGCTAAAATCGGTATGAGTATTGAGATCGAGCTTGGAGTGACTGGTGGAGAAGAGGATGGTGTTGATAATACAAATATCGACAACGCACTTCTTTATACACAACCAGAAGATGTAGCGTATGCTTATAAAGAGCTAGGTGAGGTCTCTGCACACTTTACAATAGCGGCTTCATTTGGAAATGTTCATGGAGTGTATAAACCTGGAAATGTTGTTTTAACACCAAAAATTTTAGATAATTCACAAAAATATATTCAAGAAAAATTCTCAACACAAGAAAAACCAGTAAACTTTGTATTTCATGGTGGTTCTGGATCTGCTCCAGAAGAGATCTCTGAGGCGATCTCTTATGGGGTTATTAAGATGAATATTGATACTGATACACAATGGGCTACATGGGCAGGTATTAAAGCATATTATGAGAAAAATCAAGCGTACCTTCAAGGGCAGATAGGAAATCCTGAGGGTGATGATAAACCAAATAAAAAATATTATGATCCTCGTAAATGGTTACGTGCAGGGCAGGAGACTCTTGTAGCACGTGTTGAACAAGCTTTTAAAGATCTCAACGCACTCAATAGAAACTAAGAGATCTTTTTATAAATATCCATGATACTTTGTGTATCTGGGTGTTGTAAATAATAGCTTTGAAGAAGTTGCTTAAGTCTGTTTTGATTAAAACGCCAAAAATGTTGTTGGTCAAATTGTGGGTCTTGTTTTATCGCTTCAAAAAGTTCTTGTTCTGTCAGTTCTCCATAGGAGTTTTGAATATGTTTAAGCATAAGAGTTTGTAACTCTGCAACAGATTCTTGTGTCGTATCATCATCGGCTAATCTTTCTCTTGGCAAAAAAGCATAGATCTTCCATATACTCACTACAAGTAAAGCGAGAAAAAATAGCATCATAAGTGTGGAGATTTCAAGTTGCATATTTATCCATTTTATCTTGTTTTTAAGCTCTTACCAAACATTTCTATCCTTATTAGCTTCATCTTCTATCGTGATAGAATCTTTTTTCCCCTCCATATAGTCAAGCGTGGCATCAATATATTGTACTGATGTATCAAGATGTTCTCCCATCTTTTTGTAGGTGATAATATCATCTTCTCCACATTTTTTATGGTAGTAGCCTTGAAGATCATAATACTCTTCACAGTCACTGTAATATTTCATAGAGATGCCATGCTTATTGACACATCCTGTAAAAAAGATAGGTATCAAAAGTAAGATAGTAGCTTTGTAATAGATTGTCATAGGTAGTATTATAACTAAACTTTAAAACTTTCTTTTGTTTTACAAAACTCTGTAAGAAAGCACTCTTCACATTTTGGATTTTTAGCACGACATATATAGCGTCCAAAAAGTACCATTCCCTGATGAAGTGCATGAAGATCAGTTTTAAATTTTTTTGTTAAAGTTGCTTCTGTTTTTAGAGCTGTTGTATCATCACTTAGACCTAAACGGTGGGATACACGAAAAACATGTGTATCTACTGCCATAAGATTAGCACCTGTATACTCAATCATAACAACATTGGCAGTTTTTTGCCCAACTCCTGCGAGTGTTACAAGCTCTTTTTCATTCATAGGGATCTCCCCCTCATACACTTCTACAACACGTTTTGCCATCTCAAGAAGGTTTTTAGCTTTATTATTAAAAAAAGAGCAGCTTTTAATAAGCTCTTTTATATCATCAAGATCTGCTTTTGCGAGGGTGATAGCATCAGGGTACTTTTCAAAAAAAGCAGGTGTTATTATATTGACTCTTTTATCGGTGCATTGTGCAGAAAGAGCAACAGCTACAACAAGCTCATAGGCATTTTTATATGTAAGCTCTGTGACAGCATCACTATAGTGTTGTAAAAATAGTTCTTGAATCTTTTGGATCTCTTTTTTCGTAGCTTTTTTCACAATTTTACTTCTTCTTTTTTTTCGTTTTCTCTGAGAAAATAAGAGCTTTTAGAGCTGCTCTTCATCCTAAAAAACATATTTTACCTTTTTCTATGTTATAATCAACTTTTTCGAGATTTTGCAGAAGGTGAAGATATGGGAATTTTTTCGTTTTTAAAAAAAGAGAAGCAAGAGATTAAACATCACACAAGCGACTATAAAGGCTTTGTGACAAAAGAGGTACTTCAAGAAGCTTTCAACTCAACAGAGAGTATGATGTTGCTTTTTACAAAAGAGGAGGGTTGGATCGAGGTCAATGCCCTGTTTTGTGAAATGCTAGGCTTTGAAAATGTTGAAGAGTTCCGTAAGCGTTATGAGAGTATCCGTGAAATTTTTCTCTCAGAGAGTGAAGAGGTATTTACAGAAGATGATAAAAGCTGGTTAGATTATCTTAAAAAATATAAGCCAAACGGTTATGAACTTACTCTGAAAAACTCTCAAGGAGAAACGCTTATATTAAAAGCGATCTGTCATACATTTACATCTTCGAGAGAGTTTTATTTTCTTGAACTTCGTGATGAGACCAAACTCTATAATGCAGAGCTAAAAACAAAAGAGGTTGAAAAGCTCAAAACAAAATTTTTAGCAAATATAGGTCATGAGTTTCGTACACCAATGAACGGTATTTTAGGTTTTATAGATCTTTTAAATAAAACAGGACTCGATACGAAGCAAAAAGAGTATGTGCATATGATCAACCGTTCTGCAAAAAATCTTATGTCAAATATAGAGATACTCTTAGACCTTTCTCAAATGCAAGGGGGAAGACTCAAACTTGACAATACGATCTTCTCATTATTAAGTGAGATGGAAACAGCATGTTATGAGTATTATCAACAAGGTCTTGAAAAAGGGATCAATATCCACTCATTTATAGATCCAAAACTCCCAAAAGAGTTAGAATCAGATGCAGGAAAGATCAAACAGATTATGAGTTCATTGGTACAAAACGCAATGAAGTTTACTCCAAGAGGTGGTCGTATAGTAGTTGAAGTAAAACTGCTCAAACGCCATTTAAATGGAGACTGTAGCATCGGTTTTGGAGTAAAAGACAACGGAAAAGGGATCGCAAGTGAACAACTCGCTTTAATTGCCGAGCCATTTACTGCAGGAAATCAAGCAGATGAGAGACTTGGAGTTGGTTTGAGTCTTGCACATGGTTTAGTGGAACTACTTGGGGGAGAACTAAAGATCCAAAGTGAAGAAAATATTGGAAGTTATTTCAATTTTGTACTCAACTTTAAAGGCTCACGTGGGCAATCGTATAAGATGATGCCGAAGAAAAAAGTAAAAGTGTTGTTATTAGATAATAAAAAAATTGATGATGCAAACTTTTTAACTATCTATCTGAGATCATTCTCTGTTGATGTTGTCAAAGCAAATATTTTAGATGAACATATTTATGATGGAATAGATGCACTCTATATAATTGCTGATCAATCTGATTCTTCATGGATGCTAAAACTGGGGACATATCCTAAAAAAGCTTCGGTGGTCATTTTGTTAGATGAACATGAAAAACTTCAAACAAAACTTACACACATCGTTGATGAACTTGTACGTAAACCACTTTTACCTACACCATTTTCACAACATCTTAACAGCATGTATCATGTAGAGAGTGTAGTTCAAGAGGAAAAACTACAGCTGAAAGAGCGCACCACAGCACTTGTTGTAGAAGATAATCTTATCAATCAAAGATTGATCAAGATCTTACTTCAAGAGTATAATATCGCGGTTAGAACAGCTACAAATGGAAATGAAGCGGTGAGTATGTGTGAACAAAATAGATTTGATATAATTTTTATGGATATTGATATGCCAGAGAAAAATGGTATTATTGCAACCAAAGAGATTAAAAGAAATCTTGGTGTGAATAAACAGATGCCTATTGTTGCTTTAACAGCAATGGCTATGGAGGGTGATAAAGAGATGTTACTTCATGAAGGACTTGATGATTATATCTCTAAACCTTTAACACGAGAGAAATTAGAAAAAGTACTCAATAAGTATCTCAAAAGAACAACAAATGCGTAGAAATGCTTTTGGTATTTAATAACTATTAATCAAATCGCAATATGATATTTATAACAAACTATAAACAGGGATGAGAATGAAAAAATTGACACAAAGCGTTATAGCGGCACTTTTACTTACATGTACTATGGCCACAGCTCAAACACTAGTAACAGTAAATGGTACAGAGATTACACAAGAAGAGGTAGAAAATGCTCTTATGAATGCAACTCAGGGACGTTTTAATGAAGTTCCAGTGGAGAAACAGGCTGAGTTTAGAAAACAAGTACTTCAGCAGTTAATCGCAAAAGAGTTAGTATATCAAGATGCTGTGAAAACAAAGGTACTTGAATCAGATCAGTTTAAAAAAGAGTTTGAGAAAGTTCAAGAAAATATTAAAAAAGAGTTAGCTGTTCAAGTTTGGCAAAAACAAGAACTTGAAAAAGTAAATGTTTCAGATAAAGAACTCAAGGAATATTACGACAAAAATAAAGAAGAGTTCAATGAAAAAGAGAGTGTTCATGCACGCCATATCTTAGTAAAAACTGAGGGTGAAGCTAATGCTATTATCAAAGATCTTAAAAAGTTTAAAGCTGATGGACTAAAAACAAAGTTTATTGAACAAGCAAAAGAAAAGTCTACAGGACCTAGTGGACCTAAAGGGGGAGATCTGGGTTATTTTACTCAAGGACAAATGGTTCCTGAATTTAACGACAAAGTTTTCTCAATGAAAGTTGGAACGATTACAAAAGAACCTGTGAAGACACAATTTGGATACCATGTTATCTATTTAGAAGATAAAAAACCAAGTAAAATACGCTCTTTTACAGAAGTAAAATCATATATTGATCAAAGACTCAAGATGGAAAAATTTAAATCAGTTATGAATAAAAAAATGCAGGAGTTGGAACAAAAAGCTTCTATTAAATAGCCAAATGTTCACTCCCTTATCTTCTCTTTGTATTGATACAAGAGAGTTTCTTGTCAAGCGCGATGATCTTATTGATCCCTACTTGGCAGGAAATAAATACCGTAAACTTTACACACTCCTTCATACTCCTAAAGAAAAATACCAAACACTTATCTCTTATGGTGGAACACAATCTAATGCAATGCTCGCAATTGCAGCTCTGTGTCAAAAGAAAAATTGGCAGTTTATATACTATACAAAGCCTTTGAGTTCATGGCAAAAAGAGAACTTAGGAGGCAATTATGCACAAGCTGTAGCCTTAGGTATGAAGCATAAAGAGGTTGCCTCTGAGTATTATAAAGAGTTTATAGCTACACTTGCGTTGAGTCTTGATAGCAAAAGTTATCTTCTTCATCAGGGGGGAGCGGATAGAAATGTACAAGAGGGGGTAGCATCTCTTGCACAGGAGATTAGAGATGCTGCACCTGATGTAGAGGCTTTAGCTACACCTTCAGGCACAGGTACAACAGCACTTTATCTTGCAAAGAGTTTACCAGAATATACACTCTATACTACAGCTTTAGTTGGAGATACAGAGTATCTAAAAGAGCAGATGCGAGCACTAGAGAAGATCCCAGAAAATCTTATATTTTTAGAACCCCAAAAGCGTTACCACTTTGCAAAACCCTATAAAGAGTTTTATGAAGTCTATAAAAAACTATTTGATTTGGGAATAGAGTTTGATCTTATTTATGCACCTTTAATGTGGAAAATGCTTTTAGAACAAACGAAGGGGAAAGTTCTTTATATACATAGCGGAGGGACAAGTGGCAATGCCACTATGTTACAAAGATATAGAAAAAAAGCTCTTTGCTAAATAAAAGTGACATTTTCCTCTAAAGAGATCCGTTTTGGTTTATAGCTATTGATCTTTGCATCTTGCTTTGCATAACCAAGTGCTACACTATACAAAAGTGCTAAGTTCTCTGGTAGATCTAATACTTTAGCTACAACTTTGCCATATTCAGTTGTGGAGCCTTGAGGACAGCTATCAACTCCATACTCTTGAGCAGCTAGCATAAGTGATTGCATATATGCCCCACAATCTATAAAAGCTCCATTTGCATTGTCAATAAGTGTTTTGTCAGTACATATAAAGAAGACTGTTTGCGCTCCAAAAAAGCGAAAGTTATCTTTCCACATTTTCTCTCTTTTTTCTGTATCTTGACGTTGTATATCCATAAGAGTATAAAGACCAACACCTGTTTCTATGCGTCTTTTTTTATAAGGGTTTACCCATTTAAGAGGATAGTACTGAATGAACTGATCATGTTCTACTCCTGCATCCATCTTTTCTATAATTGCATCTCCAATATTTTTAAGAACATCTGTATCACTGATAGCATATACTATCCAGGGTTGCATATTTGCCCCACTGGGTGTCATATTTGCAGCCTCTAAGATCTTATGTTGGATCTCAAGAGGGAGTGCTTTGGATTCAAAAGCACGAATAGATGAACGTTTATAAAGAGCTTCAGTTACTGTCAAAATAATTATCCTTCAATTATATATTAAACCATTATTATAGTCTAATTACTCTTTACTGTTTATATGAATAATTTTACTGAAGATACTTGACACTATATGACTCAATACAGTATAATTGTTCTATATCAAGAAAAGGAATAGTTTATGCAAAATATATTTGAAAAATTAACACATAATATGACAGAGGCGATAGAGTCTTCTATCTCACTAGCACTACACAATAAAAATCAAGAAGTTGAGATCATCCATTTTTTATGGGCTCTTCTTACAAATTCAAACTCTGTACTCAACCAGATGTTTAATAAAATGGGAGTAGATAAAACAGCAATAGAATTAGATGTACGTTCAGCATCAGAAAAACTGCCAAAATCATCTAGTATCTCTAAAGAAAATATAAGACTTTCAAAAAATTTCGCACAATCACTAGAGCTTGCAGCAGCACTAATGACAAAAAATGGAGATAGCTTTTTAGCTGTAGATACTTATATAATAGCAAATTTAAAAACAGAACCATTTTCTACTATTTTAGGAAAATATATAGATCTTAGTGAGCTTACAAAAAATTTAGAAGCTTCACGAGGTGGAGCAAAAATAGATTCACAAAGTTCTGATGAAACGCTTGATAGTCTCTCTAAATATGGAATAGACCTAACAGAACAAGCGAGAGAAGGAAAGCTCTCTCCTGTAATAGGGCGAGATGAAGAGATCACACGAATGATGCAGATCCTTATTCGTAAAACAAAGAACAATCCGATGCTTTTAGGTGAACCAGGTGTTGGTAAAACAGCTTTAGTGGAAGGACTAGCACAAAGAATCACTAATAAAGAAGTACCAACATCTTTACAAAATAAAAAGGTGGTTGCACTTGATATGAGTTCCTTGATTGCAGGTGCTAAATACCGTGGTGAGTTTGAAGATCGATTAAAAGCTGTTGTAGATGAGGTGAAAAAGAGTGGAAATATTATTCTTTTTATAGACGAGATCCATACTATTGTCGGAGCTGGAGCAAGTGAGGGGAGCATGGATGCGGCAAATATATTAAAGCCTGCTCTTGCTCGTGGAGAATTACATACAATAGGTGCTACAACCCTCAAAGAGTACCGCAAATATTTTGAGAAAGATGCTGCTCTACAGAGACGTTTTTTACCTATTAATCTTGACGAACCAACAGTAAATCAATCGTTGCAAATTTTACGAGGGATCAAAGAGAGACTTGAGACGCATCATAGTGTAAATATTACCGATAGTGCACTTGTCGCTGCGGCAAAACTCTCTGATAGATATATTGCTGATAGATTTTTACCTGATAAAGCGATAGATCTGATCGATGAGGCTGCAGCAGAGTTAAAGATGCAAATAGAGTCAGAACCTCTAGCTCTGAGTGCGGCAAAACGTAAAAGCTCTGAGCTTCATGTAGAAAAAGAGGCTTTGAAGATGGAAGATACTCCACAAAATAAAAAACGCCTAGAGGAGATTGCAAAAGAGTTAGCAGACGTAGAGGAAGAGGTACAAAAGCTTCAAGCACAGTTTTCAAATGAAAAAGAGGTGTTTGAGAGAATTTCAAGTATCAAAAATGATATAGAAGCAAAACGTCGTGAAGCACAAAATGCAAAAAATAAATCTGAGTACAATCGTGCCGCGGAGATTGAATATGGTGAGATTCCACAACTATTAGAAGAGGAGAAACGTCTTAAAGAGAGTTGGGATTCTATGCAAGAACTTGGAACACTTTTAAAGAACTCTGTGGATGAAGAGGCGATCGCTTCAATTGTATCGCGTTGGACACGTATTCCAGTCAAAAAGATGTTACAAGGGGAGAAAGAAAAGATCCTTAATGTAGAAGAGGAACTTAATAAAGAGGTTGTCGGGCAAGCGAGGGCTACACATGCTGTTGCACGTGCTATTAAGCGTAATAAAGCAGGACTCTCAGATCAAAATGCTCCAATAGGTAGCTTTCTCTTTTTAGGTCCTACAGGAGTAGGAAAAACGCAAACTGCAAAAACTTTGGCAAGGTTTCTTTTTGATTCTGAAGATGCAATGATCCGTATCGATATGAGTGAGTATATGGAGAAACATGCTGTATCACGTTTAGTGGGAGCTGCACCTGGATATGTTGGTTATGAAGAGGGTGGACAGCTTACCGAAGCGGTACGTAGAAAACCATACAGTGTTATTCTTTTTGATGAGGTGGAAAAAGCACATCCAGATGTATTTAATATGTTACTCCAAGTCCTTGATGATGGACGATTAACAGATAATAAAGGGGTGACGGTTGATTTTAGTAACACAATCATCATTTTAACTTCAAATATTGCAAGTGATAAGATTATGAACTTTGCTAATGATCCAAAGTTAGAAGAGATGGTTCTTGCTGAGTTAAAGCAGTCTTTTAAACCAGAGTTTTTAAATCGTCTTGATGATACAGTGATCTTTAATGCATTGGGCAGTGAACAGATTGTAGGCATTGTAGATATCTTCTTTAAAGAGATCGCTAAAAAAGTAGAACAAAGAGATATAAAACTCACACTCTCACAGAGTGCCAAAGCTCTTATCGCCGAAGCAGGATTTGATCCTGTGTATGGAGCAAGACCTCTTAAACGTGCTCTTTATGAGATCGTTGAAGATCGTTTAGCAGATCTGATATTGGAAGGGAAAGTAAGCGAAGGTAGTGAAGTTGTGTTTGATGCAAACGAAGGTGAGATCAAAGTAAGCATTAGTTAGTAAAAGTGGGGTATACTTTTTCCATGAAAATATTTATACTTGTTTTTTTAGCAACAACTGTACTTTTTGGATGTACTGGTGATTGTCTCACCTGCCATCCAAAACTTGTACCAACTATTCATGAGGATCTACGCCATAAACCTATGCTTGGTTGTATAGAGTGTCATAGTGCTGATCCAAACTCAATGGCAGAGTGTGGAAGTGACTGTTTTGGATGCCACTCTATGCAAAAGATCAATGCTGCAAATGTACGAGCGCATGATGTTATTCAGGGGTGTAGAGATTGTCATGTAGGGGCGCAAGAAAAGCTTTTTGATATCTCCTTACCTCAGAACCAATCGACAAAAGAGGATACACTCAAAGAGTTTTTAACACATTAGTGTTGGAGATGGTTTTCTATCCAGTCTGGTTTACCTACATAAAAACCTTGTGCGTAATCAACCTCTAGTTCTTTGACTGTATTAAAGATCTCTTTTGAAGAGACAAATTCGGCAATTGTTTCTACATTAAGTTTTTTAGCTAAAGAAACAATTGTCTCAACCATTCTTTTGGAGTTCTCATCTCTATCTATATTAGAGATCAAAGAGGAGTCTATTTTTATATAGTCAATCGGCAGATTTAAAATATGAGAAAAATTTGAGTAGCCGCTTCCAAAATCATCGAGTGCCATCTTTATTCCGTATGTACGCACTTTTATGCAAAAGTCATAAACACATAAGTAGTCTTTAAACTCCTCTGTTTCTAAAAGTTCTAAAGTCAAAAGCTCGTTGTATTCAAATTGCTCAAATTTTTTGTAAAGCATCTGTAATGTTAAAGGGTCTTGAATATCATCAAGAGAGATATTCATAGAACATGGGACTTTATATTTACGAATCACTTCAAGTGTATTGTAGAGTACCTCTTTTGTAAGTCGTTGGTAAAGGCGATTTGCTTTTGCGACTTTGATAAAGTTAAACGGTGGAATGATGGTTCCATCACTTTGTTGGACCCTTACTAAAGATTCATATTTTGTCTCTTTTATAGGCTCTTGCAGAGAGATGATGGGTTGATAAAAAGAGATAATGCCATTGTGATCAAAAGCTTCAAGAAGTTTTTTATGACACTCTATATCGTCTTGGTGAATGCGCTCAAGTTCTTTGTCTTCACTAAATACAGAAAGAGGGATATTACGCTCTTTAGCATCTTTGAGTGCCATATCTGCATACGCAAGCATCTTATTTTCACCTGAAAAAGAGATCCCTGCACTCATGATAAAATTAAAAGATTTCTCTTCATGTGTAAATGTTTGATTGGCATAGTTTTGAAGTATATTTTCTATTTTACGAATAAAGTTCATATTGTAAAATGCACTGGAGTTTTTTACAGCAATGACAAACTCATCTCCACCTATATGGTAAAGAAGGGTGTCGCTATCATTGATCTGTTCTTGTAAAAATTTGGCACTTAACTGTATAGCTATATTCCCAATCTCTTCTCCATAAATATCATTAAATTTTTGGAACTGATCAATGTTGAGTAGTGCCATTTGTTGAAAAGCAAGATCATGAGTATCTTCTAAGAGTTTATTACGATTTGGAAGGGATGTAAGCATATGTGTATAGATCTTGACTTGAAGCTCTTGTGCTTTGCGCTCTACCTCCTGTTCAAGCATCTCATTATATTCTAAGAGTTGCTCTTTAAGGGTGATGAACTCTTTTTTTCTTTTATGCGCTTCTTGAAGCTCTTGAGACGAACTTGCATGAAGCTTAGAGAGTTTGTAGATCACAAAAATAATAAGTAAAATAGCGATGGCGAAAGTGTAAATACTATCTTTTGTACGTTTTTCATTGATCTCTTGTAGTGCAGTTGTGTTTTTTTGTAATTGAGACTTTGAGATCTCTATAAGTTGATTGGTATCACTCCTTATCTCATTGATAGCTTTACTATATTCTTGAAAGTTTTTATGCATTTGATCATATTTTTGATCAGAAAAGTTTTCTATGAGTCTATCTTGTAGAATTCTATGGGAGTAAAGTTTATCTCTTAAAGATTGAAGTGTTTGAGAACTTGCCGAGATATTTTTGTGATGTGAAAGGAAGTTCTCAATTTTTTCAAGCTGTTTGCTAAAGTTTTCTAAACTATATATTACCATATTTGGGTTGTCTGTATGGGTGCTATGAAGTGCTTGAGATATAGTCAGACTATTTGTATGGAGTTTTGTATCTATATCAAAGAGAATTTGCGTGAGTGACATCTGTTTATGTTCTATATGTTTTATGAGTGAACTTGTGTCTCTAATACTCTGGTAATTAAAAAAAAGTGAAAACATCAGTAAAGAGATGCTAATAGCAGTGGCTACATATAAATTGGTTTTAAAGTGCATCAAAAAGCTTTCTATATTGAGTAGTATCTTCAAATAGCATTATAACTATGAAATCTTAAAAGGCAATACAAAATAAATGCTTCTAAAACTTAATCACAGTTTAAGTAAATCTTTAGTAATATTTCAACCTTAAAATTAAAGAAGGATATGTCATGAAAAGAACATACCAGCCACATAATACTCCGAGAAAAAGAACTCACGGATTTAGAGCACGTATGGCAACAAAAAACGGTCGTAACCTTATTAACCGTCGCCGTGCAAAAGGTCGTAAAAGATTGTCAGTTTAGGTGAATTTGCGCTACTAAAACTACATAAAGAGTTTCAGTACGCTTATAACAAGGGAAAAAATACACACACAGCGAGTGTAGTGCTTTTTTTTCTACCTCAAACAGGAGTAAAAAAAGTGGGTTTTACTGCTACAAAAAAAGTAGGTAATGCAGTAAAAAGAAACCGTTCAAAAAGAAGGTTAAGAGCACTTTTTTATCAACACTCCGATTCTCTCAGAGATGGTGTTTATATCTTCGTAGCCAAACAGGTAACCGCAGATATACAGCACACTAAACTCCATAACGATTTTAGAAAAACTTTGCAGCGTTTACGACTTCTCAAGGAAGAAACGCTTGCTTAGAAAATTTTTATTAAAGCTGTTATGGCTTTATCAAAAGTTTTTTACTCTTATTGGTTATGGGAGTTGCCGCTATTATCCCACTTGCAGTGAATATGCACGAATAAATTTTGAAAAAAATTCTATTTCAAGTGCTTTTTACCACTCTTTTATTAGAATACTACGTTGTAATCAGTTTTTTGATGGAGGTATAGACTACCCCCAACTGAGTAAAATTCAGTTAAAGCCCAAAAAAATGGGGATTGATTCGATTAAATATTGGTTGGTTCCAAATAAAAAAAACCGCTACTATATTATAAAAAATTTTTCATATAAAGGGTAAATGTGTTAGATAAAATGACACCAAATCAAAGACTAATGTTTGCTGTGGCATTGTCTGTAGTTTTTTTCGTAATTTATACAGCGATTTTTCCACCACAAGAAGAGTTGGAATCTGCTAAAGATCCACAAACAACATCAACACAAGAGTTAAGTACAAGTGCTGAGACTCAAGCACAGAGTGAAGTAGGGCACTCAATTGCAGAGGATGAAAAAGTTGCAAAAAGTGCTTCAAACACTATTGTAACAATCCACAATGAAAATTTTGTATTAAAGATGGACACTTTAGGGCGTATCGCATCTAAAGAGCTTTTAGAAGAGAAGTTCAATGATGGTGATGATAAACACGCAGAGTTGATTCCTGCATTTAAGATGAAGCCACTTTTTATCCGTTTTGCAGATGAGGAACTTGATAAAGAGGCTGCTAAAACACCTTATGTCGCAAGTGTTTCAAAGATCGAGCTTGCAGAACAAGCGCAAAAAGTAACTTTAACGCAAAAACTTTCATCTCTTACAGTAACAAAAGAGCTTACTTTTTATAGTGATGGTCATTATGATATTGATGTAAAACTTTCACAAGATAAACGTTATTTTATCTACTTAGGACAACGTCCTGAGATTACAGAGCAGATGATGACAGTCTCTGGTGCAATGGTTTATACAGATGATGACCTTGTCACTATTATTGAAGATGGTGATGCAGAGGGTAGAAAAGCTTTTAGCGGAGTGGAACTGATCTCAGCTTTTGACCAATATACAGCAACTATTATGTATGGTTTTGCAAAAGATACAAATATTATTGTAGAAAGAGATAGAGACGATAATCCGATTGTTTATTTTGATGCACTTCCAAATATGAGCTTTCATGGTTATGTTGGACCAAAAGATTATAAAGTTTTACATACTATAGATCCAGTACTTACAAATGCAATTGAGTATGGATGGTTTACTTTTGCTGCAAAACCTTTATTTGCTTTATTATTATGGTTACATGGAATCTTTGGAAACTGGGGTTGGGCTATTATAGGTTTAACTATTATTATCCGTATTGTTTTGTATCCTTTGACATATAAAGGTATGATCTCTATGCAAAAGATCAAAGATATTGCACCAAAGATCAAAGAGATCCAAGCAAAACACAAAGGTGATCCACAACGTATGAATGCTGCGGTGATGGAGATGTACAAAAAGCATGGAGCAAACCCTCTTGGAGGTTGTTTACCTATGTTATTGCAAATTCCCGTATTTTTTGCAATTTATCGTGTTCTTTTAAATGCAGTTGAACTTCAAGGTGCAGAGTGGGCATTATGGATCGATGACCTTTCACGTATGGACCCTACATTTATTTTACCGATACTTATGGGTGCATCTATGTACTATCAACAAAAGCTGACGCCAAACAACTTTACAGATCCTATGCAAGAGAAAGTTTTCAAGTTTTTACCAATTATCTTTACTTTCTTCTTTATCACTTTCCCATCAGGTCTTGTGCTATACTGGTTTGTAAACAATCTATTTTCAATTGGACAGCAGTTTATTGTAAATATTCAGTTTAAAAATGCAAAAGAGGCACAAATAGCTGCACATAAGCATTCGGAGAAAAAAGATGATAAAAGTTAAATCACTTACTCTTGAAGATGCATATAAAGATGCAGCCACACAATTAGAATGCTCTGTTACAGAGTTGACAATTGAAGTGGTTCAGTACCCAAGTAAAGGGGTGCTCGGGCTTTTTAAAAAAGAAGCTATCATTGTTGCAACAAAACAAGAGAATAGACCCAAAACACAAGAGAAAAAGGCTGAAGCTCCAATAAATAAAAAGAGAGACTTGCCTAAAGAGAAAAAAGTTTCACAGAGCCATACTCCTACGATGCTTGATGATACGATCATGCCGACATCTTTTGTGAGTACACAAGATGATGAAGATGAAGATACAAAATATGAACCTGTATATGCTGATGATTCTTATGAAGAGGATCAGTATGTAGCACAAGCGATTGAAGAGGTGGCAAAAAGTGTAAAAGATGAGATCAATAAACTTTTTGCTCTTATCTGCTTTGAATTAGATGCAATAGAGGTAAGTGTGTATGATGAAAAAACATTGCTTATTGAGTTCAATGGAGAAGACGCAGCGCTTCTCATTGGAAAAGAGGGCTATCGTTATAAAGCACTCTCTTATATGCTCTTTAATTGGATCAACACAAAATATGAAGTGGGATTACGTTTAGAAATAGCTGAGTTTTTGAAGAATCAAGAAGAAGCAGTTTCTCGTTATCTTGAAGGTGTGCGTGAGGGGATCGATAGAGATGGACGAGCACAGACGAAAATTCTTGATGGAGTTCTTGTGCAGATTGCACTTCGTGAACTTCGTGAGAGCTACCCAGATAAATATGTAGCGATTCGCTCTACACGCGATGGTTTGAAATATATCATCGTTAACGATTACCACTCAAACTGATGCAAGACACAATCGCCGCTATTGCGACTGCAAACGGCATAGGCTCTATTGCTATTATCCGTATAAGCGGTGATAGAGCTTTAGATATAGCTTCTAAGCTCTCTAAAAAGGGGAGCTTCTCTCCACGATATGCTACTTTAACCACACTTTATAATGGGCAAAATGAACTGCTTGATGAATCTATTGTTATCTATTTTAAAGCACCTTTTTCTTTTACAGCTGAAGATGTGATAGAGATACAGTGTCATGGCGGTTTTATAGTAGCACAGAGTATTCTCAAAGAGGTTTTGCTTTTAGGTGCGCGTCTTGCTGATGCGGGAGAGTTTTCAAAAAGAGCTTTTTTTAACGGTCGTATCGATCTAAGTGAAGCAGAAGCGATAGCACAACTCATAGAAGCAAAAAGTGAAGATGCTGCAAAGATTTTAGCGCGTCAAATGAAAGGGGAACTCAAAGAATATGTCGAGGGTGTGCGTGATGCAATGATCCATATTTTGGCATATTCAGAGGTAAGTATAGACTATGCCGAAGAGGATCTTCCACAAGACTTGATAGATCAGATCAAAGCTAAACTCTCAGAACTTGAACACTCTTTAGAAAAAACTCTTCTAGCTTCACGCTCCAGAGAGGGACTTATGCAGGGCTTTCGTGTAGCAATAGTGGGGAAACCTAATGTTGGAAAAAGTTCACTGTTAAATGCTTTGTTAAACTATAATCGTGCGATAGTAAGCGATATAGCAGGAACTACACGTGATACGATCGAAGAGCAAGTACGTATAGGGTCACACCTTATTCGTATAGTGGATACGGCAGGGATACGTGAAGCTGATGATACTATAGAAAAAATAGGTATAGAACGCTCTTTAGAAGCGATAGAGCAAAGTGATATTGTCCTTGCACTCTTTGATGCTTCCAGAGAAAAAGATGGTGAAGATGAACAGATCTTAGCTCTTGTACAAAAGCATACTCTTGAGAAAAAAGTTTTTATGATTAAAAACAAAATAGATCTGCAAGAGAAGTTTCATACTTCAATAGAGTTTAATCTCTCTCTCAACTCAAAAGAGAGTGTACATACTTTAGTAGATCTTCTTCAAGAGTATATGGATACACATAATATAAGTGATGAGACAATGCTCATCTCTTCAAGACAGATCTCAGCAGTACAAAATACACTCCAAAATATACAAGAAGCATTTGAACCTCTAGAGGATCAAGAGTTAGAGATCTTCTCTTTTTATCTCAATGAAGCGATTAAAGAGATCGCAAGTATCACACGTCCATTTGAAAATGATGAGATGCTTGATAAAATGTTTGGTTCTTTTTGTTTAGGAAAATAGATGCGATATATTGGACTTGATCTGGGTTTAAAACGTATAGGTCTTGCTTATTCTGCACATAAAGATATAGTTACTCCGCTCAATGCAGTGATACGCAAAAATAGAGACCAAGCAGCTGCAGAGGTTAGAAAAGTTTTAGAGGAGTGGGAAGCAGATGCTTTAGTTGTGGGTGTTCCCTTAGGAGGAAGCTCAGAGGAGGAGATGAAAAGACGCATAGCCCACTTTGTCAAACTTCTTGGCTTTGAAGGAGCACTCTTTTATCAAGATGAAGCAGGAAGCTCCAAAGAAGCAGAAGAGCTTTTTAAAGGGGAGATGAGAACCATTCGTGATGGTAGAGTCGACTCTCTCTCTGCAATGATTATATTGCAGAGGTTTTTACAAAAAAACTAGAGAATTTTAAAATATTTTGCCGCATCTTCCTCATCGTCTGTAAGGTTTTCGGCTCTATAGTCCTCATCTTCTTGCATTAACTTTTTGATCTTTTCTTGGCAGTAACTAAAAAGAGTTTTATACGCATCTGCATTATCACTTAAAAAACCAAGACCACTAAACCTATAAGAAGGTTCCTCTTGTTCTATACAAAGGACTATGCCCTCACAACTCTTTTCTAAAATCTCTACAAGCTCTCGATAGCTTATATTAAACTCAGTCGCGTGCCACCCTAGATCTTCTAATTCTTTGTTAGAAAACTCGGCAACTCCATCAGATGTTGTATCATCATACGAAGCATGTTGTATATTAAAGCCAATAATCTCTTGCCAATTTGAAAAAGCTTTAATCAAAACACGATCTTCATCCTCTACAATTTGATAGTTTGAGCCTAAAACTGTAGAGAGGGTAGGTGTTGTGTTTAAAGAGAGAGACAGGTTTTGTTTAGCTTGAGGTAAACCACGAAAAATAAGTGCTTCTTTTATCTGAGAAGACAGATCTATAATTTCACCAGAAGCAGTGATAGCAAACTCTTTTGTACTGTTAATAGCCCGAAGAAGCTCTTTTTTATCAACTACGATAATCTCATTAAAAAGGTTGAACTTTTTCATATCGATCCTTTTAAAAGTTATTCTAAAATTTTGTTATATTATACAAGTTAGCAAATTAAAGCAAAAAAGTTTCACGTTTGTATAAGTTTAGTCTAATAAAAGTTTTACAATAGTTTTTGTATAATGCGACAAATTTTTGGACTGACTAGAGTAGTCATCTAAAATTGCACTAGTGCAATGAGCTTTCTGCTGAAGAAAACTCAGCGTTAGCGTAGGCAACGGAATTATTTCCAATGCTGTATCAAGTTATAGGGTGAAGGGTAGCCTTCATTTTTGAAAAAAATTAAGGATAAATGTAATGGCATTAAACGTATATTATGACAAAGATTGCGATATTAACATCATCAAAGGTAAAACGGTTGCAATGATCGGTTTTGGTTCTCAAGGACACGCGCACGCTGAAAACTTAAGAGATAGCGGTGTAAATGTTATCGTTGGTTTAAGAAAAGGTGGAAGCTCTTGGGATAAAGCTGCTGCAAAAGATTTTGAAGTACTTACTGTTGCAGAAGCTACAGCAAAAGCTGACGTAGTTATGATCCTTTTACCAGATGAAAACCAAGCTGAGATCTATGCAAACGAGATCGCTCCAAACTTAAAATCTGGTGCTACAATCGCATTTGGTCATGGTTTCTCTATCCACTACGGAAGAATCAAACCAGCTAATGATATCAACGTTATGATGGTAGCTCCAAAAGCTCCAGGTCATACTGTAAGAAGCGAATTTGTTAAAGGTGGTGGTATCCCTGATCTTATCGCTATTGGTTCTAACCCAAGTGGAAATACTAAAGAGTTAGCACTTTCTTACGCTTCTGCTATTGGTGGTGGACGTACAGGTATCATCGAAACAACTTTCAAAGATGAAACTGAAACTGACCTTTTCGGTGAGCAAGCAGTTCTTTGTGGTGGTGTTTCTGCACTTATCCAAGCAGGCTTTGAGACTTTAACTGAAGCGGGTTACCCAGAAGAGATGGCATACTTTGAGTGTCTTCATGAGATGAAACTTATCGTTGATCTTATCTTTGAAGGTGGTATCGCTGATATGAGATACTCAATTTCAAATACTGCTGAGTATGGTGATATGGTTTCTGGACCACGTGTTATCAATGCTGAGTCTAAAGCTGCTATGAAACAAGTTCTTAAAGAGATTCAAAACGGTCAATTCGCTAAAGATTTCGTACTTGAAGGTCAAGCAGGATACCCACGTATGAATGCTGAGAGAAACAACTTACAAGAACATCCAATTGAGAAAACTGGTGCGCGTCTTCGTGAGATGATGCCTTGGATCAAAGCAAACAAAATCGTAGACACATCTAAAAACTAATTCTTTTTAGTTTCTAGCACTCATCTTCGGATGATGTGCAGAGACCACCTACTTGATGTAGGCTCCTTCACACAAACATCCAAATCTAAGCACTATAAACCAAAAATCTTTTTCCTCGTTAGACTCCTTGAATTTGCATCACTCTTTTAGTTTTTACCTTTTTATACAAATATCCATATTATTGAAAGATTAGATTTTATGCCAAAAGCTTTTGGGTTCTTATAAGTGTAGAGTAGAGAGTGGCCTCTTTATCCAAGTTTGAAGATTTCATTTTAAGTTCACTACTGAGTAGAAGTTCGTGAATCTTGTAGTAGGTTTGGGGTTTAATTTTTATAGCAAGACCTGCTTTTTCATCTACTACAAATTTTGGGGCAGGGTAGCCAAGGATCTCAAGGGCATTGGGTGCACCATTGATTCGTATGTAGATATTAAAAAGATAGAGTTGGGTGAGGTAAGATGTAATAGTGGTGAGCAAGCGTATTTCATCTTCCCCATGTTCTAAGAGCTTATGAAGGTCCTCTTTAAACTCTTTATTTAAAAGTATTTTTTTGATCAGTGTATCAATATTGATCTCTCCAAGTCCAAATACAAGGGCATCTATATCTTTTGTAGTGATAGGACGACCTAGAATTTTAAACTTTTCTATCTCATTACAAGCAAGAGCTACATCTCCATTATGTAAAGCTAAAAGATGGGCTATCTCATATTTATCGATCACTACACCTTCATAGTGTGCTAGTGCTAAAATAATATTTTGCGCTTCAAAATCTTTTGGATGAAAAAAACGTACAGCCATTGTGCTTTTTTTTGCAAACGCTTTTGTATAGGTTTTATGATCAGTCCCATAGTAAGCATAGATAAAGATATTTTCTTTATTCTTTTCACAAAGATCTATAAAAATTTCAAGTTCATTTTTAGGGATCTTTTTTTCACTTTTGAGAATCAATACACTTCTGTCTCCAAAAAGAGAAGCTTGTGAGAGATGTGCTTTAGCAGTTTGAAAATCGTATTCATCATGGTAGAAAGTAAGAGCAGAAGAGTCCTCTATATTACTGAGTTTTTGAGTGTAAAAATCTATAAGAAAACTACTCTCTCCAAAGAGAATAAAGTTATTGCTGAGCGTTTGGTTTTGAATATGTTTATCGAGTTCGCTTTTATACACTAAGCCTCACTCACTTTACGTGCTTTTGCATAGATCTTTGCTCTATATAGGTCTACTTTTTCTATAATCACTTCTATATCTTCAAAAAGAGAGACGAGCTCACTCTCTGTTATATGCAAGCGTGCTCCTATAATCTCATCGTGGAGCTCAGCTAAAACTTCAGGATCAGTAGAGACAATACGTGCTTTAAACCGATCCCCAATATGTGCTTGTGCCCAGCGCGCAAATTTACGAGCCATATACTCCACTTCTATAGTACTCGCTTCACGCTCTTTTTCACTAATAGTTAAAGAGAGCGCTTCAATATTACGTAGTACATAAGAACCCTCTGTTGTATCATGTCTCGCGATCGCTTTTAAAAGACGGTGTACAATCAGGTCTGAATAGCGGCGAATTGGTGAAGTAAAATGTGTATAGCGTTCAAACCCAAGTCCAAAGTGCCCAGAGTTTAATGGAGCATAACGTGCTTGCATCTGTGAGCGGATAATGAGGGTATCAACCTCTGCGGCTAAACCTATTGCCTGTGCTTGTTTTTGGATCGCTGTAATTGTCTCTTTGAGGGTATCTTTGATCTCTATAGAGATCCCAACCCCTGCAAGTTCTTGATAAAGTTTTTGAAGTTTTGCTTGATTTGGTGGCTCGTGGATACGAAAAATACCACGATCAAACTGTGCAGCAGCTTCTTTGTTTGCAAGCAACATACAATCTTCTATAAGTGCATGAGAAGGAGTTTCTTCTGCATATGTTGTATGATTTAGGTTGGTATTTTCATCTAAAAACATCTCAAGTTCATTAGAGCGAAAGTCATAACCTATCTTAAGGCGCTGATCTCTTAGAGCATCTGTGACATCTCTTAGTTTTACTAGATATGCAAAAATATTCTTTTCAGATTCTGTTTTTGCTGTAAGTGTTCCCTCTAGAAACTGATCGATCTCTTCGTAATTAAAACGTCTTTGAGAATGGATAATCGCTTCATAAACTTCAGAGTGGCTCACTTCAAGTGTATTCATATCTAATTGCATCTCAAAGACATAGGAGAGTCTGTCAACATTAGGCTGAAGGGAGCAAAGTGTTTCACTCAGTTGTCTTGGGAGCATAGGGATTGATCTATGTGGTAGATAGATCGAAAAGCTTCTATAGATCGCTTCATTGTCTATTGGACCAAATGGTTTTACGTACTCGCTTACATCTGCTATAGCTACATAGAGAGTTTTGTTTGTATCATCCCAGTAGATCGCATCATCAAAATCCTTTGCAGTCACTGGGTCTATTGTACAAAAAGGAAGCGCTCGTAGATCTTTTCGGTCTGGGTACTTGGAAGCATCAACCTCTTCAAATGAAGATGCAAGCTCTAAAACCTCTTCATCAAAAGCATCATGTTTATTAAATTGGGCAAGCACGATCTTCTCATCAACAAGAGGATCGTCAATATGTCCTATTCTCTCTTCAATACTCTCTTTTTGATTATTGATCTTAAAGAGATCACCCTCTTCATACTGTTCTAGTTCATGAGGTTCTATTATGACACCAGCAGGATACTCTGTTTTTATATTTACAAGTGTTTTACGATCGTCTACAACTTTGATAAAAGCAACACTGTATGTTTCTGCACGACCTACCACCTCTACTATCTTGGCTTTTGGAGCACCACGCTTTCCTAAAATGCGCTGAACAATAACGAGATCACCCTCTTTTGCAGAGTGAATATGATCTGCATCTATATACAGATCACGAGTGAGTTCCCCTATAACATGTAAATAAGCAGATCCTTTTTGTAAAACTCCAAGAGTTCCTGCTCTATATTTTGAGTTAAATTGGTAGATGCCATCTTTAAAAGTGATATATTTTTTCTCAAGCCATGTATCAATAATCTCTTGGTCTTTCTCTTGAACATCTTGATGGCTTAAGCCAACAGTTAAAGAGACTAAAAGGGTATTCATAAGATTTAAGACTCGTGGTTTTCTAGCGCATGTTCAAAGCTAGCGAGATCTAAACCATATCTCTCTATGAGCTCTTTTGCTTCTGCAACTGATTCTTCTGTCATAATACCATCGAGCTCAACTGCTGTTCGAACAACATGAAGAATTTGTGCAGCTCTTTGGTACTCCTCTTTGGCATTTTGTGGATCTTGGCAGTGGCGTATAACATCGATAAGTCCCTCTTCAAAACGCCAATGTTCAAAGATAGTGGCACTCACTTCAGCTGTATCTGCACCTACTATTTTTCTTTCAGATGCTTCAACATCATCTGTTTCTTCTAAAGCAGCTGTAAACGCATCTTCTAAAGATTCTGAAAGAACTTGTTGTGCAATAAGTACTTTACCTATTTCCACTAAAAATGCCGCAGGGGAGAGAACACCAAGAAGTTTATTCTCTTTGCGGATACACCATGCTACGATCAGTGAATGTTGTGTTTTTGAGAGTGTTGAGAACATCTCTGTAGTGATCCCATAAGGGGAGAGATCAAGAGAAAAACTTTTTTTGACAATACTTGCAAGGGCAAAACCTCTAACCGTTCCCATACCAAAGAGACCTACTGCTTGTGAGATCGCATTAATCTCTCTTGAGAAACCGTACAGTGGAGAGTTTGCAGCTTTTAAAATATCAGCGGTTAAGAGGGGATCTTTTTCTAAGATCTTTACCATGTCATTAAAAGTACTGTCTGGATCTTGATATACCTCTTCGATCTGCATTGCAGATTCAGGAAGTGGTGGAAGTTGTTTTATTTTTTTTAATAGGGCTTCATTCATATTTTACTCTTTGTTCTTGGTTTCGTAAAGAAAATTATATTATTATAATAGACTCAATTTCAAATGATACTGAATATTTATCAAATATAGCTATTATTTTGAATAAAATCACACAATAAAAGGGAATAGATGCAAAGAGATGCAATGTTGACACAATTGGGGTACAAACCAAACGATGCTTTACTAGGTCAGTTAGAGAGAATAGAAAACAATACGACCGGTTATGAAAAAATTCAAAAACATATTATGGACCTTCATAATGTACTTAAAGTTGATGGTTCATTTATAGCACTTTCAAACTCAGAAGATTTTTTCAAAATTAAAGTAGAGGCTCCAAGCCCTGAACTTGCACAAGAAGCACATGAAAAGATCCAACATTTTAGTGATAAGTTTAAAGTAAAAGTGCGTAAACTTGAGAATAAAGAGACTTATTATATCGAAGGTTTTAACAAATAAATTATGCATAAAGAGCCAATGAGTGTCGAGGGTTATGACCTTCTTACAGAAGAGTTTAAATATCTTTTAGAGCAAGAAAAACCAAAGGTCGCACAAGAGAAACTTGTAGCGGCTGCTTTGGGTGATCGTAGTGAAAATGCAGACTATCAAGCGGCAAAAGAGAAACTCCGTTTTATAGATAAAAGGCTTTATTATCTAAACTCTATGATCCAAAAAGCACATATTATAGACCCTGTGCATTCAGACCATAAGAAGGTGGGGTTTGGAAGTTCTGTGCGTATTGAAGATCTGAACTCCTCACAAGAGTACCTCTACACACTTTGTGGTGTTTTAGAAGCAGAGCCAGAAAACTCTCTGATCTCTATTCATTCCCCTTTAGCCAAAGCTATGCTCGGCAAAGAGGAGGGGGATGATTTTACACTCAAACTCGGCAAAGAGAAAAAAGAGTATGAGATCTTAGAGATCTTTTATAAAAATATATTCTCTTTAAAGAAAAATATCCGCACAAAAAGTGATTTTGCTTTTCATTAAAAAACTTTTTACTCCAGTTTCGCTATAATCGCACTTTAAAATCAAACTTTCAGGAATCTCCGTGAGCCAACAACTACCAGATATTGAAAAACAGTTAGCGAACCATAAACTCTCTTTAGATGATTATGATCATATAAAACGTATTTTAGGACGTGAACCAAATCTTGTTGAATTGGGTATTTTTTCAGCTATGTGGAGCGAGCATTGTTCGTATAAATCGTCAAAGGTACACCTCAAAGGTTTCCCAACTTCAGCTCCATGGGTTATTCAAGGACCGGGTGAAAATGCTGGTGTTATCGATATCGGTGAGGGTTATGCGGCAGTATTTAAAATGGAATCGCATAATCACCCAAGTTTTATTGAACCATATCAAGGTGCAGCAACAGGTGTTGGCGGAATCATGCGAGATGTTTTTACAATGGGTGCGCGTCCTGTAGCAAACCTTAATGCTCTTCGTTTTGGAAATGTGCTTCATGATGATGCAACTTCAAAACACCAACGCTATTTAGTACGTGGTGTTGTAGAGGGGATCGGTGGTTATGGAAACTGTATGGGTGTTCCAACTATCGGTGGAGAGACAAGTTTTGATGAGTGTTATAATGGAAATATTTTAGTAAATGCATTTACACTCGGACTTGCAAAGAGTGATGAGATCTTTTATGGACGTGCTGATGGTATAGGCAACCCTGTCATCTATGTAGGTGCAAAAACAGGACGTGATGGTCTTGGTGGGGCTGTAATGAGTTCAGATTCGTTTACAGAGGAGTCAAAATCATTACGCCCAACTGTTCAAGTTGGAGATCCATTCACTGAAAAACTTCTTTTAGAAGCATGTTTAGAGCTTTTTAAAACTGATCATGTTGTTGGTATTCAAGATATGGGTGCAGCTGGGCTTACATCAAGCTCATTTGAGATGGCAGGACGTTCAGGAAGTGGTATGATTATGCATCTTGATAAAGTGCCTGCTCGTGAAGAGGGGATGACTCCGTATGACTTTATGCTCTCTGAGTCTCAAGAGCGTATGCTTCTTTGTGCAAAAAAAGGGAGTGAAGAGGAGATCATTAAGATCTTTGAAAAATGGGATCTTGATGCGGCTGTTATTGGTGAGGTAACTGCTACTGGGAATATGGAACTTTTCTGGCACGGGGAGAAAGTAGCTGAGGTTCCAGTTGATCCTGTTTCAGAAGAAGCACCTGAACTAAATCGTCCTATGAGTGAGCCAAAATACCTTTCTGAGATCAAAAATGTAACTATAAATGATTTTGACAAAGTTGATAATCAAGAAGCTTTCGAGAAACTTACTAAGTCTATGGAAGTGGTTGATAAATCTTGGATCTATGAGCAGTATGACTCAATGGTACAAACTAACACGGTAAAAAAAGGCGGGATGCTTGACGCTTCAGTGATCCGTGTAAAAGAGAACGGCAAAGCGATTGCGATGTCGGCTGATTGTAATGTGCGTTACTGCTATATCGATCCTAAAGGGGGCGGGGCAGCAGCTGTTATCGAATCTGGCAGAAATGTAGCGATGAGCGGAGCAAGACCTCTTGCTATTACCGATTGTCTAAACTATGGAAACCCTGAAAATCCTGAAGTGATGTGGCAGTTTGGGCAAGGGTGTCTAGGGATCAAAGAAGCGTGTGCAGAGCTTACTACACCAGTAATTGGTGGAAACGTATCTCTTTATAATGAAACAAACGGAGTATCGGTTTTCCCTACACCATCTATAGCAACTGTGGGTGTAAACGATGATCAAAACAATGTACTTATGTCAAGCTTTCAAAATGAAGGCAATGTACTTTACCTTGTAGGGGAGAGTAAGTCAGAGTTTGGCGGATCACTTTATATGAAAGAGATCTGCGGTACGGTAGCTGGTGAACTTCCTGCAATAGATTATAAAAAAGAGCTTGCACTTTGGGAACTCGTTATCGAAGGCAATAAGAAAAACCTTTTAGAGTGTGCAAAAGATGCTTCAAGCGGTGGTGTGGCTATCGCTTTAGCAAAAATGGCGGCTACGAGCGGTTTAGGGTGTGATGTAAAAATGTCTGTAAATGATACGCGTGATATTTTTGCAGAGAGCTTCTCTCGCGCTATCATCGAAGTGAACCCTGAGAACTGTGCAGCTTTTGAAGCTATGCTGGGTGATTTGGCATGTGAAAAAATAGGTACAGTTGGCGGAAATGAGATTAAAGTTAACGATGTTTGCCTAAGCATGAAAGCCCTTAAAGATAACTATTTCAATACTTTTAAAAGAGTTGTAGAGAGAGATCTCTAAAACTCTTTCTCTTATAATTCTCCCTTCTTAATATCTCTTTTAAATATTCTTCTTATGCTATAATTTTTTTATGAAAAAAGAATCTATACTAAAATATTTAAGCAGTGTTAAAAGCAAGTATGAGAACGAAGGTTTTTTAATAAAAGCACTGTTTGGATCTTATTCTCGTGATGAAGCAAATGATATGAGTGATGTTGATATCCTTGTAGAGGCTACTCCTGAGTTTGCTAACAAATATGGATTTAGCTCTATTGAACGTATGAAAGAGATTCAATCAGAAATATCAAATGCACTAGGATTACCTGTTGATCTAGCAGACAGTTCAGGAATGGGAAAAACTGCAAAAAAGTTTATTATTGATAGAGCTATTTATGTCTAAAGAGTCTATTAGTAAAATATATTTGATTTTAGAAAAAATAGAATATATAGAGCAGATTATTGCAAATAATGGTGGTATTGTTAATGCATTAGAAGATAATGTTATTTTAAGACCTGCAATTCTTATGCATCTTACGGCTATTGCAGAACAGTTCAATAAACTAAGACAAGAGCATGCAGATGATATCTTAAGTGCTTTTGATGCGCAAGACCTTAAAGGGATATATGATGTTAGAACATATATCGCCCACGAATACGACGGTGTGAATCTTGCAATAGTTGAATGGATTGTGAGAAATGGTCTGCCAAAATTTAAAGCACAGTGCCAAAAGACAATAAATACTTATGAGCGCTCTTGATAAAAAGCTCTAAAACTCCTCTAGCTTATACACTTCATAAGCCACCTCTTCGTAGGGGTGGCTCTCTTTTAATATTTGTAGAGCCTGTTTTATAAGTTCATCTGTACAGATCATCTCTACTTTGTATTCCTCTACAATCTCTAAAGTATTTAATGAACCTATGTGTGGGTTTGCTTTATTTATGGGTTTAAACTGCCCAGTGCCAAGTGTTTCAAAACTACAAGACTCATAGTTGTTAAACTTGCCTGCACCAAGAGAAAAAAGAGCTTGTTTTGTAGACTCCTTTGCTTCTGTTGGGACAAAATAGATCAGTTTATACATCTTTGCAATCTACGCTAAAAATGCAAGTAGTTCAGGATCAAGTTCTTTTGTATGGTTGGCTACGTCATCTATGCTTTTATACTCAAAACCCTGTTTTGTATAACAGATCACACTCTCTTGTTCCCCTTTTAAAAGACCATCTATAGCATAGTTTACAAACTTATAAGCCATAAGTCTGTCGTAGATACTTGGGTTTCCACCTCTTTGTATATGCCCTAAAACACTTACACGAGACTCAATACCGATCTCATTTTCAAACCAATCAGCTATCTCTTGTGAATCTTGCTCAATTCCCTCAGAAACAATAGCTATAAAATATTTACGACCATTTTTGATCTGAGTTTTAAACTCCTCTTTGTAACTTTGAAGATCATACGATCGCTCAGGAATAAGACAAAGTTCTGAACCTGATGTTAGGTGTGAGATAAGAGCAAGATAACCACAATCACGCCCCATAGTTTCTATAACAAAAGCGCGCCTAAAAGAAGCGGCTGTATCACGAATAGCATCGATAGAAGTTTTAATGATATTGAGTGCTGTATCTACACCTAAACAATAATCTGTTCCGTTGATATCGTTGTCAATGGTTGAGGGGATACCGCAAAACTTGATTCCATGTTCTTTGTAGAAGGTATGTAGCCCTCGAAAGGAACCATCCCCACCTAAAACAAGTAGCATATCAATATTATGTTTATCAAGATTCTCTTTTGCCTGCTTACGAAACTCAGAAGTCATAAAACGTTTACTTCTTGAGGAGCGGATAAAAGTTCCCCCTCGTATCATTACACCTGCTACATCTTCATAACTTGCTTCGAAAATAGCATTATCTATCAAGCCCTCATAACCATCGTAAATAAGATAGGGTTTGAGACCTTTATTTTTTGAGTACTCTACGAAATGTTTAATAGCGGGATTCATTCCTGAAACGTCACCACCTGAACATAAAATAGCAATATTTTTCATAAAGCGTGTCCTTATGATTGAATTGCTTAAGTTTACCATTTTCTTATCTCAAATAGGTTAAAATTACGGAATTTATTTTCACAAGGTTATAAATGAAAAAAAGAGCATTAGTAAGCGTAAGTGACAAAACTGGCGTAGTAGATTTTTGTAAATCACTCGTAAAAAACGGTTATGAGATCATCTCAACTGGAGGTACTTTCAAGCTATTACAAGAGAGTGGAGTAGCTGCAATAGAGATCGATGAGATCACAAAGTTTCCTGAGTGTTTTGAGGGGCGTGTAAAAACTCTCAACCCATACGTTCACGGTGGAATTTTACATAGACGTGATAAACAATCTCACTTAGATCAAGCAAAAGAGTTAGGTGTTGAGCCAATAGATCTTGTGTGTGTAAACCTATACCCATTTAAAGCAACGATCGAGCGTACAGACGATTTTGATGACATTATTGAAAACATCGATATCGGTGGACCTGCAATGGTGCGCTCAGCTGCAAAAAACTTTGATTCAGTCTTAATCGTTACAAATGTTGAAGATTATGCTGGTGTTATCGATGCAATTGAGAACGAAAAAAATACAAAAGAGTTCCGCCGAGGTTTTATGATCAAAGCATACGAGCATACAGCCGCTTATGATTCAATGATCGCAAACTATATGAATGAGCGTTTCAACGAAGGTTTTGGTGAGAAACAATTTATCGTTGGAGAGAAAGTTATGGATACACGTTATGGTGAAAACCCTCACCAAAACGGTGCTCTTTACGAGTTTGACAAACACTTCTCAAACAACTTCACTACTTTAAAAGGTGAAGCAAGTTTCAATAACCTAAACGACCTAAGTGGTGCTGTAAAAATCGCTTCTGCATTTGGAGAAGATAACGCTATATGTATCACTAAACATGGAAACCCATGTGGGTTTGCTATCCGTGACAATCTGGTTGATGCGTATGTTGAAGCTCTTAAATGTGATCCTGTGTCAGCATTTGGCGGTGTTGTAGCAGTAAATGGTGTGGTAACAAAAGAGTTAGCTGAGAAGATGAATGAGATCTTCTTAGAGGTTATCATCGCTGGGCGTATCACTCCTGAAGCTCAAGAGGTATTTGCTACGAAAAAACGTATTAAACTTTTTGAGATGGGTGCAGATAAATTAGTACTTGCAAATGATAAAAAAGACTTCAAACATGTTGATGGCGGTTTTGTATATCAAGATGCTGATAAAGTGAATGACGATGAAGTAAAAAATGCAAAACTTGTCTCAAAAAATGTTGCAACGTCTGAGGAGATGAAAGACCTTGAGATCGCTTATAAAGTTGCAAGTTTGACAAAGTCTAACTGTGTAGTATATGTAAAAGATGCGGCAATGGTAGCTGTTGGTATGGGTATGACATCACGTGTTGATGCGGCACAATGTGCACTCAAAAAAGCTAAAGAGATGGGTCTTGATGTAAGCGGATGTGCGTTAGCATCTGAAGCGTTCTTCCCGTTTCGTGATTCTATCGATGCGGCGGCAGCTGCAGGTGTTAAAAATGTGATTGAACCGGGTGGTTCTATTCGCGATGATGAGGTTATCGAAGCGGCAAATGAGCATGGCATGAGCCTTTATTTCTCTGAAATACGCCACTTCTTACATTAAAAATATTTTCCTAGAAATTTTCTTCTAGGAGATCTTAGTCTTTATCGTGTAAGATCTTATCTAAGATATTAAAGACAGCATCACTCCCTTTTTCCATCTCTTCAAAAGCGGCTTTAAGCGCTTTTAGATCAATAGAATCTTCTTTTATGAGATCAAATACTTTGTGTGTTCCATTATGCACTGTAGCATGAGGAGCTTCTAATTGTGCAAAATGTGAAGTTCTTGAAAAAGCCTCTTTTCCTTCCCCCTCATAGTACCATTTCCCCAAACGACAATTATGATGATCGACAAAAGTGAATTGCTCTTTGTGTGTGACTGCAGAGAGATATGTATTAACTTTCCATAAAGTGTGGTCAAGTTTTGCAAGAGACATAAATACACGATCTGTGGTGTAGTTAATATCATGAAAGGCACTTTTCATCTCTTGAGTACTTGCGGTAAGTCTGGAGTTTATATCCATAATAACATTGTTTGCCTGTGCTACACCATCTTGGATCTGCTCTGATTGTCCTGAGATACTCTCCACATCTTGGCGCATAGTTTGCAGTGAGATATTGATCTCGCTTACAGCTTTATCTGTTCTATCTGCTAGCTTACGCACTTCATCAGCTACAACTGCAAAGCCACGACCATGTTCACCTGCACGGGCAGCTTCTATAGCAGCATTTAATGCCAAGAGGTTTGTTTGATCTGAGATATCTTTGATAAGAGCAAGAATACTTGTAATATCACTCGTTCGTTCAGAGAGTCCTGCTACTGTATGAGAAGAATCACTTGAGAGTTCATTGAGTGTATCAAGACTTTTTACAATAATTTTTGTATCATCTGTAATGTCGCTAATGTTTTCTAGGAGCTCATCTGCAGATTTGATCGTGCTTTTAGATGCGGCTACAGAGTCTGCCATATTGGTTTGAATATCAACTATATTTGTTTTAAGTTTTTCATTTTGCATCTGCATCAGTGTACTTGAGATGGTTTCACTTGTTTGAGAATGCTTATTCTCAAGTTCTCTGCGCAAAGAAGAGATCTCTTCTTGTAGTTGACTGACCTCTTGTGTGAGTGAATGATTTTTTTCTTGAAGGGCTCTATACTCTTTTTTTATAGCGTCTGAATCTCCAAATAATCCCATAATGCTCTCCTTCTTAATTTTAAGAACAAAATAAATTATAACACATATATTGGCATAAGTTTCTTAATTAGGGTTGATTGACATACACTCAACTCTTGTGATATAATTGTGCTTAATGTAAAATATTATAATTTTTAGGATCAAAAATGAGTAAATCTTTGTATGAAACGCTGGGGATCACTGATAATGCAACAGAAGCAGAGATCAAAAAAGCGTATAGAAAACTAGCAAGACAGTATCATCCTGATGTGAATAAAGACAAGGGTGCTGAGGAAAAATTTAAAGAGATCAATGCTGCATATGAAATACTGAGCGATAAAGAGAAAAAAGCACAATATGATCAGTTTGGTGATGGAATGTTTGGTGGTCAAAATTTCCACGATTTTACACGTGCTCATGGGGGAGCAGGAGCATCAGATCTTGATGATATCTTACGTCAAATGTTCTCAGGCGGTGGTTTTGGAGGTTTTGGCGGAGGCGGAGGCTTTGGTGGCTTTAGCGGTGGTGGAGGTTTTCACCAACAACCAAATCTTGATATAGAAACAAATGTTACAATACCTTTTAGTGTCTCTATTTTAGGCGGATCCCACTCTGTATCTGTAAATGGGGAACGTTTTGATATTAAGATCCCTGCAGGTGTAAAAACAGGCGAGAAGATGCGTGTAAAAGGAAAAGGTCATGCCCAAGGTGGAATGGCAGGAGATCTGTTTTTAAAGATCACGGTTGCCGCAAGTCCTGAATATGAAAGAGAGGGTGATGATCTTGTAAAGTACTTTGATGTACCACTTTATGCAGCGCTTTTTGGAGAAAAAATAGCTGTCAAAACTTTAGAAAAAGAGATCAAACTCAAAGTACCACAAAATACAAAAAATGGACAACGCTTTCGTATTAAAGAGATGGGCGCTATGAATCGTAAAACAAAAATGCGGGGTGATCTTTACCTTAAAGCAAATATCACTCTTCCAAAACTTGAAGAGCTTGATGAAAAACTTGTGGAGATGATGCAAGAGAAGTTACCTAAAGAGTAAAGGAAAAAATATGATACATCAGTATGACGAACCAGTTTATCTTATTAGTATAGTTGCAAAGATCTTAGATATTCACCCACAAACCTTACGTCAGTATGAGAGGGAAAATCTTATAACCCCTTCACGTTCAAATGGACGTATAAGACTCTACTCACAACGTGATATAGATAAGATAAAATTGATCTTGCGCTTAACACGTGAACTAGGAGTAAATCTTGCGGGTGTAGATATTATTTTACGTCTTAAAGAGAATGTAGATGAGATGGAACAAGAGATAGCGGCTTTACGCCATGAAGTGGCAAAGTCTAAAAATACTCACTCTGTTTCACCTGATAAAGCTCTTGTAACAAAAAAAAGTATTTATGAGATGGTGATTTTTGAAAAATAAAAAGACTACTCTTTAAGTCTTTTTATTTTTGCACCTACATTTTCGAGTTTCTTCTCTAAAGAATCATACCCTCTATCAAGGTGATAGATCCTATGGATGTTGGTTGTTCCTTCTGCTACCAATGCGGCAAGAACAAGGGCACTTGATGCTCTTAGATCTGTTGCCATAACATCTGTTCCACTCAGCATAGTTTTTCCATTTACAGTAGCTGTATTTCCATTGAGTGAGATATTAGCTCCCATACGTTGTAGTTCACTTACGTGCATAAAGCGGTTTTCAAAGAGACGCTCTTCTATGATAGAGGTTCCCTCAGCTTGTGTCGCAAGTGCTAAAAACTGCGCTTGCATATCGGTTGGAAAAGCAGGGTACTCTTGGGTCGTTACCTTTACGGGTTTGATCACCTCTGATGGGTGGATAGTGATCGAATCTTCTGAGATAAGGAAGTGAGATCCCATCTCTTCGAGTTTTGCTAAAACTGCGCCAAGGTGACTTGGAGCAACATTGGTCAAAGTAAGCTCAGAGCGAGTAATAGCCGCCGCACATAGATATGTACCTGCTTCAATTCTATCTGGAATTACACTAAATGGTTCAATCTCAATTGGATCTCCATTTGTTCCATGCACTGTTAAAACAGAGGTACCAATACCATCTATACTTACTCCACTAGCATGAAGGATCTCACAAAGTTGTACAACTTCTGGCTCTCTTGCCGCATTTGTAATAACAGTACGCCCTTTTGCTAAAGCAGCAGCCATTACGATGTTTGCTGTTCCTGTTACAGTGATCTTATCAAAGATAATCTCACACCCTTTAAGACCATCTGGTGCAGAAGCTTGAATATAACCCGCTTCAATATTAATAGTCGCTCCCATCTGTTCAAGTGCTTTGAGATGAAGATCTACGGGGCGCTGTCCTATAGCACATCCCCCTGGTAAAGAGACTTCACAATGCCCAAAACGGGTAAGTATAGGACCTAAAACTAAGATAGATGCACGCATAGTTTTGACAATATCGTATGTTGCTTTGGTTTCAGTAAGAGTGCTTGTGTTAACCTTGATTGAATCCTCTTCAAAATTACATTTTGCTCCAAGGTTACTTAAGAGAGTTAAAAGTGTTTTGATATCAACAACATCAGGCAAATTCCTAATACAAACGCTGTTTTTTGCTAAGATCGTCATTGCTATAAGTGGCAAAGAAGCGTTCTTTGCACCTGAAATCTCTATGGTTCCTCTAAGGTTTTTTACACCTTCTAACTGTAAATAATCCATTTGTCTCTTTAGTTATTGGGTATAAGTTTTAGTACCCTAAAATTGTTTAAAAGCGATATTATACCAAACTCTTCTACAACAGCCCTTATTGTCTGATCCTTTGCTATACTTTTAGCAAAGGAAAATATATGAGTTCAGCTCTTGATCGACTAAAAAACTTAACAAACAAGATCTCTAGTTATGAAACTGCACGTAAAGAGAACAAAAAAATTTTAGAACTCCTTTTTAGATCTTTAGAGATAGACAAAAAGGTTACAAGCTTTGAGGAACTTTTTTTATTTAAAGCTGTGAACCTCTCTGGTGCTTCCTTGCAAGCTGAGGATCTTGGGGAGATAAAAAAAGGAAAATATCTACAGATACTTGCTATCGCTTATGATAAAAACGCAACAGTAAAAAGTAAAAACATCTCTCTTGCTTATTTTGGAAAAGCAGAGAAGGTTGATTTGGATCTAAAAGATAAAGTAGTAGAGTTTATCATAAGGTATCGTTTTGAAAAAAGTTTTATGACACTAGAGAACTACTATGGAATGCTAGAGGGATTTACCAAAGAGTAATGGGAAAGTTCTCACTTTTTTTATGGCTTTTTTGGGTTAAAAATATTACATTGAAAAGCTTTTTGTATGGGGCTGTTTTTGCTTTTGTACTCACAACATTTTTTTATATTTTTTATGGGATGCCCTCTCTATCCGAAGATATACTTCACGCACTTTATGAGGTGTTTAGTTGGAGTTTTGCTTTTACATGGAGCATAAGTTTTTTGCTTTTTTTATTTCGAGAGTTTCTTTCTGTTTTTGAGAGGTGTATTGTTGGGTATAAGCTTCAAGTTCTAGACTGTCAAACTAAAGAGCCATTAGTTGCTATAGGTTATGGAGATATAGTAAAAATATGGAGAAGATGGTTCTTTGTTTTGATCTGGCTTGTAGCAAGTTGTTTTATTCTTTTGAGTGCATTGTTATATCTGCTTGGAAGTACTCAATCGTTTCGAGAATTTTTTAGTATATATCTACTCTATGTTTTTGTGATGTTCAGTGGCTATATTTCGTTTTTATTTTTGATATACAGATGCAAAAAAACAAAGGTACAACGATGCTGATCTTTTTAGATCTTGAAACTACAGGTTTGGAATATGAAGACCGTATCTGCTCTATAGGGATCTTGGCAGTTCAAGCACAAGAAAAAGCAGTTGCTATGTATGAACTAGTAAATGAGGGGAAAAAGATCTCTGCAAAAGCCTCAAGTATTCATCATATAAGCAATGAGATGATCGCTTCAAAAGATCTCTTTACAAAAAGTGAGATCTATAAGTTTTTACAGACACATAACAGGGCTGAGACAACTATTGTTGCACATAATGTTAATTTTGCTATGCAGATGCTTTTTCATTCAGGTTATGAATTTAAAGGAAAGCTTGTAGACACCTTACGCGTTGCACGTCACTTGATCCCTGAGAGTGAGTCTTACTCTTTACAGTATCTGCGATATGAGCTAAAACTCTACAAAGAGGAGCCAAAACTGCTTCAAAGTTTACAACACGAAGAGGCTTTTATAGCACATCATGCACTCAGTGATGCTTGTATAGTAAAACTTCTTTATGAGCTGCTTAGCTCTTTAGCACCAGCAGATACATTCTATGAGTTAAGTCACAAATATGTATTACTCCAAAAGTTTGATTTTGGAAAATATGCAGGACGTTACATCGAAGAGATCGCTATGAATGAGCGTTCTTATTTAGAATGGATGCTTTATAACATCAAAGATATGGATGAAGACTTAAAGTATAGCATCGAATACTACCTTGGCACTACCAACTGATCGTAAAGCAGTTAAAACCATCTTTGTAAGTATAATGCAGATCATAATGATGTTTTTTTATTATAGTATTACTTATATACAGCCCCAAACCTAAACCACCCCCCTCATAACTTCTGTTAAATGGTTTTTCAAAGTCTTGGGACTCCATCTGAAGTTTTTCACCACGTGAGCAGATCTTTAACGAAGAAGAGCTAAATGTAAGCTCAATACTCCCTTCGCTATATTTTAGAGCATTATCAAGTAAGTTTTTGATAGCTATGGCAAAGTACTCAAAATCTGCATTGATCATCTCTACAGCTTCTCCTTGTGTTGAGAAGCGAGTGGTGTCTATTAAAAGGAGATCATAAGCATGTTCATAAAGATCAGCTAAACGAAAAGGGTGCATGTCAAGTTCTAAACTGCCACTTGTTACTTTTTCAATCTTTGCTAACTCACCTAGTACAAACTCCATACGTCCAAATAATTGTTCAAAACGTTGGCGTAGAGACTCCTCTTTGATAGAGATACTCAGAAGTTTACCTTTCATAAAAGGGGTGTTGAGTTCATGAACTATATTGCGCAAAAAGAGTGTGCGTGCTTCCTCAACAGCATTGAGCCTTTTTCTGACATGGTTGTACTGCATCGCGATATTACTGATCTCATCTTTTCCTGTAACTTTAAGTGGTTCTGGATTTTTATAATTATCAAGATTTGCAATTGCTTTTTCAAGATGTTTTAGGGGGAGAAGTTTACGAATAAAATAGACAAAAAAGAGGACCAAGACAATATTTGTTACAGAGAGAAAAAACAAAAAATAGAAATCATTAGAGCTACTATTGCGTATATGCAGTGCAAACTTTTTTTGATCTTGAGTTTGCCATGCTGGATCTAGAAATAAAGGTTTTGCAAAAAAATTATCTGGATCGCTTTGTGGTGGTTTGGGGGGAGTAGAACCGACAAAATAGAGTGCATCATCGTAACTATATAAAGTAGCCAATGGTTTTTGGAGTAGTGGAGTCGCATTCTTTTGTAAAAAAGTGGCACTATGCTGTGAATGTTCAAATATAGAATAAGAAAGATTAGTATCATCTAATAAAGAGTGGTGTGTAGCATGGAGTATATCGAGCACACGATCAAAAATGAGCCTATGTTCACGGCTTTGTCTGTAATTGTATTCAAGGACTAAGAGTAGGTTGATTACCACAAGCATAAGTGTAAAAAAAAGTGCAAGACGACTAATAAGGGAGTGCTTATTGATTAACAAATTTATACCCCTGACCTCGTACAGATAAAAGATATTTTGCAGAGCGTGGATCATCGCCTATCTTGTTGCGTATACGCCCTATCATAACATCAATACTTTTAAGACTGCTGTCATAGCGAATTGCATTGATGTTAAGTAAGAGTTCTTCACGCGTAACCACCCGTCTGTCTCTTTTGATAAAGTAAGCAAGTACCTCATATTCAGCAGGGGTAAGAGATAGTAGCTTCTTGTTTTTTGTGATCTCTTGTCGTTGTGTATCTACAAAAAAGATCTGTTTTTGCATACGATAAGGATCTATACGTCGCATAATTGCCTCAAGTCTAAAAACAAGCTCTTCAGGTTCATAAGGTTTTGGCAGATAGTCATCAGCACCTCCTGCAAAGCCTTGACTTTTATCGTTTATATCATCTCTTGCAGAAGAGATAATGATAGGAATATCGCTCTCTTGGCGAATAAGACGGCAGATCTGTTGTCCATCCATCTGTGGTAAAGAGAGATCTAAAACAAGAGCATCAAAGTTTTGTTTATTAAAAAGTTCTAAACCCTCAAGTGGTGTTTGGGCAATAACTGTCTCTATATTTTTTTCAAAAAGGTACTCTTGTAAGAGTATAGCGAGTTCAAGATCATCTTCTATCATAAGTATTTTTATCATAGTGAAAATTGTAGAAAAAAAACGGTAACAAAAGAGTAACATTTGCTATCCCCAAAGGGGATAGTTTTAAGCACTAAGATTTAAAGAGCTACTAGAGAGAGACTCTTCATAACTTTTTACATAGTTTGATATAAGACGTTGTATCATCTCATCGTAAAGGGCTGTTTCTTCTTGAGACTCTTGAGTACTTGTCTCTTGGGCTTCTTCTATAGAGCTTTGAGTTTGTGTCGTAGCTGTACTTACAAATGTTTCTAGCTCTTCTTGAGAGATAGTTTGTGAAGCATCAGTATCTAAAGCACTCATAAGTTCACTCTGGCTAATCGAATCATCATTATCACTATCAAGTGTTGCAAATAACTCCTCGATGCTCTCCTCCTCATCAGAGCTTTGTGCTGCATCAGAAGGTGGTGGCGGAGGAGGTGGTGGTGGCATAGCTCCAACTCCAGCAGGTCCACTCTCTTTAGCCATTGTTTCAAGCGCACTAACAAGCTCTTGAGAACTCATAGTACCAGAAGCATCACTATCTAATTGTTTGAAAAAAGTTTCTACCTCTTCACTGCTAAGTTCACTGTTTGCCATTACGGTATCGCTAAACTCTTCACTGCTTATAGAACCATCGCTATCACTATCCATAGTGGAAAGCATCTCATCAGCAATCGCTTCAAAATCTTGTTGTGGAGGTTTTTGAGACTGCATCGCACTACTATACATCTGTTGGTATCTTTGATCATACGTACTTACTTGCATTACTTTCTCCTTGTTTTTTGTAACAAGAATATATCTTGCTCAGTCTAAGTGTAGAGAAGAATCAGTAATTAGAAAGTAACAAAAGGCAAATTTTTAAGTAAGTAAAAAGTAACAAAGTGCTTTTTAAAACAAAGAGTGTGCGTAGAGCGTTTGGATCTGTTGCTGTGCATTTTCTTGAGGTTTATGCTCACAAGTATTATCATTTTGATTGTATGTAAACTCTTCAACAAAGATATACTTGCCCTCAAAAAAGAGTTGAAATCTTTGACAATCGTAATTTATTGGGCATTTGCAGTTTGAGCATGCTGTTTCTTCATACATCTTTTGGCTCTTTTTATCGGTAATAGATTCAGATCTTATTGCTTCAAAGCTTAAGAGTCTCTTTTTGAAAATGCTCTTAGTTCTTCTATGCTATACTTTTCAAAATAAATACGTTTTTAAAGGTTGTGTATGAAAGTGGCTGTTGAGTGCAGATCGCCTTTACTTCAAAAAGCATTAGAACTTTTTTTATCGAGATATTTAAGCTCCAAAAAGCATTGTGATATAGTTATTCGTGATGAGCCTTGTTTGGAAGATGAAAGATGTTTTTATATCTCAGATAAAAGTGATGGAGACCTTGTCAAACCATTTTCAAAATCACAACTTATTTTAGCACTTGAGAAAAAGTATAAAACTTCAAATACACTCTCTTCTCTCAAGCAAGAGTTATCTTCTGAAAGTGAAGAGCTTATGGATTTTACTATTCTACAAAAACGTATAGAAGCACTCACACACGAGTACCAGGAAAATATTTTAAATGTAGTGAAAGCTTTTTATGAAAAATAACAGAGTTACAAAAAAAATAGTAGCAGGAAAGTATAAGGGAAAACTTCTTCATCTTCCCTCTAAAACAACAACGAGAAGTTCAAAAAATATAGTCTTAGAGTCTTTTTTTAACACTATACAGTTTGAGATAGTAGATGCAAACTTTGTAGAGGTGTTTTCTGGAAGTGGGTCTATCGGCTTAGAAGCTCTAAGTAGAGGAGCAAAAAAGCTTTTTTTTATGGAGCAAGATAGAGACGCTCTAAAAGTTTTGCAAGAAAATATCTCACAAACTGATCCAAAAGCATGTGAGGTGTTTCGAGGTGACAGTTTTGAAAATATAAAAGCTGTTATCAAACGTTTAAAAGATCTAAATGAGGAAGCATATTTTTATATAGATCCCCCTTTTAGTATACGTGAGGGGATGGAAGAGATCTACCAAAAAACTTTGCATCTTATTATCTCTTTGCCAAAAGATCTTGTAAAACTAATTATTATTGAACATATGACAGGTTTAGAACTTGATGATAACTTAGGTGCATTTCACAAGTTAAAATCAAAAAAATTTGGAAATACCACCCTCACTTATTATGCTAAAGAGGAATTGGAATAGAGTTTGCTAGCTTTACGATAATACATCGTAAGGCTTTTAAATGAAACATATTTTACTTTTTGTACTTCTTGCTTCAACAATATATGCTACAAAAGTAACTGATATTTCAAATATAGTTGGAGTACGTGACAATCAGCTTATAGGCTATTCTCTTGTGGTTGGTCTTCAAAAAACAGGGGATGGTACTACCTCACAATTTACACTACAATCGATCTCTAATATGCTTCGTGCAATGAATATAGATATGAGCCCTTTAGATATAAAGTCTAAAAATGTTGCGGCTGTTGTTGTAACTGCAAATTTAAAACCTTTTGCACGTCAAGGGGATAAATTTAATGTAAATGTAGCTTCTATTGGTGATGCAAAGTCACTTGAGGGGGGAACACTTTTAATGACTCCTCTCAAAGGGGTAGATGGCAAGATCTACGCACTTGCACAAGGAAGTGTGAGTATAGGGGGAAAAAATGAGCGAGGAGCAGGAAGTGAATCGCATCCAACTGCAGGGCTTGTTTATAACGGAGGTCTTGTTGAAAAAGAGATCAATATCGATCTTTATAACCAAGAGTTTACTACACTCTCTTTAAAAGAATCAAACTTTCAAAATGCCGTAACGGTGCAAAATGCACTCAATAACTTCTATAGTACAGAGGTCGCAATAGCTTTAGATTCACGTACTATTCGCCTCAAGAAACCTCAAAACAGATCGATGATCGAGTTTCTTGCTGAGGTACAAAATGTAGATATCGAGTATAACCCTCAAAGCAAAATAGTGATCAATGAAAGAACGGGAACAATCATTGCTGGAGTCGGTATAGCAGTTAAACCGATTGTGATGACCCATGGTGATATCACAATCAAGATACAAGAAAATACCGAGCTAGAAAAACCTGAGGGTTCTGTCGCTGTAGATGATGATATGGTAATAGGCTTGAATGAAAATGAACTCTATACAAAAAAAGGGAGTACAACGGTTGCAAACCTTGTGCGCTCTTTACAAAAACTGGGGGCTACTCCTAAAGATATTATCTCTATTTTAGAAGCGATGAAAAGTGCGGGTAGTATCTCAGCAGACTTGGAGGTGATCTAGATGAGTTTTTATGGTACTGATGCATTACAAAGTGCCTCTTTGGCACAACAACATATCTTACCAAAGATTGATCCAAAAGCAGAAGATGCAGCACTACGTGAACAAACAGATGCTTTTGAATCGGTGATACTTAAAATGATGCTTGATAATGCTATGAAAGAGGAAAATAATATTTTTTCAGAGCAAAAAGATCCAGGTGGGCGTATTTATAAATCGATGTATCGTGAGGAGCTTGCTAAAGCAAGTGCAGGAAGTTTTGGTTTTTCCCAAATGCTTTATGATTATTTGAGTCAAAAAACCTAAAGAATTATCTCGATATGTCGATAGTAGCTATAATAAGATTATAAAAATTATAGTGAAAGGAAGCGAGATGATTTCACGCATTAATAGTTCAGTCGCAGGAAGTGTGTATGCTAACACCCAGACTGAGCAAAAAGAGAGTGCTAAGCTTGATAGGCAGGCACACATTTCCAAACAAGGTGATATGAGTAAAGTTGAACAGATCAAAGAATCTATAGAAGCTGGAACATATCAGATCAACTTGCAGGCTTTATCTGAAAAGATTGCTGGGGAGTTGCTTTAAAGATTTAATAAAGAGAGGTTTATCATGTTAACATACCATTTAGAAAGTGCATTAAGTGACTTAGAAGATTTAATTGAAATTACACAAGAAGATATTAATGATATAAAAGAAGCACAACATGATCTACAGTTTGATAGACTCTCTTTAAAAGATGAAAAAATTAAAAGTTTTGAGACAAAAAAAGCGATGATAGATCATGAGATCTCAAGACTTATGAGTACCCACCCAGACAAAGACCTTCCAGACCTTTTAAATGCACAACAACATCAAATGTTAGAACAGTTAAAAGAGAAGCTCAATAGCTTGCGTGATGTAAACCAACACTACGCAAAGCTTGTTCTCTCTGTAAGTAATCTCTATAACTCATTTTTAGAGAAGTTAGTACCTACAGAGATGCAGGGTTATAATAAAGTGGCATCGAAAAACCCTGCTATTTTAGAGGTTAGAGTATAATGTCTTCTATATTTAACTCCCTACATATAGGGTATTCAGGACTTAATGCATCTCAAGTCGGTATCAACACAACATCACATAATATTACAAATGCAGAGAGTGAAGGTTACACACGACAAAGAGTTGTAACAGCTGCAGCTACTCCGATAACTATGGCACCAGGAAATGTTGGAAATGGTACGGAAGTGATGGAGATCGCTCGTATCTTTGATAGTTTTGTATATGATCGCTATACCTCTACAGCTGCAAGTAAAGAGTTCAGTGATTTTGAGAAAAAAACACTTGAAGAGTTATCAACATATTTTCCTGAGATCGATGAAGTAGGGATCAAAACAGATCTTGAAGAGTTTTATAACCTTTGGCAGAGTTTTGCTGATAATCCTGATAACGATTCTATTAAAATCGCTTTAGTGAAACAAACTGAGACTTTGACAGATCATATAAAAGATACAAGAGATAAAGTACGCAGTTTACAAGAACAGGTCAACGAAGAGCTCAAAGTAGATATTGAAGAGGTGAATTCTGTTGCAAAAGAGCTTGCGGAGCTTAATACAGCGATCAATGTTGCTGAAGCAGGTGAGGGGTATGACGCGAATGATCTGCGTGATAAAAGAAACTCACTTGAGATGCGTTTAGCAAAATTGATAGGTGCTAATACCTCTTATGGACAGATAGAATCAAATATTCAAATTGCAAGTGAACTCAATTCTCGAACAGGAAGTTACTCTGTTAGTATCAATGGCTTTAATATAGTTGATGGGAGTACATTTCACCCACTTCATATCTCTAAAGAGGACAGTCCTGATGGGATGTATGAGATCTCTTATGAGCGACAAGATGGAAAGCTTATTCCTATGGAAGAGGTGATTAGTGGCGGTGAAGTAGGTGCTATCTTAAAGCTACGTGGTAAAAGTGCTGATCCAGAAACAAAAGAGCTATCAGGGGGAGTACTACAAGATACACTGAATCAACTTGACTCTTTTGCTGCAGGTTTAATCGAAGCTACAAATAATATCTATGCAGAAACACCAAAGACGAGTATGCAGTCAAATGTTATGGAAATTGGACCAAATACTTCACTTTTTAACTCTCCTTTGAATATTAAAGATGGTGCATTTGAAGTTGTTGTTTACGATATAGACGGTAACGCAGTAGCAACACGTGAGATAGAGGTAAATATTGGAACAACTATGACAGGTGTTGCTGGTTCAAACTCTATAGAGGGACAGTTAACTCTTCAAAAAGATGATAATGGCGATCTCAATGCTACCAATGACATTGATGATTTTTTTAAAGATGGTTTTGATTATGTCCCTCAGTCAACAGGTGGATATAAAATGTCGCTTCGACTCGATCCGTCATACGTGGGGCAAGGATATACTTTTTCTATTAAAGACTCTTTGGAAACTTCTGAATTTGGCAGTGGGAGTAACTTCGCAGGTGCATTGGGGCTCAACCGATTTTTTGATGGAGATGATGCGGGAAGTATAAAAGTCAATGCAGAGATCCAAAGAAACCCAGATACTCTTAGAGCTGGACACTCATTTCTCTCTGGAGATAATAGTGTCGCTATCAATATGATCCAAAGTCAGTATGAAAACTATAGCTTTGAAGTGGGAACTCAAGTGTTTACAACAACAACTTATGGAATGTTTGATGTGATCGCTACAGGTGTAGGAACAGAAACAAATGCTGCAATTTTTAGAAACGATACACTCACAGCACAATTTAACGCTACAGAACTTGAGTATTCATCGATCTCAAAAGTGAGTATTGATGAAGAGATGACAAACTTGATCCGTTATCAAACATCGTATGGAGCTGCTGCAAAGATCATTACAACTGTTGATCAGATGATGCAAACGCTCTTGGGTATTAAGCAATAAAAGGGCTTTGTTGATGCCTTTGCCTATACTAAGCATAGGTCTTTTATGTGCTCTTTTTTTTGTCTCTTTTTTTGGTTCTTACTTTTATGATATAAGTCCATACACTTTAGATAAAGATGCAATTTTAAGTGCACCATCACTTGAGCACCTGCTTGGAACAGATAGGCTTGGACGTGATCTTTTGGCACGGATCATTGAAGGGGGTAAGATCTCTTTGATTATTGGTGTAGGAAGTGCTTTTATCGCGTCATTTATCGGGCTTATGCTTGGTGTAATAGCTGGTTACTTTAGAGGTTATATAGATAAAGGTTTTGTTGTTCTTGTAGATCTTTTCTTAACATTTCCAACCTTCTTTTTATTGCTAGCACTTGTGAGTTATGTTAATGCCTCAGCATTGGTTTTGATCGTCATTATATCTTTGACAGGGTGGATGACAACTGCGCGACTTATACGTTCAGAAAGTTTTCGTATCACTTCTCAGCCCTATATCAAGATCTTAAATATTGCAAAGGTATCTCGTATGAAAATACTTTTAAAATACTATACGCCTATACTTGCCCCAATCTATTTTGTAAGCTTCACATTTGGTGTGGGAGGAGCTATTTTGGCTGAGTCTGGACTCAGTTTTTTAGGTCTTGGTATTGTTGCCCCACAGATCAGTTGGGGTACGATCTTAAGTGGTGGTAAAGATGTTATAGAGATAGCTTGGTGGGTGAGTTTTTTTCCTGGTTTGATGATCTTTTTGGTCACTTTTGCTTTGATCAATATATCGAACTATTTACAACAAAAAACTAACCAAAAACAGGTTCAATAGAGGAGTTTTTATGAATGAAAAAAGTGTAGGAAGTGTCGGTTATACTCTAGTGATAATGGCAAGTGTTGTTATTGTCTTAGCTGGTATAAAAAGCGCAGCTACTATTATTGTACCTTTTTTACTCTCTTTATTTTTAGCAATTATTTTAAGTCCTCTTTACCGTTTTTTTACAAGTAAAAAGCTTCCTGATGCACTTGCACTTTTGTTGGTTGTTTTGATCTTCTTGCTCTTTTTAATTTTTCTAGCCACGCTGATAGGCTCTTCAGCTCGTGAATTTACTCAGAACATAGACTTTTACCAAGATCAGCTCAAAGTATATCAGATCCAGCTTTTAGACCTTGGTGTAAAATATGGTATAGAGCTTCCTAAAGAGGAACTTCTTGTCGCATTTGATACAAAAAATATTTTAAATTATGCTTCTATACTTTTTAATAGCCTTACTTCTATGTTCCAAAGTGGCTTTGTGATCCTTTTAACTGTTATTTTTATGATGTTAGAGGGGAGTCACTTTTCACAAAAACTCTCTTATGCAGATACAAATAAGCAAAGTATTGCTCAGATAGACCAAATTTTTAAACAGATTAAAGAGTATATGGTGCTTAAGGCTGTCATCTCTTTAGTGACAGGTTTAATAGTATGGATCGCTTTGTTAATTGTTGGAACTGATTATCCATTTTTGTGGGCTTTTTTGGCTTTTTTACTTAACTTCATTCCAAATATAGGTTCTATTATCGCAGCTGTACCGGCTGTTTTACTTAGCTTTGTACAATTAGGAAGCATATCAGCTATGATTGTTGCTACGCTTTATATTGCGATTAACGTCGTGATTGGATCTATTATAGAACCAAAGATCATGGGAAAAGGTTTAGGGCTCTCTACTCTTGTTGTCTTTTTATCTTTGATTTTTTGGGGATGGCTTCTTGGACCAGTCGGAATGCTTCTTTCTGTACCGTTAACAATAATGGCAAAAATTATTTTTGATTCTCAAAAAACAACACAATGGATTGGTGTTTTTCTTGGAGATGCTTCTAAGTTATAAGTATAAAAAACTTATTATACAAAAGCGTTACATAAAATATATATCATTTTAACTACTTTTTCGATCTTCCTTACCTAAGATACAGCTAACTTCAAACCATAATGTCTATAAAACTACAAAAATAATAATAAACTCTTATATACATATATAATTGGTAAATAACAAAAAGTTACATAAAATAAGAAAGTAATAATATATTTAACAATTTATTGTAGAAAAAGGTTTAATAAAGATTATAATTGATATTATTTATTCCTTTAATATTAAAAAATAATATTTAAATCTTTAAGAGGTGAATATTTGTTGACAAATATTTTAGAAGATATTAGCACTGATAATCCTTGTGGAAGCGACTATAAGTATGAAGATATATTTTTAGAAGTAGAAGCTGAAATTGATAAATCAAAAAATATCTTGGAAGATATGGACACAGACTGGGATAAAGTTTCACATGTGACGGAAACTCTTTTAAATGAACATACTAAAGATATTAAAATCTTATGTTGGTGGACATACTCTTTGTGGAAGCGGGAATTATGGGTAGGTTTGGAAAAAACTTTACCTGTTTTGGATGCTTTACTCAAAAAGTATACTAGCACACTATTTCCAAAATCTAAAAAAGTAAAAATAAGTTCTCTTCAATGGTTAGAAACGCAATTGACAGAAGAAGTATTAGATGAAAATGGAAATATATTTGCTCAAATAGAACATGAAAATTTCTATACTTTTTTTAATAATATTGAACAAAGTTTTTCTCTTGCTATAGAAGAGGAAATTAATCTTTTTTCAAAAATTCAGAAATCATTAAAAAAAATTATCGATGAGAAAGAAGCAAAGAAAAAAGAATCTGTGAATCAAAGAGAAATAGTTAGCTCTCCTGCTACTGAAGCAGATGAAATTGTATCTGATAGTGATGCAGCAAAACTTTTAAGTCAAATGAAAAAAAGTGCAACTTTACTCCATAATTATTGGCGTAAAAAGGAAGCTGCAAATTTAGGTTCTATACGGTTAATTAGAATGTTGGCTTGGTTAGAAACAGATGGCTTGCCTATTCATGAAGACAAAAAAACACCATTAAACCCTCCATCACAAGAAAGTGTCGAAGAAGTTGAAATATTATATGCAGAAGAAAAATATACGGAAGCATTTGAAAAAGTTGAAACAGTAATCTCTTTTTCTCCTTTTTGGCTTGATGGGCATTATATCTCGTACAATCTTTTAACCGCAATGGGAAAGGATGCCGCAGCATTAGAGGTAAAAAACGCATTGATAAGTTATGTTAATGCAGATAAAGAAATTTTAGATTTAACTTTTCGAGATTCTACACCCTTTGCTAGTATTAAAGTAAAAGAGTGGTTAGCTCATAATCTAGAGACTTCAGAGTCTAATATAGTAGTAGATGAAGAACAAAATGAGCGTGAAGAGATAATAGAAACATGTTATTTGCTCGCAAAGAAAAAAAACATTAAGGAAGCTATGAAAATATTGCAAAACAGTTATACAAGTGCATCAACTAAAGAAGATAAATTCATTTGGCGTTTATCTCATGCACAACTCGCAAAAGAGTATGGCAAAAATGAACTTGCATTAGCACTTGTAGAAGATTTAAGAAAGGAAATAGAGGTCTATAAACTTGATGAATGGAATCCCAAGTTATCAGCAAAGGTATTTAAACTGTTTTTAGACTTTAATCGTACACAGGTAAATGTTGAAGAATTACAAATGGCATATGTAAGTCTATGTAAAATTGATGCTGAAGAAGCATTAGAAATTAAAATTTAAAGGAATGAAATGAACAAACAATCAGAATCACCAAAAGAAAGAATTAATGTTACATATAAGCCTGCAACTGGAGATCAATCCGCAGAAATTGAAATTCCATATAAAGTTACTGTACTAGGTGAATTTAATCCAAATGAAGAAGAAAAAGCTGTTGAAGATAAAAAGGTTATAAGTATCAATAAAAATAATTTTAATGATGTTTTGAAACATCAAAACTTATCATTATCTTTCAATGTCGACAATAAATTGACTCAAGAAGAGGGAGCATCTTTAAATATTAATTTAGATATTAATAGTATGAAAGACTTTTCTCCTGAAAGTATTGTAGATAGTGTTGATGAATTAAAAAAGTTAATGGAATTACGTCGTTCTTTAATTGCGTTAAAGGGTCCTCTTGGAAATATCCCAGCTTTTAGAAAAGCTATTGAAGAAACAATAAGTGATGAAGAGGAACGAGCAAAACTCTTAAATGAATTAAATATTGATAGTTAAAGGAAAAAAATGTCAACAGAAGTAATAGAAGAACAAAACTTATCAACAGGAAGTGGCAGTATTCTTGATAATATTATTTCTCAAACTAGTATATCTAGAGAAGATGAGACATATGATATTGTTAAGTCTGGTGTAGGTGCACTTATTAGTGAAATGTTGAAAACTGAGAATGAAGCGGAAAAAGTTAATAAAGCTATCGTAGACCGTATGATTGCAGAAATAGATGCAAAATTATCTCTCCAAATGGATAGTATTATTCACCACGATAAATTTCAAGAGTTGGAATCAAGATGGCGTGGATTATACATGTTAGTAGAAAGAACTGACTTTAGACAAAATATTCAAATGGAAATTATTAATGTTTCTAAAGAAGAATTGTTAGATGACTTTGAAGAGTGTTTAGATATTACACAATCGGGTTTGTATAAACATATTTATACATCGGGTTATGGACAATTTGGTGGTGGTCCAGTAGGTGCAATTATAGCTGATTATCAACTTTCTCCATCAAATATAGATATGAAATTTTTATCGAAGGTAGCTTCCATCGCTGCAATGTCTCATGCCCCATTTATATCTTCTGCAGGTCCAAAGTTCTTTGGTATTAATAGTTTTGAAGGACTTCCAGATTTGAAAGATCTTGATGATGTCATGAGTTCTCCACAATATGCAGCATGGAGAGGTTTTAGAGAAAATGAAGATTCTCGTTATGTTGGATTAACATTGCCTAGATTTTTACTTCGTCCACCATATGATCCTGAAGACAATCCTGTGAATAAATTTACATATAGGGAAGATGTATCAGAAAGTCATGAAAATTACTTGTGGGGAAATACAGTTTATGCTTTTGCTTCTCGTTTAACTGATTCTTTTGCAAACTATAGATGGTGTACGAATATAATTGGTCCAAACAGTGGTGGTGCTGTAACTGATCTCCCTGTTCATACCTTTGAAAGTATGGGTGATATTGAAATGAAAATTCCAACGGAAGTTCTTATTTCAGATAGACGTGAATATGAACTTTCTGAACAAGGCTTTATTCCTCTTACTATGAGAAAAGGGAGTAATAATGCAGCTTTCTTTGCAGCAAATTCAGCTCAAATGCCAAAAATATTTGCAAATACAGAAGAGGGCAAAAATGCTGAGTTAAATTATAAACTTGGTACACAATTACCTTACCTATTTGCAATCACTAGAATGTCGCATTATATTAAAGTATTGCAACGTGAACATATTGGTTCTTGGAGGGAACGTGCAGACTTAGAAAGAGAATTGAATAGATGGATTAAGCAATATATAGCTGATCAGGAAAACCCATCTGCAGAAATTAGAAGTCAACGACCATTTAAAAATGCGCAGATCTTAGTAGAGGATGTGGCTGGAGAACCAGGATGGTATAGAGTTAAAATGTCTTTAAGACCTCATTTTAAGTATATGGGAGCAAACTTTGAACTTTCACTTGTTGGTAAACTAGATAAAGAATAATGATATGTATGCGGGAAGTCTATTTGAAAGGTTAACTAGAGGAAACTCCTCTAGTACTAACATCTCTTCAGAAGATGCAATATATCAATCAATAGCCAATAATTTGTCACGTATTCTATCAACAAATGCTGGTAGTTCAGAAACTGTGGAAGATTATGGGAGACCAGATTTAAATAATACTCATTTAAGTTTAAAAGACTCTCTAGAATTGATAGAAGATAGTTTAGAAAAATGTATTAGTAAATATGAACCTAGACTTTATAATGCAAAAATTGGAGTTTCAAGAAGTAGTTTGAAGATGAATAAAATGGATATTCAAGTTGAAGGTTTCTTAATTATAGATGGTAAAAGCTATAAAGTTAATTTTAAAGCTGATCTATTATCAAATGGTAAGGTAAAGGTATATAAAGATGAAGACTAAAGATTATTATTTGAGAGAACTTAATGCATTACGTGCTGATGGAGTTGATTTTGCACGTGAACATCCTGGATTATCATCTTTTCTTGCTAAAGAGGGACAAGACCCTGATGTTGAAAGAGTACTTGAAGGTTTTGCATTTTTAACAGGACGACTTCATCAACGATTTGATGAAGAATTGCCAGAGGTTTCTCATAGTCTTACACAGTTATTATGGCCTAATTACTTACGTTCAGTGCCCTCTTATTCGATTATTAAATTTAATGCTTTAAGAAATGATCTAAAAAATATTTCTATTTCAAAAAATACACAAGTTCTTTCAGAAAAGTCTGTTGATGGTGTTACATGTAAATTTAAAACATGTTATAACGTTAATTTAATGCCATTAGAACTAGCAGATGTAAGATATACTACAGATGGTCAAAATAGCGCAATTGAATTAGACCTTAGCATGACTGTAAAAGGGAGTATTGCAGATTTAAGTTTTGAAACATTAAGGCTTTTTCTTAGTGGTTCAAAGTTTATGTCAAGAGAACTCTACCTCTATTTAACACAATATATTAGTTCTATAGAAATAAGTATTCAAAATGATGATAGTTCTGAACTTGAGAGTCTTGTCCTACCTCGTACTTCAATCAAACAAGTTGGATTTGATGCAGCGGACACAATGTTACCATATCCCAATAATATTTTTGATGGATATATGATTTTGCAAGAATATTTTTGTTACCAAGATAAATACTTATTTCTTGACCTCTGTAATCTCAATGAAATAGAAAAAATATCTTCTACTACTTTAGAACAATCCAATAAATTATGTTTAAAAGTTAATTTAAATAAGCAATTTACTACAACACAAATACCAACTAAGGAAGATTTTGAACTTTATACCACTCCTGTAATTAATATTTTTGAAAGTGATTCTGTACCAATTCGAAAAAATCAGTTTGAAGATGAATATTTACTTGCTCCTTCTGAAGTAAAAAGACACCAGAGTGAAGTTTTTTCCATTTTAAAGGTTAGAGGATGGGTTCAGAGCAAAAATGGATATCAAGACTATGCACCTTTTGAATCGTTTATTAATATGAATGAAAATAAAGAGTACTATTCGGAGAGAGTTAAGTTAAATGATAGTTTAAACCGTACAGATACATATTTGCGTTTTTCATCATCACAGGGAATGTTTGAAAATTTAGAACATAATAATGCAGTTATCTCAGTTAAGATGCTATGTACAAATAAAGATGTTCCTTCAACACTTCCCTTAAATGCTATTTCAATTCCTGATCCTAGTTCATATAAATTAGAATTTAAAAACATTACAATTCCATCAGTTTCTTATCCACCACCTATTCATGGTGATTTTCTTTGGAGAGTTATTTCAAATATGTCTTTGAACTATCTTTCATTAGAAAATATTGAAACCTTAGTAACGATGCTAAAAACATATGACTTCTTTGGAGAAAATGACTTAAAACAAAAAAAGAAAACAGAAGTTATGTTAAGTGGATTAGTAGCTATATCTAGTAAGAAAAGTGAAATGATTTTTGAAGGTTTTCCAATTAGAGGAATAGAAACGGAAATTATTGTTGATTCAACTAAGTTTATTTGTATAGGAGAAATATACCTTTTAGGTTGTGTAATAAATGAATTTTTAGCACTTTATTCTAGTATTAATTCATTTCACAAATTTATAATGAATATAGAAAACCACGAAGTATTTGAATGGGTTCCAAGAATGGGACGTAGGAAAGTTTCATAAATGAACTTAGATGAATTAAATTCAAACCTCAATAGATCTATAGGTAAATATTCTTTTTATCAGTGTATACGTATTATACTAACATATTTTTATAATGAATACCCAGATGAAAACTTTGAGTCTTTATATAAACGTTTAAGGTTTAAAACAAATCCAAGTCTCTCTTTTGCAAAGTCAGAAATTTCAAAATTAGAATTTTTTGAAGGTAGACAAGGTATTTATGTTGAAGTGACATTAAACTTTCTTTCTTTAGCAGGCTCAGCTTCTCCTTTGCCTTCACATTATTCTGAAATGATTTTAGATAGTGTTAGTGAAGATAATGTTTTAAGTGATTTTATAAATTTTTTCAATCATCATCTCCACAAAATGGTTTATGCTATTTGGGCAAAACAAAGATATTATGTTCAATATACTGAAAAATTAGAAGATAGGTTTTCACATTATATTCTTAGTCTATTAGGTTTGCATTCTCATAAACAAATACAAAACTCAACGTTAAATATACAAAAACTCATGCCTTATGTAGGTCTTTTAAGTATGCAACAAAAGTCCGCAGATACTTTAAGAATAATATTACGTCATTACTTTGAATATGATGATATTGAGATCATTCAGTTTATTACAATGAATACAAGTATTCCTTTATGGCAAAGAGTTTCTTTGGGTGAACAGAAGTGCTCTTTATCAAGTGATTGTATATTAGGCGAAAGTATGAAAACAAAGGGCATAAAGTTTCAAATACTCTTTAAAAATATTTCTTGGGAGAACTTATTTAACTATAGTATTTTAGGTGAAAAATTAAAGGAACTTAAGGAGTTAGTGTACTTGATTTTAAATGAGCCTTTGGAATATGAGTTGGGATTGGGTATTCAAAAAAAAGATATTCAGCCACTTTCACTATCAGCAAGGTATTTAGGCATAAATAGCTTTCTTGGTAAACCTGAAGAAAATATAAAAATCATAGTTAATAGTTAAGGAAATATATGAAATTAGAATTAAAACAGTTGATAGAAGCATTGGATAAACACACTAAATCAATTTTAGAGTATTCAGCACAAAGATGTATATCTAGAGGTGGTAATGAAATACTTATGGAAGATGTATTATATGTTATGCTTGAGAGTGAACAGAGTTTATTAAATAAGCTATTAGAACAATATAATATTAGTTATCAAGATATGCATCAAGCAATAGTTAATGGTATTAAGGTAGGTGTAACTGAAAGTTCAAGTCCAGTTTTTTCGTCACTACTTATATCTTGGATAGAAGATGCTTTTATTGTTTCAAAAGTTGCTTTTGAAATGACAAAAATTAATGAAGCTGCACTTCTATTTTCTTTATTTGACAAATCTTCAAAATACATAAATATGCGTTATATTCAATTATTTGAAGCAGTATCTGTTAATGAGGTTAAAGAACTCTTATTAGGTTTCAATCAGTTAGAAAAAGAACATATAAAAGAATCTCCCTCAACAAAAAATCAAGAAGCCTTTTCATCTGAATTAGAAAAGTATACGACTGACTTTATAAAGCTTGCCCAAGAAGGTAAAATAGACCCTGTTTTATGTAGGGATATAGAGATTAAACAATCTATAGATATTTTATTACGCCGTCGTAAAAATAATCCTATTTTTGTAGGTGAAGCAGGTGTCGGTAAAACAGCAGTAGTTGAAGGATTAGCGTTAAAAATTATAAACCATGAAGTGCCAGAATATCTTTATGGAGCGAGACTATTATCACTTGACTTAGGAGCACTTCAAGCAGGAGCAAGTGTAAAAGGAGAATTTGAAAGACGTTTGCAATCTTTGATCAAAGAGATACAAAATAGCTCAGAATTTATAATTTTATTTATAGATGAAGCACATACACTTATTGGTGCGGGCGGAAATGAAGGTGGAAGTGATGCTGCAAATATTTTAAAACCAGCTCTTGCAAGGGGTAACCTTAGAACTATAGCAGCTACAACATGGTTAGAATATAGAAAATATTTTGAAAAAGATCCTGCCCTTTCAAGACGTTTTCAAAAAATTGATGTGATAGAACCAAGTATTGAAGACTCTATAACTATTTTAAGAGGTATAGCTAAAACTTATGAACAAGAACATGGTGTTTATATCGAAGATCAAGCACTTGTTGCGGCAGCAACATTATCTGCACGTTATATAACGGGAAGACAGTTACCAGATAAAGCGATTGATGTTTTAGATACAGCTTGTGCAAATGTAAAAATATCAAAGAGTAACGTACCTTATAATTTACAAAAAATAGAAACAGATATCGTGGTTTTAGACCGTACTATAGAATCAATGCAAAGAGATACTCTTCATGGAGTAAAAGATTATTCTAAAAAAATATCTATATTATCAAAAGAGAAAAAAGCTCTTGAAAAAGAGATGAAACAAGTTAGTACATTATGGAAAAAACAAAAAGAGAGTCTAGAGAAAATAATATCTTTAAGAGAAGATAATAAAGAAGTCTTAGCTCTTAAGGAGAGGGAAAAATTTCAAACTTTGCAACAAGATGGAAATTATATTTTTGAAAATGTTACATTTGATCAAGTTGCAGAGGTTATATCATCTTGGACAGGTATACCTTTAGGATCTATGATACAAGAACAAACGAAAATAGTTTTATCTTTAGAAAAAACACTAAAAGAAAAAATTATAGGACAAGATGATGCTTTATCTTATCTGAGTACATTTTTACAGATCTCTACAGCAGGGCTTAAAAGTGAGAATGCACCTGCTGGTGTCTTTCTTTTAGTAGGACCAAGTGGTGTAGGAAAAACAGAAACAGCACGTACAATAGCAAATAGAATGTTTGGTGGTGATAAGTTCTTGACCACAATAAATATGAGTGAATTTCAAGAAAAACATACAGTGTCTCGTTTGATAGGTTCACCCCCTGGATATGTTGGTTATGGAGAAGGTGGACAGTTGACAGATCCTGTAAGAGTAAAACCATATTCTGTAGTACTCTTGGATGAAATTGAAAAAGCGCATCCTGATATTCTAAATCTTTTTTATCAAGTTTTTGATGCTGGAATTATTAATGATGGAGAGGGGCGAGAGATCAACTTTAAAAACACAGTTATCTTTATGACATCAAATTTAGCTACAGAAGAGATAACACATTTATGCTCGTTAAATGCCAAAATATCTATGCAAGATTTAGTTCATGAAATAAATCCAATATTATCATCTTATTTAAAGCCTGCTCTTTTAGGAAGAATGAACGTGGTTCCATATGTTAATCTGAATGATGCAGTAATAAGAAAGATTGTCACCTTGAAGCTTCATACTATAGAAGAAAAGTTGGCAAAAAGAGAGATTAGTTTTAAGTATGAAGATAAAGTTTTAGATTATATAGTTTTTTTATCTAATACAAAAGACACAGGTGCAAGAAATATAGAACTCATCTTGAATACAAATATTATGCCAAGTCTCTCAAAGGTGATCTTAGATTTTACAATAGAAAAAAAAGTTTTACGTACAGTTACTCTATGCATGGATGATTCTAACAATATCTTTATTAAGACGATTCCTGAACTTAAATCAACAACAGAGGAGTTAAAATGAAAGTAAGCCTTATACTGTGTACGCTATTTATAATATATTGTAGTGGATGTTCTTCTATTCAAGAAACTTACAAACCACTTTATCAAGTTGAACCAGACAAAATAGAAATAGAAGTGAAAAAACAATGAAATTGATATTTGATATAGTAAAAAGTGGAAGAGTAACACCTAAACTAAAAAGTTTTCATTTTACTGAAAATGGAGGTACTTTTGGAAGAAATGATGATAACGATTGGGTCTTAAATGATTTAAATAATTATATATCAGGTTACCATGCAAAAGTTATTAGTAAGCATGGTACATATTTTATTGTTGACGAAAGTACAAATGGAACATTTTTAAAAAACCCTTATAAAAAACTTCCTAAAGGTCATCCTTATAAAATTGCACCATCTGATGTTTTTATAATCGGAGATCATGAACTACAAGCTCGATTTTCAAATAATGATTATTCTGAAGATGATATTATCAAAGATTTTGAAGAGGAAGTGACAGTTGCACAAATTATACCTGATGATGATTTTTTAACTGAGATGCCAAGAGAAAATAATTTTGAACAAGATTCTTCTTTTATCGAAGTTGATATTGATGAAGAAGAAAAAGAGGGTACTATTGATGATTTTTTATATGATGAAAAAGTGGAAGATAATGTAGAACAAACTCATATTGATGTAATGGAAGAGTTTTCTCAAGATTCAATAAATATACCAGAGTATACGCAAGAAACTCAAAAAACTGAACCAGTAAAACAAGAAAACACTACTTCCAATATTCCATCTGACATTCTCAATTCACTTGCCATTTTGGAGTCTAAGCTAGGGATAGAAATAATATCGCTTAAGCAAGAAGATAGAGATCTTTTGATGAATGAATTAGGTGAAGTTATATTGTGCTCATTAGATTATTTAAAAAACTCTTTAAGTATAAAAGAAAAGACAAAGCAAGACTTACATATCTCTTCTAGTTATCTTGATACAAAAGATAATAATCCTATTAAATTGGGAAGTAATGCTTTAAAACTTTTAGAAAATAAAAATAGCAATGGCTTATTTGGCATGATGAAAATATCAGATGCTATGCAAGAGTCTTATAGAGAACTTGACGCACATTGTATAGCACTTCATAGTGCTACAAAAAATATTATGAAAGTAGCAATGTTGAAATTTTCACCAAAAAACTTGGAATATAAATTTGAATCTACTGGTGCTTTGCGTGGAGTTTTACCTAAAAATCAACTTATGTGGAAAGCTTATGAAAATATGTTCCATAGACTAAATGAAAGACCAGAAGAAGGGGTTGACATGATTAAAGAAGACTTTACAAAAGAGTATGAAAATATATTATATTCTTTAAAACTACATACAAATAATATTAAGGATAAATAATGAAGAGAATTACTGTCTATCTTTATAGTATTTTTATACTTGTGTTTGTAAGTGGATGTACAACAAAACCAACACATTTAGAGTTAGTTGTAAAAAGTCATAGTGAGATTAATTTGGATAGTGATAATGTTTCTTCACCTTTAATGCTAAATTTTTATGAGTTAGATTCTGCTGAACAATTTTTAAAATTAGACTATTGGACTCTTGTTGATAATGGGAAAGATAGACTAAACAGTGATTTGATTTCGCAAAATAAGCATATAATTGTTCCAAATGAACAACAAAATTATAAAATTCTTTTTAGTGATCAAGCAAAATTTTTAGGGATTATAGGTAATTTTAGGCAGCTTGATGCAAACAATACATGGAGACATGTCATTAACCTAAACGAAGAGTCTTACAACTATACAGAGTTAGAAATACAAGATTATTCTATAAAAGAAGTACAATAATGAAGTTTCGGGTAGTATGGCAAGAAGGGCTTTTTTTAAGGCCGCAGCACTTCCAACAAACTGATCGATATTATGCACATGAATTGATGAGTCGCACAAAAGAGTTGGGTAGTAATATGTGGGGCTTATTTCATCTGGATATTGATACAAATCATTTGAAAGCTTCAAAAATCATTATTAATAGTGTTGCAGGAATTATGCCTGATGGTACATTATTTGATATTACTTCTAAAGATTATGCCCTAAGTCTTGATATAACACTTGATGATATTTCAAAGTCTATCTATTTAGTATTACCTATGGCTGTTCAGAATAGTGATGAAGTTAATCTTGATAATCAAACAAATAGGCTAACTAGATTTGTTTCTCAAACTATTTATGATGTTACAAATACAAATGTTGGTGAAAATAATACAACTGAAATTCTCAGTGCAAAATATAATTTCAAGTTGTTATTTGAAGAGGATGTCAATGAAGGGTATATAAAGCTTAAACTTGGAACTATAGGTGATGTGTCTGCCAGTGGTATAGTGAGTTTGGAAAATGATTTTCTTCCAACATATCTCCACCTTCATGCGTCACAAAATATTATCTCTAATATGGACAAGTTATTAAGTACTATCTCTTATAGAATTGAGAAGCTTGCAGAAAAGTTAAGTGATACAAACTTACAAGCTAGTGAGCTTGGTGAGTATTTAATGTTGCAACTTTTGAACAAAACAAAAAGTCGCTTATACTTTTATTTAACACAAGATAGAATACATCCTGCTGATCTGTTTTTAGAACTAACTTCCTTCATTGGTGAATTGGCGATCTTTATGAAAAAAGATAAATTGCTTTCCGAAGAATTTATATATGAACATGAAAACCAAGGAAGTAGTTTTATGACAATCATTAATGAACTTAATGATATGTTAAGCATGGTTTTAGAACAAAAAAGCATACCATTACCAGTTGAAAAGCGAAAATATGGAATACATGTAATAACTGTTGCAGATAAATCGTTGATTGATACTTGTAGTTTTATCTTCGCTGTAAAAGCAGATATGGAAGATGATAAATTGAAAAAAACCTTGCTCTCAAACTTAAAAATGGGAAGTATTGAAACTATTAGAGATTTAGTGAATTACCATTTAGGTGGATTTAAATTAAAAGCACTCTCTACAGCTCCTAGACAAATTCCTTATAAAGTAAATCATTTATACTTCAAAGTTGAATTACAGGCTACAGATAAAGAGAAACTATCTAGATCTGGTGGGTTTGCATTTCATCTATCTAGTGAATTGACTGATGTTGAATATGCTATGTGGGCGATACGCAATGAATAAGGAAGCAATACTATGAGTTCAAATTCAAATAAAACTATGTTGGTATCTGTCAGTGAAGATACAAGTAGATTAACTAGTTTTAATCAGCAGAGTGAAAGTTTTACAAGTTTTCAAAAAAGTACAATTGCTAATAATCAGATGAATTATTCTAGTAAATATGATTATATAAGTATTGGTAATCCTTTTTTATCACTTTCGTCTGGTATCTTTAAAGAGATTGACATTATGCAAAATAGCTATGATATAGGTTCGATTGAAGAAGTCCGAAGTTTATTAATTGAAAAAATTGATTATTATACAAATCTTATTTCTGCTAAAGAGGTTGAACACTCTCAAATTATGCTTTCGCGATATGTATTATGTACTTTTGCAGATGAGCTTATTTCGTCTACATATTGGGGAAAAGATAATAACTGGGCAAATAATAGTTTATTAGGCTATTTTTATAATGAGACATATGGTGGTGATAAATTTTTTCAAATTTTAGATCAACTACTTCGTTCTCCTGCTCAATATATACACCTTTTAGAGTTATTATATATGTGTCTGTCCCTTGGATTTGAAGGAAGGTATAGAATTAGAAATAAAGGTAGAATGGAGTTAGATGCAATTCGGGAAAATTTATTTAGACAAATAAAAATGATTCATGGGCATGATACTAAACCTTTTTATACAGTTCAAAAAATATCTAAGCAACAAAATCGATTTATTTATAAAACTTCTTATCAAATTTTGGCACTTGGTATTTTTTTAGTGTTATTTTTAGTTTATGGTCTTCTCACCTTCTCACTAGTAGGAAAAGAGGATACATTTATGGAATTACTTAAAGAAAAAGAAAATAAATACATCACAGAAACTACAGCAATACCTATAGATAAAATAGAGTTAGGTCCTGATTTTGCAGATCTTCCAAGCGAAGTAAAAAGCAAAGAAAAGGCTATAGTAAAGGATTTAAATGAATAGAGTAAAAAAACCATCTATTTTTAGTAGCTTGTCTTTTTGGATCATATTTATTGCATTAATATCAGCGTTACTTATTGTATTTGTATCTCCATATTTATTTGAGTATTTTGAAGAGTTTACTTTAAGATTATTAGTTGCTTTTTTAGTCTTTTTTATTCCTGTGACTTTGATCCTTTCTTTTAAGCTACTTGTAAAGGATGAAGTAAAACAAGCTTTAAGAGAGAAAAGAAAACAATTTAAAATGAGAAAAGAATTGTCTAGCGCTGTTGCTGATAAAGTTCAAAACTTAAAGTCTAGATTTAATGAAGCAATGCGGATTGTAAAAAATTCTAGTATATATAAAGATAAAACAAATGCAGGTTATGAATTACCTTGGTATCTGGTTGTTGGTAAGGAATTTGAAGGTAAAACATCTATTCTTGAACGTTCAGGGCTAGATTTTCCTCTTAATATCAATTATGCAAAAGAGAATGAAACTGAAGATGAAGCTATGAAGTCTTTTCAGTGGTATTTTGCTGAACATGCTATATTTGTTGATATGCCAGGAGCATATATATCAAGAAGTAGAAGCGAAGAAGATACAATTCTTTGGAAGTCATTTTTAAGTTTATTTGGTAAAAAAAGATGGAAAAGACCTATCAATGGTATTATTTTAACAGTAAGTGTAGATACATTATTAGAAAAAACACAAATAGAGCTAGAGGAATATGCCAAGGATATACGAGATAGAATTGATGAAATATCGCATTCCTTTATGTCAAATATACCTATATATTTATTGGTAAGCAAAACGGATAAAATAATTGGATTTAACGAGTATTTTGCTTCTATTAGTGAAGATGAAAAAGATGAGGTCCTTGGTGTAACCTTTGATGATCAAGAGGAAAATATTGATACAGCAGTTGTTAAACCTGAATTAGAACAGTTATTAGAAAGACTTAACAACTCTGTTTTAGATAAGGTGAATAAAGAATGGGATAATAGTGCAAAATCAAAAGTTTTCCTTTTTTGTAACGAGTTTTCTGTTTTATTTGATAAGTTAAATAATTTTATCGAAACTGGTTTTGCTCAAACACGTTATCGTAAACCTTTAATGTTACGTGGTATTTATTTTACAAGTGTTCCCAATAAAAATGCTTTAGTAGCAGAAAATAGAGAGTTTGAGAAAAAGTCTTTAACTACTCAAGGATCTCAAAAAGGGATGTTTATTCAAAAAGTTTTATCTCATATTATCTTTCCAGAAGCAGATATTATTAAAATGGATACAAACTATAAAAAGTCTCAAAGAATTAAACAAGTTGTAGCTCTTGTGGTTTCTGTTTTAATTGTATCACTAGCCACAGTTTATTGGGTTAAAGACTTTAATAATCGCCTAAATACTCTAGAAGAACTCAAAAAAAGTATTTTGCAATATGATCTCATGCGAGAAGAGAGTATTATGAAAACTGACTTTGAAGAAATTTTGAGCTCTCTGAATAAAATACGGGATATAAGAAACAGTTCTGATGATATCTCCAATCATTTTTGGAAACTTGCTTATTTTAAAGTAGATGATAGAGATGAAATGATCGAGCAACATTATAAAGAAGCACTGAGACAAATACTTTTACCAAGGATTGCTCATTTTATGGAGGAGCAAATAAAAGATAATCTTGATGATTATGATCTTACGTGGGAAAGTGTAAAAGCTTATACTATGTTAAATAAAAAAGAGAAATTAGAACCTGCTTTTATACGAGCGTGGATGTCTACATATTGGTCTCACATGTATAGAAATAAGACAGCAGTACAGAATGATTTAGATGCACATTTTGCAAAATTAATAGAGTACGACTTTGAAGCATATGAACTTAATGACGAAGTTTTAAAAATAGCTAGAGCTAAATTACTTTCAATTGGACATGAGGTTTTAGTATATAAATCGTTAAAAGATGAAGCAGCGGAAAGAAATTTTCCAGATTTTCGCTTTTCTAATTCTCTTGGTTCTTATGCCTCTGCTTTTAAGGGAAGCGATTATCTTATCCCTGGTTTTTATACGAAAGAAGGTTTTGAAAATCTTATTATTAATGATGGTAAAAAACTGATTCAAAAGCTTGTAGCAAATAATTGGGTTGTTGGTTATTCGACAGAATTAAGTGATGCAGAGTTAAATGACTTGTATGCAAAAGTACAAAATTACTATTTTATAGATTATAAAGATTATTGGATGAAAGCGCTTAGTGCACTTGATATACCAGAGTATAAAGCTATATCTGAATTAAATACTCAGTTGACAGTCTTAACATCTGGATCTTCTCCGATCATAAGTGTATTAAGGACCTTAAGAGAAAATACAATGATCTATACTCCTGCGGAAAAATTGCAAATGAAAGTTGATGACCAACTTAAAAGTGGTAAAAAGGCTTCTATTGCACTTAAGAGTTCTTTAAAAGAAGCAGAAAAAGTAACTAATAATATTAGTGTTCAAAATGTAAGAATGTATTTTAATGAATACAATGCATTATTAGACCAATTTGATAAACCAACTCCAAAATTAGCAACAGCAATGTTAAAGCTTAATGATGTTTATCAAGAGATGACTGCTATATATGGTTCGGTAACTCCTGAACGTGATGCGTATAATATTGTGTTAGATAGGATAGCTGGACGTCATGCACCAATTGTCATGCAAATTACTGCTTTACCTAAACCGATAGATAATTGGTTTAAAAAAGCCCTTAAAAATGACTGGGAATATTTGCTATCAAGAACTAATAGGTATATTAATCAGAAGTTCGAATTTGAAGTATTGGGTTATTACAAAGATAAACTAGTTGGACGATACCCAATGAGTAAAGAGAGTAAAAAAGAAGATGTAAGTCTTGAAAGTTTTCAAGAGTTTTTTAAAAAAGGTGGAATTCTAGATACTTTTTATGAAACTTATATATCTCATTTTGTAAAAATTGATACTCGAAGAGGTACGTATAGTTATCGAGTTCTTGATGGTAGTACAATGTATTTCAAGTCAGAATTTATGAAATCACTTTTGACAGCACAGAAGATTAGAAAAGCCTTCTTTAATCATAAAGGAGATCTGTTAGAGACAAGTATTTTTATTCAGCCACATGCTTTAGGAAGAAAGTTGTCTCGAATGGAACTTTTATACGATAATGATTATATTGGATATGAACATGGTCCAATTAAATCAAAAAAGGTTATATGGCCACCTGAAAATCAAAATACAGGTGCAAAATTTACTTTATATGATTTAGAAAAGACAGCAGTTGCTAAGAAAATTAAAGATGGTGATTGGGGTATTTTTAAATTGTTAGATGACTTCCAACTCCAGAAATACCAAACGAACAGAGATATGGCTAGAGTCGTTTTAAAGTATAAAAAAGATCAGTATGATGGTTCTTTTGAAGTGACAGGTGACTCTATTATATTTATTACAAAAGATAATCCGTTACATGACTTTAGATTGTCCAATGGATTATAGTAATGTGTAATAGTTATTCTTATACCCATCCAGGGCATATTCGTATGAATAATGAAGATTCATATTATTCAAGTGATAGATCATGTTTATGGATAGTTTGTGATGGAATGGGTGGTCATCAGGAGGGTAACTTTGCAAGTCATTTAGTAACAGATATTTTTGAGCAAGTTCATTTAACAGGTACTTTTGATAATAAAATAGACCTTATAACATCTCAATTTTATAATATACAAAAGATATTAGAAAAAAAAGTTCATAAGTTAGGTAATAATGCAGTTATTGGCACGACATTTGTTTTATTATTAATTGAAAATGAAAAGGGTGTCTGCATACATTCTGGGGATAGTAGATGTTATGTTTATCGAGATCATATTCTCTCTTTAGCGACAAAAGATCATGCAAAAAGCGTTCAGGGTAAAGACGGAGAAAGAAAGGCATTAACAAAAGCATTGTCAGCACCAGGAACCTTGTCTCTAGAAATAAAGAAGTTTCATGTGAAAAAAAAAGATGTTTATTTATTGTGTAGTGACGGGTTTTATGACAATCTTTCTTCCGGAGCTATTAAGGAAGGAATGAAGTCAGAATCTTTAGAACAAGGTATGAAACTAATGACTGATACTGTACTCTCTAGTAAGGCTGATGATAACTTAACAGCTACACTTATTCAAGTAGGGTAAATATCTCTATGGATAAGAAAAATAATATACTTGAACAGTTCGCACATAAAGCTTTTATGCTTGAAAATACTCAAACAAAAAATCGTCTTTTCAATAATAGATATATTTTAAAAGACAAAATAGGTGAGGGAGGATTGTGTAAAGTTTATGATGCTATAGAAACATATTCAGAGTATTTTAAAGAGGATAGGAACCTTGTAGTTAAAGTTCCTCTACAAGAATTGTTAGATAAAAAAGATATTGCAGCTTTTGTTTATTCGGAATACTCTATTTTAAGTAAGGTATGTCATCCAAATATAGTAAGAGTAACAGATTTTGGTATTGATGAGAGTTCTGAGATCCCTTATCTCGTGATGGAAAAACTAGATGGTACTTTATTAGTAAACTTGTCTTTGCATCAAATAGATAAGGCTATGACTAACAAACTTGCATATTCACTTTATAAAGCACTTTTATATCTACATACAAAACAAATAGTACATGCAGATATTAATCCAACAAATATTATGGTGTTAAACAATGGGCAAGCAAGCTTATTTGATTTTGGAATATCTCAAGATTTGTATTCTCAGAAAAGTTTTCACCTGTCTTTTTCTAAGATGAATGCATTTAACCCAATATACTCTGCACCTGAAATACTAGAAGGGAAAAAACCCAGTTCCCAAACTGATATTTTTTCTTTAGCATGTGTGTTGTATGAACTTTATAGCGGTAAATTACCATTTATTAAATCATCATTAGAATTAAAGGCGACACCTTTAAAACAAAAAGATTTTTGTAAGATTCCCCTTTTGCAAAGAACATGGTTTCGAAAAGCACTTGTGTATGATCCAAATAAAAGAGTGAAGTCTATTCCTCTCTATGTGAAACTGAAAATGCTTTTTGATAAGTGCATAGTTTTATCTCACTAAAGTATATCTGCTAACATTATTCCCAAATTACACACCATTTTATTTTGTTTTATAAACAACGAATAGAAATTAGTTAGTTTTAGGTTTATTTAATTATATACAGCTAGAATAACATCTAAAATTAACAAAAGGAAACGTTTATGGATAATCCGATATTTATGTCGATCGAAGGAAGCACTCAAGGTAAGATTACTGAAGGTGCATTTACAGCAGAGTCAGTTGGTAATATTTACCAAAATGGTCACGAAGATGAAATTATGGTAAAAGCTTTTTCTCATAATATTAATATTCCGAGAAATACTACAACAGGTCAACCAACAGGTCAGAGAACTCATAACCCTATGATCGTTACAAAAATGTTTGATAAAAGTTCACCACTTTTATTTAATGCTCTTACAAAAGGTGAGACACTTACAACAATTGAATTGAAGTGGTACAGAACGTCATATGCTGGTAAACCGGAACATTACTTTAGTATCATTCTTGAAGATGCAGTAATTGTAGATATAGACTCATATTTAGAATCTCAAGAGGTAGCGGCTAGTAATCAAGTTACACCATTAGAAAAAATCTCTTTTTCTTATAGAAAGATCTCATGGAGACATGAGACTGCTAGTACATCTGGTGAAGATGACTGGAGAGTTGGTGTAGGTGCATAAGTAGCTACTACTTTGTCACATCTTGAGTGTTTAACTCAAGATGTGACATCTAGTGTACAAAAATTTATAGCTATTTTGTACACTAGATGTCACATAATTTATAAAACTATATATTGAAAACTTGAAGCAATTAAAACTCGAATTAAGTAAGGAGTAATAGTGAAAAAAAATTTGCAAAAAGTGTCCATGAGACTTCGACTTTTAAGTGCAAAAACACCAAATGCAACGCTGGGAATAACAGATGGTAGTTATAGTGTTTTATCTTTTAATGGAACAAGTAAGTTAAATTCACCTTATAAATATACTATTACTTTTATTAGTGATGAAAAATTGCCATTAGATAATCTTGCAGATACAGATGTTATGGTTGTAGCTAAAGATGAAAATAATCCATTAAGAAAAAAAAATATATATGGTAAGATTTTTGAGATAGAGGAATCTTCAGTAGTAGCAAAAAAACATCTGTATAATATGATTCTTGTATCGCCTTTTTATTACCTTCAGTTCAATAATCGTTATAAAGTTTATCAAGAGATGAGTGTTCCTGAAATTATTGAGCAAGTGATTAAAACCACTAGCCATATATTAAATATTGAAGTAGATAATAAATTAGATCTTCAAAGTTTTCCAAAGCGTGAAACATGTACTCAATATAATCAGAGCGATGCAGACTTCATTTTGATGCTTGCTCAGGAAGAGAATTTTGCTATTAACTTTCTTGCTGATAGTAATGAACCCTATAAGATGGTTCTTTCTAATATTAACGAGCATGCTCAAAAATTAGATGAACCAGTGCCATGTGTCTTTAATCGATCAAAATATTTTACACCAACATATCAAAAACAAAATTTCTATGATTTCGAGTCTCCAAGTATGGACTATGCAACTGAAAAAGGGATAAATATAGAGTTTCAGGAGATAAAAGATAATGATGAATCTTCTCAACTTAGAAATGAGTTAACTCTTCAAAGAATTCGAGATAGACTAGAGTTAATGGATGGAAGTAGAAGTAAAGATTTAACTCGTTATGTGAAAGCAGATATGAATGCTGCTTATAGTCCAGCAGAAATTATAAAAGGTAGTAGTGAATCCCTCTATGTGGACGTTGCACTTATTGGTACTCTTGAAGAGAAACATACCAATGCTACAGCAGATGTAATCATAACAAATGCAACTGTAGATGCTGTCTTTCCGAATGCTTTAGATGAGTATACAGATGAACAACGAGAATATGAATTCAATGTAAATTTTGAAGCTATTTCGGTGAATAATCCTTATATACCTGATACAAAAATTGAAAAACCGCTGATATCTGGTGTTCAAACTGCAATCGTTTCAGGCGGTGCATCTGATACTTCTTCTGGAGAAAATACAATTGATGTTGATTCATTAGGACGTATTCGCGTGATTTTCCATTTTGATCGAGATAAACCAACAAGTAGTTATGTACGTCTTGGTACAATATATAGTGGAAATAATTGGGGAGCACAATTTCTACCTCGTGTAAACTCAGAAGTTATTGTTAGTTTTATTAATGGTGATATTGATAAACCTATTATAGTTGGTGCAGTGTATAATGGCAATAATGCTATTCCACAAGGTCTTCCCGCTTCAAAAACACAATCATATATAAAAACACAATCAACTCCTGGTGGTGGTGGTTATAATGAACTCTTATTTGAAGACAAAGCAGGAGAAGAGTTACTTTCATTACGTGCGCAAAAAGACTATAAGCTTCATGCCCTCAATGATTCAACTATAAATATAGATCATGACCAAAGTGAAACAGTTGGGAATGATGAAACAGTAAATATTGGACATGACCGAACTGAAACAGTCGGGAATGATGAAACAATTAGTATTGGACATGATCGAACTGAGTCAGTTGGGAATGATGAAACTCTTTCTGTTGGAAATGATCAAACAGAGTCAATAGGCAATAATCAAACACTTACAGTTGGAAATGATCAAACACAAACTATAGGAAATGACCAAACAGAGTCAATAGGTAATAACCAAACACTTACAGTTGGTAGTAATCAAACAGTATCTATAGGTAGTAATCAAACAGTATCTATAGGTAGTAATCAAACAACATCAATTGGAAGTAATGAAAGTGTAAATATTGGAAGTAATAAAAGTGTAAATATTGGTGGCAATCATACAGAAACAGTAAGCCAAAATAAAGCAGAAACTGTAGCTATTGCTAAAGCATTGACTGTTGGTGCAGGGTTTCAAACTACTGTTGGTGGTGCAAAAAATGAAACAGTAGGTCTCAGTTCAACTGAACAAGTTGGAGTACTGAAAAATATTATTGCAGGGATGCGTTTTGAACTACAAGTTGGAAGTAGTTCACTTATCTTAAATGCAGACGGAACGATTATATTGCAAGGTACAGAAGTAAAGATAGGTGGCACCAAACAAGTTACAGTTAATGGTGAGATGATTAACCTTAACTAAGATGGAAGATAATGCAAATTAATAACTATACTCCATTTGCAGGACTTGCTTGGGAAGTTGTGCATGCTAATAATACTTGGTCTGTATCGGCAGTAGCTCGTGCACGTTTTAGACTGCAAAAAAGTGATGAACTAGGAGAGATAAAACTTAGCTTAGATCCTCAGCAGGGAGAACTTTTTCCTACGGATATTTTTTGGGGTGAATCTGATCGTTCTTCTGTTCGTTACGAATCTGATCTTGTGAGCTTTAAACCAAATACAGATCTTGTACTAAATGCTAATGCTGTATCTCCTAGAGCTAAGTTTCGACGAAACTGGAGTTGTGGAGTAAGGGTGTATTCAGAAAAAAATGAGTTATTACGTTCATATTTTTTAAATGTATTTGGCGAAAGAAAAATACATAAACTCGGTGTGGTGTGGTGGTCTGGTTTTTTAGCTAGAGTTAATGTAGTACCAATTCGTTATGAATATGCAAAAGGTGGGACAGTTAGCATTCCTGCTAAAAATAAACGTAAAGAGAAGTTTTTGAAAGTCAATCGTTATAATCCTGCAGGATGTGGTATAAAAAAAATCAGAGATCCCAAAAGAACAGCATATACTCCTCAGATCTTATATAGAGGGTTACCAAAGTTTACACGTATACCTCCAGGGTTCGGATTTATCAATCGAGCATGGAAAAGTCGTGTAAAGTTAGCAGGAACTTATGATAAGAAGTGGATAAAAAATCAACACCCCCTGCCACCTCATGACTTTGATCCCTTTTATAATCAAGCTGCTCATCCCGAGCTAATAATGGATGGATATCTAAAAGGGGGGAGTCGTATAGAATTAGTACATCTACTTGAGGGAGCGAAGAAACAACATTTCAGACTACCAGAGATGAGAGTTTTTACAAGAGTAAAGATGTACACAGGAGAGATACTCAAAGAGATGAATATAGATACAGTACTCATCGATATAGATGGTGAAGAAGGAAAAGAGCCAGGAGTATATATCTCTTGGCGAGCATCAGTACCAAGACCATTAGAAGCAGAGGCTACAGATATTATGATTGTACCAGAGAAAAACACTACAGAGGTAAAAGATGGCTAGCAAGTTCGGAGCAAGAAAGTGTGATAAGTATGAGCTAGTATCATCAGCACCATCAGTAAACAAGACACCCCAAGGTAACGCAGTAGTACCAATACCATATAATGTGAACCAAACCTATGATGTAGCAGAGGCAGTATCAGAGAATGTAAACTTTAATGGGTGTGGAGCATTTACGCAAGCAAGCCACTCAAGCCAAGTAATGGGAGATGAACAAGGAACCCTAAACGGAGTAGTTTCAGGAACCCTGAGTGAAAAATCAGAAGCTATCGAATACTCCCCAAGTGTAAAAGTAAATGGGAACTTTGTTGTGCGTGAAGGAGATATGCACAACATGCAAGGTGCAAATACCCAAGGTAAACTCACCTGCAAAGAGAGCGGAAGTAGTTCTAGTATTAGTGATAATGGAAAGATAGAAGGAGAGACACTTCCCCCTGACCTTGATATGAGTTCCCTAGAAGAGTCTACTGCAAGTGCAGTAAGCTCTAGCAAACCAACAGCTTCTTCTGCTTCAGGAGGCTTGGGCT